>SMVA01143583.1_pt1 | contig 28203 bp, 24 predicted proteins | sample 2456451 | NCBI WGS metagenome assembly SMVA01 (sample SAMN11095933, study PRJNA526329) | marine sediment metagenome | biome: Marine sediment; feature: Surficial sediment; material: Deep marine sediment; isolation source: Hadal surficial sediment | place: Pacific Ocean | collected 2014-05 | depth... | reverse complement strand
TTACTGATGGACAGATCTTTCTCGAGTCTGACCTTTTTAACGCTGGTATCAGACCTGCGGTAAATGTTGGTCTCTCTGTTTCCCGGGTTGGTGGATCGGCCCAGGTGAAGATGATGAAAAAAATTGCAGGTACCCTAAGGTTGGATCTTGCTCAATATAGAGAGCTGGCCGCCTTTGCCGCCTTTGGATCTGATCTTGATGAGGCCACGCAAAGACAACTAAACAGAGGAGAGAGACTGGTAGAGCTTCTTAAACAAGGACAATTTGATCCAATGGAAGTTACGGACCAAGTGCTACAACTTTATGCTGCCACTAAAGGTTATCTTGATGAGGTACCAGTTAATAAAATTAACGAAGTTGCAACTGATCTTGTTGATCATATTAAGTCACGTCACTCAGAGCTTTATAATGAACTAAAAACGCAAAATGTGATTAATGATGAAAATGATGAAAGGTTAAATGAAATTTTAACTTCTTTCATGGAAACAAAAAAGTTTTAAGGAAACTTAGCAATGGCCAATATAAAGGACCTTAAGAAAAAGATAAAAAGTACCAAGGGTACTTATAAGATAACCAGTGCGATGAAGCTGGTTTCTGCGGCCAAGTTGGCCAAGGCCCAACAATTGATACTAAATGCCAGACCCTATGCCAAAGAGTTGGAAAGCACTCTACGTGATGTTTCCGCTCTGGTTCAGGAGTATTCTCATGATTATTTGAAAGATAATCATGAGAATCACAAATCAGCTCTTTTGGTGATTTCATCCGATAAAGGTCTTTGTGGAGGTTACAACTCACAGCTCGCAAAAGAAGTTAAATCTTTTCTGACTAATAATCCTGAAGAAAAATTCAGCGTTTACTTTATAGGGAAAAAGGTAAAAGAGATTATCTATAAAGATGTGGAAGTAACAAAACAATACAGCTTTGAAAAATCAGAGCCGACTTTTAAAGAGATGAGTGAAGTTGGAAAAGAGCTAGCAGATCTTTTTGTTGCAGGTGAAGTAGGCAAAATTTATGTGGCCTATAATCATTTTAATTCGGTAATCAGTTTCGATTCTACTTTCAAAAAAATTCTTCCAATGACCCTTGATAAAAAGGCCGCTAAGGAACTTAAAAAAGAATTTCCTTTCGATTTTAAATATGAACCAGGCGTAGAGGAATTATTAGATGAACTCATCCCCGAGGCCTATATAGAGATTTTATATGCTTCACTACTTGATGCTAATGCATCAGAGCATGGTTCAAGAATGGCCGCGATGGATAATGCCGCTAAAAACTGTAACGATATTATTAAAAAACTAACTTTAAAAATGAATAAATTGAGACAGGCAGCGATTACAACTGAACTAATCGAGGTTATATCCGGTGCCGAATCTCTAAATGCTTAAGGAGCTGATTGATATGTCAGAGAATACTTTTGGAATAGTAAAACAGGTAATGGGCCCCGTTATTGACGTGGAATTTGAAAGAGGACACTTACCAGAGATTAACAACGCCCTAAGACTCACCAATAAGGCCATTGACGATAAGGAATGGAACTTGGTCGTTGAGGTTTCTCAGCATTTAGGTGACAACGTTGTTCGTTGTATCGCGATGGATACAACAGAAGGTCTCTCCAGAGGACTTAAGGTGAAGGATACCGGACTTCCTATTCAGACTCCTGTTGGCAAAGCAACACTTGGCAGAATTTTAAATGTTATCGGTGAGCCAGTTGATGAAGCAGGCCCGGTTAATGCTGAAAAGAAATATTCAATTCACAGAGCGCCTCCTTCTTTTGAAGATCAATCGACAAAACAAGAACCATTATTTACCGGTATTAAAGTTATCGATCTTTTGGCCCCTTATCTTAAAGGTGGAAAGATTGGACTGTTTGGCGGTGCCGGGGTTGGTAAGACCGTTCTTATTATGGAACTGATCAACAACATCGCCACCCACCACTCGGGGTATTCAGTATTTGCTGGAGTTGGTGAGAGAACCAGAGAAGGAAACGACCTTTACCATGAAATGAAAGAGTCCGGAGTTATTGAGAAAACTTCGCTGGTTTACGGACAGATGAATGAGCCCCCAGGGGCGAGAGCGAGAGTTGCCCTAACAGGTCTTTCAATTGCAGAATACTTTAGAGATGAAGAACATCAAGATGTTCTTTTCTTTATCGATAATATTTTTAGATTTACCCAAGCAGGGTCTGAAGTTTCCGCCCTTCTAGGACGTATTCCTTCTGCCGTTGGTTATCAACCAACTCTTGGTACTGAGATGGGTGCTATGCAAGAGCGTATTACCTCAACTAAAGATGGATCTATTACTTCGGTTCAAGCAGTTTATGTTCCGGCCGATGATTATACCGATCCAGCTCCTGCTACAACCTTTGCTCACCTTGATGCTACAACAGAGCTATCACGAGCGATTTCCGAGCTTGGCATTTATCCAGCGGTTGATCCTCTAACATCTTCATCGACTATTTTATCTCCGGATATTCTAGGCGATGAGCACTATAATACGGCAAGGGGAGTTCAGGCGATTTTGCAAAAGTATAAAGAACTTCAAGATATCATTGCCATTTTAGGTATGGATGAACTCTCAGAAGAAGATAAGCTAATTGTTGGTAGAGCGAGAAAGGTACAGAAATTTCTTTCTCAACCATTTACCGTCGCTGAGCAGTTTACTGGACTTAAAGGTCAATTTGTTAAGATCGAAGATACCATCTCCGCATTTAAAGCGATCTTAAATGGTGAATGTGACGATATTCCAGAGCAGGCCTTCTACCTAGTTGGTAACCTCGATATGGTTTTTGCCAAGGCAAAAGAACTATAAGGAACTTTTATGGCCCACTTTTCAGTAGATGTATTAACTCCCTATAAGGTTTTGGCCAAAAATCTTCCAGCGGATTCTCTGTTGGTTCCGACTTCTTCCGGAGAGATTAATATTTTAAGAGATCACACCCATTTAGTGACCAAACTTGATATTGGGCCATTAACCATTTTTGGTGGCCCTGATGAACCAGATCGATCTTTTGTCGTTACGGAAGGGATCTGCAAGGTGATGAAGCACAAGGTAGTAATCCTTACTCAGGTGGGGAACGAGGCCTCAAATATCGATGTTGATCGTGCCATGGCCTCTCTTACTAACGCACAAAATCTTTTAAAGACTGAGAGCCTATCTCCTTATGAATTTGAAGAAGCGACCCAAAAAGTAGAACGTGCCAGGCTTAGGATTCACCTCGGTGAAACCTATAAAGGCAAGATTCAATAATTACCCTATCCAATTACTCGGGTTAGGGTAACTTTATCCCTTCTTGATCCTCAAAATACATCTGTCAAAATTTTAAGTATGAAACTAAAAATTATTGTTATGACAGGACTTTTTACTTTTAACGCCTTTGCACTCGATGAGTTGCTACCCCAGGGGAAGGAACTCAATAAGCTAATCGAAATGTATGGGCTCGATGTTGATCTCCCCGATCAAAAAGTTTACCCCACATATTTAGGCCAAGTTAATAAAAACAATGTCCCCGCTAAACATCAGATCAATGATGAGGAAGATGTTGTAGGGGATATGGTTAAAACCATCCAGGCCGCGGAAATAGCTGCAGATGAACTCATCTTTTATGAATATGGTAAAAAAGCACCACCTGCTAAAAAGAAAGATCCAAAGAGTGATTTAACTGCCCTTATTGATAATAAAAATATCTCTTCCAATGTTGACCTGGCAATTAAGAGAGTCCAAAAGGCACCACCGGTGATGCCGCCTGGGCAGATGATGGATTATCTTAAGGCACTTGAGAGCATGGGTAAAGGGCCAAAAAATATTAAGGCAAACACTAGGATAAGGATCTATGCCTATGAAGGAGAAATGGGGAAAAAGATTGGAGACGTTGTCTATAATTTCGAATTTCTTCCAAGCTTTGATGAAAGAGATGTCTTCCCGGAAACGGGTGATGGATATATAGATATTGAAAAGCATTTGAACTCACCTCAGGGAATTTTAAGAGGGGGAGTGGTTAAAAGAAATTATGTAAGGACTAAAATTGATCTTCCCCTAAGACAGGGAAAAAGCAGGTTTTTACTTCCCCTTTTGAGAGTAGACGCGCTAGAAGATTTCCTGCAAAAAGAAAACTTAAAAGGCCTAGGTGGATTTATCCTGCTAAATCTTGATGAATCAGTTGTGAGTGTTGATATTGATGCAAACTATGAGGCCAAAATATATTTAGATGACAAATTAAAAGTAGTGGATGAGGGAGTAGAGAGTTTTGTCTTTTATGTGGGTGTTCCCACGGGTAACGTGCTTTTAAAGGTCTTAAATAAGAAAAAAGAAATTGCCCAAAAGATTATTCACGTAACGGAGAATGAGGTTTTCTTCGATTATATTGATCTTCTCTCTGGCGGAGTAGAAAGAATTGATCTTTTTGAGAAGAAACTGCTGGGAAAAGTTGAAACGGAATTAAACATTCCAGGATCAAGCTTTAGCGTTTTCAATACGGATTTCACTGCCAGAAATATTGGGATTAATACCTATGAATTCTATCACCCGGCCACCATAAAAGGTGCAAGGAAGTATTACTCCCTAGGTTTTGGAGGAAATGAGATCTATCTGGGTAACTTATTTAAGAAAAAAATTGAAGTTCCCAACTCAGGCTTCATGGATTCTGTCTTGGATTTTTTCAATATAGAAAGTCTCTACAAGCAATGTATCGTGCAGATCAATATGAGTATGCCGGTGATTGATTTTAAGGCAATGGGTGAATCTGAATATGATACATTAAATATTGAAATATATTTCCTTGGAAGTGATGGCAAGTTCAGTGAAGAGATAAATGATCTAACAGAGAAGGCATTCATCTATGGAAACTTTCAAGGTCTTGTTAATGGAGAAATCTCCTATGAAGATGGCTCTAAAGACTATTTTCAAAGCTATTGCTCCGATAGCACTTATTTAGTGGAGCAGTATTGAGAGGTATTAATTTAAAATTAGTTTCAAAATATGTTGAGGAAACCCTCTTTATTACGCCTCAGTATCAGGTAAATATTTTAAAATCGCTCCTTATAGTTTTGGTCTTAATTATTATTCGCTTTGTGATAGTTAGGATTGCGGATAAAAGATTTAAAAATCAACAGACCTTTTATCGTTTTCAAAAATCCACCAATTATATTTTTTGGTTATTTCTACTAATACTCGTAGGTAGAATTTGGTTTCATGGGATTCAATCCCTAGCAACTTTTTTCGGGTTGGTTTCGGCCGGTATCGCCATCGCCTTAAAGGATCCGCTGGTAAATCTGGCAGGATGGATGTTTATATTTTGGGTAAAACCATTTGATGTGGGAGAGAGGATTGAAGTAGGAGATGTTAAAGGGGATGTAATTGATGTTGGGGCCTTCCAAATTAGTCTTTTAGAAATTGGAAAGGGAGCAAATGCTGAGGTCCATACAGGAAGGATTATAAATGTTCCAAATAGTGTAGTGTTTACTAAAAGCTTGGCCAATTACGATAAATCATTCCCCTTTATCTGGGATCATTTAAAGACTCAGGTTACCTTTGAATCGGACTGGAAAATTGCCAAGGAAATCTTTGAAAAAATAGGCGAAAAATTTTCTAAAAAATATTCAGAGCAAGAGATTAATCATTTTAAAAGGGCCTCCAAGCATTTATTTTTTTCCTTTAAAGATTTTTCTCCGGTGGTAAATACCACCATAAAAGATTGCGGAATAGAAATAAGTCTAAAATATATGGTCGAGCCAAGAATAAAAAGAAAGATGAGAACGGCCATATGGGAAGAAGTCTTAACCGAATTCGCTGGTAACCCGAGTATCGATTTTGCCTATCCCACTCAGCGCTTTTATAACAATCTTACCGAAGGAAAGGTTAAAGCTTCTGCTTAAAAACGTGCATGGTTTTTTTATAGCCCGCACTGACGATTTCTGTGGCATGTCCGGGGTTTAAACTAAAGGAATTTTTAAAAAAGATTTTATAGTTTTCCGGATCAGGAAAGATATTGATATATTTAACATTTGGTTTATAATCCATTTTCCGTTCAATGGTTCCCACGATATCTTTTCGCAGTTTATCGTCAAATTTATGATCTTTTAAAAAATAATTTAGAGTATCCACCACATCCTTGGCCATCTTTCTCTTAGAACTAGCGGCAACGATCTTTTTTTCAATCATTAGGTGGATGGCCTGCACACTGATGGTGGGAATTCCATAATTTACCAGTGAGCCAATTTCTTCCTGGAAATGATAGGGAGTATGAGTCCATGAGCTTATGATCACGTCGCATCCATTATCTAGCGCCACATGGGTGGAGAGGGTTTCTCTGATCTCTCCATCGATATAGTATTCAATCCTTCCCGTATTTGGATTTTTCAAAGGGTAGGGACTGTAGAGAAAAGGAACACTCATACTGGCCGCAACCGTTTCAGCTAACGGAAAACCTGTTTCATAAACCGCTGTGGAGTCGTGTCCTGGGGTTGGATATTTATATTTTCCAAAAATAACCTTTTTTGAATGATCAAGATGAGTGGCAACGGTAAAGAGGTCGGCCTTATAGTCTTCATAAATATTAGAGGTGATCACATTTTCTTTAAGATAGTTGCACAGTCCATCAGTGCTAAAGAGTCCAGAAATTTTAAGCAAGGGCCTAAGCAGGGTTCTAATTATTAGGGGTGACTCTCTCATGGGATCAAAGTTTTTAGGGGGAGAAACCTTTTTAGGCCGTTTAAAGCTGACCAAATCCTTATAGCTAAGGGGTTTGATGGCACTATTTTTTCTATCCAGAAAAGATTCGATAACCTGGTGGGGCCTAATCCCTGCTGCCAGGTATAAATTAACAAAAGAGCCAGCGCTAGAGCCCACATAGGTGGAGATCTCAGGGCCTTCGCCTGCAATAGATTCATTGGATTTGAAATGAAGCCCTAGGTCCTCTAGCGCCAGGGAAACGCCCATATGCCAGGCACCGGCCTTAATAACTCCTCCAGAGAGAACCAGGGCGATTTTTTTATTTTTTAAAGATTCAATATCCATTAATGAGACCTTTTAGGTCGGAATTAGTTAAGTATATTACGCTAACAAAAATAAAAACATGATATTTTCCCATGGATGGCCTAAAATTTAACTATTAGATAATAACTTGTGAGGCCTAAGACTGAAAAGCATATTTTTTTTAATTCTATTCCTAGCAGGGGGCCAGGTTTTTGCTAAATATAATTTTAGGCATTGCCTTCTTTTGCCCATTATTGAAACTGGCGGGCAGGTCATGGGATACAAACTATTTTTAGAGGTGGAAAAATTTCTTAAAAATCAAAATTGGTGTCGCTATAAATCTAATTCCGATATTTTAAATATACTAAATCGCTACCAGGATAATTTAGAAGAGCATTTAAACAATGCAGGTGTACTGGCCTTGATTGCCCAGAAAACGAAGGCGGGCTCGCTGGTTAAATTAACCATAAGAAACAGCGGTAATGCCACACTACTTTCCATGAGTGTGGTTGGAGAAAACGGCTCAGATATTTTGTTTAAAGAAGAAAAAGAAATTACCTCGGATACCGAGAACGCAATTTCCATTACCGCCATTGAATGGTTAAACGCTTATTCAAAAACTATTCCCTACGATGGAAGGGTTATTAAAGCTGTGGCCGATCAAATTACCATCAATGTAGGGGAGCGCTATGGTATGGCCCTCGGCCAGTATTTAAAAATCTATCGTCCCATTGGAAAAAAGAAACATCCTCTACTTGAAGAAATTATTAACTGGGAAAAAAGGGAATATGGAAAAGCAGAAATTATCGAAGTTAGAGCGCAGGAGTCTGTAGCGGAGATGCGAGAATTCTTAAGCAGCGAGGCCCCCATGATCGATGATTGGGCCCTCATGGAAGGAAAGGCCAAAGAGACCATCAAGGCCCCACTAGCTAAAAAAGAACAAAGAGCAAGGTACGGCTATATTTCTCTGGCCTTTGATATAGGTTCAGGATCGCAAACAACAGATATCTATAATTTTCAAAATCAATTTGATGGCATCATGTATGGTGCTCGTTTAAAAGGGGAAGTTTGGTTTACTGAAAATTGGTGGGCAGGCGTGGACCTTGCGGGAAGAGTTGGTAATTTGGAGTCAAATAACGCTTATATACTAGAAGATAATGAGACCAGAGGATATTTTAAAATTAAAGGTGGTTATAGATTTTTACCCACGGGATTTTTTTCCGGCCCGCAGATAGATCTCTTTGTGGGTTGGGGCGCTTATTTCTATCAACCTGAATACGTAGAATTCTATGGCCCCATAGATGCTAATTTTTGGGGTGTGCTGCTTGGAGTAAAAGGCACCATTCCCATTGGTAAATATTTTAGAGGCTCTATCCTTGTAGATTTTTTAATTTCCACTGCTAAGGATAAAAAAGGTGGCCCTGGTTACTTTTTAGAGCTTATGTTTAATTACTTGTTTAGGCCCTATCTCACCTTTGACGCTTCCATTTCTGGATGGGGTAATAGCTGGGATGATATTGCTCCTAACACTGATATCAGGTATAAAGATTTCTCCTTACTATTAGGCGCAACTTACTATTTTTAAAAAGTAGGAGAAATGTCCCATGGGTCGTATCAAAGAGCTTGAAGAGCTTATACTGCACCATAAAATAATCTATTATCACGGCAAACCGGAAATCTCTGATGCCAAATATGACCAATTAGAAGATGAACTAAAAAAATTAGATCCCGAAAACAAGGTATTAAAAGTTGTGGGAAGCACTGACCTGTCTAAAGGTAAGGTTAAGCACGAGCGGAAAATGCTCTCACTGGAAAAAACCTACGAAGAAAAAGGTCTCAAATCCTGGATGAAAGATCGGGAAGTGGTCTCCACCTTCAAGTTAGATGGTGTGGCCTGCTCCCTCATTTATGAAAAAGGAACTCTAACCCTGGCAAAAACCCGTGGTGATGGAATCCATGGAGAGAACATCACCCCAAAAATTCTCTGGATTCCAAATGTACCTAACAAACTAGATAACCAAGAAAAGCTGGAGATTAGGGGAGAGGTCTATTGCACCGAAGCGGACTTTTTCCATCTATCAAATGAAATGGTTTCCATGGGACTGGATAAACCAACTTCCCAGCGAAATATTGTAGCAGGTCTTATGGGCCGAAAAGAAAATCTTGAGCTCTGCCGCTTTTTAGAGTTTCAGGCCTTTGACTACCTGGTGGACGGCCGGCCTCTTAAAACTGAGATGGAGAAGTTCACTCTACTTAAAAAATTCGGCCTTCAAATTGCCGAAGTGGAGTTGCACAAGGATTTCTCCTCCGTTAAAGCGGCCATCAAAAGAGCAGAAAACTTTATGTCCACTGGTGAGTATCAAATCGATGGCCTGGTGTTCTCTTTTAACGATCTAGATCTGCACGATCGCCTAGGCCATACCGCTCATCACCCCCGCTATAAAATAGCTTTTAAATTTCAAGGGGAAGCGGCCATCACTAAAATAAAAGATATCTCCTGGTCCATATCGCGAAATGGGTATTTAACCCCGGTGGCAAACGTGGAACCGGTGGAGCTTTCCGGTGCCAAGATATCCCGAGTGACCCTCCATAACTACGGAATGGTAGCGCAGCACGATTTAAAAACCGGAGACCAGATCGAAATCGTTAGATCCGGTGAGGTTATCCCCAAATTCCTGGAAGTAAAAAAGGCCTCTAAAAATAAACTTGAGATCCCCACAAAGTGCCCCAGCTGTAACGCTAAAACAGTTATCGATGATATCAGGCTACTCTGTTCCAACCAGGATTGTCCGGGAAGGAATAAAGAATCCATCTTAAACTTTATCCAAAAAATAGGTATCGATGATCTAAGCTCTAAAAGACTTGATGAGCTCCTAGGAGCAGGACTGGTTAAAAAGATTCCCGATCTTTACAGGCTTAAAAAAGAGCAGCTCACTAAGCTTGATAAAGTTAAAGATAAACTGGCCTCAAAATTAATTAATACGATTGATGAATCTAAAAAGGTCGACCTCACCACCTTCCTCTCAAGTCTTGGCATAACCGGCGGGGCCTATAACAAATGTGAAAAAGTGGTGAGTCAGGGCCACAACACCATCGCCAAGGTTAAAAAACTTACTGTTGATAAGCTTATGGAGATTGAATCCTTTGCTGAAAAATCATCCATGGATTTTTTAAGCTCGCTTACAGCAAAATTTCCCCTCATCGATGAACTTACCTCCTTGGGTTTTAAATTTAGCAAAGTTGCCAAGGAGAATACTTCCCTCAGCGGAAAAAAAATCTGCATAACGGGATCCCTAACGGAGAAAAGATCAATTATTGAGGGGAGAATACGAGAGGCAGGAGGAATAGTCGTCAGCTCTGTATCAAGCGGCACAGATTACCTTCTAACTAATGATACAAACTCAAATTCCTCTAAATTTGTTAAGGCCAAAAAATTAAATATTTCAATCGTTTCAGAAAAGAAGCTGGCCTCTTTGCTTAAAGAAACAACTTAGCAATAACGCTTTTCCACTGAGTAGTCTTTTTTACGTAAAAATCCTGCCACTTAGTCATGGGGGTAAACGCCACGTCCATGGCCCAAAGATCTTTGATCTTTTCCATGGCGATGAGGTTATCACCAACCGCTGCCGCTAGCGCCGCTCCGTACCCGGTAGTTTCCAGCACAGAAGGTCTTATGATTTTTAAATTAGAAATAGAAGCTTGAATTTTAAGCAGTAGATCGTTCTTGGTGGCACCGCCGTCTACCTTGAGCTCGCCAATTGCTAGGTGGGTGTCCTTTCTCATTGCTTCAATTAAATCGTTGATGGAAAGGGCAATCCCATCGAGACAAGCTCTCGCTAGATGAGGTCTTCCGGAATCTCTGGTGAGTCCTAGAATCGCCGCTTTAGCATCTGCTTTCCAATAGGGTGAGCCCATACCGGTAAAGTAGGGCAGAAAAAGAATATGTTCCATCTCAGATAGGTTTTTTACCTCCAGAGCGAGGTTTTCCACTTCAGCAGCGTCGCCGATGATATTTAGGTTATCTCTAAGCCACTGAACGGCGGCCCCGGCAATATAACAAGAGCCTTCAAGGGCATAGACCGCTTTGCCTTTATCCACAAAGGCCACAGTGGAGAGCAGTCCATACTCTGATTTTTTAATCTCAACGCCTGTATTTAAAAGCATAAAGGCCCCGGTTCCGTAGGTACATTTCATATCACCTGCAAGGTGTCCCGCTTGGCCAAAGAGTGCTGATTGCTGATCACCTAGGATTCCTGTGATGGGAATACCGTCCGGTAAAAAGGAGTTACCTTTGGTAACACCAAATTTGCCAAAGGAATCTTTGATCTCTGGTAGAGTGTCCTTATCTATATGAAAAAGATCTAGCAGCTCATGGTCCCATTGACAGGTTTTAAGATTCATCAGCAGCGTTCTCGAGGCATTACTACCTTCTGTAAAATGAGACTCTCCTGCGGTTAATTTATAGAGTAAAAAGGTGTCAATGGTACCAAAAAGCAGATCGGCCGATTTTGCGGCCCTTTTAACTTCATCATTATTTTCCAGCAGCCACTTCATTTTGGTTGCGGAAAAGTAGGGATCGATAGGCAGTCCGGTCTTCTCTCTAATTAAATCTTGTTGGTTTTTTAAAGAATCACAAAAATCGGCGGTTCTTCGATCCTGCCAGACGATGGCATTGGCCAGGGGTCTGCCAGACTTATCAAAAGCACAGGTGGTCTCTCTTTGATTGGTGATGCCAATGGCGACAATATCTTCGGCCCTTACGTTTTCCTTTTTTAAAAGGGCCTCAACCGTTTTTTCAACGGTACTCCAAATATCATTTAGGTTGTGCTCAACTAGACCTGGGCGGGGAAAGATTTGGGGGAACTCCTGGTTTAACTTCCCTTTTAATTTAAACGTTTTAGCATCGATTAAAAGACTGGTGGTGCCAGTGGTACCCTGGTCAATTGATAGAATGTAACCCATGATTAAAACCTTTGATAAAATTTATTAATTTAAATCATGGAATCTACCGAACGACAATTGCGGTATCAGAAGGCCAGGCGATAACTTCTACCAGGGATTTCCAGCGGACGGCGAGCTTGCCATTAAGTCCACCAGTGAGAGTAATGGAGAGTCCTAGGATGATGGATAAAAGGAGGACAAACTCTAAAATTGTTTGACCTGAGTCATCTTTTAAGTTGGGTTCCGTGCTTTTCATAACTCAATCCGTAATATATGTTGTATAGTGCAAATTATAAGGGATTTACCTTTTTTAAAAAATGAAGAAATATTTTCCAATAATCTTATTCATCATGGGTTTCACCGGATTTCTTTGCGGCCAGGTTGCTTTTGACCTTTTTGATCAGGCCAAAAGGGAAAAGATGGTTCACCCCAAAGTGGCCAAAACTTATGAAATCCTTTTTTCAGAAATGTCTTTTAATACTGTAAATGGGAAAGAAATAAAATTGGATGAGGTGGCCGCACCTATCGTAATTTTAAATTTTTGGGCCTCCTGGTGTTCCCCTTGTTTGGAAGAGTTTCCCTCAATGGTGGAGCTGCGGACTAACTTTAAAGAGAAAGATGTCTTAATCATTGGTATTAATGGTGACGAGGAAAATTCTCTTAAAGAGATTAAAAGAGTTATTAGAAAATATAAAATAAATTTTCCCACCGTGACTGATCCCTCAGGTGAGATCTTAAGTAAATTCAACGTATCTTCCATTCCTCTCACTATTATTTTCCATCGTGGAAAAGTTTTAGAGGTGGTCAAAGGGCCTAAGGATTTTAGTGCCGTAGAAATGCAGCAAAATTTTAAAGAACTACTAGAGAGAGAAAAAGCGGTGGTTAAGGCAAACTGAAGTTTTTTCCCCAGTTGTAAGTGACGTTATCTATTGAGTCGGTGTTAAAGATTGAAAATCTAGCATTAAATCCTTTTTTAATAACTCCCTGAGAGCGAAGACCTAAGGCATGGGCAGCATTTAATGTAACAGAGGCCCAAAGCTCACACAGATTCATTTCATATTGAGGTGCGGCCATGGAGGCGATCATTAAGACATTATCCCAGTGGCAAGAACCTGGATTAAAGTCAGATCCGATGGCCACCTTAACCCCAGCATCTAAAAAGGCACGGGCGTTTGCTTGGCGAACTCCCAGAAAAAAACCAGTTCCCGGAAGAAGGGTGGCAACCGTATTAGAGCTGGCCAGCGCCTTAATACCATCGATGTCGGTATTAAGGAGATGATCTACACTAATAGCGTCGTATTTTACTCCCAGGAGCGCCCCTTTATTGTCATAGAACTCATCCATATGTCCCTTGCAGGGGATACCAAGTTCTTTGCAAACTTTAAATAGTTCTTCGCCATCATCATGGGTGAAATATCCTTTTTCAAAGAAGATATCTACGGCATCGATAATTCCCTTAGGAGCGAGATCTTTAAGTAAAGGGATGACGACATCATTTAGATAGACTGTCGAAGACGCAAAACCAGGTGGAACCGCATGGGCCGCCATATAGGTGTTTTTAATTTGCACGATGCCAGTGAATTCTTTTTTGAGCTCATCGATTATTAAGGTGAGCTCTTTTTCTTTTTCCAGGTTTAATCCATATCCACTTTTAATCTCAATAGTACCTATGCCAAAGGATTTAATCCTAAATATTCTCTTCCTTCCAAGTTCAAGGAGTTCATCAAAATTGAGCTCACTTGTTTTTTTCATGGTGGAGATGATTCCACCTCCGGCCTTCGCGATCTCCTCGTAGTCCGCGCCATTTAATCTCATGGCATATTCACTTGATCTATCTCCGCCAAAAACCAGGTGGGTGTGGCAATCCACAAGCTCTGGGAGTAAAATTTTTCCACTGCACTCTTTGCTATCTATTACCAAATATTCTGCGGGAAAATCATCGTCTTTCCCTACCCAGAGAATTTCATTATGATCAAAGACCACGCTGGCATTTTCCAGGATGGAGAGATCCTCTGGAGCTAAGTTTCGGCCATCTTTGCCGTGGGCCGCATCCATAGTTATTATTTGGGCAAAATTTCTATAGGCCTGCATAGTTAATCCAGTGAGGGAAATTTGATATTTGTTTTTTTCATCTCTTTTAAAGCTTCGGGGTACCCTGCATCCACATGGCGAATTATACCCATACCAGGATCGGAGTTTAAAACCCTTTTTAACCTCTGGTCCATATCATCAGTTCCATCGGCCACAATAACCATCCCCGCGTGTTGGGAATAACCCATACCCACTCCACCACCGTGGTGAAAGCTAGTCCAGGATGCGCCACCCATGGTGTTGATCATTAAATTAAGGAGAGGCCAATCGCTGATGGCATCAGTTCCATCGAGCATGCCCTCAGTCTCTCTATTTGGTGATGCGACGGAACCACAATCCAAGTGATCTCGACCAATTACGATTGGCGCCTTAACTTTTCCATCACGGACAAGTTTATTAAAAAGCAGTCCCGCCTTTTCCCGCTCGCCGTATTTAAGCCAACAGATTCTTGCAGGTAGACCTTGGAAGGCCACCATCTTTTGGGCCTTATCTAGCCAGTTGAGAAGTGGTTTATTTTCTGGAAATAATTCTTTTAAGGCCTCATCAGTTACTCTTATATCTTCAGGGTCGCCACTTAAGGCAATCCATCTAAAAGGCCCTGAGCCCTGACAAAAAAGCGGCCTGATGTAGGCGGGAACAAATCCCGGAAAATCAAAGGCATTAGCTACGCCTGCAATTTTAGCTCCAGCGCGCAGGTTGTTTCCATAATCAAAAACGTGGGATCCCTTATCCATAAACCCCAGCATCGCCTTCACGTGATCACCCATGGTTTTATAACTTAGGTCGGTATATTTTTTAGGATCACTCACTCTAAGGGCCAATGCTTCCTCTAGAGTCATTTCTCTGGGGACATAACCGTTAAGAGGATCATGCGCTGAAGTTTGATCGGTGACGAGATCAGGAACGATTCCACTTTCTAGAACATACTCGAAAAAATCAGCAGCGTTACCGGCCACGCCAATAGATTTGGCCTCGCCTTTTTCTTTGCATTCAAGCGCTCTTTTAAGGGCATCCTCAAATGTTGGGGCAACTTCATCGAGATACTTTGATTGTAATCTTTTTTCCATGCGAGAAGGGTCTACATCACAACCAAGAAACACCCCATCGGCCATTTTAACGGCAAGAGGCTGAGCGCCACCCATACCACCGATACCGGCGGTGAGGACTAGTTTTCCTTTTAGAGTACTGCCTTCCCCGTAGTGTTTTTCCGCTGCGGCCATAAAAGTTTCATAAGTTCCCTGCAGGATTCCCTGGGAGCCAATATAAATCCAGGAACCGGCCGTCATTTGGCCATACATCATCTTCCCTTCGTCTTTAAGTTTATTAAAGTGGTCCCAATTGGCCCACTCAGGAACCAGGTTTGAGTTGGCAATTAGAACTCTTGGGCCATGAACGTGTGAGGGAATAATGGCAACGGGTTTTCCCGATTGCATTAAAAGCGTTTCATCGTTTTCCAGATTTTTTAAGGCCTTAATCGTATCTTCCAGCGCCTTGTGGTTTCTAACTGCCTGGCCGTTTCCACCATAGACAATTAAGTTCTCGCGATCTTCTGCCACATCCGGGTGAAGATTATTTAAAAGGCATCTAAGCGCTGCCTCTTGATGCCAGCCCTTACAATTTAATTCTGTTCCAGTAGGAGGCAGTGGTATTTCCATTAATTCAAATCTCCAATAATATTTTCTACAGTTTTATTTATTTCGAAGGAGTCTATAAGCTTCACAATATTTTCTATATCCTCGCTGAGCATACGATCCTTTTCAATAAATGGAACCTTAGATCTTATAAGGTCATGAACCGCTTCTAAGGGCTTAGAGCTTTTTAAAGGTCTTTGAAAATCTAGCGCTTGAGTATTGCAAAGAAGTTCAATGGCAAAACATCTTTTGGTATTATAAAGCACCTCGTGCAGTTTTCTACCAGAAGTCACCCCCATAGAGACATGGTCTTCTTTATCGGTAGAGGTAGGAATGGAATCCACACTGGCAGGATGACAGAGATATTTATTCTCACTTGTTAGTGCAGCGGCAGTTACGTGAGCGATCATAAGGCCTGAATTAAGTCCTGAGTCTTTAGTTAAAAAGGCGGGAAGATCGGAAAAAGTGGGGTTCATCATTTTTTCCACTCGTCTTTCACTGATTGAGCAGAGCTCTGCTAGTCCCATACACAGATAATCCATGCAAAAGGCCAGTGCCTCGCCATGAAAATTTCCACCAGAGATTACCTTGTCTTGCTCAGGAAAAATAATCGGGTTATCAGTAACTGAGTTTAACTCAATATCTACAACTTCTTTGGCATGATTAAGCGTTTGCCTACAGGCCCCATGGACTTGAGGAACACATCTTAGAGAATAGGGGTCTTGAACTTTTCCACAGTTTTCATGGGAGATAATAATTTTAGATCCCTCTAATAATTTATTTAAATTGGAAGCGACTTGAATTTGTCCGGGATGAGGTTTAAGTCTTGCGATATCCTCATCATAGGCCTTCATAGATCCTTTTACCGCATCTAGAGTTAAAGTAGCGAGGATATCCGCTAGCTTCATTAAACGTGTGGACTCATAAATAGCGATGGCCCCAAGAGCGGCCATGACGGCAGTCCCATTAATTAGTGCTAGTCCGTCTTTTGGTCCTAGGACAACAGGATTTTTACCAATCTGTTTTAGTGCTTCCATCGTTGGAACCACACTTCCTTTAAACTTTACTTTTCCTTCACCCATTAAGGTGATGGCAATATGGGCGAGTGGAGCAAGATCCCCGGAGGCGCCAACGGATCCTTTTTCAGGAATTACCGGGATAATCCCGTGGTTTATCATAGCAAGCAAAAGATCTACCAGTTCGGGATTAATGCCTGAGTTTCCCCCGGCCAGACAATTGGCCCGCAAAATCATAACAGCGCGGGAGACAGTTCTATTAAAAGGTCTACCCACACCGGTGCAGTGAGAGCGAATTAAATTAACCTGCAGCTGTGCTAGGTTTTCCCTATCGATGAATTTATTAGCGAGGGCGCCAAAGCCGGTATTGATACCATAAACAGGTTTGCCATCTTTTACTACTCGGTGGACATAATCTCTGGAGACTTGCATTTTTTTTAAGGCATTTTGATCTATTGAGATTTCAATCTCATTATCACCTGCTGTGGCCCATTCATAAATTTGTTCAATAGTTAAATCGTTACCAGTTAGCTTTACTTTTTTTACCATTTTATTTCCTTAAAGATTCAATTCTATCTAGGTACTCCGATGGGCCGCCTTTAAAGATATAAGAGCCAGCTACCAGATTATTGGCCCCAAGCTCAATTAAGCGAGTGCAGTTTTTATCACTGACTCCACCGTCAAGTTGAATTATAACGTTGGTTCCAAGTCGATTTTGCATTTCCTTAATCTCTTCTAGACGATCCCAGGTAGATGCTATAAAAGATTGACCACCAAATCCTGGTTCAACTGACATAACTAAAAGAAGATCAATATTTTGCATGAGTTCATCAGAGATGGAATCCATAGGAGTAGATGGTTTAAGAGAGACACCAACGCTGGGATAGAACTCTTTTGCTTTTTTAACAAGAGAGACTGAATCTTCACAGGCCTCAACGTGAAAGGTGAAATTGAAAATCCCAACTTCTTTTAAGGTATCCACGTAAAACTCAGGGTTGGTAACCATAAAATGAGCATCAAGCTTTTGCTTGGTCTTTTTTGCTATTAATTTAATGATGGGATGGCCGAACGTCAGATTAGGAACAAAGTGGCCGTCCATAATATCGAGATGAAACCAAAAATTATCTACCTCATCAAAATATTTCAGCTCGGGTTCAATGTTTAAAAAATCACAGGAGAGAAGACTAGGGGAGACAATGACCATGGAATTTCCCTTTTAGTTTAGTTCAATTTTTGCGCTCTTATTTTTCAGCCCGTTTAAAAGCTCGATATCTGAGCAGGCCTTGCGTCCTTCTAATTGAACAGAGTCAAGCCTTACAGAGCTGTCCTTACAACCCACCACTAAAAAGTTGTGATCAGTATGAACAACGCCTGGTTTAAGACTCAAATCAGATGTTTTAATTGAGAAGATTTTTAACCTTTTTTTTCCCAAATAACAATATGTTCCAGGCCATGGATTAAAGGCCCTAATGCGATTGGAAAGCTCACTTAAGGTGTAGTGAGCAAATTTTAGATGCCCATCTTCCTTTTTTAAGGAGGGGGCAAAGGATATTCCAGCAGGATCTTGTGGGATGGGATTTAATTTATTACTAAGTACCAATTTTAAAAATTCCTCGCAACCATTGGCGGCCTCAACTTGCAGACGGGAAAAGAGCTCTCCAGAGGTTTCACCATCCAAAATTTCCACTTCATGGGAGTAGACCACATCGCCGGCGTCCATCTCTTTTACCATCTTTTGAATACTCACCCCAGTTACCTTATCCCCATTTAAAATAGCGTATTGGATAGGTGCGGCCCCTCGGTATTTTGGCAGTAGGGAGGTGTGAATGTTAAATGGCCCAATACGAGGTAGGTTTAAAACCCTGGGTCCCAGAAATTGAGCGAAGGCCAAGACGATAAATAAATCGGCCTCTTTTAATTCTTCCAACAGCGCTTCTTCTTTATTGATATTGGCGGTTTGAAATAGGGGAAGTGAGTTATCTTTGGCGTACTGAGCAACAGGAGGAGCAGTCATAATATGCCCTCTTCCTTTGGGCCTATCAGGCATGGTGATCACTCTTAAGATTTCTACTTGAGGATGTTCCTGCAGTACTTCTAGCGTTGGAACAGCAAAATCAGGAGTTCCACAAAATACAATTTTTAATTTGTTCATAAATTAGGCCAGTGCCTGGGATTTTAAGAATTTTTTTCTCAAAAGATTTTTCTTAAGTAAACTTAATCTTTCAAGAAATACGATACCATCAAGGTGGTCATTTTCATGCTGCAAGCAAACGGAGTATACACCTTCTGCTTGTTCTGTGTGCTTGTTTCCCCACATATCTTGATATTCAACCGTTACCTTGTCTGCTCTTTTAACATTTTCAAAGATTCCAGGAAGGCTCAAACACCCCTCTTCGTAGAGGATTTCACCTTCGTGACCTGTAAAAATAGGGTTGATGATAACTCTGGGATTAAACTCTGATAAATCATAAGTCTCATTACCCTTTGCATCGGTGATCTCTTCCCGCTTATAATCTGTATCCATAACAAAGAGCCGAAGACTTTTTCCCACCTGAGGGGCGGCCAGACCAAGTCCTGGTGCTTTATACAGGGTGTAGAGCATATCTCTTACCAAATCCCGAAGTTCATCGTTAAATTCGGTGACCGGATCTGCCACTTTTTTCAGAATCGGATTTGGGTATTTAACAATTTCAAGTATATTACCCTCTAGCTGGTAATCTTCTAAAAAATTCATAGAGAGTTTATAGCATATTTGCGCTGCGTGAGTCCATAGGTGCTATAAATTTTCAAATGTGAAAAACACCCAAATATAAGCTGTTAACCCGCTGAAATCTTGCCATAATAGAGTGTTAGATAATCTAGATTTATCTAGAAAAATATAGAAAACTTGGGTATAATGAAGGATAAGGAGGTGGATATGGGCGCTAAACAGCTGGCCACAAAAATTGATGAACGGATCAAAGATGCCTTGGACGCCTTTTGTGAGGAGCGGGGTCTTAAGATTAATAGATTTTTAGAAGACGCGATCCTCGATAAAATTGAGGAGTATGAGGATCTCAGTGATCTTAGAAAGCTTCGCCGGGAGAGTTTTCGCTCCCTAGATGATGTATTAAAGGGCCTTAAAAAAAGTGGCAAAATATAAAATTCATATTTCATCCTCCGCGGAAAAGGCCTTAAAAAAGCTTCCCGGGAAAGATCTGATTAAAGTAATAGAAACCATCCAGAAACTAGCAATAGATCCAAAACCGCCAGGTTGTAGAAAACTATCAGGTGAAGAGGATGTCTTTCGAGTCAGACAGGGCAATTATCGTATCATCTATGAAATCGAGGGAAAAAAGCTTTTGATCCTGGTTTTAAAAATTGGTCACCGTAAAGATATCTACCGAAAATAATCTAGGACAACTTTTAACATTAAAGAATTCCCTTTTTTGAAATTCAAAAAGGCGGTAAAATAGACTTACTTTGCTATTTAATAATTGTAATTAAGGAACTTAGATTATGAGATTTATAAAAACAGGAGTGATAGTTCTGTTATGTTTTTATGCAACAATAGGACTTGGAAATGACCAAAAAAAACAGGTTGAAGGTGCCCTAAATTATTTGTCAGTCCTAATACAGCAAAAATACCAATTATCTACAACCGGTTATCAAACGGCCATGAACAAGAAAGGTACTTTTATTACACGCAAAAGGGGTGAACAATATACCTCAATGGCCAAAAAGGTCTATCCAAATCAGACCCTAAAGAAATTGGCCATGTTACAAAAAGATTATATCAATAAGCTACCAGAGACTGGAGAACTACTTTCTCCTCACCACTTTGTGGGAAATCAACTAAGCGCTGCCTTGGAGAGAGTTCGTGAAAAAAACTTTGCCAATTGTGAAATGCAGGCACTTGAAGCTGCCATTCACATCTATGTTTTAGGCTTCAAAAATATGGCCATTATCAGCAACAAGGCAATTAGCCACAACTATCTTCTTTTAGAACCAACCACCCTGTGGCCTAAAGGTGCTATTGTTGATCCTTGGACGGGATATGACGTTAGAGAATTTAATTTCTATCAAAGGAACAGGTACAAACACTACGCGAAAGAAATTTCGGTCCCTCAAAATATGATGGATTGGCTTAAAAAAAATGCAAGAACCTATGCAAATAAAAAATGGATCAGAGAAATCCGCAGAAAATTCTTCCCAGGGAAAGGCCCAAGGCCCTTAAAGTCTATACTTATACCGAAAAAATAATCTAGGCCAGCTTCCGATGCCTATAAAAATAACCACCCAGGAGCAGCAAGAAGAACCCCGGCACTATAAAAGTGGCGATGTAGACATTTAGCTTGGAGCTTTTTCCAAGCTCTAGACAATAGGAATAGAGAAACCAATAGAGAAGGGTGAAAACTAAAACCGAGATGAGGTTTTTGCCGAAGGGGTTACCCCTTCTATTGGGACTGAAAATCGGTAGGGATGCCAGGAGCGCAAAAATCACACAAATGATAGCGGTGGCAATCATATCGAGATAGATCACTTCATATTCCGCCGTATTAATATCTACTTCCTTCATCCGGTTTATATAGTTTCTAAGGTCAAAGAAATTAAGGGTTGGAATATGAGATCTCAGTTGATTGAAATCTTCCGGAGTTTCCCGCAAAGTGACCTCCATAGATTTTCTCTCTTCAACTTGGGGGAAATCGTCCTGGTCCAGGTTTGATATTACTTTGGCATTTGAAAATATCCAGCTTTTGTCTTTATGGTAGTGAACCTTTTTAGAAAAAATGCCCTCGGTAAAAACAAAGTTCTTATCAAACTTTAAAAGGTAGACGTCTTGCAAGACATCACTTTTAGAGGGATCAAAGATTCCAAAGGAGAGAAAATAATCCTCACTTTTATGCCAAAACTTTCCCTCTTTTAAAAAGGTTTGCCGTAACTCTTCCCCCTTGAATACACTTCCCTTTTTCTGCGCCTCACTTATATTTTTTAAATGTTGCGTTTTTGGGCCCCAAAAACCATTGGCGATAAATTGAAAAAGGCCAACCACCAATGAGGCCTGAAAAATGGTAATGAGAAATTTTTTACGAGTAAAACCTGAGGCAAATATCGCCACCAGTTCGTTTCGATTAATAAGCTTATTTAAGGAAAATAGAGAGGCAAATAGACAACAGACGGCGAGAATCTTATTTAAAAGCCAAGGTATTAGGTAGATGTAATTCCAAATGGCCTCTCCAGCATCCTTAGTCTGTAAAAGATTATTGATCAGCTGGGTCATCGAGGCCAAAATAAATAGAATTAAGGAAGAGGTTAGAAAGGATCTAAACCACTCCTTAAAGATTAATTTTTTTAGAATCATTTTTAGAATCTGTAGGAAACAGAAAAAGAGGTCTCTTTCCTTTTATCAACTTTATCTTCCCCATAAGTAAACTCAGAATTTTTCATACCAATTTCTAGAGAAAGTTTAGGAGAAGTCCAACCAATACCAACGCCATTTCCTTTTTCGTTTTGTCCTTTATCTTTGTAGAGTCCACCTCTTATAAACAAGTCTTTAAAGACCATAAATTGTACCGCTCCACGATAAAGGAAGGTTTCATCTAATGGCCTCATCCAGTTTCCGCCAAAATCTATCATGGCCGAGATAAACTCACCATAGACTAGTTGCAGCCCAAGCACGGCCTTAACATCTTCAGGCCTTTTTTGCAGAGGGTCCACGATAACCAGTCCTGCTGAAAAATATTGGTTTAATGCATGAAAGGCACCAATCACAATTTGATAATAGGTTTCATCGCCAAAAACAAATTGATCCTGAGTTCGCCGAGCAGTGAGTCCAAAAGCGGATTTTTTACCAAAGGGGAAGGCAGTTGCTAGAGAGATCCTCTTTCTAACCATATTACCGTCGGTTTGCTTGAAATAGCTTATGGACCCTTTAAAAGGGCCCTTTGCATCTGAGACAATTACTGCGATATTTTTAGCTTCTTTGCCGCCTAGCGGCGAGTTATCTACTTCAGAGTTGTAATTGCCAAAGGATTTTTGAACAAGAACAGAAGTTAGGTTAAAAAAGGCCAGGGGAGCAGGGTTTAAAATGGTGGCCTCATCCATTAGTATTGATCCAACCCCGGCACCTGCGGTAGAAGAGAGACGGGCAGTTTCGAAATTTGTCACTCTGGCCAGCAAGGGTGAACTAAAGATTAAAAAGAGAATGGATAATTTTGACATTTTTCTTCCCTGAAATAAGTTGTTGATGGGTTAATTATAGTTAAAATTGAAAAGGGAGTCACCCCTATAGGGAAAACAATTTACTCAGGTACCGTTTATGAAAAAACTTATTTTAATACTTTCAATTTCCATTGCTATGCAGGCCCAGGCGGCCATTCCTACTATGGAAGGGTTGTTTAGAAATGGGAAAAACAAAGACCTCTCGGGTAATCTGATTATCATTAAAATGATGGTTGATGAAGTGTCTTTAACTGACGATTTAGAAAAAAGGGTCAGCTACCTCAAATTTTATTTTTCCGTGGCAGAGAAAAATAGGATTGAGTTTTTACAAGTTCATTATCCGGACGGAGAAATGAGAAAAGATTCCGCCAATCATCTTTATTATGCCCATAACTTACTGTGGAATTTGAGAAAAGAAGAAGATGATGAAAAGATTCTTTTTTATTCCATTATGGCCATGCTGGGACTAAATGATTCCAGGCCCATCTCCTCCTACCTAGGAAAACAAAGTGGCGACTTTAAAATAAATAAGAGGTCCATGAACTGGGAAAAGGTAAAACTTTTAAAAAAGTATAAGGATTACCTCGTGGTTAAAAAGAAAAACCCGGATACAGAGGAGCTCTCACCTTTAAATCCTGAGGAAGAAGAGAAAAAAGAAAAAGTTAAAAGTACTCTCGCTGCTCCCATGTATACCCATAGTGAAAATATAAATCTTATTCGCCGGGAAAATAGCTTTTTTTGGGAGGTAAAATTACCTACTATTAATGCGCTTTTTAGCAACGAGACTCATTTTATAAGAGAGTTAAAGATTCAAACTGTAAGAGGTCCCTTAGCAGTGACTTTTGGCGAGTTTAATGCCTTTAATGGAGTTCACTTTCTTCCCCGTGAAATACTAATAAGGGATAGAACAGAGAAATCTTATAAGGTAAGAATACTCAGTTACAATATTTATAATAATCCTAAAAAAGGACTTCGGGAAAGACATAAAGATTTCAAAAAAGTAGTGGAAAAATATGAGGCCACCTTGGCCGGAGATGTGGAAGTGCAAAAAATTGAAAATAGCTTTCCTAATACCTTCTTATATCTATGACAAGTGTCCAAAAGACTTACTGCCAAGTGGCAGTAAACAACTCCTTTAATGGTTCTATTTTAACTTACCTGCAAGGCGAGCTAGACCTTAAACCGGGTCAACTGGTGGAAGTTCCTCTGGGAAAAAGAGTTATAAAGGGCATGGTTTTAAAAAATGGCCTGGGTTCTAGCGAAGTTGATGAGGGATTTAATTTAAAAGAAGTAAAAGGGATATTAAGCGAGGAAATTGGCATCGATAGGGAAGAGCTAATCCTATTTGAATGGATGTCGAGTTACTATCACTACGCTCTTGGGCCTTTAATCTTTGATTGTCTGCCAGGTTTTTTAAAAAGACCTAGAGAGCTTAAGTTTTTAAATGGTAAGAATGAGGACTTTCCATTTGATCCAACAAGCGATCAACAAATAGTAATTGATACCATTGGGCCAAAACTTTTTAAGGGCTTTTCTAAATGGCTCATTCATGGAGTGACGGGTTCGGGTAAAACCTTAATCTATCTCCATTTGGCCAAAGAGGTGCTTAAAAAAGAAAAGACAGTACTTTTTATTTTGCCTGAAATTAATCTAACGCCACAGTTTTTAAAAACCTTTGAATCTTATGTAGGGGTGCCGGTTTATTCTTACCATAGTGCTATTTCTAAATCAGATAAGTTCGGCCTTTGGAAACTGCTCCAAGAGGATAATGCCCCTAAGGTTATCCTAGGAGTTAGAAGTTCGGTTTTTCTTCCCATAAAAAATTTAGGACTTATCGTCATCGATGAAGAGCATGACCCTTCTTTTAAACAAGTTGATAGGTGTGCCTACAATGCCCGAGACGTGGCCATCAAACGGGCCCACATTTTAAATATCCCCATCATTTTGGGTTCGGCCACGCCATCCCTTGAAACATTCTTTTCCTTTTGTCGGGGAGAACTTAAAAATAATTATTTTAGGCTCACTAAAAGGATTGGCACCTCAAATCTTCCTCAGGTGGAATACATCGATATGAGAGGGGTTGATGAACCCAGTCTTTGGCCTTTTAAAACGCAGACCATAGAAAAAATCGGTGAGGCGCTAAAAAAGAAGGAACAGGTTTTAGTTTATGTAAATCGGCTCGGCTTTGCCAGCTATCTTCAATGCAGATCTTGTGGCCATAAGTTTTCTTGTCCTAACTGCTCTTTAAATCTTAGATTTTTCAAGGGCAGAAATGAGATGAGTTGTTCCTTTTGCGAATACAAGGATAAAACTCCAGAAATTTGTCCGGAGTGCTCTAATTTAAAAATTTTTCAAAAAGGCTTTGGTACCGAACGCCTGCAGAGCATTTTAAATGAAAGTTTTCCCTCGGCCAAGATTGAGCGCTTTGATCGTGATGAGCTTAAAAATCTTAAAAATATAAATGCAGCTCTAGAGCGCTACAACCGCGGTGAGATAGATATTATGGTGGGAACCCAGATGTTATCTAAGGGGCATGATTTTAAAAATACAAATCTTGTAATTGTACTAGGAACTGATAATCAATTAAACTTTCCCGACTTTAGAGCAAGTGAAAGAGTTTTCCAGCAGCTGGTTCAAGTAAGTGGAAGATCAGGTAGGTTTTCAGAAAAATCACTGGTGCTGGTTCATACCTTGAACCAGGATAATAAAGTTTATGAACACGCGGGAAAAAGCTGTAGCGATTCCTTTTATGATGACGAGCTACTCACCCGGGAGATGTTAAATTTGCCACCCTATTCTCGTGTGGTAATGCTTTATTTCAACTCAAAATTTCAAAAGCGTGCGATAGAGGCCGGAGCACATGCCAAGTCTATAATGGATCGTTTAATTTTAGAGCATTTTACTAAAGTAGACCTTCAAGGGCCGCGGGCCTCCTTAGTGGAGCGGCGGGCAAATAAGTTTACTTGGGCCATTCTCCTTAAAAGCAGTGATATCAACCATCTCCACAATTTAATCAGAACTTTTAAAAAGCATTTTAAACCCCACTACAGTGTCTCTTTAACGGTGGATGTGGACCCTTACCAAATTCAGTGAATTCTTTAAGTTAGTCCCAAATTTCACCGATTATATTTAATAAATTAAGGGCGGGTTTAAATGAATACCAAATTAATCTTATTTAGTGCAATTCTACTCTCTTGGTCTCTTCCAAGTTTCTCCCAATTTACTGGTGATCGAAGGCCTACTTTTGGCCCAGGTGATCCTGAGCGGATAAACGCTAGAAGAAGTGGGAGAATGGATCGAGATGAAATCGATGATCTGAGACCAGATAGGCCAAGCAGACCTCCAGCGCCGTCAAGGCCTAATATTGGTAGGGGGCCAAGCTCTTTTGATAGTGTTGATGAAGATAGAATTGGCCGGGGTCGTATCGGTCGAGGAGACCGGGAAATTGAGGCCCCCATTGGTCGTGGGACTCTGGAGATACCAGAAGAGGATCCCAGAGATGATTACAATATAGGCATTAGCGGCTCTGATAGAACCATCGCCAGAACTTCCGAGGGAAGAGTGATCACTTGTGAGTCAGATGAGGAATTTGTACCCCTCGCCCTTATGAAGCTGATCAGTGAAAGCGGTGATGGAATTGCCATTGAAAGTGATATAAGTGATGGATCGGTGGACGATGATAAAAAAACCATCACCGTTAAAATCCCCAGCTACCTTGGCTCTTGTGCCGATTTAAAACCAAAAATTCATCAGGACACTGGTAAAAACCTGGTTGTTGTTACGGTGGAAAACAAATTCCCCTTAGATGATTTTTTACTAGGAAAGGGGAAATTTAAAAGGGCACAAAATGTAATCCCAAGACCTGGTGTTACCGGTGTGGCGGGAAATCCTTATACCCAGGAAGATTTAAATGATATGACCACCACCGAAAAGTTTGAGGCCTGCATGACCATCAAAAGGCAATTGGTTCCCAACGGACGCGGGGGTGCCCAGCTTAAATGGCCTAAAAGAAAGGGTTATAAAACCACTCTTGCAGAATCTATTCCGGTGGAGTTTACTCCCAACAAAAATATGAAAGTAATTTTCGGATCCCCAAAGCAGGCCTCTAGAGATTATGGTGCCGCCTATTCCTGGGATGGTGATTCCGAGGTAAGCATCAACAACCCTACCAAATGTCTGTCCTTTGAAGAGATGTCAGAGGGGGGGAAATATCTTTTTGATGAAACCGATAGAAGATATGCCAATCTGCAAGAGGATTGTGAAGGAAACTTTTTAGAGGTCATGAAAGGCCTTAAAAGAGTGGTTGATTTTGCGGAAAAGGATCTGTTTAAACAAGTGCTTGAAAGGGAGCTTGATAATAAATTAGAAGAGATGGCAAAAGATCGTTATAAGCGTTTAGAAAACCTTGCCAAAAAACTAAATGACAAAAGCATCACAAGAGCTGAAGCAGAAAGGCTGTCGCAAGATTATCTAAATTATATAAGAGAGTTGGATACTTATTATTTGAAACCAAAAATTGATAAGCTTAGAAAACTTGTGCTGCAAAGGCAACGGGGGAAAAATCTTTCAAAATCTAAAAAGGCACAACTTGATGAGCAAATCTTAGAGCTCAACAAACAAATTGGCGCCTACTCCTCTAGAAAGTTGGACAAAAAACTCGACTCCAAAGCAACGCTGGCAAATCTTAGAAATCTTGGGTTGACTGAAGAGGCGGAAGAGATTGCTGAGTTTAAGCTCTACTCTTCTTATTACGGCAGAGTTTATGAGACCAAAGAGAAAAAGGAAAGGAGAGGTGGAAAGCTAACCATCGATAATGCTCAATCGCAAATCTATAAAAGACTAGGCCAGTATAGAAAAGAAAACATGGTCTACGATCAGGCCTATTCAGCAAAAACCGGCCAGGGTAATTTTTCCCGCCAATTTGTAGGAAGAATCCAGCAGTCTCAACAACTACTGCAAAAGGCATACGTTGATTATCAAAAAGGCGAAATGGAGGCGATGAAAGCTTGCCAGTACGGCATCCTTGGATCACTCCAAAACCCAGTAAAGTGTAAGCGGGTGATGGATCCCAAAGCACGTCAAAGAAGACAGATGCAGTTACAAGAAAAAGTTAAGTACTATCAAAAAAAGGTACAGGCCGATCACGGCACTTATCAACAATTTGTAAAGCTTGAAAAAATCGGTAGGGAGTACAAACAAAAGCAAAAAGAAAAAGTGGCAAAGTCCAAGGGCAAAGGCAAAAAACCAGGTGATCTAACAAATGCCATCGGTGATATGGATAGCATTTTAGATGATGGTAATCCCTTTAACTTCGACTATGAAAAGTTCTCCAAGGATGCCGGCTCAACCGATGG
>SMVA01312492.1_pt1 | contig 28206 bp, 21 predicted proteins | sample 2456451 | NCBI WGS metagenome assembly SMVA01 (sample SAMN11095933, study PRJNA526329) | marine sediment metagenome | biome: Marine sediment; feature: Surficial sediment; material: Deep marine sediment; isolation source: Hadal surficial sediment | place: Pacific Ocean | collected 2014-05 | depth... | reverse complement strand
TGAAATCTTTGTATTTTATCATATACGGAGCCTATTACCTGACGGTGACGCTCAACAATTATAGGGTCTTTTTCACATAATTTCACGAACTTACCTAGGATGACACTCCTCAATTCTTCAATAATTGGTCCTATAGGACCATCCATTTTATCCCTTGATCCTATAGGACCACCCATTTTATCCCCTGGTCCTATAGGACCACCCATTTTATCCCCTGGTCCTATAGGACCAAGAGAGATGGATAAATGGTTGAAATAATGAGGAAATCTGGGGTTTTTTAGGAGCTCATCACGCCTCTTATCCATTCCCTCAACATCTGCATGAGTAAAGATCACGAAATCAAATTCCATCTCTTTTAAAAGATTCAAGTCTTCCAGGTTGGTTTCAAAGGGATTAACTACCAAAATTTTAAAAAAGGCCGTTTTAGAAAGCTCGAAAGATCTCTCAATTCCCATTTTTTCAATTGAATCAATGCTCTCTCTAATTCCCGCCGTATCGATTAACTTGAAGTGATTATTTTCAATGGATAATCCTTCAGAGACATAGTCTCTGGTAGTTCCTGCAAAGTCCGATACAATAGAACGGTTATTTAAAAGCAGTTTATTAAAGAGCGAACTCTTTCCCGCATTCGTTTGTCCAATAAGTGTGATCGTTGGAGTCATTAGGTTATCTATATTTCCTCTCGTTCTCAGGTATAGGGAGGAGATAAGTTCCAAGAAATTAGAAAAGTGTTGGTCGAATTCTTTTTTTGCGCCCTCTTCGCCCACATCTTCTAGAAAATCAATGGAAAGTTCTAAAGAGGCCTTAAGCAAAATGTAGTAGTCGAGTAAAGACTTATACTTTTCACCCAGCTCGCCTCTCAACGTATCCATACCTTGGTCAAAGGCAAAACTTGAATTGGAATTTATTAGCAGATCTAAACCTTCAACCTGAGATAGGCCCATCTTTTTATTGGTAAGGGCCCGATAGGTGAACTCCCCGGGATAAGACATCCGACAAACTTTGTTGCTTATAAAGAGATCAATAATTCTTCTAACGTTGATTTGATTACCATGAACATCTAGCTCAAGAATATTTTCCCCATTAAAACTATCAGGCCCTTTAAAAAAAATGAGAATGGCCTCGTCTAGAACTTTTCCCCCATGGACAATTTCTACCAAAGTGGCCTGATTAGGCCTAATTTTAGCGAGATCTTTATTAAAAAAGGGATTTAGGGTCTCAATAGTTAGAAAACCGCCGATCCTGATTTTAGCAATCGCCGTATTGGTGGCCGTGCCAGTGCTGCATGAGATAATTGGAAGGCCATCATTTAAATAGATCATTAATCAGTAGTTCGATACACAAACATCTGCTGAAGTATTCCAAAGATGGTCGAAACGAAAATATAAAGAGTTAGACCTGATGGCAGATCCTTCATGATGAAACCAAAAATAAGCGGCATAAACATCATTAGCTTTTTTTGCATTGGATCAGTAGTGGTCGTCGGAGTAAATTTTTGTTGTAAAAACATAGATATGGCCATGAGTACTGGCAGAATATACAAAGGATCTTTCTGAGAAAGGTCTGTCACCCAAAAGATCCATGGGGCACCAACCAACTCAACCGATTGATATAAAACTTTATAGAAAGCAAAAAAGATGGGCATTTGAAGTAAAAGAGGAAGACATCCACCCAGTGGATTGGCCCCGGCCCTTTTAAACAGTTCCATGGTCTCTTTTTGCATCCTTTGGGGATCGTCTTTATATTTTTCCTTAATTTTAGTTATTTCTGGTTGGATGACCTGCATCTTCTTCATACTTTTAAAAGATTTATATTGAAGAGGAAAAGTAAGGGTTCTTATAAGCAAAGTTAGAAGAATAATCGCCCAGCCATAGTTAGGGATCCAGCTATAAAAAAACTGCATTCCTCTAAAGATAGGAACCGCAACAATTCCAAAAATACCAAAGTCTACTGTTAACTTTAAATTATCTCCGAGGGCATCTAATTTATCATAGTTTTTTATGGTAAAGACTAATTTTCCTGAAAAAGCATTAGTGGGATTTATAATTTCAACAAAAAGATTTCCCTTATTATCTGCTTTTAAGTTAGTTAATGTTTTTTCAGAAAAAATGAAATTGAAGATATGGAACTCATGATCAATCCCTACCCACTTTACCTTTCCTTCAGCTTGAAATTCGTCTCCAACAGTTTCTCTTTCAACATCTCCTCCTGTTAAATAGATAAACTCTCGGTATCTTCTATTTTCAAGTTCTTCTTTCTCACTATTAAATACGAGTCGATACTTATAGGGCATCGGAGAATTTAAGCTTAAAGACATCTCTCCATTTTCCTGAAAAAACATGGAAACACTTATCTTGAGCTCTTCTACCACAGCAGAAAGTTTTCTTCGCTCTTTGCTGGTAATCTTTAATTTAAGCGTCTGGTAAGTATTATTCGCGCCTAAGATTTGAATTTTAAAAGGAAAATCACTACCGGTGATTTTATGAAAACCATATTTCTCATCAGGAGTTTTCCCTTTTCCAACCGCTAGGTCATTTCTAACTGCGAACTGATTTTCACCAGAACTTATTACGATCGTTTCTTTGACGAAATCGTCTTTAACAAGCGTTGGCGTTTCTACTTTTGCGGCCACCGCTTCAGCTGATTTAGTTACTTGGGTAACTGGCCGTTCTGCCACAGGCTGGGGAGCAAAATAGGTTTGCCAACCAAAAAGAATTAGTCCAGAAAGTATAATTGCCGCAAAGGCATTTTTTTGATCAGATCCCATTTTTTATCCTTACAGTTGGTACTGGATCGTGGCCACCTCTACTAAACGGATGACACTTCAAGATTCGCAACATGGAATACCACATCGCCTTATAAAAGGGCAATTTCCTAAAACATTCTATTGAATAACTAGAACAATTTGGATGATAGCGACAATTGTTCCCAAGCAGTGGAGATATCAAGAGTTGATACAATCTAATGGGTAGAATAAATAACTTTCCGATCATATTGTCCTGAAATTTCTTTTAATAGTTTTTTAAAACTACCTTTTAGTGAATCTTCCGCATCCTCAATTTTTTTATAATCCCGATATAAAAAAGGAGATACCACCACCATAAGATCAAGACCTAAATCTTTTGGCCCTTCCAATCTAAATATTTCTTTTAAGATTCGTTTGGTTCTATTACGAATAACTGCAGGCCCAACTTTTTTTGATACACTTAAACCTATTCTGGTTTCATTTTGATCTAACCTACTCGGCTTAAAATAAATTCGAAGGCATTTGCTTTTAACAATCGAGTTTTCACTTCTTAAATACTCAAAATCACTGGCCGATAAAAGGCGAAAATTTTTACCATAACTAAAATCGGCCATATTATAGATTATTTAGTACCAATACTTACAGTTAGATTTGTACGACCTTTAGCTCTTCTTCTGGCCAAAACATTTTTCCCACCAGGTGACGCCATTCTTTTCAAGAATCCGTGAACTCTTAGTCTCTTTTTTCTCTTAGGTTGCCACGTTCTTTTACTCATAATATTAAGTCCTTAACTATTTATGCTCTATTTCAAAAAGTAAACAATATGATTTACCGAGGGATTTTAAAAAGGTCAATGCCCTTTCACAAAATGACTTCCTATTTACCACCTAGGCCGGCCTAAAGCATCCTTGAAAAGCAGCAAAAGTGTGCTAATTTTCTTTTTCCTACCCAGAATTTTAGATTAGGAATTGGAATAGAATGAGTGAAGATTTCCCCTTCGGCAAATTTTTTAAGGATGCAGATTTAAATAAATCTAATAAAATCGATGCCTTACATAACCATTTGCCTAGAAAAAAAGAAGATACCCATGGCCCAGAGGAGACCTCAGATCTTCTTGGTGAGGTTTTAGGCCTAATCAGGCCGAATGTTTCGGAGCAACAATTCGCTACCTATTTTAACGACACTTTTTTTATAAAAAATCTTAAAGATAACAAGGTTTTAATTGAGGCAAAAACTGAATTTCTGAAAAAAACACTGGCAGGACAGTTTTTATCCATTCTGTCAGAAGCTATGCAGCAATGTTTAGGAAGGGCCCTAGAGGTCATTATTGAGGTTAAACCTGGGGCACATCTCTTTAAATCTCCCCCCAAAACCAAGAAAAAAACCGCTAGAAATACCACCTTTACCATCACTCCTACCCAGGATGACCTTAAGGACCAGGTAAATTCCGCCTTTATCAATCATATGAATCCTGAAGATAGAGGAATCCTGATAGATCCCAACAATACCTTTTCTAATTTTATCGTTGGCCCTTCAAATAATGTGGCCGTAGCGGCGGGAAAGGCGGTAGCAAAAAATCCAGGAAAAAATGGAAAGTATCCCTCATTGTATATTTATAGCTCATCCGGTTTAGGGAAAACTCACCTACTCCATGCAGTAGCAAATGGAATTAAAGAAAATCACCCATCCCTAATTATTAAGATAACCACCGGACGGGATTTTATGATGCAAATGGTGGATGCCTTTCAAAATGGTACCATCAATAAATTCCGGCAGAACTACCCTGATAAAGTTGATGTCTTAATGATTGATGATATTCATGAGGTTAAAAATAAAGAAGCCACTCAAGATGAGCTTTTCCACGTTTTTAATGAGCTCTATAGGAAAGGAAAGCAACTAATTTTCACCTCTGATAAACCTCCTAAAGAAATCACGGGATTAGTTGAAAGACTAAAAACCAGATTTCAAATGGGACTTGTAATTGATATTCAAAAACCCGATCTAGAAACCAGAATGGCCATTTTGAAAAAGAAGGCCCTGGAGATGGATCTATTTTGCCCCGATGATGTTATTGCTCTAATGGCGCAAAACTTCACTGGCTCTACCCGGGCCATGGAGGGGAATTTAATTAAACTTTCAGCTTACGTTGACATCCATAAAGTGGAAATTGATGTAGAGGTGGTCAGAGAACTTTTAGAGTTAAATGGCAATGATAATGAAGAGATAAGTTTTGGCATTGAACAAATTGCCAGGACCACGGCAATTCACTTTCGAATTCCTCTGGCCGATTTAAAATCTAGATCAAGATCTAAAGATATTGTTCATGCCAGACATGTGGCGATGTACCTCTCAAGAAAAAAAGTTCACTGTACTCAGCAAGAGATTGGGCAATATTTTGGTGGAAGGGATCATACTTCCGTTTTGCACGCATGTGAAAAAACACAAGAAAATATCAAAAAGAATTCAGAACTAGGCCAAGACTTACAATCAATCGAAGGGGCCCTCGATGATATACGTAATTAGATTAGACATTGCATAAAAGTTATCCACAAAGTTATCCACAAATATCAAGTATTATTGCAACATATCACGTCATAAACACGGGATATCTGCAATAAATATCTGTCCGCATAAAAGTTATCCACATTAATCCACAATTATCAGGTATTGCGCAGATGCTAGTTGCCAGAGATATTCACAACAGTACTCGAGATTTCTTAGGCCAAGACCAGAGTTATCCACAATTTTGTACTCAAACCAGAAGGATCAAGTGGATAATACCCGAGATATTCACAATTTTTTGTGGATAACTCACCCTTTTTAACACCTATGTCCCGTTAAAAAGTTATCCACATAGTTATCCACAAAGTTATCCACAATTTTTCTTTGATTTTCCTATTTAATTATAATGGGTTAAATAGGTTATCCACTTATCCACAATTGAGACACATAGCGCGTGATGATTCTATTGACCCGAGTGGGCCTTAGTTATCCACAATGTGGATAACTTTGTGGATAACTCCCAAAAAACGGCAAAAATGAAGTGTCGTGTAAACCGTCACGAAGTGCGTTGTGGATAACTTTGTGAATTGCTTGTGGATAACTCCCCTAAATTGTGGATAACTCAAAAATCTCCGAAGCTATCGCCCTTTTCAATTTAGGTTATCCACATTTATCCACAATTGAAAAATCACTTAAATATATGAAATTATTGTACTTTTTGGAGTTATCCACTTATCCACATTTATTATTCTTATTATATTTATATTATATATAAGAATATATAGACTCTGAGATCTCACCGACCATTGCACATTGATAATTCATCTCTCTAGAGATAGAAATTAGAATTGCTATAGTTTTAAGGAATCTGAACATGAAAGGGCAAGTACAAACCGAACATTTAAGAAATGACCTAAATAAAATACTGTCGGTTGTAGATAAGAAGAATTCTCGCCCAATACTCTCATACACTCTATTTAAGGCCGAGAAAAATTCCATTGAATTCTCAGCTACCAATCTGGAAGTATCAGCAAAAGTAGTAATACCTGCAATTGTGGAAAACTCTGGGACCTTTTGTGTAAATGCTAAGAATATATTTGATATCGTCAGAGAACTTCCAGATGGAGATATATTTTTTGAAATGAAGGAAGGTACAAACTTTCTAAATCTAAGCTGTAATAATATTCACTATTCACTTCTCGTTTATAATTTTGAGGATTTTCCACAACTGACCTTCTCTAAACAGGAAAATGAATTCTCTATGGGTTCAGATCAACTATTAGAGGTCATCAATAAAACGTCTCATGCCATCTCTTCAGATGAAACGAGACTCTATTTAAATGGAATATACCTACAAGGGATTGATTCCCGTATAAGAGCTGTGGCAACAGATGGACATAGGCTCTCTCTCCTTGAAACGGAACCTTTAGAGAATTGTTCAGATATTGAGCCTCTTTTAAATGGCATCATCATTCCAAGAAAAGGAGTCTTTGAACTTAAAAAGATTGCGGAGAGCTTTCCTGGAAAAGCTCTGAAAATATCTTTTGATGAATCTTTCATGTATATAAATGCGAAAGATAAATATTTCCTCTCCATCAGGTTAATCGCTAGAGATTATCCTAAATACCAAGCAGTAATCCCTAACAAGACATCTTTTACCCTGTCAGCTGATAAGGACGCACTATTTGGAGCGATTAAAAGAATTAAAATCATGTCTCATGAAAAATCAAACGGGGTAAGGATTAAGCTTAAGAAGAACAGTATGACCATTTCAGCTAACCATCCCTCTTTTGGGGAGGCCAGTGAAGACATTCCAGTTGAATATGATGGGAAAGAAATGGAGATAGGTTTTAATGCCCGTTATTTACTAGACACCCTGGCAACTTTTAATGAGGGGAAAATAATCCTAGAATTAAATAATGAACTAAGCCCTATTATTATCAAATCCAGCAATTCCCCTAATTATCTCGGTATTATCATGCCGCTTAAATTATAATCCTCGCTTTTCCACATGGAAAATTTAAAGATATCTCGCCTCCAAGTTCAAAATTTTCGAAACCTTTATCCTCAAATGGTTGAATTCGGCCCAGGAATCAACTGTATTGTGGGAAAGAACGGAAATGGCAAAACAAATCTCTTAGAGGCCATTTATTTTTTATCCACCAAGAGATCTTTCCGTAAAAAAACAGGTTTTCCACAATTACTAAGCATTGATGGTGAAAAACCCGAAATAATAATTAGTTCAATCTTTAAAGACTCTGAAAATAATTCTATTTCACTCAGTGCTAAGCTGGAAAATAAAGGTTCTAGTTGGTTTTTGGCGGGGAAACTCATTAAAAGAAAACCTCCTATCAAAGTGGTATTTATAAATCCTTTTGATTCCTATAATTTTCACCAATCGGGTAGTTCTCGCAGATACTTCTTTGATACCCACATAGGTCAGCTAGATGATGTCTACCGCTCTCTCATGGCCCGCTATAATAACCTTCTCAAGCAGCGGAATACCCTTCTCAGCAAGAAACCAGGGATGTATCGGGAGCAAATAGAGGCCATAGATGTCAATATGGCCCGCTACAACTTTGAGATCACCCAGAAGAGGCTGGAGTTCATAAAAAACCTAGGCCCTCATTTGGGGGCAATATTTAAAGAATTATTCTCTCTGGACCACTCGCTTGAGATTACGCTTACTAATAAATTTATCGGCCTGAATCAAGATCAGATATATCAGTTAATGCGTGAAAATATGGCCGAAGATGAGCGATTAGGGCATTCCAAGATAGGAATTCATCGGGATGATTATATTATTTTTTTCGACGGAATAAACTCCCTAGATTACTGTAGTTTAGGACAGCAAAAAATTACCTATTTGAGCCTCTTATTTGCCTATATAGACCTGTTCAGGTATAAATTTAACACTTACCCCATTGTGTTAATTGATGATGTTTCAGGTGAGCTTGATGAGATGCGTTGGAAGAGATTAGTAAGCTACCTGAAGAGAGGTAATTTTCAAGTTCTAATCACTACCGCAAATGAAAATTTTAAACAGGAATTAGAAAAAATTGAGGACTCCACCGAGATTACAGTCCAGGGGGGCCTTATGATAAATCAGAATCTTCGGAGTAATGTTTGAGTAATACAACGGAATCAATATCCAAGGTCGGGGAAAAGTATACTGCTGATCAGATTAAAGTTCTAGAAGGACTAGATGCAGTTCGCAAGAGACCTGGAATGTATATTGGCGATACCACCGCCAGGGGACTACATCATTTGGTGTATGAAATAGTCGACAATTCTGTTGATGAGGCCCTGGCCGGCTTTTGTACTGAGATAAATGTTATTATCCATGTAGATAACTCTATTACTGTAACGGATGATGGTCGAGGTATACCCGTCGGTATACACTCCATAGAAGGCGTCTCAGCTGCTGAACTGGTTTATACCAAGCTTCATGCCGGGGGAAAATTTGGCGAAGAGGGAGGGGCATACAAAGTCTCTGGTGGCCTCCATGGTGTAGGTGCCGCTGTCGTTAATGCTCTTTCTAAATGGGTCCGTATAGAAATCAAAAAAGATGGGAAGATACATGAAATCGTTTTTGACTACGGAGAATCCAAAGATGGCATAAAAGTTATTGGCAAACTTGATGATCCAAGCATTAGCGGAACCTCTGTTACTTTTAAACCTGATAATGAAATCTTTGAGACTCATGAGTTTAGTTTTGATACTTTGGCCAACAGGTTTAGAGAGATGGCCTTTTTAAATAGTGGTCTTAAAATTAATCTTCTAGATAAACGAACAGAAAAATCAGAAACTTTTTACGCCGAAGGTGGAATAAGTGAATTCGTGACCTATATGAACAGGGCCAAAACTCCTATTCATAAAGATCCCATCTATTTTCAACAAAAACGGGAAGACTATGAAGTTGAAGTGGCCATGCAATGGACTACTAGTTATTCGGAAGTTCTTTCCAGCTTCGCCAATAATATTTCCACCCCTCAAGGTGGAACTCACGTATCAGGATTTAAAACAGCTCTAACCAGAGTTTTAAATGCTTATGCCAAAGATAGTAATCTATTAAAAAATATAAAAATCAATTTGACCGGTGATGATATGCGGGAAGGTGTTTCTGCGGTCATCTCGGTGAAATTAAAAGAGCCGCAATTTGAAGGGCAGACCAAATCAAAACTTGGTAACTCAGAAGTTGAAGGGATTGTTAACTCCATGATTGGAGAGTCTCTAAAAGCATACCTTGAAGAAAATCCTAATTTGGCAAAGACGATTGTTAAAAAATCCATCGATGCCGCTGCCGCTAGAGAGGCCGCCAAAAAGGCAAGAGAGCTTACCAGAAGAAAATCGGCCTTAGATGTTACCGGCCTGCCAGGAAAAATGGCCGATTGTCAGGAAAAAGATCCTGCTCTTTGTGAAATTTATATTGTTGAGGGAGATTCTGCCGGCGGTTCTGCCAAACAGGGAAGAAACCGTGCGACCCAGGCGGTACTTCCACTTAGAGGAAAGGTTTTAAACGTTGAAAAGGCCCGTTATGATAAAATGCTTTCTAATAATGAAATAAGAATGCTGGTGCAAGCGATTGGGACAGGAATTGGCAAAGATAATTTTAATATCGCCAAACTACGCTATCATAAAATTGTTATCATGACCGATGCCGACGTGGATGGCTCGCATATTAGAACTCTGCTTTTAACTCTTCTATATAGACAGTTCCCAGAGCTGATTGAAAAAGGGCACATCTATATCGCGCAACCCCCCCTCTATAAATACAAGAAGGGAAAAGTAGAAACCTATTTAAAAGATGATGTTGCTCTGGAGCGATTTTTAGTTAGCAACTGTATTCAAGGTGCCAAGGTTTCTTTTGGAGGAAATGTACTTCCTGAAGAAGAAGCGGAAACACTGGTTAAAAAATATATTAATTATACCAAGAAACTTGAATCATACGATGTTCACTTCGATTCCATGCTGCTTAGAAAAATTGTAGAGGAATCAGAAATTACTGGTGACATGCTGGGGAATCGAGCGGAACTAGAAACCGAAATCGAAAAATTAGGGAACTATTTTAAGGGGATTGAACACACTACCCTTAAAAATTATAGTTTTGAGATTAAAGAAGATCATGAAACTAAAGATTTAAATCTTGAGATTACGGTTAAAACATCAGCGAGAACTAAAAAGTTTAAATTAAATAAACATTTTCTATACTCTGCAGAGTATTCAGACATCGAAAATAGTTATGAAGGAATTAAAAAATATCTCAAAAGTCCCATTGAATATAAGAAAGGGGAAAATGAGAATATAATTTTTGAAAACTTAAAGGCATTTGCTCAGTTTGTTATCGAATTTGGTAAAAAAGGCGCCTATATCCAACGTTATAAGGGACTAGGTGAAATGAATCCAGAGCAACTTTGGGAAACCACCATGGATCCGGAAAAACGTACTCTTTTACAAGTTGTAATTGAAGATACAGTTGCGGCCGATCAGGTGTTTTCAATACTTATGGGTGATCAAGTTGAACCAAGAAGGAAGTTTGTAGAAGAAAATGCTTTGAATGTGAGAAATCTTTCAGTTTAGGTTAGGGATATGGCAGAAGATAATATAACAGTTAATCATGGAAAAATTGAACAAGTAACAATCCGTAAAGAGATGAAGGATTGCTATTTAGACTATGCTATGTCGGTAATAGTTGGGCGCGCCCTACCAGATGTTCGTGATGGACTTAAGCCAGTACATCGTCGAGTACTCTTTGCTATGCACGTTCTTAATAACTATCACAATAAACCTTATCTAAAATCTGCCAGGGTCGTTGGGGATGTAATTGGTAAGTATCACCCCCATGGTGATACGGCAGTTTATGGAACCATTGTAAGAATGGCCCAAGATTTTTCCATGAGATACCCGCTAATTGATGGCCAAGGAAACTTTGGATCTATCGACGGTGATAATGCCGCTGCCATGAGGTATACGGAAATTCGTATGGATAAAATGTCGGAAGACATTTTGGCCGATCTCGATAAAGAAACCGTTGAGTGGAATTCAAACTACGACGATTCACTAGTAGAGCCAACAGTTTTACCCACCAGGGTTCCCAACCTTTTAATAAATGGTTCCTCAGGTATCGCCGTTGGAATGGCAACTAATATTCCTCCTCACAATTTAAATGAGATCATGAGAGGACTAATCACTTTAGTTGATAATGAAGATACAACTATCGATGAGCTGATAAAAATTATTCCAGGCCCCGATTTTCCTACTGCTGGTTCTATTCACGGGACGGCAGGAATTTATTCTGCTTATAAAACGGGAAGAGGGATCATCCAGATTCGCGCCAAGTGGGATGTTGAGCCATATAAAAAAGATAGAGAAAGAATTGTTATAACTGAGCTTCCCTACCAGGTTAATAAGGCCAAGCTGATAGAAAAAATCGCCGAGCTTGTAAATGGTAAAATAATACAGGGAATTTCTGATATTAGGGATGAGTCTAACCGCTTAGGGATTCGCGTAGTCATTGAGCTTAAAAAAGGTGAGATCGCTTCTGTTATTGCCAAAAGACTCTTTAAAAATACCCAGATGCAAGTTTCCTTCGGGATCATTTTCCTCTCTTTAAATAACGGCTCACCTAAGGTGATGAATCTTAAAGAGCAGCTAAAATGCTTTTTAGATCACCGAAGAGAAGTGGTTATAAGAAGGACTGTGTTTGAGCTTAAAAAATCAGAAGCTAGAGCACATATTTTAGAAGGTTTAAAAGTAACCGTTGAAAATATTGATGTTATAATTGAGCTGATCAAAAAGGCCAATGGGCCAAGTGAGGCGAAAGAACAATTAATTGCTAAATACTCCTTTTCTGAGATTCAAGCTCAGGCCGTTTTAGATATGCAGCTGAGAAGGCTGACAGGACTAGAGCGAGATAAAATCATCCAAGACTATAAAGATATAATGGCAGAGATTGTCAGGCTAAAAGGTGTCTTGTCCGATGAAAGCAAAATAAAACTTATTATTAAAGAAGAGTTTGAAGTAATTCTAGAAAAATATGGTGATGAGCGAAGAACTGAGATTATCAGGAATACAGAAGAGATTCAAATTGAAGATTTAATCAAAAAAGAAGAGCAAATTGTCACCATCACTCACAAGGGCTACATCAAAAGAATGGGACTTGATACTTACAAGACCCAAAAAAGAGGTGGTACGGGAGTTAAGGGAGCAGGTGCAGACGATGACTTCTTTACCAATATTTTTGTCGCTGATACTCATGCCACCTTGTTGTTTTTTACCTCTAAAGGGTTAGTTTTTTCTAAAAAAGTTTATAACATTCCCGAGGGAACAAGGACTAATAAAGGGCGAAACTTGGCCAACCTTATCGCAATACCTGCTGGTGAAAAGATTAAAGAAGTAATCTGTATCCCAGGAGAAATGGAAGGGAAATTTTTAATGTTTGCCACCGAGCGTGGAATTATTAAAAAATCCAACCTAACCGATTATAAAAAGATCAAACAAACAGGCCTTCGCGCTATTAAAATTCAAGATGGAGATGCCATCTTAAATGTTAGAGTAACCGATGGAACTAAAGATGTTCTTCTTTGCTCTAGTGGCGGTAAAATTATTCGTTTTGCAGAAACTGATTGTCGCCCTATGGGACGAGTTTCTCAAGGTGTTAAGGGTATTTCCATTGATGGCAGTGAAAGAATAATCGGTATGGAAATCATCGATGATTCTGTTGAAATTTTATCAGTAACGGCAAATGGTTTTGGTAAGAGATCCATAGTCTCTCATTACCGAAAACAAAGTCGTGGAGGAAAAGGAATCCTGGCCATGAGGCTGACTGATAAAAATGGTGAAATTGTTCAGATTAAACCGGTTAAAGAAGAGGATGATCTAGTAATTATTACCGATAAAGGACAAGTTATCCGGATTAAAATGTCAGGGATTTCTTTAATGGGACGGGCCACTCAAGGTGTTAAAATTATCAGGTTGAAAGAGGGAGAGAAAGTGGTCTCTGTGGAGAAATTCTTGGACCCCGATGGAATGACTGATTGATAAGAATATTACTTCTCCTCTTGCTCATTTCCTGTGATTTTTCCCCCAAACTCCATCGAGATATTTTAAACGCTCAAAACCTCATCAATGAACAAAAATATATTGAGGCGACAAATCTTTATGAAAAAATTCTTAGAGGACTTCCTGCGGGAAAGGTCAAAATAAAGGTTTTCTATAAGTTAGGGGATCTCTACTCGATACATCAGGATAAATATAAAAAGGGTATCTATTACTATGAAAAAATAGTGGAATCTTCAGATGATACTCTCTGGATCGTTAAATCCCAAGAGCGAATTGGCGATCTTAACTTTACCTATTTAAAAGATTATAAAAAGGCCTCCTTCTACTATAAAACCCTGGTAGATATTATCCCCAAGCTCACAGATTTTGATTTTTATCAGTTTCGTCTAGGACTTTCTTTTGTGGAGATGGGCCAATATGAACAAGCGCTAAAAATATTTAATAAAATTAAGCTAAATCCCCTGCATAAATATTTTGTCTCTTCCTACTACCACGTAGGACTCACTCATTTTAAAAATAAAAATTGGAAGGCGGCAACCGAGACCTGGCGAGAATATATAAAAAGAGAAAAGCGCAGAGACCGGGTAGTTCGGGCCAAATTTTTAATGGCCAACGCATATGAGACTATGGAGAATTTATCTAAGGCCTATTCAATTTATTATTCCATCTTGGGAGAATATCCCAACACTAAAGTGATTCAAAACAGATTGAATTCGGTCTACCAGAGAAAAGTGGCCAAGAAACGATGATAAAGTTTGAAAAAAAACATCTACAAATCCTAGGTCTGGCCATTAGCTTTCCCTCCTTCATCCTTGCTCTCGCCTGGGGAACTCACGAGCTCATCAAGGCAGAGTTTTTCTCCCCCGCAGTTGGCTGGAGTTTCTTTTTTATTGTCATGGCCAACTTCCTTTTCATCCTCGTTAAGTTGGCCTTTCGAAAAAAGAAATAGTTGCCCTTACCCCTAAAGATTGTTATGCGTTATCTTCGTGAAATTTGCTAAAAAGATAAATCTTAAAAAGTACCTACTGAGCTCTGTATTAACTACTGGAATTGCCCTCGCCTTCGCGCAAAATAGCACTGAAATCATCGCCATTTTGGTCATATATCTGGCAACAATCTTAAATCAATTTATCTTAGTCGAGGTAATCATGGAGATGGTGTCCGAGAGGAAAAATGATCTGTCTAGAACGTATCGCGTTAATAAGACTAAGGTCGCTCTACTCTTTGTTTTGAAGCTTTTAATTCTCTTTGGTGCGTTAAGTTTGGGTATACATCTGATGGGCAAAAGGGTATTAATACCGCTACTTAATTACGTGGTTCTTATTTTTATCTTAGGCTTAAGCTTAAAGGATGTAGAGTGATGAGAAAAATTCTTCCTCTTATAGCGACATTTTTTGCATTTAACGCTCAAGCATCAGGTGGCTTCACCTGGATTAGCTCCGTTCAACATATGCTTGGTACTCACCTTCCAGAGTATATGATCAGTTTCACACTTGTGGGACTTTTGATCACAGTGATGGGGCTTTTATATAGATCTAAACTTTCAAAAGTTAAAAATCATATTATTCCTGATAAGGGGATAACTCTTAGAAATATTTCTGAAGCTTACGGAAATTTCATCTATGGCCAGTGTAAGTCCATACTCGGTGAGCAGTATGCTGCTAAATATTTCTCAATTGTGGCATATCTTTTTATTATGATCTTAATCTCAAACTTAATTGGACTAGTTCCAGGCTTCCTGCCACCTACTGAATATCTAAATGCTACTCTTGCGTTGGGTATATTTTCCTTCGTGGTCTATAACATTATTGGAGTTAAAGAAAATGGTGTAATAAATTACGTAAAACACTTTGCTGGCCCTCTTTGGTATATGGCAATTTTAGTTTTCCCTATTGAGATCATCTCAAATTTGGTTAGACCTCTATCCTTGGCCCTTCGGCTTCGTGGAAACATGTTTGGGGATCACCTGGTTCTTTCTGAGTTTACAAAGCTTGTTCCAGCTTTTATACCAATGGCCGCTCTTGCTTTAGGCCTTTTGGTTTGTTTTATTCAAGCATACGTTTTTACAATTTTATCAATGGTTTATATTTCGCTTGCCCTACCCCACGATCATGGGGAGCACGCCCAATCAATATAGTTTTTTATAAGGAGAATTCAACATGAAAAAACTACTAGTACTTACTGCAATTTTATCTTCTGCTCCTCTAATGGCCGGTGAAGGTTGGTCTGATGCTCAAGCTTCTTCCATGAAAGCAATTGCTTATTTTTTCGCTGTAGCTATTGCAGCTTATGGTGGAACACAAGCTCAATCAGCTGCTGCCTCTCGTGCCCTTGAGGGGATCGCTAGAAACCCAGCTGCTGCTGACAAGATCATGACTCCAATGATTCTAGGTCTAGCACTTATGGAATCTCTAGTGATCTTTACTCTAATTACTACCTTCCTAGTGTAAGTAATCAGCTTAAACAAGACGATTATTAGGGGGATTTTTAAATCCCCCTTTTTTTTATAAACTCTTTATAGTGGCGACGCGTCAAATATACCAATATCTGGACTAATTCTGCCACGCAAGGTAAATCATCCATAGATGCTAAAAGACCAAGAATACATTCAAAAAACCCTAAATCTCGCTAAAAAGGGAGTGGGTTTTGTATCTCCAAATCCCCTCGTTGGAGCAGTTGTTGTAAAAGACGGGAAAATAATAGGAGAAGGTTATCACCAAAGATCTGGTGAAGCTCACGCTGAAGTAAATGCTATCAAAAACTCAAGCGAAGATGTGGCCGGGGCCACCCTTTATTCTAATCTCGAGCCTTGTTGTCACAGCAAAAAAAGAACTCCACCCTGCACGGATTTAATAATTGAAAAAAAACTAAAGCGTGTGGTTGTGGCCAATCTTGATCCCAATCCTCTTGTCTCAGGCAAAGGAATGGAAAAACTCGCTGAGGCGGGGATCGAAACGACTTCTGGAATTTTTGAAATTGAAGGTTTAAAACTAAACGAGGTCTTTTTTAAATATATCACCACTGGAATACCCTTTGTTCATCTTAAAATGGCGCAGACTCTAGATGGAAAATTGGCCACCAGTACAGGCGATTCAAAATGGATCACCGATGAAAATGCCAGGGCCGAGGGACACCAGCTTCGTAAAAAATACGATGCAGTACTGGTAGGAAGAAAAACCCTTAATAAGGATAATCCTCATTTAAACATCCGCATGGGAGTTGATGCCGGGGATAAAGTCCCCTATAGAATCATTCTTGGAAATCCTTCTAAAATGAAAAAAGGATCCCATATTTTTAATGATGATCATTCAGAGAAAACAATTATTGTAACAGGAATCGAGACGTGGAAAACTACGGAAAATAAAGTTAAAGAATTCTTTGCGGGAAAGGGAATTGAAGTCATCACGGTAAAAGAAACCGAGCAAGGACTTGATCTTAACGAGACAGTGATGACTCTTGGTTTACAGGGAATCACCTCTATTCTTGTTGAAGGTGGAAAAAAAATTATATCTGGCTTTATGGAACAAAATCTCTATGACAAGATGACGGTTTTTATCGCGCCAAAATTTTTTGGAAATGTTAAAAAGGCAAAAGATGCCACTTTGTTTAGAGATATAAATATTAAAACTCTAAGTAATCAAATGGTCTTTGAGGCCTATCCCCTGGAGGCGCCATGTTCACAGGTCTAGTTAAAGAAGTGGGTAGGGTTAAAGAGATTAGATCAAATCCTGAAGGGAAAGAGCTGATCATTGAATCAAAAGAGCTTCTTCCTGAGATGGGAATTGATGATTCAGTTTCCGTTAATGGCGCTTGCCAGACAGTTACTGAGGTTAAAGATGGAACCTTTAAGGTTCAATCCATTCATGTGACCCTGGAAAAAACCACCCTTGGATCTTTAAAACCTGGTGACCCTGTTAATCTTGAGCTCGCCCTTCGTGCAAGTGATAGACTGGGGGGACATTTTGTTCAGGGACACGTAAACGACACGGGAGTGATCTCAGGTATTAAATCAATTGGTGATAACTACCTATACACTATTAAATATCCCCAAAATTTGGGTAAATATATTATTAGTGAGGGCTCCATCGCTATTGATGGCATTAGCTTAACAGTTGCAAAGCTTAGTAGAAATACATGTGAGCTTACCGTTTCACTAATTCCTCACACGATGGAAAACACTAATTTAGCTAGTTTAAAAGTAGGCAGTAAAGTCAACTTAGAAGTTGATCTACTGGCAAAATATATTGAAAATCTGCTCTCTCAAGGGGAGGTCCTTTCAAAAGAGTGGTTGAGCTCTAAAGGTTTTTAACATGATTAAATTTGACTCAATTGAAGATGCTATTTCAGATATTAAAAATGGAAAAATGGTAATCGTTGTTGACGATGAAAACCGGGAAAATGAAGGTGACTTCATCATGGCGGCAGAAAAGGTAACCCCTGAAGCGGTTAATTTTATGGCCACTTACGGACGTGGACTTATCTGTGTTCCCATATCATCTAAAAGAGCAAAAGAGTTACAGCTAGAGCTTATGATTAAAACCAACGATGCTCTTCACGGTACGGCCTTCACCATTTCAGTAGATTCAATAGATGCAGGGACTGGGATTTCGGCCCACGATAGAGCTACAACCATCATTGCTATGATTAATCCAGGAACACATCCAGATGAAATGCTACGGCCTGGACATATCTTTCCATTAATCGCGCAAGATGGTGGAGTGCTAATTAGAAATGGACACACCGAAGCGGCAACAGATTTGGCCAGAATTGCAGGCCTTAAAAAAGCAGGCGTGATTTGTGAAATTCAAAATACCGATGGAACTATGGCGCGTGTTCCAGAGCTTTTAAAGATTGCTAAAGACCATGATCTTAAACTCATTACTATTAAAGATTTAGTCGATTATAGAATTAAAAATGAAATATATGTGAGCGAAACTTCTTGTATAAATTTTCCCAATAAATTTGGTAAATTTAAAATGCATATGTTTGAAAATTCACTAGATCTAAAAGAACACCACATGGCCTTTGTTAAAGGTGATGTAAACCATGATGTAAATGATGAACCAGTTCTTGTTCGTATTCACTCAGAATGTTTTACTGGAGATCTCTTTGGCTCAAAACGATGTGATTGTGGAGATCAGCTAAAAATCTCTATGGAGATGATTGAAGAGCAAGGACGTGGAATTCTCATCTATTTAAAGCAAGAAGGAAGAGGCATCGGGCTTAAAAATAAAATTAAGGCCTACGATTTACAAGATCAGGGTTATGACACCATCAGTGCTAACCACAAGCTTGGTTTTGAGGCCGATCTTCGTGAGTATGGCTTTGCCGCCCAGATTCTTAAACTTTTAAATGTTAAAAAGATAAAACTATTAACCAACAACCCCAGCAAACTTCTAGACCTGCTTAAATATGGCATTGAAATTTCTGAGAGACTATCTCTTGAAGTGGAGCCAAACGAGATCAACCTGCACTATTTAAGAACTAAGCAGGATAAAATGGGGCATTTAATTTCAACCAAACTGCATTAGAGGTATTTATGAACAAGATTGAAGGAAAACTAAATGGTACAGGACTTAAAATAGGAATCGTGGTAGCACGGTTTAACGATTTTATCTCCGGCAAACTACTTGAAGGGTCTCTGGATTGTCTTGTAAGACACGAAGTCTCTGAGAATGATATCGACGTTGCCTGGGTTCCTGGTGCTTTTGAAATCCCACTGCTCGCTAAAAAAATGGCCACTTCCAAAAAATACGATGCAATCATTACTTTAGGTGCGGTTATCAGAGGATCAACTCCACATTTTGACTTTGTCTGTAAAGAAGTAAGCTCAGGCGTTGCAAAAGTCGCTCTTGAGACTGAAGTTCCGGTGATCTTTGGAGTGCTAACTACCGATTCAATTGAGCAAGCAATTGAAAGGGCCGGAACCAAAGCTGGCAACAAAGGTTGGGATGTATCTCTAGGTGCTATCGAAATGGCATCTTTAATGAGAAGATTTCAGTAGATCCTGATGTAGTTTATATAAAAAGATAGAAGTGGCCGTTCCAACGTTTAAATGCGCCACTTCACTATCGATGGGAATTCTTACCACAATATCACAAAGCTCTATTAAATATTTTTCAATGCCCAGGCCTTCACTGCCTATAACGAGGGCGCTATCTTTATTAAAGCTCATTTCCGGCAGATCGCAGGCACCTTCGATATTTGCGGTAGCAAATATTTTAATTCCCCTGGTTTTTAAATCCCTAAGCGTCTCTTGTAAGTCGTTGCTGTGGTGGATATCCATGGAAAATATATTTCCCATGGAAACTCGAATGCATCGCCTAAGATAAGGAGAGCAGCTTTTAGGGCCGACAATGATGGATTTTACCTTAAAGGCAGCAGCAGATCTAATTATGGAGCCAATATTTTCTGGACTAGTAACGCCATTTAAAATTAAGGCGGGAAATTCAAGCGCACGGAGTGAGACATCTTCAGGTCTAACTGCTAAGGCCATAATTCCCTGATGCAGATGATGTCCAACAATACTTCCCATGAGAGATTTATCAGCGAAGAAAATCTCCCCCCTTAAAGGATGTTTTTCTATAAAGGTTTTAGGGGCAAAGATTTTTGTTATTTTAATGGATGATTTTAAAAGCTTTAAGACCACCTTCTCTCCTTCCACCACCATGAGGTTTTTGCGTAGGAGATTTTTTCCTTTAAGTGATCTAAACTCACTAACTCTGGGATCGTCTATATCGCTTATCCCAATCAACTTAGAAATTTCCTTAAATACTTGGCGGTAGGAGAAGATTTACTAAGGGCCACCCGTTCAGGTTCTCCCTGGGCAATGATCTTACCGCCCTTATCTCCCCCATCGGGCCCTAGATCAATAATATAGTCGGCGGTTTTTATAACATCGAGGTTATGTTCAATGATTATGACGGTATTCCCTTTTTCAACCAGCTCATGTAGGGATTTTAAAAGCAGTTTGATATCAACAAAGTGAAGTCCTGTAGTGGGCTCATCTAAAACATAGAGGCAATGCCCTTTAGTTCTCTTAGACAGCTCACTGGCAAGTTTAAGCCTTTGCGCTTCACCACCAGATAAAGTAGTGGCCGGTTGTCCCAGTTTCATATAACCAAGGCCTACATCATTTAAAGTTGTAAGGATACGATTGAGTCTAGGTTGGTTTTTAAAAAAATCCACTGCCTCAACGATGCTCATAGCTAAAATATCGGAGATATTTTTTCCTTTAAAGGTTATATGTAGTGTTTCCGGGTTATATCTTTTACCCTTGCATTCATTACAGGTGATATAGACATCGGGGAGAAAGTGCATCTCAATTTTTTTAACTCCGTTTCCTTCACACTCTTCACAGCGCCCACCTTTTACATTAAAGCTAAACCTACCCGGTTTATAACCTCTGACTCTTGCTTCAGGCGTGCTAGAGAAAAGTTCCCGGATATCTGAAAAAACTCCAGAATAAGTGGCGGGGTTTGATTTAGGGGTTCTTCCAATAGGAGCTTGGGTCAGCTCAATGACCGAGTCGATATTTGAAAGGCCTTTGATATTTTTATAGTTATCCTTACTAAAAATAATCTTGTTCTTTTCATTGGCCAAATTTTCTTTAACTGCGGGAACGAGAATGTCATGAATCAAGGTGGATTTTCCCGACCCACTGACGCCAGTTATGCAAACCACTCCCCCTAGAGGAATTTTTACGTTTAGATTTTTAATATTATTTTGGGTGGCCCCAATCAGCTCCAGAGAGGCAAACGATGGCCTTCTGGTGTCTGGAACATAGATCCTTTCTCTTCCCGACAGAAACTTAGCGGTAATTGATACTTTGTTTTTTAAAATATCTTCGAGGGTCCCCTTGGCCACAACCTCTCCGCCGTGAAGTCCCGCCCCGGGTCCCATGTCGATAATATAATCACTGTTTTCAATAGTCTCTGCATCGTGCTCAACCACTAGGACGGTGTTTCCAAGATCTCTTAGAGACTTTAGGGTCTTGATCAGTTTTTGATTATCTCTTTGATGAAGCCCAATGGAGGGTTCATCTAATACGTAGAGAACTCCTGATAAGGCGGAGCCAATTTGTGTGGCAAGCCTGATCCTTTGAGATTCCCCTCCTGAGAGTGTCATGGCAGCGCGGTTAAGATTTAGATAACCAAGGCCCACATCGATGAGAAATTTTAGGCGAGTGGTGATTTCTTTGATCAGCTTTTTAGCTATTTGAGCCTGTTCACCCTTAAGATTTAACTTTTTAAAATATTCATAGGCCTTGGTTACCGGCCAATTGGAAATTTCGTAAATATTGTTATTTTTAAGTAGCGTTGAAAGGGCCACCTTGTTTAGTCTTTTGCCCTCACATAACTTGCAAGGCTTAATTCGCATATAGGCTTCAAGTGATTTTCTAAGTCTCTCTGATCCGGTTTCCATGAATTTTCTTCGATACCAACTGAGCAGGCCGGGAAACTTTTTTTGAAACTCAAAGGTTGAGTTTTTCGATTTAAAGGAATATTTAAACAGTTTATCTGAGCCATCCCAAAGGATCTTTTTAAATTTTTCCGGCAGTTCATTATAGGGAGTTGTAAGTTTTACTTTTTCAGCTCGGGCCATCTCGGTGACCATTTTAAAAAAGAAGGAATTTCTTCGGGTTAAGGGAGCAATGGCCCCATCCAAGAGAGTTAAACTCGGATCAGCGATCATAAGTCTTTTTTCAAAGCGCTTCATCTCCCCGAGCCCATTACAATCCGGGCAGGCACCAATTGGCGAGTTAAAAGAAAAAAGTCTTGGTTCAAGGTCGGGATAAATTTCCCCGGAGGTGGGAGACATATTGTGCTCGCTAAAGCTTAGTTCATCGTTTTCACCAATGAGCGCGATAATAAGACCACTTCCAAGTTTTAGGGCGTGCTCTACAGAATCGGCCAGTCGTTTTTCAACTCCCTTTTTAGCTAATATTCTATCAACGACGATCTCTAGCTTATCGCCTTCTTTAACTTTTAGGTCACTATCTATTTGGCAAATATTACCGTTAACCCTAGCACGGGAAAATCCCATACTCATGATTCGTGAGAGCTCCTTTTTTAGCATGCTCTTTTTTTCAATGTTTATGGGGGCCAGGATTTGAATCTTGGTTTTTTCTTTATATTTGAGAAGCTTTTTTACAATTTGATTGGGGGTGTATCTCCTTATCTCAACTCCTGATTCAGGGTCATAGAGTGTACCTACCCTGGCAAAGAGAACTCGCAGGTAATCATAGATCTCAGTAACAGTCCCTACCGTTGAGCGGGGATTTTTGCTGCTGCCTTTTTGATCGATGGCAATGGCCGGAGAGAGCCCCGTTATGGATTCCACATCTGGTGGCTGAAATTGACCTAGAAATTGGCGAGCATAGGAGCTTAGAGATTCAATATACCTTCTTTGCCCTTCCACATAGATGGTATCAAAAGCAAGTGAGGATTTTCCGGATCCTGAGGGGCCGGTAATAACAGTGAGAGTATTTTTGGGAATACTAACTGTTACGTCTTTAAGGTTGTGGACGCGGGCCTTGGAGACTTTGATTTGATCGAACGCCATAATATACTTTTTGCGACTTAAGGCCGGTATGTGCCCTTAGGGCCTGGTTTAGTAAATAATATTGGCCCATATAATTTGCCGTGTTTTTTCCATATAGGCCAAAGGCGGTGCCATGGTCAACACTTAGCCGTAAAAAGGGCAGGCCAAAGGTCAAATTTATCCCCACAAGTCCATTTTTGGCCTTAAAAGCTGCTAGACCTTGATCGTGGTACATATAAACTAGGATTTGTGATTTCTTTTCATTTTTCTCAAAGTGGAGGGCATCTCCAGAGAGAGGGCCAATAAATCTAATTCTAGGAAAGGTCTCTTTAAGTTTTTCCACCGCTTTAAGGATATTTTCTTCTTCAAGGCCCATGAGACCGTTTTCGCCAGCATGGGGATTAATTCCTGCCAGTATCACCTCATCAATACCGGTAAAAAATTGTTCATACCCAAGGATTGAGTGGGCAACTTTAAAATAGATGAGATCAGGATTTATGGCACTGGCAACATCTTTTAGTGGGAGATGGTCGGTAATGAGCAAGATTTTTTCTTCTGGGGAGATAAAGTTCATGCTCAAGTAATCGGTCCCATATAGGTTTCTAAAAAACTCGGTATGCCCTCTTTGGATCTTTCCATCTAAAAAGAGCTGATCTTTTGAGGTTGGAAGGGTTATTAAAAGATCTCTATGTTCATCAATGATCTCTAAGGCCTTTAAAAGGGCCAATGTGGAAGCTGGAGTAGAATATTTATCCTTATCAAAGAGGGATAACTTAAGTGTCCCAGAGTCTAATATGAGAAGATCTTTAGTCAGTCTAAAGTTTACTCCAAGAAATTTTAAGTTAGTCTCTAAGGCATTTTCATCGGCAAAGAGATGAAAAACATTTTTTTGCTCTCTCGTTAATAAGAGGAATGACTTGAGAAAAACTTCAAGTCCGATAGATTTTTCGTGCCCAGCGGTTACGAGTATCATTTCGTTTCTTTTCTCTTGTAAAAATATTTCAGGTAATGGCGAGCACCTTCCCTTTTAAACCACACGCTGATCATGCCTTTTGCTTTTTCCTCGTAAAGGCCCATTTTAATTCTTTCTTTTGCTTGATTGAATATTTCCGATTCCACCAAGTCTTTCTTTTTGACGAAAAAAACATGATAGATATCGTTGATTTTTATTGGAGTCGTAAATTGTCCTTCACCGGTTTTTTTCAAGAGACGGGTAAGTTCTGGGGTTAGACCATCTTCGGTTACATTCCCAAGGACATTGGTCTGCATAGTGGAGAACTCCTCAGGTAAGATGCCACTGACTTGGTATTTTTCCAGCATTTTTTTAAAGGTACTAACTTTAGTAGGAGTGGGGTGTTCCAGATAAAAATCAGTTAAGAGGTATTTGAAGGTAAAGGTGGCGTTACCTTGATTTTGTTTATAGAAAAGGTTCTTCACTTCTTGATCGGTAATATTAATAAGTGGAACGATTACTTTTCCTTGAAATATATTAAACTCAATGGTCTCTCGGATAATGTCAAAATATTCATTAAAGGTGAGGTTGGTTGATTTTAAAAAACTCATTAGCGCCTCACGGTTTAGGCCTAATCTTTTTTCAGTGGCATTAATTTGTGATTCAACCTGCTCATCGCCGATAATGTATCCCGTCTCCGCAAGTTTATCTCTAATTAGGAATTTTCTGATAACCAAATCTACGATTTCATCGCGGGCCATATTTTCATTGGAATAGATGGGGGGAGAGATGTTTTTTCTGGAGGCCAAATTGTCTTGAATTCGATTTACCTGGGATAGGGTGATGATATTTTCATCAATAACCGCCATGATTTTATCCAGCATTTTGGCCGAAAGATTCCAGGAAAATAAGAGAAAGATAGTAGCAATAAGATGTTTCATAGGCCCTCTGAGATCCTACTAAACTACCTGAGTGAGAGTGCTTATTTCAAGAGATTTTTATTGATTTTTATGCTTGCTTTAGAGCGAAGTTTAGAGAAATAACCCTCGATTACTTTGTCTCTTTTTTGGTCGTAAACAAGTTTTTTGTACTGCGCATTATTAATGTCTTTGAATTTTCTCTTCGCTAGTACTTTAACCACGTGATAGCCAAATTGGCTTCTAATGGGGCTGGTAATATATCCCTTGGCCTTTCCCTTGATGGCAGCAAAGTATTCTGGCGCCAGACTCACTGCCGGTTGGAATCCCAGATCCCCGCCCATAGGGGCACTAGAGCTTTGAGAGTACTTATTAGCGAGTGCAGTAAACTGCTCTGGTTTTTTCTTAACAGTGTCATAAACTTCCATCGCCTTGGCCAAGGCAGCTTCCGCTTCTCCCGCTTCTGGTTGGGCCTTGACCCTTAAAAGAATCTGAGCAGTTCTGTATTCGGGGAATTTTTTATAGTAATTTTTTACATCTTTGTCCGTTACCTTGATTTTTCTAAGCAGGGGCTCAAGGTCTTTGGAAATCTGGGCATGGTAGAGAACATCCAGCATTTTCTGTTTCACTACCGGATCATTTTCCAAATTATTTTTTTTGGCCTTTTGAATTCCGAGCTCTCGATTAATAAGGTCATTGATTACTTTTTCCGGCGTGACTTTTTTATCTGACACAAACATCAAGTTTCTTTTATATGAATTATCAAAGAAATTTTTGGAAATTTCCTGTCCATTAACAACGGCCACTGGTTTAGCAGCAAAAACAAAAATTGGAAGGAGTGCCAAAATAATAAAAATTCTCATATCTTATCCCGGATAAAATGGTTCAATTTTAGGCTAACATGGAGCTATTTTTTGTGCAATATCCTTAGAAAACTGGAGAAATTCTTCCTCCGTAATATGCCTTTTAGAAGTGTAAATTAATTTAAATTCCGGAGTGAATTGATAGGACTTAGGACGGTTTAAAAAAGAATCTATTATTTGATTTCGCAGCTTTTCGTTTGATCCAAGATAATCCTGATCAAATTGCAAGATAATACTAGTTCCCGCCACTTTAATGGATTTTAGGCCTAAAAAAGAAAGAGTGATTCTTGCTTCTAAAATAGTGAAGAGATTTCTGAGTTCTTTTGGAGGTATTCCAAAGATTTCTGTGAAGTCTTCAAAGTAACCGTTTAATTTTTCTAGTGAATCACAATTGGCCACCTTCTTATACTGCTTTAATCTCTCACTTGAGTCGGTGATATAACTTTCGGGGATAAAGGCCGGATAGGGTGTAGAAATCTCCACATCAATTTTGGGCGTGGATTTTTCCCCTTTAAGTTCAGCGATGGCCTCTTTTAAAAGCTTCATATAGAGCTCAAGTCCTATGGCCTCAATATGCCCAGACTGACTTCCCCCCAGGATATCTCCCGCACCTCTAATTTCAAGATCATTTGAGGCAATGGCAAAGCCTGCACCCTTGTCGGCATAGGTTTGGATGGTCTTAAGCCTTTGTTTCGCCTGGCCCTCAAGGTTTTTATTCTTGGGAATGACAAAATAAGCGTAGGCCTTTTTGTCCGAGCGACCAATCCTGCCTCTTAACTGGTGAAGCTGGGCCAGACCAAATTTTTGGGCGTTATAAATAATCATGGTATTGGCATTGGGAATATCAAGCCCACTCTCAATAATAGTGGTGGAAAGAAGGATTTGATATTCACCATGATAAAAGGCAGACATCCTTTTTTCCAGATCCCGCCCTCCGAGCTGGCCATGGGCCACAAGAATTTTGGCCATAGGGACTAATTTTTGAATTTTTTCAGCAATTAATTCGATATTCTTAACCCGGTTGTGGACAATGAAAACCTGTCCACCTCGATTGAGCTCTTTTTCCAGGGCGGTCTTGATCGTTTGATCGTCCTCGCGGATGAGATAAGTCTTGATAGATTGTCTCTTGGGAGGAGCGGTTTGAATCAGGGAGAGCTCTTTTAACCCCAAAAACGCTAGCTGCAACGTTCTTGGGATAGGAGTAGCAGTTAAAGTTAAAAAATCTACGGATGCCCTTAAAAGTTTTAATTTTTCCTTATGGCCCACACCAAAGCGTTGTTCTTCGTCCACAACCACAAGTCCTAGGTCATCAAACTTTATGGTAGAAGCTAAAAGGGTATGGGTACCGATAATGATATCGATTTCACCATTTTTAAGCTTTTCTTTAATCTCTTTTGCCTGAGCGGGAGTTTTAAAACGGCTTAGAAAGTCTATCGTAACAGGGAATCCTTTAAAGCGCTCTTTAAAAGAGTTGAAGTGTTGAAGGGCAAGAATGGTAGTGGGAACCAGGATTGCCACTTGCTTTTTATCCAGCACCGCTTTGAAGGCCGCACGCATCGCCACTTCGGTTTTTCCAAAACCTACATCGCCACATACCAGATGATCCATGGGGAGCGGTTTTTGCATGGACTCTATGACATCTTCTATCGCCTTGCTCTGATCGGGTGTTTCATCAAAGGGAAAGGACAGTTCAAATTCCTTAAAATAATGATCTGGAGGTGAAAAAGAGAATGCTTCAGCAGTATGTCTTTTGGCCTGGAGCTCAAGGAGGTTGAAGGCCAGATTTTTTATTGCTTTTTTCGCTCGATCTTTTAAGAGATCAAATTTTTTGGTTCGTAGATTGTCTGGTTTTATATTTTGTTCGGAGTCGGCATGTTTTTGTATCAGATTGATTTTATAAACGGGGACATAAATTTTATCGCCTTTCGCGTAGAGAAGAACCAGGCAATCCGTTTGGTGCTCTCCACTACCCACCATTTTAAGACCTTGGTATTGGGCCATTCCATGAACGGAATGGATGACATAGTCACCTGTTTTAAGCGTTGAAATTTGCTCGGCAAATAAGTCAGTACTGGTGGAGGATACTTTTCTTACCTTGGTCTTTTTTACACTGAAAAGATCGCCATCGGTTAATACGATGGTTTTATCCGTTGGATAGTAAAATCCGTGGGGCAGGTCCGAGTGGACAAAATTTATCTTAGTTCTAAGCTGGTCCTCTTCTTCAAGGAGATACTCAATTTCTTTTTTAGAACTTTCCAAATGAGTGGAAACAATAATGTTTCCGGAAAACTCTCCTAGGAAAGCCAACACTTTTTTTATGAAGGAATACTTGTCTTCGGTTTTACCAATTCTTGGGTTGATGTAGTCTTTAAATGTTTCTAGTCTTAACTCAATCTTTCCACTGATATCCTCATCCATCTTGGTGGATAGATCTATCGAGTTAATTTCAATGTGTGCTATTTTTTCAACTTCTTCAAAACCTTCAAGGTGGTAGAGTGAACTAGGCCCTGGGAGGATATTGTCATTTGAGGTATCGGTGCTGATCCTTTCAAAATCAACTCTTAAGTCTTCCGATAGTTCCGAGAAGGTTTGGGAGCTGAAAAAAGAATCTAAAATAGTGAT
>SMVA01329281.1_pt1 | contig 28285 bp, 29 predicted proteins | sample 2456451 | NCBI WGS metagenome assembly SMVA01 (sample SAMN11095933, study PRJNA526329) | marine sediment metagenome | biome: Marine sediment; feature: Surficial sediment; material: Deep marine sediment; isolation source: Hadal surficial sediment | place: Pacific Ocean | collected 2014-05 | depth... | reverse complement strand
TTTTCAGCTTGGGCGACTGCTTGATTTTCTGGGCGGCGTCTGAACTCAATTGGTTATTGTACAAGTCCAAAGTCACCAGGTTCGGCAGGCAATCGCTGTCGGCGATGAGTTCGATCGCGCGATCGTCCAGCCCGTTATGCGGCAACATCAGTTTCTCGACGGTACACATCACCTCCGATCGGCACAACGCGGCCAATCCTTCGACCCCCAATTGCGTGCGGTCCAAAAATAGTTCCTTCAGATTTCTCAGGTGCGGCGAAGCCGCCAGGTACGCCGCCCCTTCCGGCCCCAGGGGATTGGCCTTGAGGTACAGGGTGTGCAACCCCGACAGGGTTTCCGATTCCGCCAGCAGACGCATGCCCTCGGGGCCGATCTGATTGCGTTGCAGGTACAGGTGCCGCAGGCGGTGAAGCACCGGCGATTCGGCCAACGCTTTAACAGCCCGGTGGGTCAACTTGTTCTCTGCCAGCGACAACCGGTCCAGCTTGACGAGCGCCTCGGCGCGCGCCAACCGTTCCACGCCCGCGTCTTCAAAACTATTCGCGTCCAACTGAAGAATCTTGACTAAAGATAAACGGGAATACTGAAGGAGATCTTCCAGTTCTTCCAGAATGACATCCTTGTCGTTCAAGTCCATCTGAAACCGGGGTTCATCACTGGTTTCAGCGTTGTCGTACATCTGCCCTTCATGGACCACCATCGACTCACTTTCGTCGATATCGGTGAGCAGGGTCATGCTGTTTCTAAGGAGGCTTTCAAACAGAGGACTGATCACGTCATATCCATGATTTATTTTTAAAATTACCGACGATTTCCTGAACGGTATCTATCGGACGATTGTGAGAAGTGTCGCAGATCATGTCCGCCGCCGCCTGGTACCGGGCCTCTCTTTCGGCGAGAACTTTTTTGTGCTCCTCCTCAAAAGACAGCCCTTCCTTGAGTGGCGGACGGTTGACGTTCCGGCTCAGCCGTTGCAATAGCGTTTCCATATCGGCGGTCAGCAAAACCACTTTGCCGTGACGCCGGAGCAGTTCAATGTTGCGATCATTCAACACCACTCCCCCCCCGCAATCAATGATGGCATCCCGAGTGTCCACCGCCAATTGTTCGGCGATTTGCGATTCCAATTCCCGAAACCGCGGCCAACCCAACTGCTCGACGATTTCCGGGATGGTCTTCCCGGCCTTCAATGCAATCAGGTTGTCCATGCTGAACAATTGACGTTTCAGCTTATGGGATAAGATTTTTGAAACCACCGATTTTCCGGTTCCCCGGTAACCCAGCAAAACAATATTCATGGATCATCTGGTGCCTGGTTCGCCCCGGCAAACTCATTGCACGGGTGCGGGCGTGTTAGCTTTCAATTTTCAAACGGCACTGTTTTCTTTGCGTGGAGAGTAGAGTATTTCCCGACCGGATGCAAACGAAACCCGGCTGGGGATATGGCTTCATGAAACGGAGTCCACCGCCGCCCGGCTTCATCCATCTTTCGCTGAACTTTAATACAAGGGCCGCCTGCCAAATATGCTAAACTCATCCCAGTTTAACGGGTTACCGCTATGGCGTGACCACTTTGCCGGAAAGGCCTCTATGACAAATATTATTAAATTTGGGGTTATTTTAACTGGGGTATTTTTAGGGCTGGCCGCATTGGGAAACACCGTTTGGGCTGAGCAAAATTCCATTAAAGATTTGTGTGGCGAAGGGAATTCCACCGCCTGTTTTAAGGTGGGCCAGAATGCCCTGTCGTTGGACCGGGATAATAAAACCGCTTTGGTCTTTTTCACAAAGGCTTGTGATGGCGGCCATATGACGGGTTGCACGTTTGGCGGAAATCTAATGCAAAATACCGGCAAGCAATACAGCCCGCAATGGAAGAAAGCGGCTAAAATGTTTCAAAAGGCGTGCGATGCTGGCGAAGATGCATCCTGCTTCAATCTCGGCTCATTGAAATACAAGGAAGGCCGCGCCAGCAAAGCTAAAAAATACTATCAACAAGCCTGCGACATGGGCAACCAACCGGGTTGCGCCAACGTGGAGTGGCTGTCGAAATGACGATCCGTCCCATAAAATTCAAAAACTGGGAAGACCTCATCAACGATGGTGAAAACTATGGGGGGGTCAAGAAGGAGCAGTTCTCGCCCATGGAAAAAGCTGTTTTTGAAGCCATCAAAGACAAGACAGTGCTGAAGGTTCAGGACAGTTTTGTTTTTTCAAAAACCGGCCACAATGCGGAAGGCGAGGACCACCCGGTGGAACTGGCAAAATTGATCGCCCGCTTTGAGCATTTGAAGGAAGTCACCAGCATCATCATCACGCATAACCGGCTCAACGCTGAAGCGTTGCGGATCATTGTGGGTTCTTCCATTCTCAACAACATCGATTACCTGCATTTGGGGTCGAACAATTTTGGTGATGAAGGCGCCAAAATCATCGCCGAAAGCCCGCTGTTCGCGAAGGTGCACTTCCTCAACCTGGAGTGCAACGGCATTGGACCCGAAGGCGCCAAGGCGCTGGCCACCTCGACCGTACTCACCCAGGTGACCTCGCTCAGCCTGGTTGACAATCGGGTGGGTGACGAAGGCGCGCTGGCCATCGCCCAATCCGACAACCTGCGCAACCTGACTTACCTGCACCTCGGCGGCAACCGCGTGAAATCGGAAGACGTCAAACAAGCCCTGCGCGAATCCCCCAAACTCACCCAACTCAAGACCCTGAAAGTGTTTTGAAGGTCCGGACCCATCCGATGGTTCATTCAATATATTAAGAGCACGACGGAAAACTGGTGGTTCAGCGCGGGATCAATTGAAGCCGGGGCGGAGCAGTTCGGGACGCGAGTAATTGGCATAATTGGGATTATTGCCCACTTCTTCCTGGAGGACCAGAGTTTTAAGCTGGCTCAGAGTTTTGGTGTTGTAGAGAGCGTTGCCGCCGGATTCGCCAAAATAGTTGCGGCCGATATACAGTTTTTCCAACGAGACGAGAGACTTGGCTTCACCGAGGGCCTGGGCTCCATCGTCGCCGATTTCGTTGCTGGTCAGCCACAATGTTTTCAATGCCGGCAGGGCTTGCGCGTTAGCCAGGGCAATCGCTCCCGGATCGCCCAGTTTATTGGATGCCAGGTTCAGCTCCACCAAGTTCTTTAGGGCGCCACCGTCGCAAAGATCCCGCACCCCTTCTTCGTTGATATAATTTCTTTCCAAATTGAGGATTCTGAGAGAGTTCATTTTAGGGTTGGCGCCCAGCGCTTTTGCGATTTGGTTGCCCACTTCGTTCCATCCCAGGTTGAGCGATTCCAGTTTGCTGAAATACGGCGCGTTGAAAAATACCACCGCCGCTTCATCCACCAGACGATTGTCCTCCAGAGAAATGGCTTTGAGGTTTTTCATCATCACTTCAGGGGATTCCGCGATTTCCTGAATCCCATCCTGGGTGATGAAGTTGATCGACAAGTCCAACTCCTCCAGGTATTCCAGATTGGGTGCGGTGAACAAAACCTTGAGCGCGGGAGCGCCAATCTGGTTGTCGCGCAAATTCAGTAATCGTACCGATTGGAGCTGGGAGGAGTTGGCCAGTATGGTGGCCTCATCCGTGGAAAAATATTTGCCGTTCAGCACCAGCAGGGACGGATCCTCTTGCAACTGCTGTTTTATTTCTTCTTCCAGGCGAGCGGTTTTTTCCTCAAAGGTAGGTTCGTTGGATTCATACTCTGTGTTCCCGTCCCGCGATATTCCCATTCTGCTCTCCCTATAAAATAGATCCTGGTCAATTTTGAAAAACTCATTCTACTCCGTCCGCCCGGTTATTATCAATGATAACCCGCACTCCGGGCCCACCTGAGTCACCCGGTTCAAAACCTTCCCGGTTCCCGGTCAAGAGCTTCCAAAGGAACCGGCAAAGTCGGCTGTCTGCGGCAACCGGCTGACTTCAACGACCACTCAAAATAAAATAAAATCAATTTTTTCAATAAGTTAATATTGACCCAGTTAAATTAAAAAAAATTAATCATCCTTTAACGTGGCTTTAATCTTCGAGTTATATATTAGCCGTAGCTAGCAAGCGCAGGTTTTTTTGGATTCAATTCTATTTATCGTCGTTTTGGGGGAAATCAGATGACCGTGTTCAAGACGCTGGATATTCGTGGCATGTCATTCTTCCATGCCTACACCAAGGCATCAAAAGCTCTGGAAGGTGTCAAAGCCAACGGAATTTTGGAAATCATTCTGGATAAAAAAAGAGATTTCACCGAGGCCTTTCAACGCGGGGCGGAGGCCAATGGTTACCAGGTGTCCGACATGAATGAAAATGGCGGTTTGATTCGTCTTTTCATTCAGAAAGTGAATCAATTTTCAAAAACGAAATAACTGTTTTATGCAATTCAGTTGAGACCGGCTTTTCCGACTTTTTATTTTCCTGGGGTGCCTCCTCTCCCTGGGTAAATCAGGCCCCTCCTCCTTGTCGGAGAAGTCGGTTTTTTTGTTGTCCCCTTCGGCTTTGCAAGTGGATCGGCCGGACAACGCTCGGCGGCAATGGATCAAACTCCGGCTGGCGCTCAACAACGTCTGGCGACAATAACCTGCGTCCGCTATCTGGGTCCAGCGTCACGCTGGCCGGTTTCTATCGTATAAAATTTTCAAACCTTCTAACGTTAAAAAAGGATCGATGGTCTGGATGGACCGGACTTCCTGAATGAGGACATTCAACAAACCGCCGGTGCCGATCACTTGCGCGGGTTTGCCGATCTCTTCCTGCATACGGGAAACAATGCTGTCGATCATGCCGACAAAGCCAAACACCGCTCCCGCTTGAATGCTTTCCACCGTGGTTTTGCCAATCACCCGTTCCGGCACTACCAAATCCACGGGCGGCAGTTTGGCCGTGCTTTGGTACAGCGCTTCCAGTGAAATCTGGACGCCAGGGAAAATCGCCCCGCCCATGTATTCGCCTTTTTCGGAAACCGCATCGAAGGTGGTGGCCGTGCCAAAATCCACGATGATGAGTGGCCCTCCATATTTTTCAAACCCGGCCACCGCGTTGGCGATGCGATCGGCTCCCACTTCTGCCGGGTTCTTATACAAAATCGAGATACCGGTTTTTATCCCCGGACCGACAAACAAAGGTTCGGATTTGAAATACTTTTGCGCCAGTTCCTCAAACACCGGCACCAGCGGCGGCACCACGCAAGAGATCACAATATCCTTGATACTCCCCACGGTCGCTTTATTCAGGCTGATGAACTCATTGACCAACACCCAGTATTCATCGGTCGTCCGGTGGCGTTCGGTGCGGATGCGCCAATGGGTCAGCATCCGGCTTTCGGCAAACAAACCAAAAACAATGTTGGTATTTCCTATATCAATTGCCAGGAGCATAATTCACCCAAATGTGAGAGGATTCGTTTAACCTAAACCGCTTTAGCTGGAAAATCAATGAGACTCAGCCATTTCCCAAGAGCGTGGCACATTATTCCAATCCACCCATTTAATTATTAACCTTCTATCCCTGCGATTTCCCTTGAAAACCCAACCCATACCTTCATAATTAAAAATATCGTTAACATTTGACTGCCAATAGCCTTATCCTGAAAAGGTAATCTTTCCAGGATAATTTTACCGGACCTGTTTATGAAGCGATGGCCTTTCCTATTAGTTGCAATCCTTTGCATCCCGCTTTCGGGGTGTCTGACCACCTTTGGGGCCTCCAGTGACCGCAGTGACACCACTGGCGGACACGAATTGGACAAGGTGTTCAAGGCCTCCATGAGTAAAACCGACCGGGCGGTGCGGAAAGTCCTGAAGGCAAGAAAATTAAAGATCAAAGGCATCAAGGAAGACAAGAAAATTAAAGAAATTTTCGTCTCTTCGGGAGGCACCAAGGTGACCATCATCCTGGAGAAGGTGGGCCTCCAAACCCAAGTGACTGTCTCGGCCAAGAAGTCCCGGTTTTTCACGGACATTGATACCGCGCGGGCCATCCTCAATGAAATCGGCGCAAATCTGGCGGTTAAAAAATCAAAGAAAGCACATAAAAAAAAGAAGAAATCCACCCCGCCGGGTTTGACCTCATAAACCTGAAAATATTGCAGACCCTTTAATAGAAACCACTCTTATTTTCCAGAGCCCTTCTTCCCGGAGAGCAACTCCGGAACCGGATCGCCCGATACGCTCAGCACACCATACGCGCCACGATCTATTCTGGAGATGGCGTGGTCCAGCAAAATATAGTCCCCTGAGTTTTCAAGTTTTAATTCCACTACCGTGGCGCCGCCGGCGGGAACTAAAGTGGTTTGCACGGAAGTGTTCACCCGATTGAGGGCGGCTTCGGGGTACACTTTATCAAAAATTTCTCCAATGATATGGAAGCTGGCTATGCGCGACACCCCGGCGTTGCCAAAGAAAATCCGGATGGTCTCGCCTTGCCTGGCTTGCAGAGCGCGTTCACCGGTCAGCGCTTTCACCCGCCCATTTAAAACAATGTACACCGGGTTTTCCGCCATCATTTTATCCGGGGCAAAGGGTTGAAATCCTTTTTGCCCGACACCGCCCTGGGTGTACACCTCACCCTGCACCACGTAAAACTCACGGTCCACCGCCGGCCACCCTTCTTCCGGATCGATCACGATCAATCCGTAAAGTCCGTTGGTAATATGCGTGGGCACATTGGGAGTGGCGCAATGATAAATGAACACACCCGCGTGCAACGCCTTAAAAACCATGGTTTTCTTTTCACCCGGTTTCACAGCAGTCAATGCCCCGCCCCCGCCCGGCCCAGTGACGGCATGCAAATCAATGGAATGATCATGCGTGCTGGTCCGATGATTTTCCAAGGTCAACTCAATCGTGTCCCCCACGCGCGCCCTCAGCATGGGACCGGGTACGGTACGGTCATAAGTCCAATACAGATATTCGGTGCCGTCGGCCAAGGTGGCGATCACTTCCTGCACTTTCAGGTGATACTGAATCCGGGATGGAGTTTTGCGAACCGGTATCTGCGGAACTTCACTCGCATCTTTGGCCACCTCCGGAATACGGGACATCCGGTCCAACTCCACGGGATGGAAATGCGGACCCTCGCCGGGCCCGACAGACATTAAATGCTGGGAGGACGCTGTCCCAAAAGTCGCGGAGACGTTCATTACATTTAACAGGTTGGCGGACGCCCAGCCCGTCGCCCCAAAGGCCAGATGAAAAAGCACTGTGAAAGCGCCCACCGGAAACCACACGGATCGCAATAATTTTAAGAATTCACTTATGGTCATAGTTGAAATCACTCCTGTATGAAACTTGGATTAAACTCATAAACTCCGCTTCATTGTAACCATTGTCCCGCCCTATTCCACGGGCTATTTTATAGCCCCTCCATCCGCTATGAAACCATCACCGTATAACCTTTTGGATAAAAATAATAAAACTACTGCTTTTTAATCAATAATTTAAGTCTAAAAATGATAAGAAATTTAACTGGAAATCCCTTTATTTGAAACAGTTTATCGGCCCGGCTCCCAACCCGTTCCATATTTTTCACTAATACCATTGATTTAAAAGGGGTTTTGCCTGATACTATTTTTATCCGTACAATTTAATACAGAGGGGCTGGAATTTGTCGCAAACACCCATCTGACAGCTATTTTTAACATTACTTCATAAGTTTCAAATGGTTGCTTCATGCATACTGGACCTGAATGCGGCTCATTGCGCCCCCGTTCGCGAGTATTTGCTATGTTAAGTCTCAAATTGAATCAACTGAAGCCCGGTATGGTTTTATCCAGGGATGTCACCAACTTTTCTGGAGTCCTTCTGTTAAAATCCGGTAAAAGTCTAAAAGACAAGGAAATCAAGAACTTCAAAGCTTGGGGAATCACAGAAACATTTGTTCAGGAGCATAAGGAAGGGGTTTCGTGTCAGGAAGAGGAACCGCCGATCGATCCCCAACTCTTGCAGGAGGCCGAGGCGGCAAGCGCGGCACTGTTCCGGCATTCCAATGCGAGCCATCCTATAGTTATGGAGCTGAAGCGGTTGTGCACCATGAAAAAAGTTAAACAAAAAACCAGTTCTATTGAATAAACGCAAAAAAGTTACTTTGTGGGAAATTTTCCCGGCATAATATTTTTTAAGAAAGCCTTCAATGATAATGACAAAGAGGCAGTCCATGGCCATTAGCCCCAAGGATTTAATCACCGGCTCCACCAAAACCTCTTCTCTGCCCGAAATTTTTATAATGCTGAGTGAGATGTTGAACGATCCCACAAGCAGTTTCTCGGACATTGCCAAGGTCATCGGCATGGACACCGCCCTGGCCGCGAGAATTCTGAGAGTTGTGAACAGCTCATTTTACAGTTTTCCATCCAATGTGGAAACGGTCACGCACGCCATTTCCATTATTGGCACCCAGCAACTGCACGATTTAGCACTGGCCACCACCATCTTGACCACCTTCCAGGGAGTGCCTGAGGATTTGGTCAACATGAACATGTTTTGGCGGCACAGTTTGGGTTGCGCTGTCACCGCACGCATTTTGGCCATCCATGGGCAGGAAACCAACCCCGAACGATTTTACCTTTGCGGGATTCTGCACGATGTTGGCCGGTTGATCATCATGGAAAATTTACCGGACCAGGCTCGGGAAATTATCGACCGTCATCAGGAAGAAGGCGGACTGATGGTCGACATGGAGCAAAAGGTTTTAGGTTTCAATCATGCTGAGGTGGGAGCTTCCCTGGCCAAGGCCTGGAAACTCCCACTCAGTTATGAGGAGATCATCGCCTGCCACCACCAACCGTCGAAAGCCCGGCGCTATCCTGTGGAATCAGCCATCGTCAATCTTGCCGACATTTTTTCCAAGGCCATGGAGTTGGGGTCCAGCGGAGATCTCTTCGTTCCTCCCCTGGACGTAAAATCCTGGGACCACGTGGGCCTCAACTCAAGTGTACTGGAAAGCATTTGGAATCAAATTGAGACTCAATACAGCGAAAACATTGAAATCGTTTTAGCGGGAAGATAATTCTATGGACAAGTCAAGCATTTGGAGTGAAAACGATATCAACAAACTGAGAACACGGGTGGAGTTTCTTGAAAAAGAAAACCGCTGGTATTACTCGGTGCTGGATCTGGCCGCGTCCATGGGCGACATTCATCAGGGCGTACCCAAAACCATCGATTTCGATCACCTGCTCGATATGACCCGGTGTTATCTCGACCGGATAATTCATTTCAAATCGACCGCCTTTTTTCTGGTCAACGAATCCGATCACACGTTCAACCTGGCCCAGGCAAACCCGCTGGAAGACCAGGGCCTCCTGCAATTGGAACTGGACCATCAGATTGAAAAAGGAAATTTCGCCTGGGCCCTGAAACAAAACCGGGCAATTTTGGTTGACGGAGAGGTGATCCGGGAAAAAATTGTACTCCATCCACTCGCGACCCGGTTCAAAATCAAAGGCATGATGATAGGACGATTGGCCAAACCTCTCCGCTACATCCCTTCAGACTGGTCGGCGCTGGTGTCCATTATTTTACACAACACCGCCAACGCGATGGAAAATGGCGAGCTGTATCAGTGCTTGAACGATCAAAATAAAAATCTGGAAAAAAAAGTTAGAGACCGTACTTCGGCGCTGGAACACATGACGGTTGAGCTTAAAAATAATATCCAAGAGTTGAAAGACTTCACTTTTGTGGCTTCGCATGATTTACGGGAACCCTTGCGGAAGCTCGTCACTTTCGGGGAACGGTTGCGCACCAATTATGGACCGAAACTGGACCGCCGGGCTGAAGACTATCTCAAGGTGATGGAAAAAGCTTCGATAAGAATGCAAAAATTAATCAATTCTCTGGTGCAATTGTCTAAAGTCACCACCAAAGGCGGAGACATCAAGCCCGCGTCTCTGGATAAAGTGGTGAACCAGGTGATGACGGACCTGGAAAGCCGAATCAAAAGATCCGGTGCCCATATCCTTCTGGGGGACCTCCCCACGTTGCCGGCGGATGAAACGCAAATGAGACAATTATTCAAAAACCTGATTCTCAATGCCATTCAATTTAATAAAAAGAATACGCCTCCTAGAATTTCCATCACCAGCCGTCATCGTGAAGACGGTTTTTGGGAATTTTGGGTCATGGATGAGGGCATTGGGTTTGATCAAAAGCAGGCGGACCGGATCTTCAGGCCTTTCGAGCGTCTGAGTGGGCGGAGCGAAAAAGATGGCTCTGGAATGGGCTTGGCCATCTGCAAAAAGATCGTGGAACGGCACGGGGGGACCATCACGGCACAAAGCACCAAGCAATCTGGGGCCACTTTTATTTTTCGCATTCCCGAAAGAGTCACCTGCCTCGCGAATTAAGGCTCTTCGCTCACTTTTTCGGCACTCAACATTTTCCGCATTATTGGATAAATCAGTTTTTCCCATTCGACGTATTGTTTTCTCGATGGGTGCAACTCATCCTGGGTGAACATTCCCGGGTCCTGGCATATCTCTCTCGACAGCGGAAACAGATCCACCACCCACAAGCCATTCTCCTGCGCCTGCCGCTTGATAATATTGTTAAAACGAGTCAAACCATTGGGGGCGCTTTTCCCATAGCCAAAAGTTTTTCCCAGCGGAGAGCAGGAAAAATCCGGGAGCGTGATCAAAAGCAACCGTTCGCGGGCGGGCAGAAAATCGAGCAGAGTGGACAGCAAGCGTTTCAGCCGTTGGGTAAACCGTCGGCTTCCTGTACCCCGCACCCAATCGTTGACGCCGATGAGCACGGTCACCAAGGTGGCCCGCTTTTTTAAAAGTATGGGGACCTGTTCATCCAGAACTTTTTTGAGGGTCGCGCCATTTTGTGCCGGGTTGACACTCAGCTCAATATCGATGCCTTCCGCCTGCAAGTGCCGGGTGAGCAACATGGGCCAGGTGTCTTCCTGCGGCACCCCTTTGCCGCGTGTGTAGGAATCGCCCAGAGGAACGTAACGGAGTGCGGTGGACGAAGCGAAAGAGGACGCCGGATTCGCAACCGCCGACACGGAAAGTCCCGCGATAATTGCCAGCAACAGCCACTCAATGAATTTCATGCGCCCCCTGATAAGAAGCCTGGACCAAACCAGAATTTCCTGCGGGTGGGACACCACCTTCTGTAATCCCGTCCCGCCATTTTTAATAATAAACAGCTTTTTTAAAAATCCTGAATTTTTTATTGGATTTAGAGCCATAAACCGGAATAATGCCAGCGCTGGTGGCTTGTTTGCCATAGCTGGATAGGGAGGAGCTTTTTGCATGAGAATTCACTTGGCTGAATTGATCGGCCCCAATTGTACGGCATTAGGCGAAGGCGACACACTGTATCAACTGCTTTATCCTGAAGTAAAGGCTGGGCAGTCGGTGGAATTGGACTTTTCCGGAGTCAACACTCTGTATTCCTCATTTTTGATGGGGAGTTTCGGCAAACTGCTCCAGCATTTTGAAAAAGAAACGCTCATGCAACGCCTGGTTTTATGCAACATTTCCCAGGAAAATTTGAAAACGGTGAACGAGTTCATTGACCGGGCGGACCAGCGGCTGACGGAAGAAAACGATACCCACACCATGCAGGAACTGTTTGAGGAAGATGAATTGGGAGATTTATAAAACCTTTCCCAAGAGTGTCATGTCGGAATTGGAACCCGAAATTTCAGAGAAAAAGAAAAGGCAGGAAAAAAATTCGGTGCGGGTGGCCCTCATTGCGGTGGCGATCATCGCTCTGTCGTTTTTCTGGCACTTGGGGTCTGCTTTTTTTTCAACTCCCGCCCCCTGAAAACTCAGGCCAGGACACTCGCCACACAACCCGTCAACAGGGTCGCCAGAAACGACGTCCACAAAGCCCGCAACCCTAAAGACGATAAATCACGAACGCGTGTTGGAATCAACGCCGCCAACCCGCCGACAAAAATCCCCATGCTGGCCAAATGCACAAACCCGCACAACGCATAAGTCAACGCCGTCAAGGACCGCAAGGAAAATGCCGGGGGTGTCATCGCCTGCGCATGAGCCAAGGTGAAATACGCCGCCACTTCGGTCTCCACGAATCGGGACCCCAGGATTTCCGAAGCCAACTGCCACTCTTCCGGTCTCAGCCCCAACAGAATCACAAAGGGCCAGGTGAGCCAGCCCATTAAACGCGTGATGGATAACGGCGCTCCCAGGACCTGTGGGAATTGCGCCAATAACAAATCCGCCACCGCCTCCAATCCCAGAACCACAATGAGCAGGGTGGCGATGCTCACCGCCATTTTAACACCCTGGCCGCCGCCTTCAATCAACGCCATCATTAAATTCGACGGCGGCGTGGCTGGATTCAGGTGATGGGCCTCCCGCGATGCCGGTTGCTCCCTATCTTCCGGAAGCTGGCCCGCGGTTTCAGGAGTCTGATCCTCGGGCAGGGACAACTTGCTAATCAAAATAGCGCAAGGTATGGAGATGATGGAGGCCGAAACCAGATGTCCGGCGATTTGCGGAAACACATCCGCCAACGCGATCACATAAATCGCCAACACGGTGCTGGCCACGGTGGCCATCATGCAAGTCAACAGCGTCAACAACTCGGAACGGGTCATGGCCTGCAGGTAGGGTTGGATGGTGAGGCCCGACTCCACTCCCACAAAAATATTGGCAGAGGCCGACAGGGCTTCGGCGCCCGACAAACCCATGACCCGGTAAAAAATCCGGGCAAAGCCGCGCACCACCCATTGCATGATGCCGAGATGGTACAACCCCGCGACCAAAGCGGAAAAGAAAATCACCGCCGGCAGGACCTGCATGGCCAAAACGAACCCTACCGATGCGGTGCCATCCGGCAACGCCTGACCCGGTCCCAATGCCAAAGGGCCGAACAAAAATACATTGCCCTTCTGCGACGCCGACAAAAGAGCGACGAGAACATCGTTGAGCCATTGCATTCCAGCACGCGACCAGGGAAGCCAAAAAGTCAATCCGCCCATCAGCCAGATCAGGACCAGACTGCCCCACAGGGTTTTACCGTTGAGCCGCGCCCGGCTTCCCACGGCCCAGGCAATTCCCGCGATAATGAAAAAACCGGCAAACGCCACCACCCGATAAGGCCAATCTTCCATATTCTCTCCACGGGCCCCTTCAAGAAGGGGAACCGGCAAGTCGCCGACGATAATATTTTCCCTTCTGCAAGGAGGTAAAAGGCAACTGAGTTCCTTCGTTGCGCTCAGGATGACAATAAATAGCCCTGTATTTTCAAGGAGGGGCCAGGGGGTGGTTATCTTCAACCCCTCCCCGCCTCCCCTTGAAAAGGGGAGGGACCATTTGAATCCGTGCTCATCAGTGCTTTTTCAATTCTTCTGGAATACTTTTCAACAATGCCCGCAAGCCATCCTTGTAATTTGGGTAATGCAGTTTAACTTTTAGTTTTTCTTTAATGCGCCGGTTGCTGACGCGCCGGTTGTTGAGGTAAAAGCTCCGCCCCATTTCCGAAAGATGCGATTGCTCGAACGGCACCAGCGGCGGCAGAGGCCGGTGCAACAAACCGCAGGCGAACTCGGTGACCTCCGCCGGCGGCGCGGGCAAATCGTCACAAACATTGTAAATAATTCCGGGATGAGGTCGCGCCATGGAAGCCTTGAGGACCTCCGCAACATCCTCCACATGCACACGGCCAAACACCAGGCCGGGTTTTTCAATCCGCCTGGCCTGCCCGGCGATTACTTTGTGCAGTGGGTTGCGCCCCGGACCATAGACCCCCGCCAGCCGGAAAACGTGTACCGGCACGCCATGACTCTGGAAGGCATGGCGCCACCGGGTTTCAGCCTGCCAGCGCCGCCGATGATGTTCCGCTGTCGGTTTTAATTCCGAGTCTTCATCCACCCAACCGCCATCGTGGTTGCCATACACTCCGGTGGTTGAAAGATAACCCAGCCAACGCAGGCGGGGATGATGCAAAATATCATCCTGAAACGTCTCCCACACCAGGTCGCCGCCCGTAGCCGGCGGGGGAATCGTAATCAAAACATTCTCGGCTCGCGCCAAGCCTGCCCGCACTTCATTCTCAGAGGAGCCATCTTGAAAAAGATGGACTGCATAACCTGCCTGGCGCAAAGCTTCCCTCTGTTCAGGCTCACGGCAAGTCCCGGCTATTTCGCAGGAGTCCTCCTTAAGAATCCGGGCCAGGGCCATAGCACAATAACCCATTCCAAAAATAAAAAGCCGCGAGCAAGCAGGATTCATCCGTTGTGCCTTGTAAAGACCAGGATTTCTTTCTTAAAACATTTCATCCCAACCTCGGTGGAGAGGAAACCATTGGTAAAAAACCCTTAAAAGTAGTGTTATTATGATGCGTCCATTTTGGTTTACACTGCGCGGATCATTTCTCAACAGGATTATGCCCGATGTTGGAAGACCGAAAACTTCAACGCAGGGAAGTCGAAGCCGCCAAAGATTCTCTGGCCGGCAAAGACTTAAGCAATATGAATTTGAATGGGGCCGACCTGGACAATTGCGACCTCAAAGGAACTAATTTGCGGGGCGCGGACCTGGTCGCCGCCAATTTTCGGGAATCCAAACTGATCGGCGCTGACCTGAGCGAAGCCAATATGATGGCCGCAGATTTCGCCGGAGCCGATCTGACGGGAGCCAACCTTGCTGGAAGCTCCGTCAAAGTGGCCAATTTCACCGGGGCGCAACTTGGCGGCGCCGACCTGCGTGGTTCCAGCTTCACCTGTGAACAACTGCGCACCGCCCGGCTCGACAAGGCCACCCGCATCCCCGGACACATGACCCTCACCTGGACCAGCGACACCACCTTCGATCTTGAATCCCATCAGGAAAAAAGCTGACTCCCGTGCCACTCCGTTCATCGCAGGCGGGCTTGCCATCCGAGGCCAGGTGAACGAACCCATCCAACCTATTTCGCGATGGGCCGGCCGTGACGATCGTAGCCCTTACTCTTCATGCAGGCTTTGTACGCATTCCTTTTCTCGTCTGATTTCTTAATAATATTCTTTGTGGATTCAGCCACGGCCTTTTCGGACACATCCCGGCAGTGACCACGGTCAGCGTTCAATTGCGGGGTCTCTACGGCGGTTCCGAATCTCTCCTTAATGGTGGAACACGATGCCAGGCCAATCATCAACACCAAACATAAAAATACTTTGACCATGAATCCTCCTTTTGAAAAAATTGAACTTTAATCTGCGGCCCCACCCTCCATAAGCCGCTCCGGCCGTTACAACTTCAATATCACTCAAAAACCCGGCAATAGCAACCGGCCCGTACCCCTTCGAGGCATGAAGTTAATGGGGGATATCACACGTGACGCTGGATTCCCAAGGGCCGCATGCCAGTCGGCGCGCAATGGTTGGCGGGCACGATCAGATTCAGCGAATGGTTCGCCAATGTGATCCTGGCCGGCAGGTACCCCACAAAATCACCGTCCGCCTGCACCGGTTCGGAGGGGTCTCCCTCGATAACAACCTCTGCAACCCTCATGGATTGGATAGAATCGGCACGTTCGATTTTGCCAAGCGCGAGTGACACCAGATCGCGCAGAAATCCGAGGCGTGTCTGGCGGTTGAACAGCACCAGCGTGAATCCCGCCCGCTCCAGGCGTTCCTCGGGTGCCAGCAGGAACGAACCCGCATAGCGGGCCACATTGCTGACGATGACCCAACTTGCGGGGTGACGGGTGCCCTCCGCCACCACGCGCAATCGCGGCACGCGGTTTTGCCAAAGTAATTGGAGTGCGTGCCCCAGAAAAGCAAATTTGCCAAAAAGCCGTTTGAGCCGGGTCGTGGTGTGAGCCACCAACCGCCCGTCCCACCCGGCCCCCACCATCAACAGGAACAACCTGCCGTTGATCACTCCCGGCACGATGGCTCGGACCGGGCCTTCGACCAGGGTGCGGGCAACGGTTTCCGCATCCTGCGCTAATCCTATTTCGAGGGCCAGCACGTTGGCGGTGCCGATCGGGATGATGCCGTAAGGAATGGGATGGCCGGACAACCCGTTCACCGTTTCGTTGACGGTGCCGTCACCACCGGCGGCGATGACGGCGTCATAGCCGCCGGTCTCGGTGGCGGACCGCGCCAGGTCGCGGGCGCTTCCCGGTCCGGTGGTTTCCCGGACTACAACTGCAACCCCCAGGTCGCGCAAGCGACTCAATGTGGCATCAAAAATATTCCGCTGCGCCCCGGCCTTGGGGTTGTAAATGACCAAAAGTTTTTTTCTGGCTGACAAAGGTAGATTCAACTCCAATTCCACCAAGCCTGGGATAAGGTGACTGCCGCCGATGTAGACAACGGCCCGTATCGCCGAATCTTATCAAAACCTGACCCAATCCATTTTAAAACCCTAAATTATTGAAATGCTGATTCTCAGCGCTCGCGCTCATGCCAAGAGCCCCACCCGGCTCCCATTATCAGCACCTAAAAAATCAAGAATTTAAGAAAGCTGAATACGCCCTGCATAAAAGTCGAAACTTCAAGCCGCACTTTACCCGCCCTTACCCACCACGCTCTTCCTTAAATAACAATAATCTGGATTCCAACACCCTAATTATCCATATTCCGATTAAAAAATACGATATCCAAACTTTTCATAAAATCCGGGAATGTGATGTGGATATTGCGGATCCTCGGGTTCTTCTTCTGCATTAAGATGATAGAGGCTGCCGAAGAATTCGTCGAAACCGTGCACAGTAGGTAAAAACTTGTAGAGGTCTCCTAAGTGATTCTTGCCGAATTGCCCGGTAACATAGCCCTGCCCTTTGAGGAGATCAGCTATTGTAGGGTCTTCCGGCTGAAGACCGAGCGGTGAACCCGGTAGGCCAACACTCAGAAGTCCGGTGCGAAATGGATGTTGTCCTGTGATGAACGCCAACCGTCCGGCGGTACAGCTTTGCTGTCCATAGTAATCTGTAAAAAGCATGCCTTCTTTTGCTAAGCGATCGAGATTGGGTGTCTTATATCCCATCATACCCATATTGTAGGCGCTGATGTTCGACCAGCCGACATCATCCCCCTAAATCACCAGGATATTCGGCTTCTTGGTTTTCGCTTGGGCATCATGCGGTGAGCTGGAAAGCGCGATGCCAACACTCAGAAAAATAATTATCAACCCTTTCAGTAATTTCATTTCTCCCTCCTCGGTTTAATTGAAAACAGATTGATTAATTATTAACGCAACGGAATCCGTTATGGTTGGAGCTTGATCTTGGATCGGTCGCCATGCGCGCACTGGGCCGATACCCCGTACAATAATTTTCACTGCAAAGGAAAGAGCCGCCCTTTACGATTCTTTTTGGGTTGCCCGGCTCATTCGGATCAAAACTTTGTTCCTGTTTGACCCCCGTCGGGTTTTTCTTTGGGCTGTTTTTAAAGTAACCGGGATGGTACCAATCGGAGACCCATTCCCAAACATTGCCAGCCATATCGTAAAGCCCGTAACCATTATGCGGAAAGCTTCCTACCGGAGAGGTTTCGAGAAAACCATCCTTATCCTCATTGGTGTAAGGAAATTCGCCCTGCCAAAGATTTGCCAGGCGTTCGGTGAGGTGTCTGGGCTGGTCGCCCCAGGCATATTTCTTTTTATCAAACCCGCCGCGGGCCGCATATTCGAATTGCGCTTCGGTAGGCATTTCTTTTCCTGCCCACTGGCAATACGATTTAGCATCCTTAAAAGTCACGTGGACCACCGGGTGGTTATCTTTTCCCTCAATGCTACTGTCTGGTCCTTTTGGATGGCGCCAATCTGCACCCTTTTTGAGTTCCCACCAGTTGTAAAAATTTCTCATATCGACTTTGGACTTGGGTTGTTTAAACACCACCGAGCCGGCGTAGAGCATCTCAGGAAGTGCCCCCGGCCAATCTTTTGGATCCGGCGGGACTTCCGAATAGGTTACGTAGCCGGTCTCGTTTACAAACTTGGCGTAGTACCTATTAGCCACCGGGTAGATATCCATCCAGAACCCATCCACAGTAACTTTATGAATAGGGCTTTCATTATTGCGCCCTCCTGAGGGCATCATTTTATTGCCCGTATCGGAACCCATCCAAAAGGTTCCGGAGGGTATACGCACCATACGCTCCGGTTCCCCGGCAAGGAGTGGAACGCTGTAAGCCATCAAACAGAAAACAAAAAGGATGGAACGCATCAACATATTCACCTGAGTTTTAATCGGTGAGTGTTGTGACCACTTTTAAAAGTCAATAAGCGATGTTCAGGAAAAAACACAATTCCGACAACTTACCATAAATATTTTAAATTTTTAAAGAACAGGGAAGAAAAGCAGAATTTTTTTAAATTTTATTTTTTTGAAATGGTGACGGTTTTAGGGGCCTGGGGTCATAAATTTGATGGTTCAGTGTCTTGATAATTTTAATTTTATGAAATCCATTATTCATTCACCTCTATGGTGGATCTGGCCCTTGACATTGATTTTATCTCACTGAAAAATATATTTTTAGCTGTGGATCGCAATATCCCGTTCACCCTATGCTACACTGCTCCAAAAAGCTGAATCATGGCATTTAATATTTCCCAACCAGGGAATTTGCATATAGATTAAAAAAACAAACAAAACTTATTAGACATTTAATGACACACCCTCAATGAGGATTTATACTTTTACCCATCATACGAATCAGTAATGACGAGTGGAGTTAAAAGAAACAATCAATTATGAGGTTTTGATTTCTTCCCTGCTAACATTAATTAAGGAGAGTTAACCAATGAGTGGAAAAATAACTATCAAGTTCACCAACGGAAATGAGCAGAATTATGAAATTGAACCCCAAGCACAGCAGAAAATGGTTGGCTCTAAATTGAAAGAGCTTTTGAATTCCAATGCTTTGGTTATTCAGTTGGAAAAAGAGCTTGAGATCATTCCCTTTGCCAACATTCAAATTATTACTGTTTTGCCTGCTGAGGATATTTTATCTGGAGGGCCAATTCAGGGAACCGTTGTTGCCAAGCGGAGTTCCTGAGGGTGATGAATGCTTATTTCAAAAATCCGATTTTAAGTTCTTTTCTGGGGAGCGTATTCCTCTTCGCGTGTGCGAAAATAAGCCCAGATCAAGCAACTTCCATGACATCAAAGGAATTATGTAAAATTTATACAGGTACTTTGGTTCCGCCGAAAGACAGGAGAACTGCTTATGCACAAATTGAATATAGGGGAATTTTATGCAGGCCTGATGCCTATGATCAAAGGTTACAACAACAACGAAAATTAAACCGGGCCCCAAGAAGGGACTTTTGATTTAGCTAAATTTAGGGAGGTCCTGTCCCAATCAATATTGGTAAGATTGGGACAGGCTTTTCGGAAAAATAAACAGCATTATCTTAAATGGAGATGAGAGGCATTGGGAATCATTGAAAATTCGGCGAAGAGATCTTTCCAACTAATTGCCGGCCTAGCTTTAATCGGAATCTCAGCTTGCGCTACAGAAAATTTACCTAAAAATGCGGGATTTCTTAATGATTATTCTAAGTTGACCAAGAGCCCTTTTGCGGATGCAGAGGGGGCATATTCCTATTTTAATCCTGGGAAACCGCTCAACCTGTATTCAAATTTCATTATTTTACCGGTGCAAATCCGCCAGATCTTGAGTCCCAGCGCTCCCCCCTATATTAATCAAAAGGATATGCAAAAACTTGCTAACTATTTTTATTATCGGTTGAAAAAAGAACTGAAAAACAGCAACTATTCCATAGTTAGCGAGCCTGGGTCACAAACTTTAATTCTGAGAGTAGCCATAACCAACCTGGAGCCGTTTCAACCGCTGGTCCGAATGCGCGCCACGATATCTGAGGCCACCATTTGGGGAGGCGCTTCTGCTGAAGCCGAACTTATTGATGCGCTTACAGGTGAGGTTGTGGTCGCAGTAATTGATTTACAAAAAGGCAGGGTTTACAATAAATCCTCCAAATACGGCCTTGTTAAGGAAGTCATAGAGCGTTGGTCCAAGCGGCTCATCACTCGCATGGATGAAGCTCACAGAAAAAACCCTTGATTCAAGTGAATACTGAGTATGATGAAAAATATTTATCCTGGTAATAATGTTAATGAAACAACTTAAAAGCAGTCGATTTTATGAATTTTTTTTAAGGACTGTTTCCGGAATTTTTGCGGCTTCTCTTTTATTAGGCTTGTTTGCTTGCGCTTCTCAAAAGCCAGAGAAATCCGGTTTCCTAAGCGATTATGGGAATCTGGTGCCCAGCTCCAAGTATGAAGGTTTATATGTATATAGAAGTGAGGAAAACATTCTCAACCAGTATTCTAAGTTTTATATTGATCATGTGATCGCGTTTTTATCGAAAAAAGGTAGGAAACGAGGAATCGATGCGACGGAAATCAACAAACTGACGGAATATTTTCGGAATGAGTTGATTAAGGCGATCCAAGATAAATATGAATTGGTTGGTTTTGGTCAAAGGCAAGCTGGGACACTACATATTAAGGTCGCCATTACCGATCTGGAACCTAGGGGCGTTGCCAGTGGCGGGTCCCCTGGGAAAAGCGATATCAATCTCGGAGGGGCGTCCGCGGAATTCGAGTTTGTGGATTATCAAACGGGTGCAGTGGTTTTAATGGGCCTTATATCTGAGAAGGGATCTCGACCAGATGATATGAAAACCTGGGAGAATACCCAGGATGTATTAAGGAAATGGGCTGGGATGCTAAGAAAAAGTCTGGATGAGGATCGCGATAAATAGTTTGAAAGAAGTTACCAGGTTTTATCCGGTTTCCGCTAATGGTTTTGTTGAAGCCCCCTTAATTCAGCCGAATTTCAGGTTTGAAATCTACATGCCGTCTTCCAGCCAAATCATTACCTACTTTTTTTCAAATATGATATAAACGGGCCAAGCTTTCTTTAATTCATGTTAACAATTCATTTTTTCTCCTATGGATGTTCCTAATAAAAAACGGAAAATCCCTCCTCGGAAAAGCTCTCCTGTCAAAAACAGAAAACCTCGAATTTTAATTATTTTGGCGGCGGGCCTGGCTGGAATACTGATCATAATTATGGCTGTGGTTTTCTCTGTTGACCCGAATAATTTCCGTGAACCCGTTATACACGTTCTGACTCGGGCTACGGGTCTGAATATTAATATCGAGTCCCTGGACTGGAGTTTTTCCCGGGGATTGCAGTTTAAATGTAAAGGGCTTCAGATCTATTCTGCCGATCAGGAAAAGGAGCTTCTGTCTACAGATGAACTGTTGCTCAAATTAAAACTGTTACCTCTTCTGCAACAAAAGATTGTTATCGATAGCATTACACTTATTAGACCGGTTTTAAAAATTTCAGTCAAACCGGGAGCCGGACCGAACACTCTAGCTAAAATAAATACACTTGATTCTGATCCAACCCCTTCCTTACCAGTGCAAAAAATTAATTCTTTTCCAGAATGGCTTCGAGTCTTACGTGATTTCCTGAAAAATCCCAACCTCACCTTGGCTGAAATCAATTTGATAGCGGGTCAAGTCATTTTCCAGGATGAGAGCACGGGGAAAGAAATCCCGTTGGATATTGGGGTACAGATGCGCATCGTTCGAGAGGAAAACCAGATCGAGTTGATACTGGATGATTTGGAATTCGGCACTGGCAACCTTGTTGCGGTAGGCGAGATACGGGCCAATGACCTTCTTTCTTCAAATTCGGTCTTACAGGCCACACTGAATTTTAAACCTTTCAAAGCAACGGATATTCTGCCGGTGCTGGATTGGGTTCCTCAGGCCCGGAATATCCTAAATGAAGAAATGCGCTTGAAAGGAAATTTCGACAGCCTGAGTTTGAGACTTGAAACACCCGTTGAAACATTGACTGACTTTGAATCCGTTTCTCGAAGCGCAACTTTGGATTTGGTGCTGAAAATTACAGAAATTACCCTGGTCCACTCTGGCCAGCCCCTTTCCTTTCCAACTTTCGAGGTTGCCGCTCAATGGAAAAATCAACAATTGATACACAAAATTAACTGGAGCGTGTTTTCGGGTGATTTCGTGGTTGAGGGAAAAATTTTCCGGGAAGATCCGTTGGGTCCTGTCTTTAAGGGTACGTTGGATTCTCATCTGACTTTTGAAAATGTCGATTTTCATGAATTGAAAAATATTTCTCCTGAACCAATGCCGTGGTTCCCCGAAGCAGGAGTGATCGGCGGAACGGTTCACGTTCGGGGTCCCGTGATGCGCCCTGAAGCACTCCGTGTGAATGGAAAGTTCAAGATACCAGAGACAGCCATCCGAGTTCGAGGGACGAGAGTTGCCTTGTCAGACATCGATGGGCAGGGCAAATGGCACGACGGGCATCTGACCCACGAAATCGGAATGAAGGTCTTTGGAGGACAGGTCCGTGTCCAGGGGAATTTGGATCTTAAAAACGATGGCAAGGGCGACTGGGATCCCGTCATCGACTCGAATGTGACCATACAGTCGATCAGCTTGCCGGACATCAAACCCCTGGTTCAAAAAGAATGGTTTCCGGAGAAAGGTCTCCTGACCGGTACGGTTCGCTTAAAAGGCCCGGTGAAGCATCCAGAGGCGATGGAGGGTAGTGGAAATTTGAACTTTTCAGATCTTGAGATAGAAACGAAGACCGGCAGTGTGCGTTTTCCTTTGGTAGAGGCAGAGGGAACCTGGTCCAATAAAAAACTGGTTCACAATATTCGGGCAAATGTATTTGATGGAAATATCCAAGTCAAAGGTCAGCTGGAGCTCGGAAAGGCTAACCAGGATCCCATCATCGATTCGGACGTGGTCATCGACTCCGTTCAGTTAGCCCGTCTGAAACCCATGGTTGCGCAGGACTGGTTCCCCGAGACGGGATCGCTCAGCGGTAAAGTTCACCTGAAAGGTTCCGTAACGCGACCCAAGGCGCTCCAGGCTAAAGGGCAAATACGGGTCCAGAAGACTACTGTCTCCATCCAAGGTCAGAAAGTTCACTTTGCTATAATCGATGGCGCAGGTCAATGGTCTGGGTCCCACTTAAAACATGATGTGCGAATGTCGGTCTTGGGCGGTGAAATCAGGATCAAGGGAGATATCAACTTAAAAAAGGATCCTAAAGGTGCCTGGGACCCTGTCATCAATTCGGATGTGATTTCCAAATCAGTCCAGTTGGCCGACCTCCGGCCATTGGTTGCACAGGACTGGTTCCCCGAAGCAGGAGTGATCGGCGGAACGGTTCACATTCGAGGTCCCGTGATGCGCCCGGATGCACTCCGCATAAAGGGAAATTTCAGCGTGCCGGAAACGGCCATCCAAATTCAAGGAACGCCAGTGGCCTTGTCTGACATTGCTGTCCAGGGCAGGTGGCACAACGGACGTTTGACCCATAAGGTCAGTGCAAAAATCTTTGGTGGAGAGATCCGCGTCCAGGGAACGCTGGACCCCCATAAGGACGAGCAGGGAAACTGGGCTCCTGTCATCGATTCCGATGTGATTACCAAATCATTGCATTTTGCTAAACTCAGACCCTTGATTCAGGTGGACTCGTTCCCCGAATCGGGAGAATTCACCAGCAACATTCGTCTTGACGGGCCGGTGATGCACCCTGAGGCTCTTCACGTGAAGGGCGATTTCCAAGTTCAAAAGGTGGTCATCCCAATTCATGGGAAGCAAATGGCTGTACCATATATTGATTTTCAGGGCGAATGGCAGGACGGCCGCCTGGCTCACCAAGTGAAAGCGCACGTCTTTGGCGGGGAGATCCAAGTTAAGGGAAATCTGGATCTTAAAAAGGATGCGCAGGGGGTATGGGAGCCTGTCATCGACTCGCATTTGATCATCCGCTCTATTCACTTTCCGAAAATCAAACCCCTGATTCAAAAAGACTGGTTTCCAAAAAAGGGTCAGCTGACCGGTACGGTTCATTTGAGAGGTCCCGCCAAAAGTTTTAGAGAGCTCAATATATCAGGAAAATTTTCGGGGGAAAAAATCGCCCTGAATTTTGACAAAACTCAAGTGGTTATAAAAGAGACTTTGGTTTCTTTTAAACCAAAAGGCAATGAAGGCTTTTTTATGAACCTTGATATGAGCCAGATTAAAATTAACGAGATCGCCCTTAAAAACGTAATGGCAAGGACCTTTGTTTCAAAAATTTCATTTGAGTTGAAGCGGGGAAAGATACTACCGAAGAATGGGACATTGCTCTTAAAAGGAAACTACAACCTGAAGACCACCTCCTATAAATTGGATATTCTGGGAAAGGATTTGCGGCTGGAAAATTTCATTGAGGATCACATTCAAGGTCCATTGAGATTTAGGGGAAGTTTTTTCGGTGACCTCTCATCTGATGATTTTTTAAGAGGACTCTCAGGCAAGTTAAATATCAAATCAGAAAAGGGCCATGTCTTAAAAGTTGGCCAAGTCGCGAGTACGATTATCCGCGCCATGAACTTTAAACTCCCGACAAATTCTAAAGACGGGATGTTGCCTTATGATTACATGGGAGGCAGTTGCATAATCAAAAACGGTGTGTTATCCACAAAAGGATTCGATTTAATGAGCCCATCTATTAAAGTTAAAGTGTATGGGGATACCAACTTGTCCAAGAGAACTCTTCACGCAGAGGTGAGGGTAAGGCCCCTGCAAAGCATCGCTAAAGCTATTGACGCACTGAAATCCATTGTAGATACGTCCCTCTCTTCAATCAAAGCTGATGGGACTGTGGGTAGTAAAATTCCAGAGATACCTTTGATCGGTGACGTTTTGCCTGAAAACGGAATAGGAAATGCTTTGGGGGAAACTCCTGTGGTTGGGGGTTTGGTTCGCAGTATCTTAAAAAAGATTCCTATTGTTAGAAATTTAGTTGGAGGGAATGAGGAAAACCAGCAATTTATACATATTTATTTTAGTGTGGAAGGAACCTACGAAGAACCCAAAGTTTCTTTTCTTCCAGGAAAACTTTTTAGTACAACATTAAATACTGATTAAAAGTTAAATTGTTTTTTGAGATGTTAATGAACACGTGAATATCATTTGTTGAATTTAAAAAACACTAAGCGGAGGTAGTTATGAATTGGATTAAAACGTTGGCGTTGGCTTTAGTATTTATTTTTGGAATGGGATCAAATGATTTCTCTATTGCCCAGGGAACCCTGGAAGCTAACCAGGATGAAATAGAATTGACCCGGGCTATCATTAAGGTTCAAAAAAAGCAGCTGATAGCCAAAAACATGAATTTTACCCCGTCCGAAAAAGAAAAATTTTGGAAACTGTATCGGGAATATCAGGATCAGCTAGACTTTATCAATGGTCGGCGGGTTAAACTGATTACCGATTTCGCCGATGCTCTTAAAAATAAAAGTCTCTCTGATGAAAAAGCGTTGAAAATATTGAATGGGTCTTTACATAATAAACGCTTGAGACTGAGCACGAAGCAATCGTTTGTGGATAAATTTCAAGAGATACTGCCTGGTAAAAAAGTAGCTCGATTTTTCCAGTTAGAAAACAAACTGGATGCAATTATAAATTTCGAACTCGCCAGGCAGATTCCTTTGGTGCAATGAACCGGGTTTTGGGGTTAACTTAAGAACAGAATAGCCCAAGTTATAATTGACTGACGGCCCTTTGCTTTTTTTTGTGTTTAATTGCAGGTTGTCATCCAACAAGAGTTGATACCATGTATCTGGATTTAGCTTTGCTTGCTGGTTGCGCTCTCCTGTTCAGTTGTGTGGCTGGCGCGGTGGAGAAATCACGCCTTACGGGTCCCATAATATTTGTATTTTTTGGATTCTGCATAGGTCCGTTAGGCGCAGGGCTCCTGTCATTAAAAGCAGAAGCGCACACCCTGAAAGTTTTAGCTGAGTTGACCTTGGCGCTGGTATTATTCATCGATGCGGCCAGTGCTGACTTCAAGGTGCTTCGCAGTTCAGCAAAAATTCCACTACGATTGCTATTGATAGGATTGCCATTAACCCTGTTGCTGGGTTTTGGGTTTGGAGTAGCTCTATTTGACAATTTATCCCTGATCGAAGTGGCGTTGCTGGCAACCATTGTTGCACCAACCGATGCCGCGCTGGGACAAGCAGTGGTTAAAAATGAATCCGTACCTGCTGATCTTCGCCAAGGCCTAAGCGTGGAAAGTGGGTTGAATGATGGCATCTGTGTGCCTATTCTCTTTGCCTTTCTTGCATTAGCGCTTGGTACCAGCGGGCATGGCGAGGGTAGCGGTTGGCATCTGGCAATGGCATTGTTAGCCGAGGAAATTGGAATTGGTTTGATAGTGGGTGTGACATTGACTTCGTTGACTGTCCTCCTGCTACGGTTTGCAAGGTCCCGGCAGTGGTTGACGCATACTTGGGTTCAAATCCCTGTTATTGCCCTGGCGATTACATGCTTTGCATCGGCTCAATTTGTGGGTGGTAGTGGATTTATCGCATCCTTCTGCGGGGGATTGTTATTTGGATATATGACTAAAAACCATCGGGACGAATTTTTACGAGCCGCTGAAGGTACCGGTGAAACGTTTGCACTGATCACATGGGTGTTATTTGGTTCCGCGGTAGTTGGGCGTTCTATTGATTATCTTAACTGGTCAATCGTGGGTTATGCCGTACTGAGCCTAACCGTTATCCGCATGTTGCCGGTTTATATTTCTCTGGTGGGCGTCAATTTAAATACCGAAGGAAAACTGTTTTTAGGTTGGTTCGGTCCTCGTGGACTTGCCAGTATTGTATTTGCTGTTATAGTGTTGAACGCCGATTTGCCGCATGGAGATACGATCATTGTGACGGTTGCCGTCACTGTTACGCTGAGCATTTTAGTCCATGGAGTTACCGCCAATCCTTGGGCCAGGGCCTTGGGAAATAGACTCAAGGGTAATACGTGACCCTGATCAAGCTTTATTTACATAGTTGTTTTTTGAAGACGGTGAATAGTCTGAACCGTTGCATCAGGCGCGTGGCACTGGAACATTTTACAGTATGAAATGCGTTTTGGGAGACACATAATGCTGGATTACCTTGCTCTTGGAATACTGGTTTTTGCGTCTATCGTCATTTTTTATGGAATCATTGCAATTCATGATATCCCCTACGAAATATCAGTTCATCGCAAACACCCTCAGCAGGATGCGATTCATGTTGCCGGTTGGATCAGTCTTTTCACCCTCCATGTCATTTGGCCGTTCCTTTGGATTTGGGCGACCCTCTACCGTGAAGATCGAGGTTGGGGTTTTGCCAAAGAGAAAGAGGAAAGTAGTCAGTCAGCTGATTTTGAGGAGCAACTTTCCCGGTTGGATGAACGAATAGAAAAACTGGAAAAGGTAACCAGCGCGGCGCGGGCTAAAAAGAAATCGAGGGAGGAGATAGAGTAATGGACTTACTTCTGATGCTCACCTACACCGCCCTCTGCATTGTCATTTTTAAGGTCTTTAGAATCCCGCTCAACAAGTGGAGCGTGCCCACCGCGGTAATGGGGGGCGTTATCCTCATTGGCGCGCTCACCTTTACAATGAACTACAATCATCCTTATTCTGAAAATACCCGGCTGTATTTTATCACCACGCCTATTGTGCCTACGGTGAGCGGAAAAGTGGTGGAGGTTCCCGTACAAGGGAACGCCAAACTCAAAAAAGGCGATGTTCTGTTTCGCATAGATCCAGAACCTTATCAAAACCGGGTTGACTCGATAAAATCACTTTTATCGGGCGCGAAAGCGGATTTTAAGCGAGCGGGAAAATTATTTAAACGGAAAGCAGGTAGTAAGCGCGATCTTGATTCGGCAACCGCAAAATATAATGATCTGCGGGCCCAATTTGCACAGGCAAAATTTGAACTGGGCCAGACGACCGTGCGGGCACCGACCGATGGCTATGCCACTCAAGTAGTCTTGAGGCCCGGCATGATGGCGAAAAACCTTCCACTGAGACCCGTTATGGTCTTTGTGCATAGTGAGGGCCATTATCTGGTGGCCTGGTTTCGTCAAAACTATTTGCTTCGTTTAGAAGTAGGGAGTGAAGCGGAGGTGGCTTTTGATAGTATCCCTGGGAAGGTGTTTTCCGGTGAAGTGGGAATGGTAGTGCCGGCATTGGCTGAAGGTCAGGTTCAGGCAACGGGAAACCTGATTAATCCGCAAATGGCACCGAGGCCGGGCCGCGTGCCGGTTCTTATAAATATCACTGATCCCGAGTATGCAAACTATTCCGCTCTAATTCCTGGTGGATCCTACGCGCAAGCGGCTGTGTATAGCGAACATTTTCACCATGTGGCAATCATGAGAAAGATTCTGCTAAGGATGTCCGCTTGGATGAATTACATTTTTCCTTTTCATTAACCGCATTTGACTCTGAAAATGAGAGCCTACACCTC
>SMVA01422079.1_pt1 | contig 28322 bp, 39 predicted proteins | sample 2456451 | NCBI WGS metagenome assembly SMVA01 (sample SAMN11095933, study PRJNA526329) | marine sediment metagenome | biome: Marine sediment; feature: Surficial sediment; material: Deep marine sediment; isolation source: Hadal surficial sediment | place: Pacific Ocean | collected 2014-05 | depth... | reverse complement strand
TGTGGATCCCCGCATTTTATTTTCGTTCTACGGCCGCATTCGTCGCGGCGGCTTTCAGCCATGCCTATATCTGGGTGCACTACCTCGCGACCGAAAAGCCCGACATGAACTACATCTATGGGAAAGCGGGGTCACGATGAGCATGCCGGATCGTATCCCGCTGCCGTTCCGGTTCGACCCCGACCGGTTGCGGGCCGATGTCGATGCGCTGACCAATCGCGGGGCGGAGGATCGTATTCACCTCGTCATCGACTGCAAGGTCAACGATTGGCTGACGGCGACGCTCGAGGCGGCGGTACACGACCCGGCGCAACCCGGGCCCTGAGCGTTGGCTTTCCCACGTGGACGACCCGACTGTTTATCTGGTCATGGCCGACGCGCTACTCGTCACGCATTTCGCATTCGTCTCATTCGTCGTGCTTGGCTTCTTGTTGCGCGTAGCAGGATTGCTGGCCGGCTGGGCCTGGGTGCGCAATCGGGTTTTTCGGCTCACGCATCTCGGTGCGATCGGCATCGTCGTCGTGCAGGCCTGGCTCGGACGGATCTGCCCGCTGACGACCTGGGAGAACGAGCTGCGCATGCGCGGGGGCGAGGGAACCTATACCGAGACCTTCATCCAGCACTGGCTGCATCGGGTACTGTTCTATGAGGCGGAGCCGTGGGTCTTCACGGCGATATATACTGCCTTCGGCGCGCTCGTGCTGCTCGTCTGGGGCTTCGAGTGGTCGCGGCGCCGCCCGGACCGGTGAGCGAGCCGCTTCTTATTTAACCTGGCAGCCTGACAGGGAGTCGCCATGGATCACCACAAACTCGTATTGCCCGAGTACCTGAATGCGCAGGGATCGCTGTTTGGCGGTTATCTGCTCAAATGGCTGGATGAGTTCGCCTTTATTACGGCGAATGTTGAGTTCCCGAGCTGCCGTTTTGTGACGATCGCGATGAACAACGTCGAGTTCCGACACCCGATCGAGTGTGGCCAGATTCTGCGTTTCTCGGTCGAGCGGGTGCGGCTCGGCAACACGTCGGTCGAGTACCGGGTGGAAGTCTTCGACGAGCAGGCGAACGACGGTAGGAGTACCGTGTTGTTCGCGACGAACATCACATTCGTCAATGTCGCGGAGAACGGCGAGAAGCTGCCCATCCGGAGCCAGGGCTCTGCCGGGGTCGGTAAACACCCATGAACACGCGTTTCGTTATTGCATTTTCCATCGTGCTCGCGCTCGCAATTGGCTTCGGCTATGGCGCCTTCGTGACCCGGTCCGCCCGTCTGCCCGAGGGTGTCGTGACTCGCCTCAATGCGGCGACCGTGCTGCCGAGTCCGCAGGTGCTGCCGGCCTTTGCGTTGCACGACGAGGACGGCGCGCCGTTCGGGCCGGCACAGCTGGCGGGGGAATGGTCACTCATCTTCTTCGGTTTCACGAGCTGCGGTGATGTTTGTCCGACGACGCTGCATACGCTCGTCGAGGCGGTAGCTCACATCCCGGTCAAACCGCGAATCATATTCCTGTCCGTGGACCCGGGTCGCGACACGGCCGGGGTCCTGGCGAGCTACGTATCCGGTTTTGACGCGCACCTGCGCGGGGTGACCGGCGACGATGCCGAGATCCGAAAACTCAGCTCCGCGCTCGGTGTGTCCTACGCGCTGGTGCCTGCTCCCGGGCCCGCCGGCGGGTCCACCCCCGGCGCGTACCGTGTCGAGCATTCGTCGGCGGTATTCGTCACCGATCGGGACGGGCGCTATGTCGCGGTTTTCACGTCGCCTTCGGACGCCGCGCTGATCGCCACGGACCTGCGCACGATCATCGGCACTTGACCATGCACATAGAGCCCGTCATCAAACCGCGCGACGAGGACAGGGAATACCTGACCGATGAGCGTTGCTACATCCTCGAGCTGTCGAACGATCCCGATGATCCGGCGGTGTCGATCGCGCGGGCGCGCGTGACGCCGGGTCAGACGACGCGCTGGCACCGCGTGATCGATACCGAAGAGCGCTACGTCATCGTGTCCGGTCAGGGGCGGGTCGAAGTCGGTGATGACAATCAGGCATCCGTGGGTGCCGGGGACATCGTCCGTATCCCGGCCGGCGTTCCGCAGCGGATCGCGAACACCGGAGACGAGGATCTCGTGTTCCTGTGTATCTGTACGCCGCGTTTCGAGTGGGATTGCTACGAGGCGTTGGAGTGAGAGTCTGCACGTGGATTACGCCGGTGGATGTCATTGCGGGGCGATCGGCTACGTGTACCGGACATCGAGTCCGCCGATTTTTCGGGTCCGGTGCCGATGACGTACGATAGGGAGGACACGGGGAGCCGGGTTGCCAGGTGCGAGTCGTACTGGACGCCGGTTCGCGACCAGCGGAGCCAGGACAAGCGAGACGACGAATAGGGATTCGACATGAATTACGAGATCGCATTGGCTGAGCCTGTCGATGCACAGCGCATCGCGAGCATGTCCGGGCAGCTGATCGAACATGGGTTGCCGCCGTCCTGGGATGTGCCGAGAGTCGTGCGCCATATGCGCCACCGTGACAGCGTCGTCATCAAGGCGGTCGGCCGGGAGGGCGAGCACGACCCGGAGGCGCTACTCGGTTTCGCGATCATGAGCTTCCAGCAGGATGCGGCGCACCTGAGCCTGCTCGCCGTCGAGCCGGACTACCGGCGCCTGAAAATCGGACGCGGGTTGCTGGCCTGGCTCGAGGAGACCGCCGTCACCGCCGGTACCTTCTTCATCAGCCTCGAGGTTCGCGCCGGAAACAGGGCCGCGCAGCGTTTCTATCGTGCGCTCGGCTACGACGAGACGGACAGGGTTGTGGGCTATTACAGCGGAATCGAAGACGCGGTATTGTTCGCGCGAGACTTGCGCGTCTACACGCTTGCGAAGTCCAACTGAGCGTAATCCGCGGAAGGAGATAACCGGACATGGCCGGACAGGTGGTCTCTATTCACATCGCACGGACCGAGGGCGGGGAACTCGAGCCGTTGTCGACGGCCGAGCTGATCGCCGGGAAAGGCATCGATGGCGATCGCTATTGCCAGCAGGCCGAGCCGACCAAGGCCGCTCAGGTCAGCCTCGTCGAGGCCGAGCAGATCGAAGCCTACGCCGAGGCCGCGAGTTATCCGTTGCAGCCGCACGAGACGCGACGAAATATCGTGACGCGCGGCATCCCGCTGAACGATCTCGTCGGCAAGCATTTCTCGATCGGGGGCGTGGAACTGCTGGGCGTCGAGCTCGCCGAACCCTGCAAGTACCTCGCCGAGATTCTGATCAAGCAATACGATCTCACCGACATCGCGCCGCAGGACATCGTGGCCGGGCTTACCCATCGGTCCGGCCTGTACGCGCGTATTGTCCGCGGCGGTCACATTAGTCGTCGGTGACCGGGTCACGGCGGCCGGCGGGGACTGATGGGCCGTCACGTTTCCCGGAGCGATCAGCGTGTTAGAACTCATTATCGGTAACCGCAACTATTCCTCCTGGTCACTACGCGCATGGCTGCATCTGCGCGCCAGCAACATTCCGTTCACCGTGACGCGTATCCCGCTGGACACCGATGAGTGGCACGCCTCGATCGGCCGCTACTCGCCTGCGCGACTCGTGCCGGTGCTGATCGACGGCGCGCTTGCCATCTGGGACACCATGGCGATTTCCGAGTACGTGCTGGAGATCCATCCCGAGGCCATCGGCTGGCCGGCCGGTCGTGAAGCCCGGTCGCGAGCCCGCTCGATTTGCGCCGAGATGCATTCGGGGTTCCAGGCGATACGCGATGAGCTGCCGCAGAATATCCGCCGGCGCAAACCGCTGCGTCGTGACCAGATAACCGACACCTGTCATGCACAGCTGCAGCGGGTGGAGCAGATCTGGTCCACCTGTCGCGACGACTATGCCGACGAGGGACCCTGGCTGTTCGGCAGCCTGTCGCTCGCGGATATCGTATTCGCTCCGGTCGCGCTGCGCCTCGTGACCTACGAGATCCCGGTCGCCGACAGCGCAGCCAGCTTCGTCAGCGCGGTGCAGTCTTTCGAACCGGTTATCGAGTGGAGCGAAGCGGCGGCCGCGGAACCCGAGGTCCTCTCTTTTATTGATGACCTGCGACCGGTCGCCGATACACCTTTGACCCCAGGGTAGGCCAGGATAAGCGATGGAACGGAAAAATATCTCGACGGGAACGAAATGGGAGCCGCTCGTCGGTTACTCGCGGGCGGTGCGGGTTGGGGCACACGTGCATGTGTCCGGCACGACGGCCACCGGCCCCGACGGCGCAATTATCGGCGGAGACGACCCGGCCGCCCAGATGCGCCAGTGCCTGTCGAATATCGACGCGGCCCTGCAACAGGCCGGCGCGGTGCTCGCCGACGTCGTCCGGACGCGAATCTACGTCGTGAATATCGACGACTGGGAAACCATCGGCCGCGTACACGGCGAGGTCTTCGGCGACATCCGTCCGGCGACAAGCATGGTGGAGGTCAGCCGGCTCATCGATCCTGCGCTGCTCGTCGAGGTCGAAGCCGACGCGATTGTCGGCGACTAGCCGCGGGGCCGGACATGGAGCGAATTCCCGAACCCGAACTGATGCTCGATCCCGAGCAGGTCCGTGCCTATGCCCATGCAGACTTCGATGAGCCTCACGACCGCTTCATCGGGTTGCTGGTCGAGAAGCTGGCGGAACTGCCGGCACAGGGAGTCGCACTCGACCTGGGTTGCGGGGCGGGCGATATCTCGCGCCGGTTCGCCCGGGCTCTGGCCGGGTGGCGGGTCGACGGACTTGATGGTTCGCCCGCCATGCTTGCGATTGCCAGGGAGATGACGATCGACGCCGGGCTCGATGCGCGCATCGAGTATCACGAAGTGCGGTTGCCCGCGCCGCCTTCGGAAGATGGCGGTTACGAACTCATCTTCTCGAACAGCCTGCTGCATCATCTCGCGGATCCGGGCGTGTTCTGGTCGACGATCAGGGACTGGTCGGAAGCGCTTGGCGCCGTCTTTGTCATGGACCTGTTGCGCCCGCCGAGTCGCGAGAGGGTGACCGAACTCGTGCGGCGTTACGCGGACAGCGAGCCCGAGATACTGCGGACGGACTTTCACAACTCGTTGTTGGCGGCTTTCGAGATTGGGGAAGTCGAGGCGCAACTCGAGCAGGCTGATCTTGAGCACCTGCAGGTCGAGGTCGTGTCGGATCGGCATTTTATCGTCTGGGGTGCGGCCGGCGCCTGATTCGATGCACCCTGATTCGATAAACCCTGATTCGATGAACCCCCGTTCGATGAACGAGGTCCGGGACGCACGGAAAGAGAGCGACCAGGACACGTCGAACTACGTCACCGGATTCCCGTCCGTGGTTGGGTCGCATCCGCGTATCCTGATTCTCGGCTCGATGCCAGGTCGCGCATCGCTGCAACAACAGGAATATTACGCGCTGCCCAGGAATGCGTTCTGGCCGATCATGGGCGACTTGTTCGGCGCGGGTTTCGACCTTCCCTATGCCGAGCGCCTCGATACTCTGACGGACACCAGCATCGCACTGTGGGATGTTCTCGAGAGTTGCCATCGGCCGGGCAGTCTCGATTCGGCGATTGCCGATACATCGGCTGAGCCCAACGACTTCGCAGACCTGTTTCGGGCCGCACCGTCGATCACTCACGTGTTCTTCAACGGGCGCAAGGCAGCCGATGTTTATCGTCGTCGCGTGCTGCCAACGCTGGAGAATGTTGCCGCGCTGCGCATCTGTCAGACGCTCCCATCGACGAGTCCGGCACACGCGACGCGCAGTTACGCGCAGAAGCTGGCAGAGTGGTCCGTCGTGCGTGAGGTGCTGGAGCAGTCGGTGCGCGAGGAGTAGGTTACGACGCCCGGTTTCCGCCCGGGTTTGCCCCGCCCGGATCTTAGCTCCGCCCCGATCTTAAATAAGCTCAGGCGAGTGCATCTATCAGCGAGCCCAGCGCATCGTCCGCACGCCTGATGACGGCCGCATTCGCTTCGATCGAGCGCGTGTATACGAGGCTCCTGACCATTGCACCGGCGAGATCCGCCGGCTCACTGGCAGTGCCTACCGCCGTCGCGATTGCGTGGGCTTCGGTGTTCAGGCCCTGGATGCCGCGTTGGATTCCGGACAATCCAGCGGCTAACGTTGACGACGATGTGTTCAAATCGGCCGGTTCCCCGGTGTGTTGCAGGCATTACAGATAACGGCCGCAGTCGTGAAATCTGAAGCGCGATTGGACATAAAAACAAAAAAAACAAGTCGTTACGGAAATACTGGTGGCATGAGCAGGGTTTGGTGGCAGCCTCGTTGCCGCGCCTGTGTCGAGCGCACGAGATGTGCGTACTTTGACGGGGGATGGGAATGGACCGCGAGGTATCGTGTCGCATTACCGTCGAATGATGCGGGAATGGGAGCGAGAGATGAATCACTATCTCCGGGCCGGTCGCGGGTTAGACTGACGGCGCGATGAGTCTCCGAGCCGAAGTCGAAGCGTTATTGCCGAACTGGGAGTCCTGGTATCCGAGCCTGTTTCATGCGGCCGAGGACCTGGGCGTCATTCGCGCGCGCGTGTGTTCGCCGTCATCACTTCTGTTGAGCAATCGACATGCGCGTGTGCGGAGCGAAGCGGAGAACGCGTTCAGGGAGAAGTGGGGCGGTCACGAATAGAAGGTACCTTTTACGCCGATGAAGAAAAAAACCCCGGTACCTTTTTCGTTTTCCGCCGAAGACATCGACCCCGGCCGGATCCGCCGCGTCACGCTGGCCAGTTTCGCACACACGATGTCGTTCAACGACGTATTTTCCGCCTGGCGTGACGACGCAGCATTTCGATCCAGCTTCAATCATCTCCTCGCCGACATGCCGTTCAGTGCGTTCTTCTGGGAGATGCGACCGGTGACGATGGCAACGGCCGACGAGATATTCGAGTTTGTCTGTGTCGACAGCCCGGCGCTCGTCGGCGCATCGCCGAACCCGCAGCCGTTCGCGACGCAACTGTCGGATCCGGCGCTGCTGAACGACGGTATTGCGACATTCGCCAATCTCGGTGCCGATGCGATGCTGGTTGCGCCGTGTGCCGCGGCTGCGCCATCGAGCTACCCGCATCTCGCGGCATTCGTGCGGTCGGCTCCGGCCGCGCAGCAGGACGCGTTCTGGCGGTGCGTGGCGCTGGCGGTGCTGGCTCGCCTCGGCACCGCGCCGCTCTGGATCAGCACTTCGGGTCTCGGGGTTTACTGGCTGCATGTCCGGCTGGATGCGGATCCGAAATACTATACGTTTGCGCCCTATCGGCGATGAAGAAAATAAATCCGGTACCTTTTTCCGAAGCTTGCGAGCGCAACCAGGCACCGATCCTGGCCGTATTGGCCGACGTATTCTCCGGCGTCCGGCAGGTGCTCGAGATCGGCAGCGGGACGGGCCAGCACGCCGTGTTCCTGGCGACGCACCTCCCGCACGTCGTCTGGCAGCCGACCGACCTGGCCGAGTGCTTGCCGGGGTTGCAGGCCCGCCTCGTGCTGGAGGCGCCCGGGAACGTCCGCGATGCGTTACCGCTGGACGTGACTGACCATCCTTGGTCGGACGCGTTGACCGGTGGGGGGATCGACGCGGTGTTCTCGGCCAACACGCTGCATATCATGTCGTGGCATGCGGTGATGAGTTTCTTCGAGCACCTCGGCGAGGTTGCGGCCGGAGCATGCCGGCTGTGCATCTACGGGCCGTTCCGCTACGACGACGCGTTTACGACGCCGAGCAACGCACGCTTCGATCAGTGGCTCAAGGCCCGCGACTCACGAAGTGGCGTCCGGGACTTCGAGGCGGTCGACGCGCTCGCCCGCACCCAGGGTTTCCGGCTGGTGGCAGACCATGCGATGCCCGCGAATAACCAGATGCTCGTCTGGGGGAAATAAGGTATCGTAACGCAGCCCTGCCACGTATAACCGACGGACCACTGATGACGAGCTGGATCACTCACGTTTTAGCGTTCTTACTGGGCGCCGGTGCCGGTGCTTTTCTGGCTCTCCGGTATGGCGGGCGGGCGGATGATCCGCACAAGGCATTGCGACGACTGTACAAGGATTCGCCCCGCTTCTTCGACGAGCTTCGCGGGGAACTCGACAAGCCGGAGTTTCGACATGTCCGTGAATTCGCGATCCTCGAGTCCAGTCGCGTGACCTTCGTCAGCGAGGACCTGCGCTTCGTCTATTACGAGGAAGATCTGCCGGGCGTCACGGTGCTTGCGAAGGCGCTGGAGGATCACGGTTTCGCCGACGATGTCACGCGGGGCAAGACCCCGATCTTTCGCATCCGAGAGAATTTCGTCGAAGCGCTGAAATCCCTGTAGACGTACACGAGCCGCCGCATGAGCGATACCCACTGGTATGTCTACATCGTGCGGTGCGCAGATGCATCGCTGTATACTGGCGTCGCGAAGAATATTGATTCGCGGATAGCGCTACATAATGTCGGTCGCGGCGCCAAGTACACGCGCGCGAGACTGCCGGTCACCCTGGTATACCGGGAGGCAGTCGTCGACCGGTCGGCCGCACTGCGGAGGGAGTGCGCGATCAAGCGGCTGCGCTCTGCAGCAAAGCGTAAATTGATCGCCCAATCTGTCGATTGACCGCCGATATTGTCAACGTAACGTCGGGGTCCCGGCGAATAAGAGGAATGACTGCCATGTCCGAGAAGCGCGCGAGCGATACCAACGACAACACCGTATCCCGTCGGTCACTGCTAGCCGGGGGAGCCGGGTTGGCCGCACTCTCGACACAGGTTCTCGCCGGCAGCGGCAGCGGCGCCACGTGGCCGACCGTGTCTGCATCCGCCGCCGCGATCAGGAATTCGCCGAAGTATCCGTTCGATACGTTTCGTGACTATATCGAGGCACTGGAAGCGTACGGTCTCGTCCTGCGCATTCCACGCATCGACCAGGACAAGTTCGAGATTTCGGCGCTGATGTACCGCCTGATCGATCAGTATGGCTGGTACGAGGCGCCGTGTATCCTGGCGGAAGAAGTCAAGATCGACGGCGAGTGGGTCAAGGGCCCGCTAATCTGTAATCCGTACGGCCACTGGTACACCGAGGGCATCGTGTTCGGCGTCGAGCCGATCATCAATGACGGTGTTGGCACGTACCGGAAAGCCATGGCGCGCCTTGACAAGATGCTCGTCAAGGGTGATTTCCCACAGATTCCACCAGTCGAGATCGAGCGCGACAAGGCTAAGTGCAAGCAAGTGGTGCTGACCGGCGACGACATCGACCTGACGAAATTCGCTTTTATCAAGAGTAACCCCGCCGATTCGCGGCGTTACATCAACACCGGTTCCTCGTTTACCGAGGGTCCGGAGATCGGCAAGAACTTCGGCACCTATCGCTGCGAGTTGCGCGGGCCGCGTCTGCTCGGTTTCAATTCGGAGCCGAACCAGACGGCGTGGCGCACGCTGATGGCGGCCAAGGAGCGCGGCGAGAAGACCGTTCAGGTATCGATCATCGTCGGACAGGATCCGATCGTCTGGATCATCAGCGGGTCGCGTATTGCAAACCGTCGGAGTAAGCAGCAGCCCGTCGACGAACTCGCGATTGCGGGCGGGATGCGCGGCAAAGCCATCGAGGTCGTGAAGTCGGAAACCAACCATCATTTGGTGCCGGCGCATTCCGAGATGGTGATCGAGGGCGAGGTACCGCTCGATGAGTTCATGCCGGAAGGACCGTTCGGCGAGATGTACCACTACCTCGGCGCGCGACGCGAGGAGAATTTCATCCTGCGGGTCAAGGCGGTCACCCATCGCAAGGATCCGTGGTTGATGAACATGTTTACCGGCGTGACGCGCGGTGTCTGCACCGGTCCTTCGGCGGTGATGTACAACACCAACCTGAAGCGCCTGGTGCCGGGGCTGATCGAGCTGCATTCGCCGGTCGATACGACGGGCCTGACCTACATCAGGATCAAGAAGACCAGGCCGGGCGAGGGTATCGAGGCTGGCAAGAAGCTGGCCGCGATTATTCCGATCTTCAAGATCGTCGTGGTCGTCGATGAAGACATCGACGTGCTGGATTCGACGCAGGTGAATATGGCGATCGGGTCGCGCTGGCAGCCGTTCTCCGCCAGCTATATCTTCGAGGAGGCGCGTGGCATGCCGCTCGATCCGAGCACGGTCGAGCGCTATAAGTCGAGCAAGATCGTCATCGATGCGACCCGACAGTGGCCCGAAGAAGGCGGCCCGGAAACTTTCCCGGAGTTGAACCGCACGCTGCTGGAAGAGCTCGCCCCGGAATCGTTTGAACTCGTCGACGAAAAATGGGGCGACATCATCACGCGTAAGATCACGACCTTCGGAGATACATAACCCGAGGGCAGAACCGGGAACGCCGATGAGCGGCAGCCATCCGGCGAAGGGAGTGCTATGTTCAAGGAGTCAGTGATCGGCAAGACCGGCCAGTGGTGGAAACTGGGTATCGGGGTCATTGCGATGCTGTTCGGCAGTATCGCCCCGCTGATGGATTCGACGGGTATCTCGATTATGACCGGTACGGTTATAGCTCTTGTCGGCTACGGATTTTCTATCGCGTTTATCAGTTGCCCGCAATGTCAATTACGCTGGTTCTGGAAGGCGCTGATTTATTCCGAGCTTTACAAGCCGTTGTTTACGAAATCCACGTGTCCGAATTGCGAATACGAATTCGGATGAACCGGTTTTCCGGCGAGATCGGCACGCCGCAGACAGGCAAGCTTGCGGAGATCGATTTCTTTTTGCACTGACGAGCGCGGTAGAATCGTTCGATGACACGCATTCGGTTCCTTTTGTTCCTGTGGTTTTTCCTGACGGACCCCTTCGCACCAGCCGTCGCGGGAGAATGTCGTGCATTGCTGCGCCCGCTGATGCTGCAGGCCGAACTCGACGACGCGCGCCTGATCGGGGTACGCGAGCTCTGTGTCGCCGCAGCGGACGCGGGCGACGCCGATGCGCTCTACCAGTCGTCGCTGTTTTATCTGGGCCTGCTCGAATGGAGCCCAGACGACGCGATCCCGATGATTAGCGCGGCGGCCGTCCGGGGTGTGCCGGAAGCGCAATATTGGCTGGCATGGCAATACGACGAAGGTCCGCTCCTGCCGAATGATGCCGAACTCGCGCTGCGCTGGTACGAAGCGGCCGGTGACCGCGAGCATCGGCTCGCCCTGGAACGACTCGCGACGGCTTATCAGAACGGCGAACTCGGTGTGCCACCCGATGCCCGCAAGGCCGCCGTGCTGCGCGCGCGGGCGGAACGTTGCAGGAATCAGGAATGGGTGTCAGACGCCGATTTTCGCTACGCACCACCGCGCTAGCGAATCCTGACGGCCGACACCGAGTCCGACATTCCTTCCTGCCTGCGCGCTACCATTAGCTATGCGTGATGACATCGACAACGATTCTGCTGCCGCGAGCCTCGTGGCCTTGCGGCGATTCTGCGACCAGGTCGTACGGTTCATGTCGACGGTCGCAATGGATCCGCATCTGTATTTCGAGCAGAAGCTGACGGGTGAGATCGCGGCGGCCGAGTCGCTCGAGGACGTTACCCGCATCATGGTCAGTCTCGTCGACTGGGTCGCTTCGATCGGGCTGACGACGGCGCAGATCGAGCGGCTGGATGGGGAGCTTGCTGCGCGGGCATTGCCGACGTTCTCGCTGATGCGCGTGGCCGGGAACCGGGACCTCGGCCGCATCCTCGCGAGCGGGGAAATTCGCAACGCGGCAGAAGCGCGCCTGCTTCGCGAGCGCATCGCGACGGAGCATGACTTGCCCGCGGCCGACGGCGAACTCGCCGCACGACTGGTAGCCGGGCATGATGCCAACGGCTAAGGCTTTCGTGCGTGTCTACCGGGCCGCAAACTCCGCCGAGGCGCACCTGCTCAAGGGCCTGCTCGAACAACATGGTATGCCGGTGCGCATGTTCGGCGAGAGCCTGTCGGGTGGGCTCGGCGACCTGCCGGCGGATGTCATGCAGGTCGATATCGAGGTGCCGGTCGGCTATCGTCAGTATGCGCGTGAGCTGATCGAGGAATACGAGGGCCGCGGCACCACCGCCGCCTGGACCTGCGCCCGCTGTAGCGAGAGTAACCCGCCCAGTTTCGATGTCTGCTGGAACTGCGGCACGGGGAAGGAGACGACATGAGCAAGGAATACCGGATTGAGATCGAATATTGTACCGGCTGCCACTGGTTGATCCGTGCCGCCTGGGTCGCGCAGGAGTTGTTGTCGACATTCGAGAGCGAGCTTGCGCAAGTCGCGCTGCAACCCGGTAAGACCGGTGGGGTATTCGAGATCCGGCTGAACGGGGATGCGATCTGGTCGCGTAAGGCCAGGGGGCGTTTCCCGGAGATCAAGGAACTCAAGAAAATCGTGCGCGACGCCGTCGCGCCGGATCGGGACCTCGGACACATTGATCACTGAATCCCCCGCGTGTCGGCTCGTCGTCTGTTCAACGGCCTGCCCGGGTCGCGTCCGGCAGCGTCTCATCGCTGAGCGGGAAAGCGACTAAGACCGGCTTGCATGGTCGCGACTTCACAAACCGTTGTGCCGGTCCGCTATCGCGGCCGCACGTATCGTCTGTCGGCATGGTTTCGCGATACCGGCGAGGAGCTGATGCTGTTCGTTCACGGGCTCGGTTGCAGCAAGGACAGCTGGCGCGAGGCCTGGTCGCATGGGGCGCTGTCCGGACGGTCGTTGCTCGCGTTCGATCTGCCCGGCTTCGGCAGTTCACCCCGGCCCGCCGACTTCGACTACGCTCTGAAGACACATGCGGAGTTACTGGCCGCGGTCATCGACGCGAACGCATCGCGGCGCATCTGCCTGGTAACGCACAGCATGGGCGGCGCGATCGCGATGTTGCTGCCTGCGGGCGCCGCCGGACGGATCTCGGGCCTGGTGCTCGTCGAGGGACGACTGTGCGCGTCGAGCTGTGGCTTCGCGACCGAGGCGTCGAGCGTCAGTTTCGAGCAATTCGACAGCGTGACCTATCCCCGGTTTCGCCGCCGGATGCGGGTCGACCCACGTGCCGCATTCGACCTCGACCGGGCCGACCGGCTGGCGTTTTATCGCAGCAGTTGCTCGCTGGTCGACTGGGCGAGCGGCGATGAACTGTTGCGGCGCTTCGCATCGTTCGGGTGTCCAAGGGCGTATGTCTATGGCGCCGACAACCGACACCTGGAAGAGCTGGTCGACTTGGAACCGGGGCTGGTTCACGAGATCGGAAAGGCGGGGCATTTCGTCATGAACGACTGCCCCGATGCTTTCTACGCATGGCTGGGCGCATGGGTTACCTGAGGGTGTTGCAACGCGCTGCCGGAGGGGCCGAATCACGGTATCCTGTATACCCTCCTGACTATCGAATGATGAAATGACCGAAGAACTTGAGTTTTCTCCGGAGCTGACCGCCCTCGAGCGGGCGGTGCTCGACGCGGCCCTGGCGCCGGAGACCGGCGACAACGCGAGCTTCCGGGCCCAGGTCGCGGCGGCGGTCGTGTCCGTGCGAACCCCGAGCGGGGTCGGCTTCATGACCAAACTTAACGTGCCGGAAGCGCTGTCCGTGGCCGATCGGCCTGCGCACGACAGTCTGGCGGTGGTGATTGGCGTGCACCCGGACCTGCCGTCCGGCGCGGAGTTCGTGTTGCAGGTCAAAGGCGGGCGCATCAGCACGATCGAGGCATTCTGCTACGAGGGGATGTGGCCGCAGGACGAGGTCCCGTTCCGAGTAGAGGTCAGGCCTTGATTCGTTGGCCGTCCACACCAGACAATAGGCCCGGAGAGCAGGAAAGCAATGACAAGAGCATCGAGCGAGACGCGGGAGCGAACATGAGCGGATACGGAAAAATTAACCTTCTTGGCATGCTGGCTATGCCGGCCGTCGCGACCCTGACGGCGGTCATCATGTTTGGTCCGCGGGGCGATACGATGTTGTCCGTGTTCGGCATGAACATCATACCGATGCTGGTCGGTGGCCTGATATCCGCGCTGTTGCTGCGGCGTTCAAATAAGGCCGGTGGTGCCGGCCGGGCAATCGCGCTGTGGCCTACGCTGGTGCCGGCCGCCGTCGGCATCGTCTGGTACCTGTGGGACGCATTTCTGCCTGCCGAGCTGGATCCCGGCCGCGTCTACATCGCAGGTCCCCAGTACCTGCTTGGATTGGCGATCATCATGGGCGTGGTCTCCTGGTTTACCTGCTGGCTCGCGCGATCGCGCCGTTCCGGCTGAGTCCGCACAATACGGGCTGAGTCGTCCGCTATCATCCGGCCCTGGCCCGATTCCGACCTCCTCGCGCGTAGCCACACTGCCCCCATACCCATGAAGCTTCCCGCACCCGTTCAGTACGTGCCGTATCAGCGTGTCGGCGATCAACCGAACATCATCGTCGATGGTGCGCCCCTGGCCTCCACGGTATTGAACCTGTCGCACTGGCCCGTTAACCAGACGCCGGCCGCCGTGCGCCGGGATTCATCCACGGCGACGGTGTTCGCATATCTCGATATGCCCGAGCTGCATCAGAGTGTACCCATCGTGTCGAATAACCACTTCGATGAGGATGGCCTGTGCAGCATGTTCGCGCTGTGTCAGCCGTCAACCGCGCTCGATCATCGCGCGTTGCTGATCGACTGCGGGATGGCCGGAGACTTCGGCGTGTACGAAAATGCGGACGCGCTGCGCCTGTGTTTTATCCTCGAGTCGTTCGGCGACACGGCGGTGTCGCCGCTGCCCGCGGATACGTTCGGCGGTTGCGAGCAGCAGCGGGTCGAGTCCATGTATCGCGCGATGCTCGAGCAGTTGCCGCTGCTGTTACGCGACGTCAACGCTTACGAGTCGCTGTGGGTCGGCCAGTTCGAACACGTCGAGGAAAGCGTGGAACTGATCGCTCGGGGCGCCGTCACGATAGACGAGTATGCCGACGTTGATCTGGCGGTCGTGTCGATCCCGGACGACCAGCCGGTGCGAACCGTGCGTCGCTATTTCGAGCCGGAACAGGCGGCGGTGCATCCGTTCGCCATACATAACGCGACGACCTGTAAGCGGATCTTGCGTGTGACGGGCGCTCGTTATGAGTTGCAGTATCGCTACGAGAGCTGGTTACAGCTCGCGTCGCACCGGCCGGCGTTGCGCGTCGCGCTGGACGGACTGGCCGAGCGCCTGAACGCCATCGAAGGTGCGCCCGGCACGTGGCGCTGTGAGAGCGCCACCGAAATCACACCGCGACTGTATCTCGAGGGCGCGGATGCGTCGTCGATAGAGCTGGGCTGCTTCATCGACGAGGTGTGTTCGTACCTGGCATCCGCGCCGGTTGCCTGGGACCCCTACAACTGGGAGGGCGATTAAACCGGTGTCGGAACTCCGGCCATTCCATCTCGCGGTGCTCGTGGATGACCTCGCGGCGGCGCGCGAATTTTATGGCGGTATGCTTGGCTGTACCGAAGGGCGCAGCTCGGACACCTGGGTAGACTTCGATCTTTTCGGTCATCAACTCGTTTGTCACCTGAGATCCCAGGCGCACCCGGGTGCCGACGTTCATCGCAACCCGGTCGACGGGCACGACGTGCCGGTCCCGCACTTCGGCGTGGTCCTGACGATGGAAGACTTCGATGCGCTCGCGCGGCGACTGACCGAGGCGGGCCGGCATTTCATTATCGAACCGACCATTCGTTTCCGTGGTCAGCCGGGTGAGCAGGGTACCTTGTTCATCGAGGATCCGGCCGGTAACGCGCTCGAGTTCAAGGGCTTTCGCAGCCTGGACCAACTCTTCGCGCGCTGACGTATGGCCCAATCCCGGGGGCGCGCAAATCGACGCGCGTAGAATTCGCGGGTCGGAGACAGAGTGGCAGAATCAGTCGTTGAGTTCGGCGCAGTCGAGACACTCCGCCGAGGCTGGCCGCGCCGTAAGTCGCTCGTGGTTGATGTCTTCACCGCAGGTCATGCAGATACCGAAGTTGCCCGCTTGCAGGCGCTGCAGCGCGTGGTCAATATCGGCCAGCTCCTGTACGGCTTCATTCTCCAGCGCCGAGACGACTTCGACATTGCCGAGTTCCGCGGCCTGTTCGGCCGAATCGGCATTCAGAGGATCGCGCGCATGGTTGTGAATCGTGTTCACGCGCTTCTCGAATTCTGCCTTGGCAGTCAGCAGAATCTCGCGAAAATGATGGGCGTCTATCGGCATTTGTGTCACTCGTGACCCGGGGCGCCGGAACCACAGCCCCTGGAGGTTAAACCCGGTAATCAGTCTACGCCGACCCGGTCGGCCGGGTAACGCTGCTATGCAGCAGGAGCGGCTTGCCGCGCATCGGCAAGCGTGTTGTATTGACGGCGGCGACGGTCCGCCACGGCAACGGAGACACGGATGGGCGATGCGCGGGACAGCGATGTGAATACCTCGTTAGCGGCGATATTGCTGGCCGCCGGTGGATCACGCAGGCTCGGTGCGCCGAAGCAGTTGCTGGCGGTCGATGGAACCCCGATGGTGGTGCATGCAGTGAGGCAGGCGATTGCGCATTGCGATGCCGGCATGGTCGTCGTCACCGGGGCCGCCCGCGAGCAGGTAATTGATGTGTTGGCGGGGCTGCCGATCGACATTGTCGATAACCCGGACTGGAAACTGGGCATGGGCACGTCGATTGGGCGTGGCGTCGCGGCCGCATCGGCGGGGGCAGGCGGGTTGCTGTTGCTCGTGTGCGATCAACCGGTGGTCGGCGCTGCCGAACTGGCCGGACTCGTCGCCGCATGGCGAGCCGCGCCCGAGTGCATCGCCGCCGCGGGCTATGCGGGTACGCACGGCGTGCCGGCCATCTTCCCGGCGCGATACCGGGGTCGTCTAATGGCGCTGACCGGCGATCGCGGCGCCCGGTCCATCGTTGGCGAGGCGGACGAGGTCACAGTCGTCGACATGCCTGCGGCGGCTCATGACATCGATACTCCGGAGGATGCGCGCCGACTCCGTGATACGCCGTCCGGGCGTGCCGGTACGTAATATGCGCACAGGGGCCGATTGGCCCCATGCTAAACTCATCGCCCGTTGGCTTTTTCCAATCAGCAGCGATGCCGCAGATTCGCATAGAATACTTCGCTATCCTTCGTGAGCACGTCGGCAAGAGCACCGAGGAACTGAACACCGACGCCACAACCGTCCGCGCGTTGTTCGATGAGCTCGACGGTCGCTACGACTTTCCCAGAATGGCGCGGATGAAGGTCGCGATCAATGATGAGTTCAGCGACTGGGACGCGACACTGGCGGACGGTGATTCGATCGTATTCATACCTCCGGTGGCCGGCGGATGAGCGCGTTTGAATTCTCACACACCGCGCCGTCGCTGGAGACATTGCGCTTGCAGGTAACCGACCGGGCGGCCGGCGCGTATGCCGCGTTCGAGGGCTGGGTGCGCGATCACAACGAAGGCGAGCAGGTCTTGCGACTGGAGTATGAAGCCTACGAGGCGTTGGGCGTCAAGGAAGGCGAGCGGATCATCGCAGAGGCAATGGAGCGCTATGGTGTGACGGGGGCTCGTTGCATGCACCGGCTCGGTAGCCTGGAGATCGGCGATCTGGCCGTGTGGGTGGGCGTCAGTTCCGCCCATCGCGACGAGGCATTCAAGGCGTGTCGGTACATCATCGACGAGGTCAAACACCGCGTGCCGATCTGGAAGAAAGAGCACTACGTTGATGGGGACTCGGGTTGGGTGAACTGCGAGAGCTGCGCTAAAGCTCAGCCTGTTCCCTGACGATCAGCTCGTCTGCGACGGCGAGGATGTCATCGAAGTTGCGGAGTCCCTTGCCCGTTGTCACGTATTTGCCGTTGATGACGAGTAGCGGAACGCTCTGGATCCGATACCGTTGCGTCAGGTTTTTCGCGCGCTTCAGCTTGCTCTCGACCGCGAACGATCGGAAGGTTTTCTGAAATTCTTCGGGCGATACCCCGTAGTTCTCGAAGAACGCTTCGATCGCGGATTCGGTGGTCAACATTTTCTTGTTGACGTGCATTTCCCGGAAAATCGCGTCGTGCATTTCGTCGAGCTTGCCGAGAGCCTCGACCGTATAGTACATGCGTGCATGGATCTGGTTGGTCGGGTTCCACATGACGGGCAGGCGAATAAATTCGACGCCGGCCGGAAGTTCGCCGCTCCACTTCGTCACGAAGGGGTCGAAGCTGTAGCAGTGGGGGCAGCCGTACCAGAACACTTCAGCGACTTCGACGACATCCGGAGAACTGCCGGTGCCCTGCGCCGCGGTCAGAATCGAGTAATGTTCACCCTCCGAATACTTCTGCGGGCCCAGGGGTGCGTTCGTGTCACCGGTATCGGCTGCTACCAGCACGATCCTGCTGTCACTGCTGTCAGCCGCAGATTCTTCTACGGATTCCTCTACGATTGCCGGCGGCGGTTCCGCGGGCGCCTGGGGCGAGTTGGCCTCTGCCTGCGCGGTTGCCGGGTCGATCGCCGGGGTAGCGGCCGGCGGGCTCGATGCCGCGGTCGATTCGGGACTTCCACCGCAGGCGACGATAAGCAGCACGATGCTGGCGATCAGGAATTTACGAAAGCTGGTCATTCAAGCGTCCCTCGATGTGATGGAAAACTCGATCGTGCCGCAGGCTCCGGGCGTTCGGCGCTGATCGATTGTGGCGAGCCTTGTCTCTCGCCCGGCCTTCCTGGCCCGCTCTGATCAGGGCGGTTACTGCAAACCCTGGATATATGAGGCCACGGCCTTGATTTCATCTTCGGTCAACCTCGCCGCGATGTTGCGCATGACCTGGTTGAGTCTGGCATCAGACTGCCGTTCGTTAGACCGGTACTTCAGCAACTGGTTCGTCGTATACGTCGCGTGCTGTCCGGCCAAAGATGGATAAGCCGATCCCGGATTGCCCCGGCCCGACGGGCCGTGGCAGCCGATGCAGGCGCTGATTTCCCGGTCAAAGTTACCACCCCGATAGACGCGCTCGCCGAGCGATACCAGCGCAGGGTCCGCGGTTCGGAGTGTTCGTCGCTGCGCCGAGAAATAGGCGGCCACGTCTTCGATGTCCTCGTCGCTCAACGTGGCGGATTGGCTGCTCATGAGCACGTCGTTCCGTGAACCATCCTGGTACGCATGCAGCGTCAGGGCCAGGTATTTCTCGTGTTGGCCGGCCAGTGAGGGCCATTCCGGATTCGTGCTGTTGCCGTCGCTACCGTGGCATGCGGCGCAGGTCAGGCTTTTCGCCTCGCCGCGGTCTACGTCGCCGGTCGCCAATGCGGCGTTCGTGCCGAGTAGACTCAATGCGAAAAACCCCAGCATCATGCCCCGCCGCGCCGCGCGCTGTCGGTGAATCCGCTCGTTCTCGCGGTTGCTGAGGTTGCGCATGAAGTTCCTGTTCCTGCCGAAAAAAGTATTGAGTTGTCGCTTGTTTGAGGTTGGCTGGCCGGCATCGATGGCCGTGCTAAACTCGGTGCCGCGGCGCATTTTACACCAATTCAGCCGCGAAACGTTTATCCGGACGGTGGGCAACGGCCGGCCGGTTCCATGGAAAACACCCAGAATGACAGGCCCGGCACCGGGTCGACTGATCCGAGTCCCAGCGATGTCCGTGTATCCCGAAGCCAGGTTCCTGACGAGCGCTCACCAGCCGAGCCAGTTCGTCGCCGATGCCGGCACCGAAGTCGCATTCGCCGGCCGCTCGAATGCCGGAAAATCAAGCGCGATCAATACGATAGTCAATCGGCGGAATTTCGCTCGGACGAGCAAGAGCCCCGGGCGTACGCAGCTGGTGAATTTCTTCCATCTCGCGGGCACTCGCCGGCTCGTGGATCTGCCCGGTTACGGTTATGCCCGGGTCGCCGATTCCATGCGGCGGCACTGGCGGGGCTTGCTGGAGGACTATTTCCAGAGTCGGTCATCGCTGACCGGCACGGTACTCATCGTCGACAGTCGCCGGCTGCTCGGTGACTTCGACTGGATGCTGCTGGATCTGTGTCGGTCGATCGAATGCCCGGTCCACGTGCTGCTGACCAAGGCCGACAAGTTGAAGCGGCAGGCCGCGAGCAAGGCGTTGGCTGCAACGCAGAATGAGCTGGCGGCGATTGCTACGGTGCAGCTTTTCTCGGCGACGAAAGGTCAGGGTCTGGATCAGGCACGCGCCTGCCTGGACAAGTTGCTCGACCCCGATCAGGTGCGAAGACCGAAAAAAAGCCCCGGGCGCGAACCGTGAAGAGCGCACCCGGGGCAGCGATTGAGCCGGTATGGGGTTGACCGGCCAATAGGCACTTCGCTTGCTTAGGGAGGTAAAGCAGCATTTAGCGAAGTGTCTTAATAGAGTTCGGCCGGCCCGGAAAGTTCCGCAACCGGCCGTCGGATGAGTCCATTATCTAATGGGCTTCGTCCCAGTTGGCCCCGTGGCCCGCCTCGACCTTCAGCGGCACGTTCAGGTCGGCCGCCGCGTTCATCAGGGAGATGACCTCCAGGCGCACGGCGTCGAGTTCTTGCTCCGGGACCTCCAGCACGAGCTCGTCATGTACCTGCATGATCAGTCTCGCCGACGACCCGGACTCTGCGAGAAAGCGGTCGACCGTAATCATCGCCCGCTTGATGATGTCGGCTGCCGTGCCCTGCATCGGGGCGTTGATTGCGCTGCGTTCTGCGTACTGACGACGCTGCGCCTGGCGCGCGTTGATCTCCGGCAGGTAGAGACGTCGACCGAAGACCGTCTCGACGTAGCCCTGTTTGCGGGCCTGCTCACGCGTCTGATCCATGTAATTTTTGACGCCCGGGTAGCGGCTGAAATACAGGTCGACGTATTCCTGGGCTTCGTGACGCATGATGCCGAGTTGTCGCGCAAGCCCGAATGCCGACATGCCGTAGATCAGGCCGAAGTTGATTGCCTTGGCCGATCGCCGCTGGTCGGCGGTCACCGCGTCGAGCGGGATAGCGAACACCTCGGCAGCCGTGGCCTGGTGGATGTCCCGATCTTCGGCGAACGCGGCCAGCAGACCCTCGTCGCCGGAAATATGCGCCATGATGCGCAGCTCGATCTGCGAGTAATCCGCCGCGAGCAGTACGTGGTTTTCCGGCGCGATGAACGCCTGGCGTATGCGACGACCTTCCTCGGTGCGAATCGGAATATTCTGCAGGTTCGGGTCGGACGATGACAGGCGTCCGGTCGCTGTGACAGCCTGGTGATACGACGTATGTATCCGCCCGGTGCGGGGCGAGATCTGCTGCGGCAGCTTGTCGGTGTAGGTCGACTTCAGCTTGCTCAGGCTGCGATAGTCCAGGATTAACTGCGGCAGCTCATAATCCGGCGCGAGTTCGGCGAGCACGTCTTCGGCAGTCGACGGCTGGCCCTTCGGCGTCTTGCGGATAACGGGCAGCTCGAGTTCATTGAAGAGCACTTCTTGTAGCTGCTTCGGCGAACTCAGGTTGAACGGGTGGCCGGCCGCAGCGTGCACCGCTTCCTCGACCGTGGCCATTTTGGTCGCAAACTCGGTGCTCAGTTCCTTGAGCAGGCCGGCATCCACGAGCACCCCGGTGGCCTCCGTGCGCTTCAGGACGGTGATCAGCGGTCGCTCTATGTCGGTGTAGATCGACGCCAACCGACCGGTGTTCTCGATCTGTGGCCACAGGCAGTTGTGCAGTTGCAACGTGATGTCGGCATCTTCGGCCGCATACGGGCCGGCCTGTTCCAGCGGCACCTCGTCGAACCGTAATTGTTTGGCGCCCTTGCCTGCTACGTCCTCGTATCGAATCGTTTCACGATCGAGATACTTGCGTGCGACCGAGTCCATGTCATGGCGCGTTGCCGTGCTGTTCAACACATAGGATTCGAGCATCGAGTCGTAGGCCAGGCCTGCGAGCGTGATGCCGTGATTCTCGAGCACGTGCGCATCGTATTTCAGGTGATGGCCAACCTTGAGGCGGTTCGGGTTCTCCAGCCACGGCTTCAGTCGCGCGAGCGTTTGCGCGCGATCGAACTGCTCGGGTGCGCCGGGATAGACGTGCGCGAGCGGCAGGTAGGCGGCCTCACCGTCGGCGGTCGCGAACGAGACGCCGACGATCTCGGCATCCATGTAGTTCAGGCTCGTCGTCTCGGTGTCGAAGCCGACGAGGTCGGCCACCTCGATTTTCTCCAGCCATGCCTGGAGCCGTTCCTCGCTCAGGATGGTCTCGTAGTCACCGGCCACCGCCGTCACCGTGCCGGCCGTATCGCCGGCCTCCTCGCTGACAACCCGGGCGTCCTCGAGCGATTCGAGCAGGCGTCGCAGCTCGAATCGCGTGTACAGCTTGCGCAATGTTTCGGTATCCGGCGCGCGCTGTAGCAGCGCGTCCGGCTCCGTATCGAGCTCGACATCGGTCCGGATCGTCGCGAGCTCGCGCGACAACAGGAGAATGTCCCGATTCTCCACGATTCGTGCGGCAAGACCCTTGGCGCCGCGCACCGAAAGTTCGGCGACCTGTTCGGGGCTCGCGAGAATGTCATCAACGTGATCGAAGTGCTGGAGTAGTGCGACCGCGGTCTTTGCGCCGACCTTCGGCACCCCCGGTATGTTGTCCGAGCTATCGCCGACCAGTGCGAGGTAATCGATGATCTGGTCGGCACGGACGCCGAATCGCTCGACGACGCCGGCCGCATCGGTGGGTCGCGGCGTTCGGCTCGGGCCGCGCGGCATCGTATCGAGCAGCGTGATCCGGTCGGTGACCAGTTGGGCCATGTCCTTGTCGCCGGTTACGATGACGACGCGCATGCCCGCCGTCGCCGCACGTACCGCCAAAGTGCCGATGACGTCATCGGCCTCGACGCCCGCAACTCGCAGCAGTGGCCAGCCGTTGGCCTCGATGGCGCTCAGTAACGGATCGACCTGTGCACGCAGGTCAGGAGGCATCGGCGGCCGGTTTGCCTTGTATTCCTTGTAGAGATCGTCGCGGAAGGTCTTGCCGGGCGCGTCGAAGACCATCGCGATCCGGTCCGCGGGTTCCTCCCGGAGCAGCTTGTTCAGCATCGACAGGACGCCATGGATAGCGCCCGTCGGTTCCTTGGCGGCGTTCGTAAGCTCCGGCAGTGCATGAAAGGCGCGATACAGGTAGGACGAGCCATCGACCAGGATCAGAGAACCACCGTCCGCCATGCCTATTCCACCCGCTCTTCCAGCCCGTCTTCGGCATCGGACCCGACCGCCTCGTCGGTCGCCGCGTTGACGATCGTGTCCGTCGGTTGCTCGATCGGAGCCCCTGTCTCATCGATTGCCGGGCCTGACAGGTACAGGTCACCCTTGAGCCCGCAGCTCGCCAGGGCGATCGACGACGTCAGCAGCAACGCCGAGGCAACGGGGCGCTCAGTCTTCATCGTCGTCTTCGGCGTCGAGCTCGGCCGCGATACGTCGGTAGGCGTCGCGGAAACTGATGCCCTCCTCGAGCACGATGCGATTGGCTCGCCCGGCAGCATAGATGGATGCATCGAGCTCGATGTTCTCCTCGATGAATTCGAGGCCGCCGATCAGGTGCGTCATGATGTCGCACGAATCGCCTGCAAGGTCGATCGCTCGAAACAGCGGTGACTTGATGCGCTGCAGATCACGTTGATAGCCCGAGGTGAGTTTGGCCGGGATATTCAGGATCTCGAGCAGCGCGGCCTGCAGGGTCGCTGTGGCGCCGCGCACGAGTTCCAGCACGTCGGGGTTGCGCTTCTGGGGCATGATCGACGAGCCTGTCGTCACCGTGTCCGGCAGGGCGATGAACGCGAACTCCTGCGTGTAGTACATCAGCAGGTCCGAGGCCAGGCGACCGAGGTCCTGCATCAGCAACGTCAATTCAAAGACGAGCGTCGCCTCGGCTTTGCCGCGCGAAAGCTGCACCGCCGTGACGGGTTCGTGCACGGCATCGAAGCCGAGTTCGCTCGCCGTCGTGTCGCGATCGATCGGCAGCCCGGGCACTCCGTAACCGGCCGCGCTGCCGAGCGGGTTCTTCGACAGGCGTCGCCGGCTCGCGGCGATACCGGTTGCGTCGTCACGCAATTCGGCGGCGAAGCCCGTCGCCCAAAGGTGTACCGAACTCGGCATGGCCTGTTGCATATGCGTATAGCCCGGCAGCGCCGTGTCGCCCTGACGATCACCCAGTGCTTCGAGGGCACCCGCGACGCCTTGTGTCGCATCCTCGAGCGAATCGGCTGCGTCGAGCAGGTAAAGGCGCAACGCGGCGAGTACCTGGTCGTTTCGGGAACGACCGAGGTGAATGCGTTTTCCCGCTGCCCCGATTTGTTCGGTCAGCCGGATCTCGAGTGCCGTGTGTACGTCCTCGTCCTCGAGACTGATGTCCCAGTCACCGGCTTCGTGCGAATGTTCGAGCGCCAGTAGGCCGGCGCAAATTTCCTCGTAGTCTTCGTCCGACAACAGGTGTTGCTGGTTCAGCATCCCGGCATGTGCGATCGACGCGCGGATGTCGTACGGGACGAGGCGGTGATCGAGGCGATGATCCTCACCTGCCGTATAGCGCAGGATCTGCTCGTCGAGAGGCTCGCCCTTGTCCCACAGTCGTTTCACGTCGTCTCCCCGGTCGCCTGCTCGGCAGCCGACAGTGTGTCGATGTTCTGTACGACCAGCGTACCGGTGCCTTCGTTCGTAAAGACCTCGAGTAACAGGCTGTCCGACAGCTTGTTGGAGATGACATGCACGCGGTGCACACCGCCCTTGAGCGCCGCTTCGATGGCCGCAGCTTTGGGTAACATGCCGTCGGCCAGCGCGCCGGCCTCGCTCAGCGTCTGCAACCCCGCCAGATCGATATACGAGATCAACGAGCCGGCATCCTCGCGGTCTTCGAGAATACCAGGCGCGGTGGTAATCAGAATCAGCTTCTCGGCATCCAGTGCGGCCGCCAGCGCGGCCGCCACCGTGTCCGCGTTGATGTTGAGCAGCGTGCCGTTCGCGTCGGCCGACAGTGGGCTGACGATCGGCACGAGGTTGTTTTCGAGTTGCGTGCGGAGCACGTCCGTGTTGACCGACTCGATGTCACCGACGAAACCGTAGTCGACCGGACCGTCACCGTCGATATTGACCGGCGGGCGTTTGTTCGCCTGGATCAGCCCCGCATCGACGCCGCTGATGCCGACCGCGGGCAGGTCGATTTCCCGGCAGATCGCCAGGATGCTTGTGTTGATCTGTCCGTTCAGCACCATCGTCGCAACTTTGAGTGCGTGTGCATCGGTCACGCGTCGACCTTCGACGAACCGCGTCTCCAGCCCCAGGCTGGAGGCAAGTTCAGTCGACTGCGGACCGCCGCCATGCACCAGCACGACGCGGATGCCGACCTGGTGCAGTATCGCGATCTGCTCGATGAGCTGGCGCGCGGCTTCCGGGCTGGCGAATATCTCGCCGCCGGCCTTCAGCACGAAGGTCTTGTGCTTGAACATCCGAATGTAGGGTGCCGCGTGCTTGAGCGCTGCTACGACGATGTCCCGGTTTTCACTGCTGTGCATTTCGTTCGATCCTGTCTGGTTCCGGCTGCCCGGACGTTTTACCGGGTCTGTCGATGGGTTCGTGGCTCAGCCTCCGAGCATTATTCGGTGCAGGACGGCCATCTGCGCATACATGCGGTTCTGTGCCTCCTGGATGACGACGCTGCGCGGTCCGTCGAGGACCTCGTCGGTAACGACGACGCCGCGGCGCACCGGCAGGCAGTGCATGAAGCGACACTCCGCGGCGGCCGTATCGAACCACGAGTTGTCGACGCGCCAGTGGTCGAGGTCGTTGCGCAGGTCCTGGTCCTCGACCCGGTCGCCGTAGTGGCGCGTCGAAGACCATGACTTGGCATAAATCACGTGGGCGCCGTCGACAGCGGCCGCGCGGTCGTTGGTCTCGTCGACAGAGCCGCCCGAGGCTTTGGCCGCCTGCCGTGCTTTTTGCATGATCGCGTCCGGCAGTTCGAATCCATCGGGCCGCAGCACGGTGACGTTCATGCCGCGCGCGGCGGCCATGTGCACGGTGGCTGCCGGCACCGCCAACGGCAGTGCGCGCGGATGATACGCCCAGCTCAGCACGAACTTGCCACCCTGTTTCGCTACGGCGAGATCGTCCATCGTCTTCCAGTCGGCGAGGCTCTGGCACGGATGGTTGATCGCGGACTCCATGTTGATCAGCGGTACCTGGCACAGCCGGCGCATCTCGTTGTACTCGAGGTCGCCGAGGTCATCGTCCAGTTTGCGTCGCTCGGCGAAGGCGCGAATACCGATCGCATCCGCGTAGGACGCGATGACCGGTACGGCTTCGCGAATGTGCTCTGCGGCCATCCCATCCATGACGATGCCGGGGCGCGTCTCGAGGCCGTGAATAGACATGTTTGGTGAGATCACGAACGAGCCGCCGCCGAGGCGCACCATCGCGGCCTGAAACGATGCCAGCGTGCGCAGTGACGGACTCATGAATAACAGCGCCAGCACTTTCCCCGCGAGAGCACGGGGCTCGGGGTTCGTCTGCAAGCGTCCGGCCAGCGTCAGCAGGTCTTGTATTTCCCCGGCACTCAGATCGGCCAGGTCATGAAATTCCTTCATTGTTTATCCCTCTGGGCATTCGTCTGCACAATAAAAAACCAGAATCCAAAAACTTCGCCCGGTCGTCTTTACTCTTCCGGCAGTTCGGCCAGCGTATCGATCAGTCGCTGGACGTGTTGCTCCTCGAGTATGTAAGGCGGCAGCAGGCGGATGACGTGCGGGTCGGTACTCGTCCCGACCAGTATGTCGCGTTCGAGCAACTCGTCTCGCACCTCGGCCGCGCTACGCCCTACGCGCAGGCCCAGCAGGAAACCCTTGCCCTGGACGCTGTTGACCGGGCCAACCGGGCAGGCGTCCGCGATCAGGTGCGACAGGTGCCGGATATTATCCATCAGCTGGTCCCGCTGAATCACGTCGAGAACCGTCCGGACGAGCGCGCATGCCAGTGGCCCGCCGCCGAATGTGCTGCCCAGATCGCCCGGGCCGACCGATGCCGCGATCGCATCGGTTACGATCAGTGCGCCGCAGGGCAGCCCGCCCGCGACGGATTTTGCAACCGTCAGCATGTCCGGCTCGATGCGGTAGATGTTCGTCGCGAACGGCTGACCGCAGCGCCCGATGCCCGTCTGCACCTCGTCGATGATCAGTAACGCACCCTGTTCCTTGCAGGCCTTCGCAATTGCTCGCACGAAGGCCGCATCGAGGTCATGCGCGCCGGCGAGTCCCTGGACGAGTTCCAGGATGACGGCGGCCGTCTGCTCCGTGATCGTCGTGGCGACCGCGTCCGAGTTGTCGCGCGGGATGAAGTCGACATCGAACGGCGTCTTCGGAAAGGCGTACCAGCGCTGCGAGCCCCAGGTTACGGCGCCGGCTGCCGCGGTTCGGCCGTGGAAGCCGTGCTCGATGGCGGCGACCCGCGAGCGGCCGGTCAGCTTGCACGCGATGCGCAACGCATTCTCGTTCGATTCCGAGCCGCTGTTCGTGAAGAACACGTGGTTCAGGTCGCCCGGCGCGAATGCGGCAAGAGCATCTGCGGCATTCGCGCGGACCTCCATCGCGACGGCGTTGCTTTGGAAAATCACGGCTCGCGCCTGCTCATCCAGGGCCTTTAACATCGCCGGGTGGCCGTAGCCGAGTGCCGCCACGGCGTGTCCGCCGTAGAAGTCGATAATCCGACGATCGCCATCGCGCAGGTATACGCCGTCGGCCGACGACGGTTCGATCGGCAGCTGACTGTAGACCTGGAGCAGGTGCTGTGCTTCGTGTTCGCGTGCATTCATGTGTTGCGACTCTTTGGGCTAAATCCAGCCCGGGGCGGGTGCGGTAAGCCCGACCGTCTCTTCGAGCCCGAGTTTCCGGTTCATCCACTGCATCGCGCCTCCGGCGGCACCCTTGATCAGGTTGTCGATGACGACGAACACGGCCACCGTGTCCGCGTCCGTCGCCACGCCGATGTGGCAGTAGTTGCTGCCCACCACATCCTTGATGCGTGGTGTGCCATCCTTGACGGTGACGAACGGGCTGTCGGCATAAAAATCGAACAGCGCATCCCGGATCGCGTCGGCATCCCGTGGCGTCTGTAACGGCGCCTGCATCGTCAGGTGAATGCCGCGCGCGAACGGACCGGAATGCGGGATGAACCGGAGGTTGGGCAGCTGGCCGGTGAGGGCCTCGCAAATGCCCGTCACCTCGGGTGTGTGTCGGTGTTCGAGAGCCTTGTAGGCAAACAGGTTCGAGTGGCGTTCCGGGTGGTGCGTGCCGGCGCCGGGCGTGCGCCCCGACCCGGTGCTGCCGGTGATGCCGACAGCGAACAGGTCAGGCCCCGCGATACCGAGCTTGATCAGCGGCACGGCGGCGATCAGCAGTGACGTCGCGAAGCAGCCC
>SMVA01317478.1_pt1 | contig 28322 bp, 26 predicted proteins | sample 2456451 | NCBI WGS metagenome assembly SMVA01 (sample SAMN11095933, study PRJNA526329) | marine sediment metagenome | biome: Marine sediment; feature: Surficial sediment; material: Deep marine sediment; isolation source: Hadal surficial sediment | place: Pacific Ocean | collected 2014-05 | depth... | reverse complement strand
TGGTTATCGTCGCTTGTTTTGTTGTTCTCCCTGCCCCTTGAAGCGGTCATTGAGCTAACATCGTAGAAAGACGCACTAATTCCAATTTCGACAGAGAGGCAAGAAGAATGAAAATTCGAAATACAGCGATACTTTGCACACTGGGTTTGGCCGCACTGGCCTCGATCAATGTTCATGCAGGCGATACCCGGACCTATATCGATAAACGGACGGCATCTGACGAGGGTGTTGCACCGTTCAGTGGTGCAGTTTTGGTCGGGGATACGCTCTACCTGTCGGGAGCGCTTGGTATTGATGAAAATCGTCAAGTACCAGATGATCCTGCCGACGAGGCGCGCAATGTGATGAACGCGATAAAGAAAAACGTAGAAGCTGCCGGCATGACAATGGACGATATCGTGTCTGTCCAGATCTTTTGCTCCGATGTGGCTCATTATCAGGCATTCAACGACGTTTATCGGACTTACTTTACGAAAGAATACCCGGCACGAGCATTCATTGGTGCAGGAAAATTGCTATTTAACGCGCGATTCGAGGTGCAGGCTATCGCTGTCAAAAGGTGAGCGCCAATATGGGGACTCCCATCAAAACAGCGCCGTTTCTGCAGGAAAGCGTGGCAATTGATATCTGCTAGATGATGAGTGTCCTCAGCGTATCTTCCAGCGATATTTGGTTATTGTGACGGCTAAATCATGGACGTTAGTTCGCTTTTGGGTCAACTAAAGAATTTGTCCGCCACTATCGATGGCGCTAACAAGGCCTGCTGGAAAGCTACCTTCCTAATGCCTGATGGTGCTGACTATACGATCGTCGCATACATCTACGCGGATGGTGGTGCCGACATCTCTCCCAAGCGATACGGGTCACCCGACGAAGAGTATTTTTGTTCGATTCCGTTTGAGCAAGCCGATTTTTCCACGGTGCAAGAACTGCAATAAAGTTTTGTCGAGACATTGTTGCTGTTGCTAGAAAACCCAACTCGCATTATTCAGGTGAATGGTTTGTTGTTCATAAACTTCCTGTTCGGGTATTTCTCCGACGGCCAGTGGCGATTTTCTGGCGGCGGTGGCGGCTTTAAAATCGGCAATCTCAAATTTCCGAACATTGAAGGAAAAGAGAAGGAATATAGATCACCCTCCGTTTATGCCTGATGGCAGGTTGCGACCAGGAGCATTCATATGTCGCGACGACCGATTGAAGACACAAGGCTAAAATTACTCAGACTTGTCTTTGTAGCCGACGCTGATCTCCCGCATCTTTGATTCGATCCAGTCCTGAACGATGAGGTTGGTTTCTTTCGGTGGTCGGCCGGACGCATCGATCTGCGGGCCTATGCAAAAACGAATTAATCCCGGTCGTTTCCTCAAACCCCGGCGTGGCCATAGATCTCCGGCGTTATGAGCTACCGGCACGATCGGGCAACCTGCCTCTTTGGCAAGCATGGCGCCGCTGATTCCGTAACGCTTGGTTTTGCCCATTGGCATGCGGGTGCCTTCCGGGAAGATGCTGATCCAGACGCCATCGGCCAGCAGTGCTTTTCCCTGCTCAATTACCTGGTTGATCGCTGAGTGACCGGCGCGGCGGTTTATGGCGATGGCGCGCATGGAGGCCAGGCCCCAGCCGAAGATTGGTATCCACTTCAGCTCGCGTTTGAGCACCCAGGTTTGTGGTGGGAAAACGGCGAGTTGAGCGTAGGTTTCAAAGACTGTTGTGTGCTTGATGAGGATGACGCAGGGTTCGTCGGGTATGTTCTCCCTACCCTCGATGATGTAATCGAGGCCGCATATAACCCGTCCGCCCCACAACATTGTGTAGCCCCACATTTTCGCAAAGCTAAAGCGCATTCGATAAGGAAGGGGCATCGACAGAAAACACAGCGTGGCGAAGAAGCAGGCCGTTGCGAAAAAATATATCTGGAAAAACAGAGAGCGCAACCAGATCATGCCTGGGTGCCAGAGTCCTTGAGTGCCGCTATCAACTGCCTGGCCGCGGCCAATAAGTCGGGATAGGTTTCAACTTGTTCGTTTTTCTCCGCCAATGCTGCTGCCGTGCGCTGACCGTTGCCAGTCAACACCAGGATCGGCCGGCCTGAGACTGCCTTTGCAGCTTCGATGTCTCTTTCTGAATCGCCGATCATCGCGACGCGGTTTAGCGGCACTCCGTATTGTCGCGCCAGCTTGTTGAACAATCCCGGTTTGGGTTTCCTGCAGTCACAATTATCGTCCGGGTGATGTGGACAAAAAACTATCCGGCCGAGATCGCCACCGGCATCGGTCACTGCCTGGCGCATCTTCCTGTGTATTGCCTCGAGGGCCGGCAGGTCGATCAGTTTACGGCCGATGCCGGACTGATTGGTCGCTACAGCAACGGTAAAACCGGCGTTCGACAGCTGTGCGATCGCCTCGATGCTGCCATCGATTGGCAGCCACTCTGACGGTGACTTAACAAATTCTTCGGAGTCGTGATTGATGACACCATCACGATCCAGAATGATGAGTCGCCCGGACAAGTCTTACTCCTGCTCCGGCGTGAGGCGGGAAATATCAGCAATGTCGAGGAACAGCGCACGCAATTCGGAGAGTAGTGCCAGTCGGTTATTACGCACTACCTTTACGTCGGTCATCACCATCACCTCATCGAAAAACGCATCCACCGGCGCTCGCAAAGTGGCAAGCTGTTCTAACGCGTCCGTATAAGCTCTCTTTTGGATAAGCGGTGCAACCTTCTCCCGAGCACGTTGCAATGCATCGAACAATGTCTCTTCCGCGTCTTCCTCAAACAATGCCTCGTCCAGTGTGGCGCCGTCTTCGAATTCGGCCTGGCGCAATATGTTTGCTGTGCGTTTGTTTGCTGCCGCAAGGCTGGCCGCCGCATCCAGTTGCAAGAACGACGCTACGGCAGAGAGGCGCTCGGCAAAATCCAGCAACGACGCTGGCCGCCTGATGCGAACCGCTTCAAACATATCGGCAGAGAAACGTGAGTCTTGCTCGGAAATATAGCCGCGCATCCTGTCAATAATGAACTCGTACAGGCTCTTCACCGTTTCCTGTTTGTCCTCACCCGATGCGGGTTGCTGTACAACGGCGGCGTCGATCGCCATCGCAATATCCAGGTCCAGTTTCTGCTCGATCAGGATACGGACGATGCCAAGCGCCGCCCTGCGCAGGCCGAAGGGATCACGGTTGCCCGACGGCTTTTTGCCAAGCACAAAGATACCCGCAAGCGTGTCGAGTTTGTCGGCTATCGCAAGAATGCTGCCCACCGGCGTTGCGGGCAGGTCATCGCCGGCAAAGCGCGGCAGATACTGTTCACCGATCGCATCATAAACGGCCGCGTCTTCGCCATCGGCCCGCGCGTAGTAACGGCCCATCGTGCCCTGCAGTTCCGGGAACTCACCAACCATGCCGGTGAGCAGGTCGCACTTGGCCAATATGGCAGCACGAGTAACGGATGACATATCAACGCCCAACTGCTTTGCAAGCAGGGCGGCCAATACACCTGTACGCAGACTCTTGTCGCGTAATGAGCCAAGATCTTTTTGGTACACGACATTGTCGAGTGCGTCGCAGCGATCACCCAATGTTATTTGCTGATCCGTTTGCCAAAAGAAAGCGGCATCTGCAAGCCGGGGCCCAATGACGCGCTCATTGCCGTTTCGAACCCGTTCCGGCTCCCTGCTCTCTATGTTGGCTACCGTGATGAATAGTGGCAGCAAATCCTGTTCTTCGTCCCGTAGTGGAAAGTAGCGTTGATGATTCATGAGCGTGGCAACGATCACCTCATCGGGCAGAGCCAGAAACTTTTCGTCGAACGAGCCAGTTAGTGGAACTGGCCACTCGGTTAGTGCGGTAACCTCATCGTACAGTGCAGCGTCACCAACGGCGCTGCCGCCAGCGAGTTTTGCCAGGATTTCTACGCCGTTGATAATTTTCTGCAGCCGCGCCTCGAAGTCCGCGATAACGAAGCCCTTGTTCTCCAGGATGCTGAGATACTTACCGGGCTCGGTAATTTCTATTTCACCCGGTGCGTGGAAACGATGCCCCCGCGACTTGTTGCCGGCTTGTGTACCAAGCACCGAACCGTTGATGACGTTCTTGCCGTGCAAGAGTATTAGCCAATGCACCGGCCGCACAAATTCCACGGCAGAATTGCCCCAGCGCATGCGCCGCGGAATGGGTAACGCAGCTAAAGCGCGCTCCACAATTTCTGCAATGAGGTCTTTCGCGGCTTGCCCGCTCTCGAGTGCGGTGTGTGACAACCACTCGCCCTTGTCGGTTTTTTCGCGGCCGAGATCATTGACGTCAACGCCACATTTTTTCGCGAATGCAACTCCGGCCGGCGTCGCCTCACCTTTGTCGTCAAACGCGATCGAGACCGGGGGACCTTTTTTGGTTACTTCGCGGTCTTCTTGCTTGAATGCCAGGTCGACAACAAGTACGGCAAGTCGTCGCGGGCTGGCGAAGGCTTTAATCGCACCGTGCTTCAGGCGGGTTTTATCAAGGTCTGCTCGCAGGATGCTGGCAAACGCATTCATCAACGCTCTGAGTGCTTTCGGCGGCAGTTCTTCGGTACCGACTTCGACCAGAAAGTCGGCGGCGGTTTTTTTAGCCACTATTGTGCAGCCTCTTTCTTTGTATCGCCGAGCAATGGAAAGCCCAATGCCTCGCGGCTGGCGTAATAGGCCTCGGCGATGGCGCGCGCCATTGTGCGAATGCGCAATATGTATCGTTGCCGCTCGCTGACCGAAATCGCCTGCCGGGCGTCAAGCAAATTGAAAGTGTGCGATGCGCCTAGCATTTGTTCGTAGGCAGGTAATGTGAGACCCAATTCAATAAGGCGTTGGCCTTCGGCCTCTGCATGATCAAAAGCGGCAAACAACGCATCGGTGTCGGCCTCTGCAAAATTGTAACGGGATTGCTCGACTTCATTCTGGTGATAAACGTCGCGATAGCTGATGCGGCCCAGCGGTCCGTCTGTCCAGGTGATGTCAAAAATGCTTTTAACATCCTGCAAATACATGGCAAGGCGTTCGAGGCCGTAGGTGATCTCACCGGTCACGGGCTTACACTCCAGACCGCCGACCTGTTGGAAGTAAGTGAACTGGGTGATCTCCATACCGTTCAGCCAGACTTCCCAACCGAGCCCCCACGCGCCAAGTGATGGCGATTCCCAGTTGTCCTCGACAAAACGAATGTCATGTACTGTCGGGTCAATGCCGATGGCACGCAGAGAATCTAGATACATCTCCTGGATTTCCAGCGGTGATGGTTTGATGACGACCTGGTACTGATAGTAATGCTGGAGTCGAAACGGATTGTCTCCGTAACGTCCGTCGGTGGGACGACGACACGGTTGCACATAGGCTGCACCCCATGGTTCCGGCCCGATGGCACGCAAAAATGTTGCGGGATGGAAGGTGCCGGCGCCCATCGGCATATCGTAGGGCTGCATGATGACGCAGCCGCGTTCTGCCCAGAACTGTTGCAGCGCCAGAATAAGGTCCTGAAAGGTCTGCACGGCGGGCTGGTTTTGCTTGTCCATCAATGATTTCGCGCAAGAAAGAGGCGCGCAGTATAACCGTATATCAAGGCGGCGTAAGGCGCCGGAACATCGTTGCGGTGCAGCGGCCCGGATGCTCGCGGCAGGACATGGTGGCAGCATATTGCGGCTCAAATTTGGTGCAGAACGGGCAACTTTGCACTATAATGGTGCGTTGGAAATCCTCATCGCACCATTATAGTGCACAACACCGATCGCGAAAGTCGCTTTTGTTTTAAAAATCATGGAATTACGGGTTTGCTACCAGTGGCACAGTTCATGCAATGCAAGTAGCAAGACAACCATTTAACGACGAGTACCGGCATCAACAAAAAAGCCGATTCGGCGCGGCGTAAAACACATTTGCAACATTAACCAGAGGATACGTTCATGACCCCTGCTGAGGTTCTCGGCCTGATCAAAGAGAAAGACGTCAAATTCATCGATTTTCGCTTCACCGACACCATCGGCAAGGAGCAACATGTGACCGTACCGGCACATGTTGTGAATGAAGACCTGTTTGAAGATGGAAAAATGTTTGATGGCTCATCGATTTCCGGATGGAAAGGCATCAATGAGTCCGACATGATCCTGATGCCGGACGCGGCATCAGCCGTTCTCGACATCTTCACTGAAGACACGACCATGAATCTGCGGTGTGATGTCGTCGAGCCGGCGACAATGCAGGGTTATGATCGCTGCCCGCGATCTCTGGCGCAGCGCGCCGAGGCATATATGAAGTCGACCGGCATTGCGGACCAGGCCTACTTCGGTCCGGAAAACGAGTTTTTCGTTTTCGATGACGTGCGCTGGGACGACACGATGCAGGGTGCCTATTACGCCGTTGATTCGAGTGAGGCCGCATGGAACACCGGTCGCCGTTATGAAGGTAACAACACCGGTCACCGACCGACTGTTAAAGGCGGTTACTTTCCGGTTCCACCGGTGGACTCGCTGCACGATATTCGTTCGGCAATGTGCCTGGCGCTTGAGGAAATGGGTGTCGAAACAGAGGTGCATCACCACGAAGTCGCAACTGCCGGCCAGTGCGAGATTGGTACGCTCTTCAACTCCCTGGTGCGTAAGGCAGACGAGGTGCAGATCATGAAATACGTAGTGCACAATGTTGCCCACGGTTACGGAAAAACAGCAACCTTCATGCCCAAGCCGCTGGTTAACGACAACGGCAATGGTATGCACGTGCATCAGTCGCTGTTCAAGGATGGCCACAACCTGTTCACCGGCGATGGCTATGGCGGCTTGTCCGATATGGCGCTGTACTACATTGGCGGCATCATCAAACACGCCAAAGCACTCAATGCTTTCACCAACCCGGCGACCAACAGTTACAAACGCCTGGTGCCTGGTTTTGAAGCGCCAACCATTCTTGCGTATTCGGCACGCAATCGTTCCGCATCGATTCGCATTCCCTACGAGCCCAATCCGAAAGGCCGTCGCGTCGAGGTGCGTTTCCCGGACTCGATGGCGAACCCGTATCTTGCCTTTGCGGCGATGATGCTTGCCGGTCTGGATGGCATTCAAAACAAGATTCATCCCGGCGATGCGATGGACAAGGACTTGTATGATTTGCCGCCGGAAGAGGAGAAGAACCTGCTTCTTGTCGCATTCTCGCTGGAGGAGGCGCTAGGCTCGCTGGATGACGATCGTGCATTCCTGAAAGCAGGCGATGTGTTCAGCGATGATCTTATTGATGCCTACATAGACCTTAAATCGGAAAACGTCATGCGTTTGCGCATGACGACGCACCCGGTGGAATTCGACATGTACTACAGCCTCTAGCCCAGACACTTCATGAATCACCGTGATGATTGTGCAAAGATTTGTTTACACACTTGATTTTACGACAGAGCGGAATACCCAGTGTATTCCCGAAGGAGGAAAATTGGGTGTGTGAACAAAGATCAAGCAAGGGCCCGAGTGACTTCATGAAGTGTCCGGCCCAGGCAAAGTCAGGGTGATTTGATGCCAGGGCCGGCCGCGAAAAGGCAGACCAGCCACGTTGCAGGCCCTGAATCAGGCCAAAAATGTGACCCGGGCAGCACTTTATCGCCCAATCACTGGTCAAACTGAAAGTACCACTGCTATGCTAACCGTATGCTCAAACGATCATTTTTTGCGTTTATCACAATCCTCGCTGCGGGCGCTGTTATGGCGCAGGCATATAAGTGGGTGGATGCAAATGGCGTGGTGCATTACTCCGACCGCCCCCGGGCGGGTGCGGAGCTCATCGAGCTGTCAAAAAGCCCCACCCGACGAACTCCAAGACCGGTACCAAGAAGCACGGTTTCGCAGCCCACGCCGGCCGCAGCGACTGAAGCAGAACCGGCGGCGTTCAAATACGAAAGCATCACCATCAGCACTCCAGCTGCGGAAGAGACGCTATGGAACATAGAGAGCGTTCTCAATGTGTCCCTCAGCATCAAGCCGGGACTGCAGCCGGGACACCAGATCCGGGTTTACTTCGACGGCGAACCGAGGATGGTCAGCGGCTCAAGCTTCCAGTTGGAGGAAGTTTACCGTGGCATACACAACCTGCAGGTGGAGATCGTCGACGAGTCCGGCAAGCTAATGATTCGCAGCCGGACCAACCGCTTCTACGTGCAGCAGAACGCGATCGGCGGCGGCTAGAGCCGGACAGAAAAAAGCGTCCTGCCAGAAAATCAGATGGTGGCGGCAATCCGCCGCCGCAAGACAATGTCATTGACAGCCTGAGCACGGGCGTCATCGTCGCCGACCACAATCTGTTGATTGAAACGCTCAACCCGGCTGCAGAAAACCTTCTCGGTATCAGCCAGACCCGTGCGCGAGGTCAGCCTTTGCTGCAGCTTATCGGCGACGACAAAGAACTCGCAGATATTCTGCACCGATGTCTGGCGACCGGCCTGGCCTATGCCAATGAATTACGTCTCGCGCCAACAGAAGTACAAGCGGACGAGCGGTTGGTTGATTGTCGCGTGTCGCTGATGCAGCAACCGGATGCTGATGCTGCGCTGTTAATAGAAATGACCGACGTAACCCGGCGCACCAGAATCAGCAAAAAAAACGCGCTCATCATTCAGCATGGCGCGGGCCGGCAAATGATTCGCCAGCTTGCCCATGAGATAAAAAATCCACTCGGTGGACTTCGCGGCGCCGCCCAGTTACTTGAGCGTCAACTCGACCGCGATGAGCTGAAAGAATATACCGGCGTCATCATTAGTGAAGCGGATCGGCTTGCGGCCCTCGTGGACACGCTGTTAGGGCCGACTGGCCCGCCCAACAAACAGCCGGTCAATATTCATGAGCTGCTTGAATATGTCGCGCGCCTGGTTCAGCCGGACTTTGGCGATGGGCTGATCATTCATCGGGACTACGATGCAGGTCTGCCGCTTTTCAGCCTGGACAGCGATCAGATGGTGCAGGCGTTTCTCAATCTTGTACAAAATGCTGCAAGCGCGCTCGAGGGACACGGGACGATTAAATTACGCACGCGTGCCGAGATTAACTTCACGATTGGCGATACCTGTCACCGCGTGGTCGCGAGCGTAGAGATTGAAGACGATGGGCCGGGTATTCCAGCCGAATTACAGGATTCGGTGTTCTATCCACTGGTTACCAGCCGCGCTGATGGCACAGGCCTGGGATTGCCGGTGGCACAGGAACTCATTAGTCGTCACGGTGGACTAATCGAGTTTGAGAGTCGTCCCGGCCGCACTGTATTCCAGGTCAGGATCCCGTTGACTGACCCAGGTGAATCCGCAAATGACCAGTAGTGAGCTGGAAGTCTGGGTTGTGGATGACGATCAGTCCGTGCGCTGGGTGCTTGAGAAAGCACTGCGGCAAGCGGACATGCAGACAAGAAGTTTTGAGCGCGGTGAACACCTGCTTGAAGCACTGGGCAATGCGACGCCGGATGTTCTTATTACCGACGTACGCATGCCCGGCATGGACGGCCTTACTCTTTTGGATCGATTGAGCCGAATGTGTCCCGAACTACCGGTCATCGTGATCACTGCCCACGCGGATCTGGAAAGCGCGGTCGCCGCGTACCAGGGTGGCGCTTTTGAATACCTACCCAAACCATTCGATGTCGATGAGGTGGTCGGGCTGGTCAGAAAGGCTGCACGCAACAAAGGAGAAGATCCGGCAAGTAGCAACGCCAAAGCGACTGGAAATATTCCATCGTTGCTCGGTCAGGCACCGGCCATGCAGGATGTATTTCGTACCATCGGCAGGTTAGCGGGCTCCAGCATGACTGTTCTGATCACCGGGGAGTCGGGAACCGGAAAAGAGCTGGTTGCACGGGCCCTGCATGAACACAGCCCACGTGCAGACCAACCCTTCGTTGCGCTGAATACCTCGGCGATTGCCTCAGAATTGCTGGAAACTGAATTGTTCGGCCACGAACGAGGCGCATTTACCGGTGCCGAGGCGCGGCGCATCGGGCGGTTTGAACAGGCAAGCGGCGGCACACTGTTTCTTGACGAAATCGGTGATATGTCTGCGGCGTTACAAACCCGATTGTTGCGTGTGCTGGCGGAAAGTGAGTTTTATCGTGTCGGTGGGCAGACATCGATCAAAGTTGATGTGCGGGTTATCGCAGCGACCAACCAGGACCTGGCGCTGGCAGTCAAAGAGCGGCGCTTTCGCGAAGATCTGTATCACCGCCTCAACGTCATGCGCATCAACACGCCACCGTTGCGACATCGCAGGCAGGATATACCAATGCTGCTACAACACTATCTCGCCGACTCGGGCAAGGAGCTCAACACACCGGCAAAAGCGCTCGATAGTGAAGCAATGGAAATGCTGCAAAGCTACGACTGGCCGGGCAATGTCAGGCAACTGGTTAACGCCACCCGGCGACTGACCGTTACCGCGCCGGGCGGTACCATCACCGCCGTCGATATTCCGGAAGACCTGGGGGGCCGCTCGGGCGCGAAAGGCGCGCAGCAGGAGTGGACGCAGAGTCTTGCGTACTGGGCGGAAAAAGAACTCGGGGCCGCACAGGTGAAGCCGCTCGTTGATGAAGCGTTGCCGGAGTTTGAGCGGACGCTGATTCGAATCGCGCTAAACCGGGCTAATGGCCACCGGCAGGAAGCGGCGAAGCTGCTTGGCTGGGGGCGGAATACGTTGACGCGGAAAATTCGGACGTTGGATCTGGATTAGATAAAGCGGCGCGAAATCTCGCCGCGATCAAGAGACTAATACTGCAGCGCTCCCACCAACTCGCCAACCGACGTAACATCGTGCCGCTGCAGATAATCTGCAATCCCGCTGTTAATCTTCTTACAAACCAGCGGATCATAGAAAAGCGCAGTACCAACACCTACCGTCGTTGCACCCGCGAGAATAAATTCGATCGCATCATTGGCGGTAGTAATGCCTCCCTGGCCAATGATCGGAATATTTCGCGGTCCGGCAATCTCGTATACCTGGTGTACTTTCAACAAAGCAATTGGCCGGATAGCAGGTCCGGATAGACCGCCGCGAACATTGCCTATCACCGGCCGTTGCTTCTCGATGTCGATTGCCATGCCCATGACCGTGTTAATAACAGCCAGTGCATCGGCGCCCGCCTCTATGCACAGGCGCGCGTTTTCCTGAATGTTGGTCTGGTTAGGAGATAGTTTCGCGATCAGTGGTTTGGATGTTTGCTTGCGGCAGGCGGCAACAACCCTGGCTGACATCTCCGGGAAATTACCGAAGGAGACACCGCCCTCTTTGATGTTCGGACAGGAGATGTTTATCTCAATCGCATCGATCGGTGAGTCATCGAAGCGTTTCGTGACCGCGGCATAGTCATCAATCGTCGATCCGCATACATTGGCAAAAAACCGCGTTTCCGCAAAGTCGAGCCCGGCAAGAATGTTGTCGACGACGTTATCCATGCCCGGGTTTTGCAGGCCGATGGCATTTAACATGCCCATCGGCGTTTCGAAAACGCGATGTGGCATGTTGCCCAGACGCGGTTCACGCGTCGTACCCTTGAGTACGATAGCGCCCGCATCGCGATTGGAAAATTCATCGATGCGTGTGTATTCCTCACCAAAGCCAACGCAGCCCGAGAGCAGCACAATTGGCGAGGCAAGGGATAACCCACAAAAATCGACCGTGAGTGCGGTTGGCGGAGAATTGGCAGCTAAAGACATAGATCAGAAGATGTTAATGATGAAATTGAGCGCGATCTTACACAACGAGTGGTGCAAAATGCAGCTCACTATGTTCAGTGTCATTCTATATGAGCCCGAGATTCCGCCGAATACCGGTAATATCATACGCCTTTGCGCCAATACCGGCGCGAAACTGCACCTGATCAAGCCGCTTGGGTTTGAGATGGACGAGCCCCGCTTGAAGCGAGCGGGGCTGGATTACCGGGAATTTGCGGCAGTGGAGATACATGAAAACCTGCTGGCGTGCATTGCTTCGCTGGGCGAGCCGAGGTTGTTCGCGCTCAGCACGCGGGGTGGCACGATGTATTCATCAGCAACGTTCCGGATAGACGATGCTTTCATTTTCGGTCCGGAAACGAGGGGCTTGCCAGACGCAGTGCTGGACGCCTTGCCAGCGGAGCAACGCTTGCGCTTGCCAATGCAGATTCGAAGTCGCAGTCTTAATTTGTCGAATGCCGCCGCAATAGTGGTCTATGAAGCATGGCGACAGATTGAGTTTGCGGGTGGTGCATGACTAACCGCGAAAAACCCAATTTCGCTCTTCGCGAACGTTCAATAGAAGCGATGTCATTGCGAGGAGCGAAGCGACGCAGCAACCTCAATCAGGTTGAAGTAGCGCAGAACGAAGGCACACTACCGTGCCAAGAGGTTGCCACGCCCTGCGGGCTCGCAATGACGTTAGTTCCTCTCACCCACTCACTCAGGTTTTAACGCGCGCCCCATCAACGCACCAACCGCTTCACGCGGGGAGACACCTTCATAAAGTATGCGATAGATTTGCTGGCAAATCGGCATATCGACATCCAGTCGGTCGGCAACCTCTTTAACTGCTTTGGCGGCAAGTACGCCCTCCACGACCTGTTGAATTTCTTGCTGCGCTGCTTCAATACTCATGCCGCTGGCAAGTGCCAGCCCCATGCGCCGGTTCCGTGACAGATTATCGGTACAGGTCAGTACCAGGTCGCCCATACCAGCCAGACCCATGAACGTATCCTGTTTTGCGCCAAGGGCTACACCGAGTCGAGTCATTTCGACCAGGCCACGGTTGATCAGCGCGATACGTGTATTGGCGCCAAATCCCAGCCCGTCGGAGAGACCAGCGCCTATTGCAAGAACGTTCTTGACCGCACCACCAACCTCGACGCCGATCATGTCATCAGAGGTATAGGCACGAAAACTTTCATCGGATAATCCGGCCGCAAGGTCGCTGGCAAAATCTGCATCGCTTGCGGCAATGGTCATTGCGGTCGGCAAGCCCGCACCCACTTCCTTGGCAAAGGTTGGGCCGGATAGCACGGCCATCGGTCGATTATCACCGAGAATTTCACTGGCGACCTGGTGTGGCAATTTTCCGGTATTCAGTTCGAAGCCCTTTGTCGCCCACGAAATTCTCGCCTGGCTATCAAGCAGTGGCTTAATCCGCAGCAGAATTTCCCGCAGTCCGTGACTGGGAACAGCGATCAGAATGTCGCTGACACCCTCTAGACATTTATGTAAGTCGGGCTCGATATGCAGGTTCGACGGAAAATCGGCATCCGGCAAGTAACGATTATTGACCCTTGCTGCAGCCATTTGCTCCATCTGCGACAGGTCGCGACCCCACAGGTAAACTTCATGGCCACCGCGCGCGAAGCGCAATGCCAGCGCCGTGCCCCACGAGCCGGCACCGATAACCGCGATGGGCTTTCTGGATTCGTGCGGTGGCGTTGAAGTAATTAGTGCGTGCCTCCGTTACCGCTGGTTGCAGCGCCGGCAGCCTGTTTTTCGGCCTCTTCCTTTGCCTGGGCCATGCCGTGCGCGTACAACGCATCAAAATTGATCGGCTGCAGGACAAACTCCGGGAAACCGCCCTTTACGATCATGCTGGCAATGGTTTCGCGTGCATAGGGAAACAGAATATTCGGGCAGAAGCTGCCAACCAGGGCCTTGAACTCGTCATCACTGTAACCTGCGATATGAAACAACCCGGCCTGGTGCAACTCGATAAGAAAAACCGTCTTTTCTTCTTCCTTGGCTTCGATGGTGATGGTCAGAATCACTTCGTGAACGCTATCTTTGCCCATAGCGTGAGAACTGCGAAGGTTTAGGTTGGTCTTGGGGGACCAGTCTTTTTGCGAAAACACATCCGGAGAACACGGCGATTCAAAAGAAAAGTCTTTGACGTAAATTTTCTGAATTGCGATTTGTTTTTCCGGGGTATTCTGTTCTTGCTCTGCCATTGTAATTTCCTGCCAAATAAAATTAGTTGTTGGTACTGTCTTCGGGCTGATTCAGCATGCGGTCGAGTTCGCCACTTTCCTCAAGTTCGTAGAGTTCGTCGAAGCCACCGATCGACTGATCCGCAATAAAAATTTGTGGAACCGAGGTCCTGTTACTGCGTCGTAGCATTTCTTCGCGCAGTGTCGGGTCATTGCCGATATTCACCTCTTCGTAGTCGACACCCTTCTTTTTAAGCAGCATGCGGGCGGCCATGCAGTACGAACAGTACTCAGACGCATACATCATAACCTTTGATTTATTGCTCATGGAGTTTTGTCTGGCAGCGGAATGGCCGATGACTATTTCTTACGCTTCTTTTTTTTCGCGGTTACGAGAGGCAGGTTCGCCTGTGTCCAGGCAGTGATGCCACCCTTGAGACCGTAAATATTTTCTACGCCCGACTTACGCAATTTGTTGACGACTTTGTTTGAGGATACGCCAGCATTACAGACGACGAGTATTGGCCGGGATTTGAACTTGTCGATCTTGTCCTGGTTTGCCTCCAGCTCATCAAAGGGAATATTTTTTGCGTTGACGATGTGGCCAAGTGCGAACGAATCGGCACTGCGCAAATCGAGGACGACGGCGTCGGCATTAATCAGCTTGACCGCTGCCTGTGGCTCGAGGTTGGTCACGCCGGATGCCTGGCGCCGTAGCTCCGTGAAAACCAGCAGGAAAAAACTGAATAACAGGGCCGTGACCAGCAAGGCGTGGTTGGCGGCAAATTCGAGGTACATATCCATTAATTTAGGGTCTTTAGAGGCTGAGGTTGCGACAAAAGATGGGCAGTATACCAGCGCCCGGACCGTGATGGCCCGGCCTTTTTGACTAAATAGCCCTATGCCGTGTGGCAGAGAAGCGGACCACCGGTGTGCATTGGCAGGCGTAGCAATTACACTGCGGGGCAATGATGAAGTACGCCTGTGTATTGATTGTTGCGCTATTCGCGCTGGCCGTAGCGGCGACCGTGGCGCGAGCGCAGGATACCGGCCTGACGCAAATCAAGGAGCGCGAACTCGAGGTTGTCCGGGACAAGATCAGCACCCTTAAATCGAGCATGGACAAGCGGGCCAGCAACCGGGACCGGGTAACGGGCGAGCTACAGGCAGCCGAGTCCCGCATCGTTGAAAAGCGCATACGTTTAAAGGATCTGCAGCGGCAGCGCGACTTCAGCCAAAAAAAGAAAACCGATCTGGACAAACGCCTGCAAGCCAGGGAAGCGGAGTTGTCGGCAGAATCAGCGCAGCTTGAAGCACAGGTCCGCACGGCCTATACCAGCGGCCAGCAGGAGCGACTCAAACTCCTCCTGAATCAACATGATCCGGCGACCATTGGCCGGTTGCTGACGTATTACCGTTACATGAGCGAATTTCGCGGCGACAACATCAGCGCGGTCAACCGACACATCGCAGCATTGACGGATCTGCGCCAGCAGGCCGCGGTGGAGGAAAATCGCATCGCGGGTCTGGCAAGGGCGCAGGCAGCAGAACTTGACGCACTGAATGCTGCGCAGAACCAAAGGCAGGATCTGCTTGCGACGCTCAAGGCGAAAATCGCCGAGGAGGGCTCGCAAATCCAGCGGCTGGCGGCTGAGGAACAGGATCTCGCGCGGCTAATTGCGGAATTGACCAGTATTTTGTCGGACTATCCGATTACTTCCGAGGAGCCCTTTAGCAAATTCAGGGGCCGTCTGACGTGGCCTGTTGCCGGAACGCTGCTGCATGATTTTGGCCAGCCGCGCGCCAGCGATCAGGTGAAGTGGAATGGCGTCGTGCTGGCAGCACCAAGGGGTCGCGAGGTCCGCTCTATTTATCACGGCCGGGTCGTATTTGCCGACTGGCTTGCAGGCATGGGGCTGCTGGTCATCGTTGATCATGGTGAAGGCTACATGACGCTTTATGGTTACAACGAAACAACACTGAAAAGTGCCGGTGACTGGGTGGCGCCCGGTGACGTCATCGCCACGGTTGGCGACAGTGGCGGGCAGCAGCAGTCCGGGCTGTATTTCGAGATTCGCAAAGGAACCAAGCCGGTCAACCCGAGACGCTGGGTGAGCAAGCAACCGAAGACTGGTTGAGCAATAGGGTGGGAGCGGCTGTCGCAATGGATGGTTTTAGGTCTCGGGTTGAAGGGCTGACGAGAGTGAAGACGCCGCGAATGGGCCGGATCGCTTGCCGTGGCTATTCGCAGCGTCTTTGTTCTCGCCCACTTCTTGATATTGCGACCATGCACAATAATATAGACAGCCGCTCCCGCATTCGTGTTCGCTGGACCACCAACCTGGCAGAATTCACCCCCCTGCTGTGCTATCGTCACGGGGCTATCGCAGCCAGAGAGGGGCGCCGCCGATAGCTCCAGGAGACTTACATGTCGTTGAAAACCAGAGGTATTCTGGTCGTTGTTATCGGCTCTATTCTCGGCTTCAGCCTGTCGCTTGGCGGTGCCTCATTGTCGGGCCGGGGCCAGTCAGACACAAAGGGATTGTCCTGGGAACAAGCGCGCCTTTTCGCCGAGGTCATGGAGCGCGTCAAACGAGAGTACGTCGACCCTGTTGATGACGCGCAACTGCTTGAGAGCGCTGTTCGCGGCATGGTCGCCGATCTTGACCGTCACTCCGAGTATCTCGACGCGAAAGAATTCCAGGATGTCCGTATCAGCACCAGCGGCAGTTACTCCGGTGTCGGTCTTGAGGTAAGCACAGAAAAAGGGGTAATTATTGTTATTGCGCCGATTGATGGCAGCCCGGCGCAGCGCGCCGGAATCGAAAGCGGCGACGTGATTGTCGCGATTGACGGTGTTTCCGTGTTGCACGACGGCCTGGACAAAACCGTCGATAGAATGCGCGGTCGCGCCGGCACGTCGATTACTCTCATGGTGCAACGTGAAAACTATGATGACCGGCTGACCTTTCACCTGACCCGGAAGAAAATTCAGGTTGCCAGTGTTCGCCACGAAGTTTTGCAGCCGTCAATTGGTTATTTGCGCCTGAGTCAGTTCAACGAAACAACGATTGCAGAGGCCAGCAGTGCGATCGATTCCATGATGGAAGAAGTGCAGGCCTCGACCGGCAACATGCTGACCGGCCTGATTCTGGATTTACGCAACAATCCTGGCGGCCTTCTGAATTCCGCTGTCGCTGTGTCCGATCTGTTTCTCGATTCCGGCATTATCGTGATCGCAAAAGGCAGAACCGCAGAGTCCCGTTTCACCCGCGAAGCGCACGAGGGCGATATTCTCGATGGCGCTGCAATCGTTGTTCTGGTGAATGGCGGCTCGGCGTCGGCATCGGAAATTGTTGCCGGGGCGCTGCAGGATCATGACCGGGCAACAATTGTTGGCACTACAACTTTCGGCAAGGGCCTCGTGCAAACCGTCATGCCATTGTCCAGGGGCCGCGCTGTAAAATTGACCACCTCACGCTATTACACGCCATCCGGCGACTCAATACACGGGATCGGTGTTACGCCAGACATTATCGTGGCGGGCTCGCGGCAGTTTCCGAATCAGAGCCTGCAGGCAGGGGTTGATCGCGAAACTGACGTGCAACTGATTGAGGCGCTGCAACAGCTTGGCAATCAGCGTGTCATGCATACCAGGGCTCCAGATTAACCGTCCGAAATGTCATTCCTCCGGGTAATTTTTTCCGCGATTGTCTTGCTGGCGATGCCGGCTATTGCGGAACACGCCGCTGTGCCGAGGATTGCTCTCATCATTGATGACCTCGGCTACGCGCTTTTGGCGGGAGAAAGAGCGATCAATCTGCCGGGACCGGTTGCCTGTGCCGTATTGCCCGGTACACCAAGGGCCACGCACCTTGCAGAGGAAGCCTACGCCAGCGGCAAAGAGGTGTTGCTGCACCTGCCGCTGCAGGCACAAAGCGATCACGATCCTGCTGAGCCTGGCGGCCTGCATCTCGATATGAGTCACGCTGAGTTCACGCGTACATTCATTGCGGATATAGAAGCTGTACCACACGCAATCGGCGTTAACAGTCATCGTGGCAGCCTGTTAACCCGGCACCCCGGGCACATGCACTGGTTGATGGAGGAAATTCGCAAGCGCGGCGATCTCTTTTTTATTGATAGTTATACGACAGCCGCCAGCATTGCGCTCAGGCTTGCGCATGAAACGGGCGTACCGGCAGCGAAGCGCGACGTTTTCCTGGATCCCGACCAGTCTCCTGAAACCGTCGTTCGGGAGTTTGCACGACTGAAAAAACTTGCGCAGCAGAACGGCTTCGCGCTCGGAATCGGACACCCTTATCCGGCCACGCTGGCCTTTCTCGAACAGGAACTGCCGAAACTGCGTGACGATGGTTTTGAGCTGATTAGTATCAGTGCACTGGTTGCGCTGGCAAATGAAAAACAAAACGATAACGCCGGGCGCGAAGTAGCAGCGCAGGCCAGAAAATAGTGGGGACTACAGATGGGCTGGTATGACGAACACATTCTCCCGCACATAATTAACGCGGCCTGCTCTACGCGGCCAACCCGGAAGCAACGGCAAAAAATTGTGCCGCATGCAGAGGGAGAAATTCTCGAGATAGGCTTTGGCAGTGGCCTTAACCTGCCCTTCTACGATGCCGATAAGGTAAAGAAGATCTGGGCCCTTGAGCCCTCGGCAGGTATGCGCCGCAAAGCGCAACCGATGCTGAAAAGCAGCGCTCTTGAGATCGAGCTAATCGACCTGCCGGGCGAGCAGATTCCGCTCGCGGCAAACAGTGTCGACACTGTACTGGTGACCTACACACTCTGCACGATCCTAGATGTTGTGACGGCCCTCGAGGGTATGCGCCGGGTTCTGAAGCCGGGTGGTCGTTTGTTGTTCAGTGAGCACGGCATTGCGCCGGATGAAAAAGTGGTGCGTTGGCAAGAACGCCTCAACCCGGTATGGAAGAAAATCGCCGGTGGTTGCAACATGAATCGCGACATCCCGGCGCTCATAAAGTCGGCCGGTTTCAACATAACAACCGATGAAAGAATGTATATTCCGGGCGCGAAGGTCCTGAGCTATTGTTACTGGGGCGTCGCCGAGGACACGTAAAAGGTGGGATGAAGATCAGGTTGAACCCGCTGTAAGATAGACCCTCCAAAGTTAGGGAATCCGCAACAGAAATAATCATGAGAATACCAAAACATCACTTATCGGCACGGCCGGCTGCGGGCAGTGCACTGTTGTACCTGTTGCTTCTGGCAGGCGTTAACGCTGAATCGCAAGAGGCGCCGGATCAACCTGATAGTGGCAAGGGTGCAGTTGCATGCACGATGCAGTTTGACCCGGTGTGCGGTGTTGACGGCAATACTTACAGCAACGACTGTGTCGCTGGCGCGAATGGCGTGGAAGTCGCAAGCATGGGTGAGTGCCCGATCAACCGACCGATGGCCGCGGACGACTTTGCGTGCCCGGAAGAGCACGATCCGGTGTGCGGCACAGATGGCACGACCTACACCAATCAGTGTATTGCCGAAACCAACGGCGTTGAAATAGCTTCAGCAGGAGCCTGTGCGGGAGACTCGGTTTGTGCTGAGAATTTTGCCCCGGTTTGTGGCGTGGATGGCAACACCTATAACAATGAATGCCTGGCTCTCGAAGCTGGTAATGAAGTGGAAACAATCGGTATCTGTGCCGCCGATGTTGGCAGTTGCCCGGATGATCTGGAGCCGGTCTGCGGAGTGGATGGCAACACTTATGACAATGTCTGTTTCGCAAGCTCTGCGGGCGTGGAGCTTGTGCGCATCGGTGCGTGTGAAAGCAGCGTATGCCCGACTGACATTAATCCGGTTTGCGGCGTCAACGCGCAGACTTATCGCAATCGTTGCGAAGCAGAACTTGATCGAATTCCCGTGCAGCGATCCGGTGCTTGCGACATACAAAACTGCCCGAAGGTCTATATACCGGTTTGCAACGCAGAAGGTGAGACGTTCAACAACGCCTGCGAGGCGCAGGGGGCCGGATATGACGTGGTAACCGAGGGCGCCTGCAATGCGCGCCCATGTCCGCGCATGTATGTACCGGTTTGTGCGTCAGATGACCTTACCTATGGAAATGCCTGTCTCGCCGAGCGGGCTGGCGCGCGCATATTGCATGCAGGTTTATGTCAGTCACAGGGTAGAAACTGTCCACGGGTTTACCAACCGGTATGTGGCCTGGACGGCGTCACCTACGAAAACGATTGCCAGCTGGAGAATGCAGAACAGTCCCTGGCATACGCAGGAGAGTGCGTAGGCCGATAAGCGCAATTACGCGCGTCGATAAACCACACGGTAGGAGCCCGCCCAGCGGGCGATCGGGGTTCAATATTTGAAATCTTCTGTCAGGTGTTCTATTCGTGCGGGTGTGCGGGGGTGATCTTTTGCAAACTTTGCAAGGCATGTTTTCAACATGCCCCGCAAAGTTTGTCGCCCGCTGGGCGGGGGGCTCCTACGACATTATTCTTGCTTCGCTGCCGATACGCGATACATCCACAGCGACACCGCGCCAACAATTACCAGTCCCAGCGTGCCACCAAACTGCATCGACTCGCTGAGCGCAAACACGTCAGCATCGCCGGACTTCACGATCGGAATGGCCATCAGGATGCCAACCAGCGCCTCACCGGTGATTAGGCCAGCTGCGAACAGCATGCCATGGCGCATGCTCTTCTCACCATCCACGCCACGTCTGGCGTGTATCCTGGCAGCGAAATGCGCGATCAGGCCACCGATCAAAATGGCTGTGGATAACTCCAGCGGCAGGTAAATACCAACGGCTACCGCAAGCACCGGAGCGCGAAACGACGATCCTTTCGATTTCAGCACTTCATCACAGATGATAATCAGGATACCGATTACGCCACCGATTATGGTCATGGTCCACGGCAGTCCGCCCTGGAAAACGCCCTGGGCGACTGAGGCCATCAAGGTCGCTTGCGGGGCAGCCAGCGGCTCCGGGTGCTCGGCGGTCGGGATACCAATGCCGTAAGCCTGCAACAGCAGGTTAAGAATTGGCGCCATGACCAGCACCGCAGACACTACGCCAACCCCTTGCATGACTTGCTGTTTCCAGGGTGTTGCACCGAGTATGTAACCGGCTTTCAGGTCCTGCATATTGTCGCCGGCGATGGCCGCTGCACAGCAGACCACGCCACCAATCATGATTGCTGCAGGCGGTCCGAGCGACGCTTCAGGACCCATCATCAGCAGCAATATAAAAGAGGCAAACAGAATGGTCGCGATCGTAATACCCGAAATCGGGTTATTCGACGAGCCGACCAGACCAGCCATGTAGGCAGCAACCGAGGAAAACAGGAAACCCGCGATGACCATGATGATCGTCATTGTCACGCTGACGCCGATATTGGCGACGATATTCTGATAGAGGATAAAAATCGGAATAACCATGAGGGCAACACCGATCAGGACATAATTCATCGGCATGTCCTGATCGGTATGGTCAACTGTACCCGAAGCGCCGGCTTTGTATTGCGCCATGCCGCTCTTGATGCCATCGACCAGGGAGCCGCGCATGGAAATCAATGCCCATACACCGCCTACGACCATGGCACCGACACCAAGATAACGTACCTGCTGGCTCCAGATCGCACCGGCAAGTTCCTCTGCGCTGGTTCCGGCGGCATGCATTTCTGCCAGTGCCGGACTGGTGTCGAGCAGGAAGGTTGAGAATACAGGTATAGCGATGTACCAGGAGATGAATCCGCCAGCGAAAACGAGAATCGAAATATTAAGGCCGACGATGTAGCCGACGCTGATCAGTGCCGGTGACAGATTGATGCCCACATAACCGATCGTGCTTTGCCCGATATAGCGCGCGGCCTGCGCGGTTCCGGCCCACAGCTTCAGGCCGGTCGAGCCAAACTTGATAAGGGCACCCGCTACGGCGGCCCAGGCAAGAAATTTAATTCCGCCAGAGGGATCGTCGCCAACTTTAAGCACTTCGGCGGTCGCTTTGCCTTCCGGGAAGGCAAGCTGCTGTTCGACGATTAGAGAGCGTCGCAATGGAATCGTAAACAACACACCCAGTAAACCGCCAATTCCGGCGATAGCGGAAACCCACCAGTAATCGAACACATCCCAATAGCCGAGCAGGATGAGCGCCGGGAGTGTAAAGATGACACCGGCCGCAACTGACTCACCGGCAGATGCCGCGGTTTGCACAATATTGTTCTCGAGGATGTTCGAGGTCTTAAACATCCTTAAGATCGCCATTGAAATAACGGCAGCTGGAATGGACGCCGACACCGTCAGTCCTGCAAACAGGCCAAGATAAGCATTGGCGGCGGCAAGCACGACGGACAGTATGAGGCCAAGCAAAACTGCCTTGATGGTAAGTTGCGGTAGAACAGCTGGTGAGTTCATGGTCCCCTCCAATTTCTTATTCTTGTAATGGCACGGTTGCTTAGTGTGTCAGCAACGACCCGGCCGAATTCGTATTTGCGACCATTCTAGCCAAACCGGGCCCTCATGCCTATCGTGCCGGGCGCGGATGAGGGTCTTGTCTTATGGTACCTTTGCAGCAGCAGCGCTGAAGCTGCCTGGCTGGTGCGCCAAAATTCACAAATAAAGAGCAGCAGTACGGGCCCGACCGTGTGTTCCACCTGCAATCGAGAGGCTGTAAATGACGTATGCAATTGTCGTGATCGTCTACGTGCTGATTCTGCTCGGAATCAGCGTTTACAAAAGCCGCAGCGTCAAGTCTGCGGACGACTTTATCGTCGCCGGTCGCAATGTGCCGGTGTACATGCTGGTTGCAACCCTCGTCTGCACCTGGATCGGTTCCGGCAGCCTCTTCGGCACCTCCGGCCTGACGTTTCGCACTGGCCTGTCCGAGCTGTGGTTTTCGGCCGGTGCCTGGATGGGCATCCTGGTGATCTATTTTATTGCGGCGAGAGTGCGCCGCATCGCGCAATACACGCTCACCGACCTGCTCGAAAAACGCTACAACCAGGTCGCGAAAATCCTCGGCACGATCACCATCATCATCGCCTATATGGTGATTGCCGGCTATCAGTTCAAAGGTGGCGGTCGCTTCATCGCAATTCTGTCCGACGGCGCGATTAGTCCGGAAACCGGCATGCTGATGGCCGCCGTTCTCATTATTGGCTTTACGATGCTGGCCGGGATGGTGTCCATTGTTTCCATCGATATTTTCAACGGCGCTCTGATGCTTTTGGCGATGGTGGTCGCATTTCCGTTTGCGATCGCCTCGCACGGCGGGCTTGATGCAGTCATCACAACGATTCAATCGGTAAAACCAAGTCACTTATCGATAACCGGCGGTCATGACTTTTTCTGGGTGGTTGGCATTACCTTGCCAACCTTCCTGCTGTTGATGAGCGAAAGCAGCATGTACCAGAAATTCTCCTCATCGAAAGATGAGAAAAGCGCACGCCAGGCAGTGCTTGGCATGTTCTTCGGTGTGGTCCTGGTCGAAGTCCTGATGATGTCGATTGCGCTGGTAGGTTTCGCAATCTACGCGGATGATCCACGCTTCTTTATGGCGGACGGTTCGGTCAATCGTGCGATGGCCGAGGAAATTATTCTGCGCATCGGCTATGAGCAACTGCCGGTAGTCGTTGGTTCATTGTTGCTGGCTGCTGGCGCGGCAATTATTATTTCCACCGGCAATACATTCCTGATGGTGACATCGACCAATGTAACCCGCGATATATTCCAGGCCTTCTTTTACAAAAATGCGACCTCCAGGCAAATCATCTGGCTGCAGCGCGCCTGCATCGTTGGCATCGGCGTGCTCGCCTACCTGATGATGAGTCAATTTGAGACTATCCTGGAGATGGCACTGATCTCCTACACGATGATTGGCGCGTCCCTGGCGCCGGCATTGCTGGCCGCATTTTTCTGGAAACGGGTCACCCGTGCTGGTGGCGTTGCATCCATTGCGGCGGGCATGTTGTCGGTCATTGGCATCACGGTGCTGAACTCGATATTCAAAAACAGCGATCACGCCGTACAGGTGCTGGGAATTTCTTTCCCTATGGATACGGATTACATCGCCTTGCCAGCTGTGACGGCGTCGATTCTGACGTTGATCTTTGTCAGCCTCGTGACACCCAAGCCGGACGACAGCGAGTGGCGGCCATTCATGGGCGAGGTCGCCGACTAATTAGAGAGATGCCTTAGGAGAAAGTAGTGCCGGCAACAGACTCATACGCAAGCGGGCCCGCAGAACCCGCGATACAAGACCTGACTATTGGCGCATTGTTGCAGGATGGCGCTGTAGCCGTACCTGACCGACTTGCACTCGTTACGGGCACAACGGACCCGGCTGCCAGTCGCAGCTGGACGTATGCTGAGCTCTACCAGGATTCATTGCGCACGGCTCACGCTCTGCGAGCACGCTTCGAACCGGGTGAACATGTGGCTATCTGGGCACCCAACGTGCCGGAATGGATACTGACCGAGTTCGGTTGCGCAATGGCCGGTATTGTCCTGGTCACCGCGAACCCGTCATTCCAGGCTGGTGAGCTGGAATATGTCATCAATCAGTCGAAAAGCGTCGGACTGCTGGTTTTGCCGGAGTTCCGCGGCAACAACATGCTTGCGACAGTCGAGGCGATTCGCAGCAACTGCCCGACGTTGCGGGAAGTTATTCGCCTGGACGAATGGGACGAGTTTCTGGATTCGGCCAGCGAGTCCGATGTCGAGCTACCGGAGGTTTTGCCCGCGGATGCGGTGATGATCCAGTACACCTCGGGCACGACCGGTTTCCCCAAGGGCGCGCTGTTGCATCATCGCGGACTGGTAAACAATGGCGCCCATACCATGGACCGGATGGGTGTCGAAGATGGCGCAGTGTGGATGGCAATGATGCCGCTATTTCACACGGCGGGTTGTGCAGTTGGCGTGTTGGGCGCCGTCTCAAAACGCGCAACGCAAGTACTTATGGAAGCCTTCGATCCCGGCCTGGCACTGGAGTTGATCGAGACACATCGTGCAACTGCATTGCTCGGTGTACCGACTATGCTGATTGCGATTCTGGAGCATCCTTCTTTTGCCACTCGTGACCTTACGTCGTTGCGCAGCATATGCTCCGGCGGATCGACAGTACCGGCTGCACTGGTAGAGCAACTGGAGGCGGACCTCGGCGCGCCGTTCACTATCGTGTTCGGCCAGACCGAGTGTTCTCCGGTTGCGGCAATGACCAGTACGGATGATTCCGCAGAGGACAAGGCCAACACACTGGGCACGCCAATGCCGCACACAGAAATCAAAATTGTCGATCCCGATACCGGAGCAACAGTTCCGTTCAATACGGCCGGAGACCTGTGCACACGCGGCTATCATGTAATGCTCGGTTATTTCGAAATGCCGGAAGCGACGGCCAGTGCAATTGATTCTGATGGCTGGCTACACACAGGTGACCTGTGCTCCATGGATGAACGCGGTTATTGCAGGGTACAGGGCCGGCTGAACGACATGATTATTCGCGGCGGTGAAAACGTCTACCCACGCGAGATAGAAGAGCTGTTGTTCCGTCACCCGCAAGTCGCAGAAGTTGCGGTAGTGGGATTGCCGGATCCGAAATGGGGTGAAAATGTTGCCGCATTTATCCGTGATGCTGATCCGATAAATCCGGCCAGCGATACCGAGCTGCGGGAGTATTGTCGCGAACACCTGTCGGCGCAAAAAACACCGAAGATCTGGGTAAGAGTTGCTGAATTTCCGCTAACCGGTTCCGGAAAAATACAAAAATTCGTATTGCGTGAGCAGTGGGAGAGTGCCAGAGTTAATGAACGGTAGTTCCGGCTCAGCCACGAGAATCGGTCGCGCCTGGAATACCGCCATGTGTTGTCAGGCTAAGAGTGCCGGGAAAATCAGTGGTGTGAAAATGCGTTTGATAATAATTCTTTCAATATTCGGCTTCGCATCACAAGGGTCTGCTCAGGAGCGCCTGCCCATAATCGATGTACACATGCACGCCTTTACGGCAGATGCCCAGGGACCGCCGCCACTGGCTATGTGTACGCCGATAGATCCCATGCCCTATTGGGATCCGGGGGAGCCCTACAGCGTTACCTTTATGAAAATGATGAAGGAACCGACGTGTACAGACCCGGTTTGGTCGCCGGAAACGGATCAGGAGTTACTGCAGCAAAACATTGAGGTCATGGAGCGCCTGAACATCTTCGGTGTTTTGAGCGGCTCGCCGGACCGTGTAGACGATTGGGTGGCCGCTTTGCCAGGCCGCTTCATTCGTGGCCTGGCTTTCAATGTTGGCAGCACCGACATCACACCGGAGAAGATGGCCGCCTTGCATACCGAAGGGCGATTGGAAGTCCTGGCCGAAGTTACGAATCAGTACGCGGGAATTGCGCCTGACGATCCGCGTATGGAGCCCTATTGGGCGTTGGCTGAGGAGCTGGAAATTCCGGTTGGGATTCACATCGGAACGGGCCCACCCGGAGTGGCGTACCTCGGTTCCCCGGGCTACCGCGCCTCGTTACACAGTGCACTAACCCTTGAGGAGGTGTTGATCAGCCATCCGCGCCTGCGTGTCTATATCATGCATGCAGGCTTTCCCATGCTTGATGATTTGCTCGCCGTCTTGTATGCGCACCCGCAGGTCTACGTGGAAATCGGCGTCATCGTCTATTCGCAGCCACGCGCGACTTTCTACCGATACCTGCAAGGCATCACGGATGCCGGCTTCTCTCATCGGGTAATGTTCGGCTCCGATCAAATGGTTTGGCCGGGCGTGATCGAGCGTTCAATTCGCATCGTCGAGGAGGCGCCATTTCTTGATGAACAGCAACAGCGCGATATCCTCTACAATAATGCCGCGCGTTTTCTGCGCCTGAGTGACGCGGAAATCGCCCGACACCACGGCATGTAATTCGCCCGGTCAGACGTGGGCAAGATGCACTGATTGCAGGAAAACAAGAAACTGGGCTTGCGTACGATCTGTCCGGTGGTCAGACTACAGGTTGGCCAACCTGTCATCTGCACCTGGTCAAAAAGGAGCTACCCATGAAAATCACTCTACTCCGCCTTCTGGGCCTTTCTCTTCTTGCTCTGCCGGCGCTTGCGGCACTCGAAGCAGGCGACATGGCACCGACCTTTGAAGCAAAGGCATCGCTGGATGGCAAATCCTTTGACTATTCGCTTCACGACGCGCTCGCCAAGGGACCGGTTGTGGTTTATTTCTATCCGTCTGCTTATACCAAAGGCTGCAATATTCAGGCGCACGAATTCGCCGTAAACATGGATGCGTTCAATGCTGCAGGCGCCAGTGTTATCGGGGTCTCTCTTGACAGCATCGAGCGACTGAACGACTTCTCGGCAGATCCGGATTACTGTGCGGGAAAGCTTGCGGTGGCATCGGATCCATCAGGCGCAATTGCCAGGTCTTTTGAAATAACCGTTCACGACGGTCGTGAGGGCAGCAAGGATACGCGTGGTGTCGAGATTGGTCATGGTTTCGCCGAGCGGACAACATTTATCGTAACGTCAGATGGCGCAATTGCCGAGACGATTGGCGGTGTTACACCGATGGAAAATGTTCAGGAATCACTCGCAGCGGTACAGCGTCATCAGTAACTAATATTGAGTGCAGGGACCACGAACGACGGCACAGAAAGCGATAGCCCCGCCCGGTCATGAATTATTCGGGCTAGTACTAACGGGAGCCCCCCGGCTTTGCCGGGGAGGCAGCGGCAGTTTGACCATTGCGGAAATCGCAAAGTAAGTTCAAAGTGTAGCCGCGACAATTTGTAGCGGGGAGAAATTATGAGACGAACAGGGTGTTTGGAAGGCAAGCGTATGGAGCGAAAGTCAATCGCCCGCTGGGCGGGCTCCTACAATTCTTATTAGCACCTGTAGGAGCCCGCCCAGCGGGCGATGTCTCAAATGTTCAAAGAACTCCAGAAAATCGCACCAATGTTTCATTCCACCGCGATGCAACTGAGCTTTATGGGACAGCAGTGGTTGCAACCGTAATTATCAGAAACTGGTACCCTCGACCGGCGGGCCCCGGTAACCGGTCATCACTTACGTTGCTAACGACTCCGAAAAAGCTCTGTAGCCCTGCACAATCGCCGAGTTTGTACCCGAGGTTGCGCCAGCATCCGAATTCGCTATGGTAATGCGACCAAACTGCTTTCTGCCGATTACCCAGGGTTTACTTTCCTCGTTGGGCCAGTCGGGCTCCCAGAGCAAAATCGGCTTGTAGGGATATCCGTGCGCCCAGCGATTGACGGTAATCGCGTGAATGTCACGCTCGGCATCGAAGCCAGCACTGGAAAGCGCCTGATCGAGTTGATCGTGTACATGGTATTCAAACGTGGAGAACGGCGTGCTGAGCAAGTGACGTCGAGATTCACGCCACTGCTCCGGGCCT
>SMVA01353552.1_pt1 | contig 28337 bp, 26 predicted proteins | sample 2456451 | NCBI WGS metagenome assembly SMVA01 (sample SAMN11095933, study PRJNA526329) | marine sediment metagenome | biome: Marine sediment; feature: Surficial sediment; material: Deep marine sediment; isolation source: Hadal surficial sediment | place: Pacific Ocean | collected 2014-05 | depth... | reverse complement strand
TCAGTTTCTTCCTGGGGTTTTATTTTCGAATGGGGCGTGGTTGGCATCAGGATGTTCTCAAGATTCTTGAGTTCGACCCAATGCTTAAATCCAGTCTTGGGATAATGGAACCGACCCGAACCATCGTCAGGATTGAGATTGTAGTGGCTATCGTCGCAACTGGAATTAACCTGATGTTTTTTAGCGAAACTTTTTTTGATTCAACTTTCTTTATGTTTATATTGTTCGTGTTTTATTTTGTTGAATACGTGACGATTATCTTTTGCATCGATATTACTTTCCGGCAATTAGCCGAGTTGGGGAAGATAGTAGAGAAGATTCAAATCAACCTACTGGAAACGGATTCCTATTCGACGCTTGCCAACCCAATGTTGCGGTTTGTTGGGCTGTATATTTTCGGTCTCTGTGTTATCACGATAAGTTTCCTAATATTCACTGAAGGTGAATATGGCTTCGGTCGAATGATGCTGATTATGAGCCCATGGTATTTACCAGGGCTATTGCTCATGAGCCTTTATATGATTCCTTACAATCTCTTCAGCAAACGAATGAGAGTTGTCAAAACACTTGAATTGAATAAGGTATCAGGAGCGTTGAGGGGCAACCTTAGCTCACTGGACAATTCGCTGATAGCAAGTGACCAGGCAAATCTTACAAAAATTGATTTGTTGTACTACCAGGATCGCATTCGAAAGGTAAGGGAGTGGCCGTTCACTGATCGACTTCGGGCGCTGATATTATTTGGCATCCTGCCACCCCTGACCTGGGTGCTCGCGGCGATCATTGAGATTGCGATTGAAGGAGCCCTTTAAAGGTCCTGTCGTTCAGCTCTTTTTCACCAGTGTTTCTTTGACAAAAAAAGACATCATAAAGATGCCGACAACACCAAGCAGGGAAGTGACGGTAAATGCCGTTGCGAGAACAAAAGTACTGGCGATATATCCCATGAGAATAGGTCCTAGAAATGAACCTGAATCACCCATTAGTCGCCATACACCGAGAAACTCACCACGCTCGTTCGGAGGGGCGAAGTCCGCGCCAAGCGTCATGTTGATACCGCTACCAAACCCGTTACCAAAACCCACAAGCATTGCTGCGAGCAGCAGAGTGGTGAACCCGAAGGAAAATGGTACAAGAAATATTCCAAGAGAGAGCAGAGTCAGACAAGCAATAGCCGCGTAACGGCGCCCGAGGTTGTCCATGATATACCCCGCCACCGGGAACAGGGTCATATCAATGGCTGCAGCACAGCCCATGATCAAGCCAATCTCTGCGGCATCGAGCCCGAGTGATTCGCCCCATAGAGGGATCAGCAATTGACGACCGGCGCGTAAAACAGTCAGAAAAAGGACAGCTACACCCGCCGTTAAAAAGATCTTGTAGTGTGAACCAAGAATGTGCGGCACCAGTCTGGTGATGTTGGGGGAATCTTCGTGGTGACCTTTTTTATTCTCGGGAACATAAATGACGACCATGCAAAATGCAATTACCGCAAGTACGCTCACTCCAACAAATACATATTCGAATCCATATTGAACTGCCACGAATCCGCTGACGATCGGTCCAATCAGATTTCCGAACCGTTGTAGCCCAGCCATTGCCGAAATAGCTTTTCCCCGATGATAGGCAGGAACAACTTCACTGATATGTGTGAGGCGGGCAATCAGCCAGGTTGCCATGGCGCTGCCGAACAGGAAGGCAAATGCAGCAAGCCCGGGTGCAGTGGTCGCCTGGCTTGCCATCAGGCCGGTAATCGCCATGACGGCCACACCTAGCAGCATGGTATATTTATCACCGAATCTCGAGGCGGCGAAACCCGCAGGTACGTCAACGACCATGTTACCGAGGCCGCGAAGTGAAAATACCAGCGCGGCAATTCCTACGCTTGCATCTAGTTCAAGGGCAAACAATGGAATAATCAGCAGCACACTGCCCTGACAGAGGGACATGAAGAAAGACGGCAGGTAGACCGACAACATCAGGGAACGGTACATGTCCCATGTCGACATAGGAGCATTGTTGCTTGTCATACTTCTATCCAGCTTAAGGAAAAGAAGTTATAACGTGAATGGCCTTATTTTTTCAATAGGCGGCTTGTAGAAAACGGAACGCTTTAGGCTGCTTTGCGGGTTTCTGGCTCTGATTGAGTCGTCTTAATAGCAACAACATTTTCAGCACGAGACTGACTCTTTCGGTCCCTGCGGTCGGCCTCCTCCCTGAGCATCTCTACGACGACAGGATCAATAGGACCCTGATAGTAAGAACCAAAATGCAGTGCGAGGGCGATTAACTTAAACACCGGAATCTCCAGAAAAGAATATAAGAGCAGTAGATGGGGTCACCTTAAGAATCTTCAACCCCTTCGAGCGGCGCATTGTACTGATCCAGAGAAGAATTGGTCAGCAATTGTGCCTGCGATAGTACAAATTGGCCAGATTACAGACAATATTTACCAAATGCGGTAAGGTTTCGACACTTGTAAAACAGGAGGGCGCAGATGCAATGTCCAAAGTGTTATGGCGAAATGGATATGGTGACGGATAAACTCGTCAGGATTGACCGTTGTAAGAATTGCCATGGTTTGTATTTTGATCGAATGGATCAGAATCTCCTGGATTCGCTTGGGACTGATACCGCTATCGATACAGGGGATGATGAGGTTGGAGCAGAGTACAACGACATGGTTTACGTCGATTGTCCAAAATGTGACAGGATGATGGATCAGCGCCTGACAGAGGATCCTGTACACATCCGCTTTGAGTTTTGCCCATCTTGCCATTCGACCTTTCTGGATGCGGGTGAATTTCGCCAGTACGTGTCTGCCGACTATGTTGAAACCTTCAGAAACTTGCTGCCGGGGGAATGACAGCATCCTCGTCAGTACACCCAATGCTAAGGCTGGCCCGGATTTATCTGCTCCCGGGTGCCGTTCTGCAATCTGTCATCGTCGCCGGTGGCTATGGCACCGGGCGTGAGGTTGTAGAGTACTTCACAAATTTTGGCACTATTGGTGGTGTACTCGCCATACTGACGGCGGCAGTATCCATTGCTGTCATTTTTGCCTTGTCACTGGAAATATCCAGGGTCTTCCAGGTCTTTGACTACCGTAATTTTTTCAAGATTTTGCTAGGCAAATTCTGGTTTGTGTACGAAATCCTTGGGGCGATGTTGTTTATGCTGGTCATCGCGGTGATCGCATCTGCCGCCGGGCAGATTCTGGAAACGGAAATCGGCTTACCACCATTTATGGGCATTGTTGTCATGCTGTGCTCCGTGGTGTTCCTGACATTCTACGGTCGCAACCTGATTGTACTGGTGCTCGCCTACTGGAGCATATTTCTATATGCAATATTTACCATCTACCTGATTTCAGTGTTTATCTTTTTCGGCGATGCTTTTTCAGCCTTTTCGACAGGAGAAACCGTTAAGCCGGGATGGTTCGTTAGCGGGATGCAGTATTCTTTCTACAATGTCACGGCAATTCCGATCATCCTTTATGCTGCGAGGGCGATAGAAACCCGATCGGAAGCTATACTCGCTGGTATCATTGGCGCGGGAATAGCCATCGTCCCGGCGTTGATGCTCCATGTTAGTTTTGTGACGCAGTATCCATCGATTCTTGCAACTGATTTGCCTATTTACGATGTCTTCATCAAACTCGATATGGGCTGGCTGAAATTTTTATATCTGGTTGTTCTGTTCGGTACGTTTATCGAGACAGGCGCCGGAAATATCCAGGGCTTTGTAGAGCGTCTTGATGGCTGGTGGATCGAAAGAACAGGAAATGCACTAGATCGTGGAACCCATGCCATCATTGCCGGTGTCCTCGTTTCATTGGCAGGGTTACTGGCACAAGTTGGCATTGTTTCCTTAATAGCGGATGGATATGGAACCCTGGCCTGGGGATTCATGGTGGTTTATATTATCCCGCTGCTTACCATTGGCGTCTGGCGTCTAGTAAAATCAGCTTGATTCAAGTGTCGACAGGGTCCTGATTCGGCGGAGATCCTTTATTTAACAACTTAGGAATTCAGTTATGCAAATTGGCGAAATGGATTTAACCCGTTACTCAAACCAGTTCTCATCCTATACAGAACTTAGGCTCCATGAAAACACCAGTTCGCAGATAGTCCTGCTTAACGGAGATGTGGTAGCCAATACACGGGATATAAGTGGTGGTGTGTCTTCTCGTGTGTTTGACCAGGGTGCCTGGGGATTTAGCTCTAATGCCAATATGGCCAACGACTCCATTGAAGCGACGATTAAGGCGGCCACCAAAAATGCTGCTTTTCTTGCTAAAAGATCCGGAGACCCGGGCGCGGAGTTGCCAAGGTCCAAGGCCACGGCCAGTCACGATTTCCGAACCAGCCAGCCAAGGAAGAGCCAGCAAGAAATCATCGCCTTTCTAAAATCCTGTGATGACTACATTGTTGAAAGCTGTCCGGAAATAACGTCGCGGCAGGTTGGTCTCAATACGCTGGATATGGAAAAGAAGCTACTGACTTCTGAGGGTTCAAGTGGACATAACGTCAATACGAGAGCCCTAGTGTCAATCAGACTCGCAACAAAAGATGACAATGATGATCCGGTTGAGTTGATGGAAGGATTCGGTGACCGGGGCCAGTTTGAAGATGTGTTTCCTGACCTGAACGAAGTGAAGAAACGGGTTGACGAACTGTACATGCATCTGATGAACAAAAGAAACGGGGTTAAACCGGTATCCGGATATCACGATGTGATTCTGGCTTCGGATCTCGCAGGCATTCTTGCACATGAGGCAATAGGCCACACAACGGAGGGAGATATCGTTCGGGCAGGTTCCGTTGCCGGTGATTATATCGGCCAGAAGGTGGCGAGCGAACTCGTGACGTTAGTGGATTTTGCCCATTCCTATGATGGAAAGACACTCCCTGTCCCCGTTTATATGGATGACGAGGGTGTGGAATGCAAGGATTCAGTCATTATCGACAAGGGAGTCCTGAAAGCATTTATGCACAATAAGGATAGTGCAAGTTACTTTGATATGGAGTTGACAGGTAATGCGCGTGCCTTTTCTTACACAGACGAACCTCTGGTCAGAATGAGAAACACGGCGATATTACCGGGTAAGGATAAGTTCGAGGACATGATTGCTTCCATTGATGACGGATACTTGTTGATGCGCTGGACCAATGGCCAGGCAGACAGTACCAGTGAATTTATGTTTGGCGTGCAGATGGGCTATGAAATCAAAAATGGGAAATTAGGCCGAGCCATTACCGACACCACCATTTCCGGTGTTGCCTTTGACATGTTGAAAGAGATCACCATGTTATCTGATGAAATGAACTGGAATTGCTCGGGAATGTGCGGCAAGAAGCAGCCCATGCCGGTGGGCATGGGTGGTCCTGCGGTGAAAACAAAAATGTTCATCGGTGGAGAATAGGAGTCCTTACCATGTCGGAAACAACATTGGCAAAACAGGTGTTGGCAGGGATTCAGAAAGCAGGCTTCGACAGGGCGACCTGTCAGGTGAACAGTGATGAGTTGCATGAACTCCAGGCGGAAAATAGTGATATCAATCTGTTCAGGACCAACTTTGAAACAGAAATCAATCTATCGGGAATAAGTGATCAGCGACGTGCTTCCCTTAGCATTAACAAAACAGATGATGAGACCATTAGCCTGGCAATCCAGGATCTGAAGTCGATGGCCGATGGGGCAAATCCTGATGAAGCATTCGACATAGCTGAATGCCAATCCGCTGAAGTTTTCGAATCCGGGCCAACCGAACCCGACTATGACCTGATGTATGACAGGATAAAAGACCTTCTCGACTATGTGAAAGGCAAGTATCCGACGCTGAACCTGCGTAGTGTTGGCATCACCTATTTTAATCGCCGATCGAGCATGGTTAATACCAATGGTGTGCAATTCGAATCGACTCGTGGCCAGTACCGGGTATCGATCAGCTTCTCATCAAAAGACGGGCTCGATACCTCATCCATGATGTACACCGGTTTCAGTCGATATGATCTCGAAGGGGCATTAAAAGATGCCGTGAATCTTGATGATTTGTTTCAGCAATCAACAGAGCAGGTAAGAACAGAACACTTACCGCACAAATTTGTCGGTGACCTTGTGATTGCCCCCACGTGCCTGCCCAGCTTCCTCGGTTTTCTGACGGCAAGACTGGGAGACGGTCCTCTCATTAGCGGCACTTCCGTATATAAGGACAAGCTGGGAGAGATGGTTGCCAGCGATCTTCTCACCCTTTCTTCGGGACCGGTTAGTGATGAGATCTGTAGTGGTTACTGGGTTACCGGTGATGGATACAAGGCGATGAATTCGACCATCCTGGATAAGGGCAAGCTGGATTCCTATCTATTGGGGTTGTACGGTGCAAACAGAACCGGGCTACCGAGAGCAGTTAACAGTGGCGGCTGTTACATTGTGGAGCCTGGGGTCCATTCTTATGATGAAATAATTGGCCAGGTCAAAGAAGGCATACTGATCAATCGGTTCTCGGGTGGCAGACCCAGTGACCGTGGTGATTTTTCTGGGGTGGCGAAGAATAGCTACTATATCAAGGATGGCGAGATTCAATTCCCGATCAAGGAGACGACAGTTAGTGGAAACATGGTTGATCTCCTTCAGTCGATCGAATCAATTTCCAGTGATCGGTTAAATTCCGGGGGCAGTGTTTATCCCTGGGTTCGTGCGTCAAGTGTTACGGCATCCTAGTCAGTAAAAGGACATTATTCAGTGAACCTTTCATTGCGAATACTGCTAGGCCTTGGTCTTGGTCTGGCGTTGGGTGTGCTTCATTCCGTCAGTGAGGTTGAGGCGTTAGCGTTTCTACCGGCCTTGTTTGAGCCTGTCGGTACCCTCTGGGTGAACGCCATACGTATGACAGTCATCCCGTTGATTGTATCGCTATTGATCACCTCAATTGCGGGAGAGCGTAGTAGCGGACTCATTGCTACCCTGGGTGTGAAGACGATGGGTTTGTTTGTCTTGATGATAGTCTGCGCCTGCCTCTATACCTTTCTGTTGGCACCGCCACTACTGGCGTTGCTCGAAGTTGACCCTGGCGTGGCAGCAACCCTCATGGATAACACAAATGCGGTGAATGCTTCAACAATGCAACTGCCACCCTTTCGTGACTGGCTGGTGGGGTTGATTCCAACAAACCCATTTAAAGCGATTGTGGATAATGCCATGTTACCGTTGGTTATCTTTACGGTGTTGTTTTCATTAGCACTCTTAAAAATCGAAGATTCAGAACATGACACCATCCTTAAATTCTTTTCGGCGGTAAAGAATGCCATGTTCATTCTGATCGGTTGGATCATGATCGTTGCCCCAATTGGCGTATTTGCGCTTGTTTTTACCCTGGCCGCTCGAATGGGGATATCCGCTGTAACAACTCTCGGTTCATTCATCCTCATCGTTTGTAGTTTACTTGGGCTCATGTTGCTGTTGCTTTATCCCCTGACGGTCATAATCGGCAGGGTCCCGTTCGTAAAATTTGTTCGTGCGGTGGCGCCGGTTCAGGTCGTAGGATTCAGTACAAGATCTTCACTGGCATCATTACCAGCTACATTTGCGGCTACCGAGGCGCTGGGAATTTCTGCCAGGGTTTCTGGTCTGGTGTTGCCCATGGCAGTTTCCGTGTTTAAATTTTCATCGCCGATCGCGCGAACCACAGGTACCTATTTCATTGCCCGGTTATATGGTATCGAATTGGGGCTGGCGGAGTTCGCCATTATCAGCGTAGCCATTGGGATATTAAGTTTCTACGCTCCAGGAATACCCAGTGGTGGTCTGCTCATCATGGCACCGGTCTTCATTTCGTTAGGATTGCCGGTTGAGGGGATAGGAATTCTCATTGCAGTCGACCTCATCGTCGATATGTTCGTGACGGCAACCAATGTAACGGCCAATGTGACAGCGACTGTGATACTGACTCGAGCTGATCGTCGTCCAGGTCAGCCACCATGAGCCGACTGTCACCCGACTGACAATTTGTGACAGTTATCTACAAATCAGGGTTGCAGAATGGGTCACTATGCCATACGTATTATTTGTAAGATATTGATTTAATTGAATAAAGTATGTTGGCATGACTATTGAGTAGTATTTCATACTATTTTGATGGGCCAGCAGGACAATGGAATTACACACAATTGAATCAATCAGCAGTCTGGATGATGTCGAATTTCTCAGTTCGGTAGAATTCTCCAATCTCACCAGGGCATATGAGCTCGTTTACTCGACCCTGGACATAGATCGTCAGGAATTATCCCTGCGTGTGGCGAAGCGATGTGTGTCAATTGCAAAGATAATGGAGCTCGAGACGTCAGACATAATTCGACTGGAAATTGCTGCGAAAGTACATCGAATTGGTGAACTTTATCTGGATGAGAGCTTACGCAAGAAAAGCTTCCTGCAGATGTCCGGAATGGAACTGAATGCTTATCGTATTTACCCAATCTTTTCTGCACTCAGATTCAGTGATTCTGTTTGCAGCGAATTCCATGAAATACTGTTGAATCATCGTGAATATTACACCGGGGGAGGCTTTCCCGGTGCTAATTCAGGAGATGACATCCCGCTGACTTCACGGATCCTGTGTGTTGCTACCGAATATGAGGAGCTGATTTCTTTTCATGGCGGGGATGCAATTCGGGATGACAAGCTACAGCGCAGAATGTTTAAGAATCTCATAGGCCGTTATGACCCGAAGGTTTTAAATGGTTTGATGCTATCGGTCTCCGGTGAGAATCAGCAACACTGATGGCTGCCTGAACGCGGGCTCATTCAGCGTGTGAATTTTGTTTCCAGAATAAGCGATGAATTGGTTCGTTCCACACCTTCCAGGTTTCCGATTTCGTCCAGCACAAAACTTAACTCCTCGGTTGTTTCAGTTTGTAATATTGCGATCAGGTCGTAGTCACCACTGATGGCATAGACAGATTTTACCTGGCGAAGATTGTGTAGTTCCCGGTTGGTTCTTGAAGTGAGCTTCTGATGAACCATGATCAGGACGTGAGCAGAAACCAGCCCCTTTTCATATTCATCACCGAAGATAACGGTGAAACCCTTAATGATGCCTGCTTTTTCTAATTTCCTGATTCTGTTTTGTACGGTAGAGCGGGATGTAGCGAGTTTCCTTGCCAACTCGGAAGTTGATATACGCCCGTTCTCACTCAGCAAGGAAAGTAGGTCCGATTCTGCCTTTTTCATCATAATTTTCAGCATTTTGGGTAATTTGTATAATATCATATAAAAACTGTAACTTATTCCAGTACAAATTGACCATAAATAGGTGCATTCTAATGAAAGTAACTGTAGAACTTGAGATGGCAAATGTGACGAGAGAGACAATGACCATGAAGGACCTTGATATGACCACCACACGATCAATGAATACGACTGGAAAAACCAGGATTGTCGTTGTTGGCGCTGGCAAGATAGGCGTTAGGATCTCCGCAATGTTGCTGTCTGTTGAGGACTATGAGGTGACCATTATCGATGCCAGCCAGACACAGTTGGATCTTTTGGATGATGAGACCCACCTGAAAAAAGTCTGCCTTAATGTGACCGATGAGGACCATCTGGTAGCGGAGTTGTCGCAGCATGCTGCCGTCTTAAGCGCCATACCATTTTTCATGACTCGTGTGATTGCCAATGCAGCAGTTAAAGCCGGAATCCACTACCTGGACTTGACGGAAGATGTCGCCAGTACAGAGACGGTCAAGGCTCTTGCAGAAAAATCCTCCCACGCGATGATTCCCCAGTGCGGGCTTGCACCAGGCTTTATCTCTATAGTCGCTAATGATGTAGCCGGCACCTTTGATGATCTTGAAACGATTCGCATGTGCGTTGGCGCATTGCCGCAGTATCCCTCCAATTCGCTGAATTACAATCTCACCTGGAGTACCGATGGTGTGATTAACGAATATTGTGAGCCCTGTGTTGCGCTTATCGATGGCGAATTAACGATTGTGCCAGCACTGGAACACCTTGAACATTTTTCACTTGATGGCATCAATTACGAATCTTTCAATACATCCGGTGGCCTTGGCACACTGGCTGAATCGTTAGCAGGTAAGGTTAGGAATCTCTCCTATCAAACTATCCGTTATCCTGGTCATCGGGATATTATGAAAACCCTGCTGCATGATCTACAGCTACGCGATCGGCGAGACCTGCTAAAGGATGTGTTTGAAAATGCGTTACCTGCAACCTTACAGGATGTTGTATTAATTTTTGTCACCGTCAGCGGCAGCAAGAACGGGCAACTATTTCAGGAAACCTACGCCAATAAAATCTATGGGCAGGAGATGAGTGGCAAATTCTACAGTGCTATTCAGATTACGACTGCCGCGAGTATTTGCACTGTTCTGGATCTGCTGATGAGTAATGAAATACCAACCCAGGGGTTTGTGCGCCAGGAAGAAATTGGCCTTGAAACGTTTTTGCAGAACCGATTCGGTAGGTATTACCGAACTGATAAGAGCCTGCACCTGGCGGCCTAGCGACTGTATCGAAACGGCAGAATCAGATCTTAGCGATCAGATTACTCAAGGCATCGCAATTCCGTACGCGCTCTTTAGTGGTGGTCCCAAGGAACCCGACATTAAGGGAAGTCACACCCACATCTTTCAAAACCTGAAGCCTTTCCCGAACAAAACCCTCCGGACCTACAAGTGAAGTGGAGTCAAGATACGCTTGCGGGATGGCCGCTTCTGCTTCTGACTTTCTACCAGAGAGATAGAGCTCCTGGATGGTTTCTGCCTCATCCTCAAAACCATATTTGCGAAATACCTGGTTGTAAAAATTCTTCTCCTTTGCGCCCATGCCACCAACATACAGGGCAATAGCCGGTCGTGCCATGTCGCGATATGTTTCAAGACCTTCGCCAATGGCAACCGAGCCACCGGCATAAATATCCAGCGGGGGCCTGCCAGGATCACGCTTCGCAGCACCTTTTCTTAAAGCATCACCCCATACTGTCTCGGCTCCTTCAGCCATGTAAAAAGCCGGTAACCAGGCATCGGCTAATTCAGCAGTCATCGCCACACTTTTTTCACCCAGAGTCGCCAGGGCAATTGGAATTTCGTCTCGATAAGGATGGTTGATAATCTTTAATGGTTTTCCCAGACCAGTCCCCTGGTCAGCGGGTAGTGGGATCTGGTACTTCCTGCCATTGTAGTTTAGCTTTTCTTGCCGCTTCCAGACCATCCTGCATATCTCGATGGTTTCTCTCATTCGTGTCATGGGAGCGTCAAAAGGGACGCCGTGAAATCCTTCAATGACCTGCGGTCCTGATGCACCAAGACCCAGCATGCAGCGCCCTTCAGACAAGGAATCAATACCTGCTGCGGTCATCGCCAGAACGGTGGGTGTTCTGCTATAAATATTCAATATGCCGCTGGCAATGGTTACACGTTCAGTCTTGGCCGCAAGATATCCCATGGCACTGACACCATCAAATGAATAGGCCTCTGGCACCCAGACAACATCCAGACCAGCCTTTTCCATTTCAATGATTTCTTTTGCCGCACCGACAAAACCCTGTGCGTAGCTCATTAAAGTTGAGATTTTCAATCAATTACTCCTGTTAATACGCTCGTAGCCGAGTGTAGTGCGACAGGGACTTTAGTTGCAAATGAAAGGTTGCAAGTAAAGATGGCAAATTAAGGCTGCAATCACAGACTCCTGACGAGCCGTGGAAGATAGAAGGAAAGCGATGCTGCCCGGGAAACAAAATAGAGCATCAACGAAGCCCATAAACCGTGATTTCCGTAGGTTCCGGCAAGGAACCACCAGGCAATGAGGTAGACGGCAAGTGAAACAACCATGGCATTGCGCATTTCAGGGGTTCTTGTCGCGCCAATAAAAATACCATCCAGCAGATAGCACCAGACTGAAAGCACCGGTGCAGCAATTACCCAGGGAAGGTAAATGGCGGCGGACTGGCGAACCTGCTCGGCATTGGTGAGGATCTCGATTGCAGTGGTACCAATAAAGAAAAAGCAAATGCTGACAAATGCTGCAGTCAGAAGTGACAACTGGGCCGAGTAGAGGATCGCTCGCCTTAGTTGCTCCTTGTTTCTTGCGCCAACTGCATTGCCCACCAGACTTTCTGCAGCCAGTGCGAAGCCATCAAGAAAAAATGCCGAAAAAGAAACAAACTGCATCAGGATTGCATTGGCCGCGAGTAGAATATCCCCTGACTTCGCACCTTCGTTGGTAAACCAGCCGAAGGCAAAGATCAGGCAAAGTGTTCGAACCATGATGTCGCGATTTACAACAAACATTCGTTTTAGTGCGGCTGTATCCAGCAATCGGCTTTGAGAAATGAGCAGGCCGGATCCTTTCATCTTATTGAGTACGATCATTAGCCCGACAATCAAAGCGAAGCATTCTGAAATGACGGTTGCTGCCGCCACACCTGCGACTTCAAGATCAAAGCCAACGACAAAAACGAAATCAAGGATGATATTGGTGAAATTGAGTAATAGTTGAATGATGAGGATTGAACGCGTGTCCTGCTGACCTAGCAGATAACCAATTATCGCCAGGTGAGCCAGGCTGAGTGGTGCCCCCCAGATTCTGATCTGGAAATAGGTAAGGGCGGCCGTTTCAACCTGTTCGCTGCCGGAAATGATCGAGAAACATAGGTTAATAATTGGAATCTGGAATATAAGGAGTAGCAAGCCAATGACTGCGCCGATCAAGAACGCCCGATAGAAAGCTGCCCTGGCTTCGGTGCTGTCACCAGCGCCCAGCGCCTGGGCGACCAGGCCAGTGGTGCCCATTCTCAGGAAGCCAAAACCCCAGTAAAGAAAGCTGAATATCATTCCACCGACTGCGATCGCACCGATGAGTGCGGGATTCCCAAGATTACCGATAACGGCAGTATCAACCAGCCCTAAAAGTGGAGTCGATATGTTGGAAAGAATAATCGGCCAGGCGATGTAAAAGACATGGCGACGCGTGACGGTAATTGAATTCAATGTGCCTGGTGAGGTAGATCGTTCGATTTAAAGTTGAATGTTACCAGCTTCCCCCTGGGGATTCCCGTCTTAGCAGTTTGCTATCTTAAGTCTTTCATTTGCAGACAACGTCGAATGCGATTATCGTTTGTTGATTAATTCAGGAGAGATGCGTGAACGAAGACAATATCCCGGTTGTTGTTGGCTGCGGCCAGTTAGTTGACCATGAAGCGAGTGTTGAGAAGCATATTGATCCCCTGAGTATGTTGTCTCAGGTAGCAACCAGTGCTGCAGAGGATACTGGCGCGGGTGCAGCGCTATTGGCGAAACTCGATACCATCGCGCTGGTGGGCATAGCTGGCTGGCATCCGGATAATGCACCGAATCTGCTTGCCAGCAAAATTGGCGCCCACCCGGACCATGAATATGTCACCGGAACAGGAGGGCAGGTCGGTATATCGCTGTTAAATTTCGTCGCCAACGAAATTGTTAAGGGGAATACGGGTTTATCATTGGTTGCTGGTTGTAATAACCTCAAAGTGCTGATGAAAGCAATACAGATTGGCACACAACTGGAATGGACAAGAGGAGGCAGTGGTACCCCGGTCATGGTCGGTGGAGACGAACCCGGCAGCAGTGAATTGGAAGGCTTATATGGCCTTAAGCAACCACCTGATATTTACCCTCTGTTTGAAAATGCGTTTCGGGCGAAGTTGGGGCTGGATCTGAGTCAGCACCGTGAAAGGATGGGTAATCTGTTCACAAAATTCACTAAAGTCGCAGCAGACAACCCCTATTCATGGTTCCCAACTTATCGCCCTGCCGCGGAATTAACGACAGTAACACCTGCCAACAGGATGATTTCTTTTCCTTATCCAAAATACCTGAATGCCGTGTTGAATACGGAGCAGGCTGCGGGGTTGATTGTATGTTCTGTCTCCAAAGCTAAATCGCTTGGTATTCCAGAGGACAAATGGATCTACTGGTGGGGTGGAGCCCACAGCCAGGAGAAAGCCTGGTGGGCGAGCGAGAGACCTGAGTTTGCTAAATGTCCATCGATGAAAGATACGCATTTGAGTGCACTCAGTAATGCCGGTGTCGAGGTCGCGGATATGAACTATTTCGATTTTTATAGCTGCTTTCCCATTGCTGTCCAGATGGCTTGTGAAATGCTGGGTATTGACCCTGAAGATAATCGAGGTTTTACGGTAACGGGTGGCCTGCCTTATGCGGGAGGACCCGCCAGTGCCTATACCCTGCATTCGCTCGCAGAAATGGTGGCAAAGCTCAGGCGAGAAAGGGGCAGCAGGGGGCTAGTCACTGGCAATGGCTGGTACCTCACCAAACATTCTGCTGCTGTTCTGGCATCTGCCCCACCGGAGTCAGTGCCCTCAGATGGCCTCATTGATCAGCTACCTTCGGCAGAAATGCTAACATCACCGGCAGTTGTCGACCCGGATGCAAAAGGACCGGCGGTTATTGAAGCGTATACCGTTTCGTATGATCGGGATGGGAAACCCTGCCGGGGAATTGTATTGGGTAAAACAGATAATGGTAGTAGATTTATGGCCAATACGCCGGATTCTCTCGGTTTCCTCGAGAGTTTTGTGGCGGAAGAGCAGGTAGGCACTTCGGGTGTTCTATCCAGGGATGGTGAGATGATGCGTTTCAGTCCTTAGGGATGTTTTAAGCCGTTATAAACTGTGTATTGAGTTCTGGGTAGATGAATTCTGGTGATGTTTCAGTGATATCCCTGATGTCTTTGTGATGTCGCTCGTTGAAAGATTACAAATCCATCACTAATGTAAAAATTATCTTACATATAATTGATGTGGTAGAGTTTATAATTCCTTTACCCTGTTTTAAAAAAGCAAGAATCAAAGAAGGAGGACTAGAATTATGCCTGATGTGGATCAAGTAAAGTTTGTACTGAGATTACCGCCGAGCCTGCACAAGAAAATAAAGCGTCGAGCCAAGGGTAATAATACGTCCATGAATAAGGAGATCACTAACATCCTGAATGATTCCTTTAGCTCAGCGACTACCGGCAAGGTATTGAATGATCTGGTCAAACGACTAGAGAAGAAAAAGGTCATTTAAAATTAAGGCAGACCTGGTCTCTTGACCAGGTTCTTTTCTTCACGCAAGCTCTCTCGACCTGTCTATCAGCCTGACCCCTTGGAGAGAGATCGTGACTCGAGAATACCATCCGCTCGTTAAAAAATATGTTGACTGGAGCCCGGTTTCAGCAAAGGTGATGGAGCGCGGCAAGCAGGTTTTTCCTGGAGGAGACACGCGAGCAAGCGCCCATTTCGGTCCTTACCCACTTGTCATGGAACGCGGTCATGGTTGCTATCTGTATGATGTGGATGGCCATGAACTCCTCGATTTTATGAATAACTTTACTTCCATGATTCATGGACATGCACACCCGGATATTGTATCGGCGATTAAAAAACAGGCGCCCCTGGGTTCTGCATTCGCCGCACCCAGCGCCAGCCAGATTGAACTGGCAGAACTTATTATTTCCCGTGTGCCGTCAATAGAACAGATGCGATTCTGCAGTTCAGGAACTGAAGGAACGTTGATGGCGTTACGATGTGCAAGGGCAGTGACTGGTCGGCAGAAGATCATGAAGATGGAAGGTGGTTACCATGGCAGCTATGAGTTGGCCGAGGTTTCACTCGTACCCGTACCTGATGAACGTGGTAGCCTTCATCACCCGAATTCAATTCCAGTAGACAAAAGCTTCCCGGAAAGTGTGTTGTCCGATACGGTAATTTGCCCCTATAACGAACCGGAGCTGGCTCGTGCGTTGATTAACGAACATGCGAGTGAACTGGCTGCTGTCATCGTCGAGCCCATGCTCGGTTCGATGGGAATGATCCCTGCAACAACAGAATTTCTTCAAGTATTGCGGGATGAAACGTCGAAGAACGACATCGTCCTGATATTTGATGAGGTCATCACGCTGCGCCAGTCCGAAGGTGGTGAACAACAGCGGCATGGCATAACACCGGATCTGACCTGCATGGGAAAAATTATTGGGGGAGGCTTACCTGTCGGTGGCTTTGGTGGTAACAAGGACCTCATGAATGTGTTTAACCCGGATGCCGAGGATACCGTGATGCATGCCAGTACATTTAGCGGCAATGCACTGACCATGGCAACGGGTTTGGCAGCGATGGCCATTTTTGGTGAAGACGAGTCAATTCGGATTAACCAGCTGGGTGATCGGTTGCGACAGGGTTTTAATCAGGTTTTGAGCCAGCATGGAATAAAAGGCCAGGCTCTTGGCAGCGGCTCGCTGACCAATATCCTGTTATCGAGTGATGATATCAAGGACTCAAGAGGCACCATGCAGGCGATGATTGATGCCGGACATATTAGTGCTCTCGTGCACCTGGGTATGCTCCGTCAGGGAGTCACTTCTGCAAGCCGGTTAATGTACTGCATTTCGACTCCGATGGATGAGTCACATGTCGATACGGCCATTACCGCATTGAGCGACACGCTCACGGAACTCAGACCCTATATTGAAGCGGAGAGACCGGGACTGCTTGGTTGATGGCCCCATGACCACACTCCGGCAGATTCTATTCCTGGTCTCCGCACCGCTTTTCTTTATTACTTTTGCGATACCGGTGCAGGCGAAACAGCTCGGCGCCAGTGCGCTTGAAATTGGTGCATTGTTCAGCCTGTTCACGATCTCTTTGATGATTCTAAGACCCCTGGTGGGGTTTGCGCTCGATCATTATGGCCGCAAGCCTTTTGTGGTCGCTGCAATGGCCATCTACTGTGTGGCCAATATTTTCTATGCCTTTGCCACGGACCTGACGGCAATGTATATCGCAAGAATTCTCCAGGGAATTGGTGCCTCGTTGATGCTTATCAGCGTTGACACCATCACGGCGGACTTTACGGCGGAAAATGAACGAGCCATGGCAATGGGTAAGAATATGGAAACCCAGACCCGCTCAAGCATTGTTGGCGCAACCATCGGCTTTACGCTGTTGGGTGCTATGCCCCTGGTCGCGTGGAAATATTCGTTCGGGATATTTGCCCTCATGTCACTTGCCGCCCTGTTTGTGGCTTTTGTCCGCCTGCCCGAATCAATGCCTGAACGATCTGAGACAATGACCAAACCATGGGTGATGACTTCCAGCCTGCGGCGTCTGTTGGTTATTGTGTTCCTCGCAGGATTTGCCAGCGCCCTGATTCAACCCATATATCTTATCTATTTACAGGATAAGTTTGATCTTCCCTTGCAGATGTTGGCATGGGCGTTTCTTCCAGCGGGCATAATCTACGCAGTGTTACCTTCGAAACTGGGGAGATTGGGTGACAAATTTGGCAACGTCAGAGTGTTGGTCACAGGCCTGCTGATGGCGGGTGTGATCTATTTATCTTTGCCGCATCTGGAGCATTATGTTGGTTTCGTCATAGCCTATACAATATCCAGTATCGGCTGGGCCATGTTCGAACCTGCAAGAAAGGCACTGGTATCGTTGCAAGCTACTGTGATGAATCGCGGAAGGATTTTCGGGGTTGTTGAACTGGCAGCTGGGATTGGCGCAAGTCTTGGACCAATCATAGGCGGGTATCTCTATGATACCAGCGGTGCTGCACTCACTTTTTATTTGGTCGGTACGCTGGTGGTGGGCAATGCTGTGCTAGCCAGATTTACGCTTTCAAAGGCACAAAATTGATAGCCTTCATTACTCGTTATGAAGGAGAATGAGGATTCTCAATTTGAACAAGCAGCGATACCTATTGTAGGATTGTCGCACAAAATGAGATACCTGGTATAAAGGAGACGGTGGAAATGACATACGATATTGTAATTCGCGGTGGGTCAATTGTTGATGGAACCGGTAGTGAAGCAGTGCCCGGAGACCTGGCGATCAAAGATGGGCTAATTGCTGCCATTGGTAAAATTGACGGCGAAGGTGCGCAGGAAATTGACGCAACCGGGATGATTGTTAGTCCTGGTTTTGTCGATATCCACACACACCTGGATGCCCAGATTGGTTGGGACCCGGATATGACTCCAGTGAGCTGGCACGGGGTCACAACAGCGCTGATTGGAAACTGTGGAGTCACCTTTGCACCCTGTAAACCGGAAGATCGTGAACTGCTGGCCGGGATGATGGAAACCGTTGAAGACATTCCCAAACAAGCTATTCTGAATGGATTGTCCTGGGACTGGGAGCATTATGGTGAATATCTTGATTCGATCGAACGACTCGGTACTGCCATCAATGTTGCAGGACTGGTTGGCCACAGTGCCGTGCGCTACTACGTCATGGGTGAGCGAGCCGTTGAAGGACAGGCGAGCGACGAAGAAAGGCAGCAGATGGCGGAGATCGTTGGCAAGGCAATCGACGCAGGTGCCTTCGGATTCTCGACCAATCGATATGAGCCCCACAAAGGACCGGATGGTCGTTCCATACCAGGCACATTTGCCGAGGTTGGCGAACTCGAAAAAATTGCGTCAGTGGTTGGATCAAAAAACGCATTAATGCAGGCAGTCGGTGCGGATTTTCAAGTACTGGCAGCCATCGCAGACACAGCAGATAACAAGGTTCTCTTCAGCTACGGTACGGGTAGTGAAGAGGGGGCCGGTAGCCTCTCAGCCAAGAGGCTTGATGAGCTGTGCAAGGGTCGCAATATCACTGCGATTTCACATGTCCGTGGTTCCGGATTCATGTTCGGATTACAGTCGAATTTGCCAATAAAAGGCGCTGCCTGGAAGAAGTTGACTGCACTCGATTTTAAAGACAGGCTCAAAGCCATCAATGATCCACAGACTGAAGCGAGTTTGATTGCGGAAGCCAGGGAACCGAAGTCATGTGGTATCCCGATGGGTAAGGTCTATTACCTCGGAGCAGGGAAAAGACCAGACTACACTGCCACACAAAGCCTGAAGGAAATTTCAGATGCGGCTGGTGAGCACTGGTCAGAAACATTCTTACGCCTGACGAAAGAGAGTAATGGCAAAGGATTGTTCAACTTCCGAATGTTTGCTCAGAATATGAAAGAACAGGAGGATCTGTTCAAGAGCGATAACATCTATCCAGGTCTCGGCGATGCCGGTGCCCATGTGTCACAGATTATGGATGCCGGTTGGTCCAGTTTTGTACTATCCCATTGGCACCGTGAAACAGGCAACTTCACCATGGGCCAGGCCATTCAAAAGATGACCTCTGGTCCGGCCAGGGTAATTGGGCTTAGCGATCGTGGGATACTAAAAGAGGGTATGCGAGCCGACGTTAATGTATTTGATGCTAACAATGTGTCTGAGTTGCAGCCGGAGCTGGTGCATGACTTCCCCGGCGGCAGCCCACGTTACATCCAGAGAGCAACTGGTTTTAAAGCCACCATCGTCAATGGCCAGGTGAGCCTGCTGGATGACGAACTAACTGGAATTCACGCTGGCAAGGTGTTGCGGTTCTCCGGATGATGCTAGGTGTATGAATTCAAGTTGAATCAAGTTTCTATTAACCTCCTGACAGAGCCTGGACGATAACCAGCTCTTCCTCACCGAGAAGTTTTCGCAACAGGCTGAACTCTTGTTCGCCATCAACGAAAATGCGAACGTGCGGTCGAATTTGATTCTATTCATTGACAATCCTGAAGCGAATACCAGTGAACTGCTTGTCAAGATCGCGCAATACATCATCAACGTTGTTACCGGTGGCGGTGACGCATCGATCGCCGGTATAAGAAATAAGTGGCTGGGGAATGAAGACGTTCATCTGACCGTGACGGCTTCCACCGAGTAGATTTCCGGTAGGTGGGCGGCAATATTCGACCAGTTTTCTCCTTCATCGACACTGGCCCAGACTTCACCACTGGTCGTCCCAAAATAGACACCTGCAGGTTCGCCGTCATCGACGCTCATGCATTGACGCTTCACGGTATACCAGCCACGTTTAGGCAATCCTTTGTCCCGGCGCAACCAGCTCATGCCGCCATCTCTTGTCTCGAATATCGCTGGCCGACCATCGGGACTCGTTCGCGGCCAGACGTCTGTGCCGTCCATTGGAAATACCCAGACCCGATTCGCATCCCTCGGGTGAACACCGATGACAAATCCAATATCACCAACGTCTTCAGGCATGTTGTTGCCGATTCGCGTCCAGGTTGTTTCCGGGCGGCTGATCCGATAAATACCGCAGTGGTTCTGTTGATATAACAGGTTCGGATCAGCAGGGTGCATTACAACCGAATGCGGATCATGATCCGGGCCTATCTCGTTCCAATGCAGGCTTCCTGGTTGTCTCTCCATACCCTCCTCATCAGCTTCAGGATCTGCCAGTGGGGTTGACATCCCTTGATTCAGTGGAGACCAGGATTCGCAGTGATCCGTGGTCTCCCAGACGCCGCCGCCGGACAAAGCGAAGTACATGTGATTTGCATCCAGCGGGTCAACCAGGATGGAATGCAGAATAGGACCATCAGGAGTCCCTGCCTGCGGATCTTCGGTTCGTTTCGAATAATCAGGATGGTCGTTGAAACCTGCAATACCTTCCCAGGTGGACCCGCCATCTGTAGACGTCCAGAGTGCTTGTGGTGACGTGCCCGCGAACCAGACATCTTTTTCATCAGGGTGCCCTGGGGATATAAAAAAAGTGTGGCTGACAACCTGGCCTGCCTCACCTTCGGGAGCCGTTCTAAATGCCGGTGGTCGCTGCGCCTCTTGCCAGGTAGCACCTGCATCCTGGGAGCGAAAGATTGTTGGACCGAGGTGTCCGGTCCTTGCTGCCGCCAATAGTGTGCGACCGTCTCGAGGATCCAGCAATGCATGATTGATAATATGCCCGAGAAAAACCGGTTCTGATAACGACCATGATGAGCGGCTCTCGTCAGGAGTTAGGAAAAATAATCCTTTGCGAGTTGCGACCATAATGGATAGACCCGCAGATAAAGCGATCCCCTGCTCCATTCCTGGACTCCTTCATATGCGATGACAGATAACCACATAAAATATACGCCTTTTCACTTCGTGATGCTGGGAATTTGCGTGGGTTGATAGAGATCATCAGGACAGAGTGTCTGGCCCATATTGGTCGGTGATAAATACAAAGACATCATGCATGTCGATAGCCGATGTGGCTGCTCAGGGGGATTCATCACAGGGTGAAATTGAAATCCTCAATCAACATGCCGGGGCATTGACTCCCTCCGGGATGCCTCCTGTAGTAGGTACTGGAGTTTACAAGCATGTCTGAGAAGGCAGTCACAGCCAACAGATTTTCGCCCCAGGCATTATAAATCGTCTCATCAAATCGAAGGTCTTTGATGGGTGCGACAATTTCTCCATCTTCCACGTAAAAACAAGCGAATCTCGTCATGCCTGTCATTCGCCCTTTTTTTGTATCACTCCAATTGAGGTAATGGAGGTTTGATATGTACAGACCAGTGTCAAGATCCGTCAGAATGTCTTCCTGTTTTAAATCACCAGTTTGGAGTATTGGCGAACGTAAGGACTCCTGAATATTTGAATAGTTTGAAGCCAGGTCGAATTCGATTGCTGTCCTGGTGGATGTTAATAAGTTCTGCAGCGCGCCCTGCTCAAATATGGTGATCTCATCGTTTGCCAGTTCTCCTTCTTCATTGAATGTTGGATGCAATCCCAGTAAGAAATTCTCCTTCAGGGAGAATTTATCAGATAAGTTGAGGCCTTCAGACTCGAGTAGCAACAACGGGGAGTTACCACGTTTCAACGCACTTTGGCTCGCTCCACCCCAGTTAAATAGTTCCAGCAAATCTCCTACTGCCGAAGGTGCAAAATAACAACGATACTTGCCCGGTTTCAAAATTTTGTTGGGTTTGGACATGTACTTCAGGTTTTCCTTCGCTGTTTCCAGGTTATCAACGAAGGCCTTCTCTTCAAATCGAGTTCCACTGTAAGAAGATTTAACAGCCTTTTCCTTCTCGGTGTAGAGCGAATAGTCAAAGCAAAATGAAGTACTTTCAAACCAGTGCCGTTGACCGAGGGAATTTGCATTCCCAATGGCGAGTTTTCCCGATACCAGTAAACCGGCGAGATCCACATTGGCAGAACCTGCGGTAATGATTTGCAGGTATTCATCGGGTGTTGGTAAGTTGCCATCGCGAACAGATCTTGATGTACCAAAATTTTCTGCTTCTACAAAAAATGGTAATGATTCCAGTGACTTTAACCGGTCTCGAAGGGTTGTAAGGCAAGCCTTGCACTGGCTTACGTTATCTCCAACGTTATTGGTCAGGGGCAAAGTGACACTGGACTCTTTGCCCTGGTTTTTGAGGGCAATGACAAGTTCCATTTGAACTACATCGGTTACCTGCCTGACCTTCGATTTGTTAAATCGGATGAAAAGCGAATCTTCACCGTAAAAGTTAAGTACCAATTGCTCTTCTTCTGAGACTTCCGCAAAAAGGGACTCTGAAACTGACGTAAAGAGATTCTCCATCAGGCACCACCAAAAACTTCAATGTCGGTGAATAAACAGGGAGGGGTTGAATGCCCAACCCTTATAATCTGGTTAGGCTCACCCTTACCACAGTAAGGAGACCCATAAACTTTTACTGTCTGCTCATTCCCCACCTTTACCAGGCTGTTCCAAAATGGTGTAGTGACGCCACGATAATTTGGGTTCTTTACCGTGTCGGTAATCTCACCATCTTCTATCAACTGTCCATATTCACAGCCGAACTGGAACTTATTCCTATAGTCATCAATTGACCAGGATCGATTGGATTGCATAAGAATGCCTTTTTCGGTGCTTGCAATCATTTCATCCAATGTCGAATCACCCGGTTCGAGGTTGATGTTCGCCATCCGGTCAATGGGTGCCCGATTCCAGTCACTTGCCCTTGATGAGGCTACACCCGGTAAGTTGGAGCGTTGTTGTGATTCCAGGCCGCCAATACCACGAAGCAACAGGCCGTCCCGGATGAGATATTCTTTGTTGGCCTTTGCACCTGTATCGTCGAAAGCATAGGAAGCCATTGCTGATTCAGTGTCCGGGTCGAAGCTGATGTTCATCAGATTTGAACCATACTGAAGTGTTCCAAAATCCTCGGGCGAAACAAAGCTCCAGCCCGCATAGTTTCTCTCATCTCCAAGAATACGGTCCAGTTCAAGGGGGTGGCCAATTGACTCGTGTATTTGCAGATAGAGTTGATCTGGCATAAGAAGGAGATCGCGATTGCCCGACGGGCAATTCCTGGCACTGAGAAGCTCCACTGCCTGATTCCCTACTCTCACGGCATCGGCAAGCAATTGTGGGTCACTCAAATCTTCGAGTCCTGCCTGCAACCCATTAAACCCATAAGTCCTCGATTGGGTCTCGCTGTCACGTTTTGCAGTCACCCCGAAATCTTTCGAAATAATTGAAAACTCCTGGCTCCATTGAGAGCCATTGGAACTCTCGAAGTGGATCCTCGTGTGAACCAGCATAGCTTCTGCCCAGCTGTCTATGATTTCGTTGGACACCTGTAGTTCTTTTGATAATTCAATCAGGATCTTTTGTATCTGCCCGAAGGACATAGAGTCCAGTGCTTGTCCGTGAGGAGACATGTAGCTACCCTTGTTTGTCGGGCGTGCTGATTCATCAAAGGAATGGAGGTTCATCTCCGAGCATTGGCTGGCAAGTGAAAGCGCCTTAGAAAACGCTGCATCCACACCCGATGGCGATAGGTCTATGGTCGCAGCAGAAGCAAACTGGCCTGATATTAATACTTCCACCATGATGCCGTGAGAAATTCTGGATTCACAGAGATCTGCCTTGCCATTTCTGGCTGATAGCTGGTCTGTAACTTCTCGATATTCCCGGATACCGACCCATTCACATTGGCCGGAAAATTTCTTAATGCTTTTCTTCCAGTTCGCAATCATTCTCTGATTCTCCGAATAGTTTCCAACTGATGCTCCAGGTGCTTAACCGAGGTCCTGCTTTAGCCTATTCAGAACACATGGGCTCCAAGCATTATTCGGTTCAATGTTTGGAAATGTGTAGAATATACTCCGGTTTCAATCTTTACCAAGGGGGTACTCCATTTCCACCATCTTTCCGATGAGTTGGGCAGTCCTCAGACTACCTTACTGACTATTGAGATAAAAATATGCCATCACTTCGAGAGATACTTACTGCAGAGTTAAAGAAACTGCCCGGAATCGAAGAGAAACTCTGGCCAGATTCTCCTGGATTCACTTCCTTTCAATTCAAGGGTAGGGAAGTTGCCCATTTCGACACAGACCACGAACTGGATGTTAGATTAACCAAAGAAATAATAGCGAGTGAGCGTCTGGAACATCCTCGTGATTCAACCAACCATCCGAAACGATTTCGTAACAAGCTGCATTGGATTGTATTGCCCTTCCATAACAAGAGCCTCATCAATGAAGTTGTTAGATTAGTCAAAGTTGCAGCGGAGCAGGTTTAACGAGCAAGTAATTTGATACTTGCGATGTAAAAGGAGGCTGGTAAAAAGCAGAGTCTCTGCACATTGCACCAGTACCTCTTCGTGCTAATGCGCTTCGAGATATTCCTGAGCCGTTTTGGCTATCTACTTTCGAACCGCTAAAACACCGAATACCCGAATTTTGGTGAAATTTCGGTTAGCTCGTTGCGGCCCTGCAACTTTCTGGTCCATTGATCGCTCATTACAAGTTGAGAGTTAGAATTTGCTGTCTGCCATACTGGTAAAACAGTGTAAAATATCAAAAAGCGCGACCATTTTTGATCTCAACAAGGTATTTTTTCATATGAATACTAAAGAACACATCGCGGCAATAGGTGATCAAGGCTACACCATTATCGAGGGTCTGCTCAGTGAAGATGAAGTGAGCCGAATTCGCCTCGCGCTTGAACCCTACCTCCAGGGTGACCTGATGGGTAGAAATGATTTTGAAGGTTTTCAATCGGAGCGAGTCTATGCGCTGCTGGCTAAGCATCCGGACCTGGCCCTTATCGTAGAACACCCTTCGGTGCTGGACATCGTGGATCAGCTACTCGAACCTGATTACCTGCTTTATGCAAACCTTGCGATCAACTGCCATCCGGGCGAAACCAATCAGGATTTTCACCGCGATAACACCGGCGGAAATACCTGCAATCCCACCGACATTCATGGTATCAGCACCATCTGGAACTTCGATGATTTCACCGAAACTAATGGGGCGACAGAACTCATCCCGCAGAGCCATAAGTGGCTGGATGAGTACCCAACAGAGGATGATCCGAGAACCATCAAAGTCATCATGCCTCAAGGCTCGGTTCTGATTTTTACCGGCTCGCTGTATCACCGTGGCGGCGCCAACAATTCCAATAGGCCGCGACTTGCAATTACCCCACAATACTGCCAGCCCTGGTTAAGGCAACTCGAAACGATGGTGTTGTCGGTGCCACCCGAAAAGGCTCGAGCACTTTCTTCCCGTGTACAGGCGTTGCTTGGCTACAGCGTCCGGGCGCCGGGGTTTATGGGATTCGTCGACGGCGTACATCCAAAACGACTCATCGACCCCGATTATGAGGGTCGCCATGCTCGTGGTGTGCCGACATTTCGAGGCGTGCGCAATAGCCAGGGGTATAAGTAGGACAATACCGACAAACACGGGTTCTATCACATTCCCATTTGATGCCTATGCCTAAATTTGGCGCGCAATCCTATAAGTTACATTTGGCCGTCCTTCTTCTGGTCACAGCGCCACTTATTCTGGCTGCGCCAGCCGACCAGAGTCATGCAGATGAATATGCTGCGCAACTGCTGGATGAAGAAAACCCGCAACGACACGTGGCAGGACTGCGGCTCGGCAGGCGTCGCACCGCTGCGTATAGCGGTTGGCAAACTGCCCGACACCGACAACTGGCGACCAGTTACTGAAGTTCTTACCTACCTATATCCTAATTGTCTATTTTGGATTGAGCACACTGAAGATCATTCGCTCAGGGACAAAACCAATTCGCGAATGAGCACGGCCGGCCCCAGCACTTACTCCGATCCTAGAAATTAGGCTGACCACTAGGTTCAAATCGCCAACAAACTTGCTCGAGTGGTTCGGCGGTGGCTAAAAGTCAGGATAGTCGATAAAGTACGATCAATCACACTCTTTGAATAGGCCATTCTGGATGACACTCAATATCACCAAGGACTCTGTAGATCTCGGCATCGTCACAAAAAATGCCGATAAACTTCTTGAATTTTATCGCGACACCCTGGGCCTCAAGGTCGAAGGAGAAATGCCGATGCCTGGTGGCGGGCATATGACACGACTTCAATGTGGTAGCAGTGTAATTAAGATTGTGGTCAATGGGAAAGAACCAGCGGGCATTTCTGCACCTGGTGGTATTGGTGGCGCAACTGGTTATCGTTATTTCACCATCTCAGTGAGCAATCTTAAAGAGGCCACGGATGCGTGTTCCGCGGCCGGTTACAAGGTGGCTGTACCACCTGTCGAGATACGCAGTGGCATTACCATTTCCATGATTGAAGATCCTGATGGCAACTGGGTGGAGCTTTTGCAGATCGACTGATCGTCAGGCACGTCTGTCAAAACCAGGAGGATAATCATCTCTTCAATAGAACTGGCTCCCTAACAATTTTACTATTCCAGTCCAGGCTAACGACGAGGTTGAATATTTGCTGCCTGTCAAGGTACGTGCCATTCGCCATGATAGCCATGCCAAGATTGCGACCAGGATGCAATGTCGGGTGAGTTTGTCCGGATAGGTTTCTAGTCATAATCCCAAAACTCCCGCTAGATGATTTGTCTATCAGAAACAATCATTTTTTGATTCTTGAAACTGTTAACAGTATGCGGCGTAAAATCTGATCATAATTACTAATCTACTGGAAACAAAGCGCCCGGATTTATGGAGCCGGAGTAAAGTGGCAGAGTAAAATCTTATTAATCAACGCTGTAATGTCTAGAGAATCGAGATTTTGGTCAACTGACTGGCATCCCTCGCGCTAAAATATTATCGGTTCCCCGACCGATTTTCTGATCTGACCCCCTCTATATTGATTGTCCCCAGAGGAGGTTCACCTAATGAAAACAATTATTACGTTAGCGGGAGGCATGCTGTTGTCCGCTGCAACGCTGGCTGTGGAGGTTGGCTGCACGGCAAGTGCCCAGTCACTGTTTCTTGCATGCGGATTTGATGTACAGGAGGGTTATTTTGAGGGCCTTGCTGTGTGTGGCGACACCACCGATACAGAAGCCGCGGCGACATGCTCAGAAGAAGTGGCGGCAGAACGTACTGAAGATACAGAGGAATGTGGTGATGTGCTGGAAGCACGTATCGAGCTGTGTGACAAATTAGATGATGCAACCCACGTCGTTGCCTTTGGAGAGGACTTCGCTGATAACTTCGTTGATCCCCTCGACATTGGTGTCACTGTCGATCCGAACCCGTGGTTTCCATTGGTACAGGGGAACGTCTGGGTCTATGAGGCATCAGGCACCGATGAAGATGGTGAAGAAATTGAGGAAGAGATCATTGTCACCGTCACTGGTGACATCAAGCTCATTGAAGGCATTCGCTGCCTGGTCGTGAACGATACCGTATCCGAAGACGGTGAAGTCCTTGAGGATACAGATGACTGGTTTGCCCAAGACAAGGACGGCAATGTTTGGTATTGCGGAGAGATATCGCAAGAAAAGGAAACGTTCGACGGAGATGAACCCCCGGAACCGGAATTGGTTGAGCTGGAAGGTTCATGGAAGAGTGGCCGGGAAGATGCCAAAGCAGGGATGCTGCTTCCTTTTGCACCTGTTGTCGGTCAGGTCATCAGAACCGAAGTGCTGTTTGGTGATGCCGAAGACGTCATCGAAATCGAGAGCCTTGCTGGCACTGAATCCGCTGAGGCTGCGAGCTGCAGCGAAACCTGCCTGGTCACCCTCGACTACAGCCCGCTTGAACCAGGCGAATTCGAAAACAAGTACTACATGGCAGGTATTGGACTGATTGTTGAAACCAAACTTGGGAGTTCTGAGCGAGTTGAGCTCGTTGAATTTACGAGCAACTGATTTAGCAACTCTATTAAGAACGGGAGAGATCAAAATGAATCTAAGAACATTTATAAGTTTATGCGCAATCGTCACTCTACTAAACGGTTGTGGAGGTAGTGGAAGCAGCAGTAATCCTGCACCAGTAATTAGTGAGCCGACAACGCCAGCCAGTGTGACATTATCAGGGGTGGTGTTTGATGGTCCTGTTTCAGGAGGATCTCTTTATGTTTTCTCCGCTGATAATGTGCAAGCGGCCCTCGACAATGCTGCCGCTGCAGACGATCGTCAGGCAGCGCTGGATGACAGCAACCCAATAGTATCGGCGGTCCTGGGTGAATCAGAAGATGGTG
>SMVA01264085.1_pt1 | contig 28351 bp, 28 predicted proteins | sample 2456451 | NCBI WGS metagenome assembly SMVA01 (sample SAMN11095933, study PRJNA526329) | marine sediment metagenome | biome: Marine sediment; feature: Surficial sediment; material: Deep marine sediment; isolation source: Hadal surficial sediment | place: Pacific Ocean | collected 2014-05 | depth... | reverse complement strand
TTCTAGCTTAATCTTATCCACAGTGCGCATAATGTATATTATGTTAAATAGAATAGATAAACACAAAGTTATGCACACCCCTATCTCAGGATAAGAAACTCTGGTGATAACTTGCGAATTTGTGGGTAACCGAAGGGACAGACCTTGCCCCGCTAAAAAGGCTATATAACCTCAGGTAACGAACAAAACATTGAATTTAAAATTTGAAGTTAGTGAAACTGACGCTGAATAATGCCTGTCTCTATATTGCCAAAAGTACGACTGCTATTCGCAAACCTCCTCGCAAGCTCTAGTTACCTCCTTTAGGACCCCTTTTGGCTTTATGAGGGCGTTTCGAATCATCGGTACCACATGATCCCATGCCTTGTGTGTCTCACCGTAGCCAGGCAATTCTTGTAACTTTGCCTGCCAATTTCTGACATTGGCGTATGGAGCGAGCTTTTCGTTGCGGCTGGGGTCAATATTGAGCGCACACAGCTCAGTCGCGAACAACAGGTCTGCCGCAGATATTTCTGGGCCGGATAAATACCCGCCATCTTCCAACATTGAGTCCAACTGACCCAACATATGATCCAGGGCCTTTGTTTTGGCTAAAACTTCAGCAGCATTTGGCGGCGCAATGCCAAGATACGCAGGCATCAGTAGCACTGACAGAAAGTAATCAAGCGTGAGAATTTGGCGCAGGTTCGTGTGGTACCAGGATAAGTGCTGGCTGATAACTGCTTTATGCTCGATATCGTGTCCAAACCAATATGCGCCAATATCGTTGATATCCGCAAGATATTGCATAATCGCTGTCGCTTCGGATAAGAAAAAATCGCCATGTTTCAAAGCCGGAACTTTTTGCAAAGGATTAACGGCCTTAAATTCAGCAGACATGTGCTCCCCCCGGCTAAGCCAGACATATTGCAGCTCGTGCGGGATACCTGCTTCAAGGCAAAACCAATGCACTGCTCTACTAGGCTCTGAAGTCGGGTCATAAAATATTATCGGTGAAGTCATAGCGGTCTCTAATGTGGAACGTGAAAAGAATATAGCTGAAATGCCGCGAAAATAAACCAATGTCAACGATGCGGGCAGTCTACCACTATCCACTTTTTTACTGGCTCATGGGTCCCCTAATTGCGCCGGCCAACTACTTAATGTAGTATATCCTATTGTTTGATATCCATCAGTTACTATCGAAAATAATCAGGAGCCTTATGTCAGAAGATGATATTAATCTCGGCGAACTGGACAACATGATCGGAGTCGAACTTAGGATCGCTCAGATTCTTGCTGACAAAACGTTTAGTGCAAGCCAGGGCGCGAAGATACCCTCCGGGCACTTTACCGTTCTCAGCCTGATCGACCTTAATGCGGGAATTAACCAGAGCATGCTCGCCAGGTGCATGTACCTGGACCGGTCCACCATGGTGCCGATCCTCGACCAACTGGAGTCCAAGGGCTGGATGGAGAGGCGCAAAAAGCCGGGAGACCGACGCTCGTACGCACTGTATCTGACCCAACAAGGAAAGAACGTGCTTAAAGAGGCCGGTACCCGAGTAAGGGAACTTGAGGCCAACCTCGCTGAAAAGATGGGACCGCAAAAACGAGACCAATTACTCTCCCTAACAAAGGAGCTTCAGCGCGCATTATTGGCACTGATAGATAAAGAGAATTAAGTCAGGAGAAATTGTATGACTGTAAAAGCTAAAAGGTTCGACGAATGGATCAGAGATAGATTCGCCCAGATCAATACTGAACTGGAAGAGATCTATTTTTCCAGCGAAAACCCCGAGATTGTCGAAGGAAAAGGAGACGACCTGAAGGCACAGCTGGTCGATGAGGGAACGGTTTTTATTGTCGACCTGCTGAACGAGGGCAATACCGACGAGGGCTTTGATGCCGGATTCGACGTGTTGGGTAATGTGGGTTTTTACATGGCGGCCTGTAGACGTCACGAAATCACAGAGCCATCGCGTGAAACCAAGTCGCCTCTGGAAGAAGCCTCGGCCCTGGCGATGCAGCTTGGCGCAGCATTGGGCGTTACGCCCAGATTTACATCGGCACACTTGGAAACTCACAATTTCGCCATAAACGGCGAATACAAGACATTTACAAACCTCGACGATGAGAAGCTCTTTCTCGTTCATAACACCAGAGCAGCCTTTGCCTATATGCGTGCTGCGGATGCTTTGTTGCGCGCCCTGCCCCTGGGTGTCTCTCATCCGATAACCGCTGACCACTTAAAGATAGCGAAAGGTGCGCTGCAAGACGTTATAAGCTCAAATTCGGAACTGTATGAGAAACTTGATACCGACAGGTTCTTTTATTGTGTGCGCCCTTACTTCAAACCGCACCGCGTCGGATTACATGAGTATAGAGGAGCCAATGCTGGCGACTTTGCCGGCATCAATGTCATCGATCTACTGCTGGGCCTGTGCCGGGCGGGCAGCTCCTTCTACTCCCAACTACTGGTAGACAAGTTTCTGTTCATGCGACCCGAGGAGCAACTGGTTCTTCGCGATACCATGCGCAAAACCAGTCTTCTGGATGAATTGTTAGACGTTGTGGATAGTCATTCAGACCAACCATGGTTCCAGGAGAACACCAGGCTATTTCTGGAAGTGTGTGAGGCTCACGGCGAAACAGCCATTCAACATCACGAGAAACTGGTATCAAAGTTCATTGAACGACCCGCTCAAATCAGTGGCATGGCGAACAGGCCCGGCCTTACGGCTAGCGGCCCCCCTCTTCCGGTTCTTCTCAAATCGCTGCGAAAGCTTACCGACCTTCGTGCCGCGACCGACAGGGATGACATTCCCAGTCGCTACCACGATATCCAGAAACTACGTACGGCGCTGGTTTAACCGGCGCTTTTGCTGTGGAGACTAACCTCACTATGAGCACCGATTACAAAGGCCTTTTCGTACTCACTAGTGAGACTTATCTACTCAACCATTCGGTAGGTCGACCTCCGGTGACAACACAGCAGGCCTGGGCCGCTGGCTTTCTATCAGCCTGGGAGCACGAGGTGAGTCCGTATGGCCAAAATGGCTTGAATCCATCTCGGCCTTCCGCGACGCCCTGGCTCATCTGATGAACGGACAAACGGCTGAGTTTTGTCCGCAAACCAATTTGTCGAGCGCGCTAACAAAGGTCATTTCTAGTCTGGCCAAGGCCCACAATAGGTCCACAATTCTCTACAGCGAGCAGGACTTCCCTTCCATCGCCTTCGTCTTGCACAAAGCCGAAAGCCTGGGTTACGAATTACAAACAGTGTCAGGAGACTCTGACCTTGAAGCATGGACGTCGGCCCTCAGCGAAGACGTCGCTATCGCGCTATTCACCCATGTGCAATCCAATACGGGCAGGCAGGCCCCATTTCAGAGCTGACTCGCATTGCCGGACAACGGGGCATTATCTCCATCGTGGATGTAGCCCAATCAGTAGGCTGTGTGCCCATTGATCTCAGCCAATGGTCCGCCGACTTCGTCATCGGTTCCTGTGTAAAATGGCTATGTGGCGGACCGGGTGCAGGCTTCCTCTGGTGTTCCAGCGACATCATTGATCAATGCAAACCCGTCGATGTTGGTTGGTTCTCCCACGAGAATCCCTTCGAATTCGACATACACAACTTCCGTTACGCGAAAGACGCTTTGAGATTCTGGGGTGGCACTCCCTCGGTACAGCCCTTTTGCGTTGCCACCAATAGTATTACCACCATCCACAATATTGGCGTTGACACCATTCGCCGGCACAATCTGGCGTTAACCCAGCGTATTATCGACAGCGTTCCCCAGGAGTACGTCATTACACCAATTGACAAAATACATCGTGGTGGCACGCTCGTAATCCGGTTCCCCAAGGAACAACAGAATCAATTCGAACAGAAACTGAGGGAGAGCTCCGTATTAGTTGATTCGAGGCCTACCGGCATACGGCTTTCACCGCATATTTATAATGACGCCCCAGACATTGAGGTGGTCCTTGATTGTATTGAATGAACATTTCGCTGAAACCGAATGGATAGGTGTTGAGCTCAAGGGTTTAGAGCGCCGGCCTGCGTGGCGCTCGACGGTAAAATTCCTTCCGCGAAATTCCCTAGAAACTGTAAGCGAGGTATACGGCAGGGCCGTCAAACTGAATGTCGAACCCGATTTCCCCCCGATCTCTATCCTCGCTCACATCCACATCGATAAATTGGTAACCGACGCCAACCCCAAAGCTCTCGGTAAATCGGTACATAGTTCGCGCATGTATATATGCGAAAGAACCATCGTAATGTTCATACTTGGCACTTAACCAACCCAGGGTCACGGCCAATCCCCATTTTGGGCTAAGCGCATAGAAACCCTGTGCACGTAAATTGGGAAGCGGAGCAAGAATGTCGTCAGAGGCTTCGCTGACGGTGCGCTCCTGATCACCTACAAGGATAGTGGATTCAAGTGATGCACTGAAATCAAACATGTGCAGCCCGCCGCCCAACAAAATTTCCGCCCTGTCGGTTTTATAGACATTGTACATGACCTCGATCATATAGGTGTCGACATCCAGTTTTGTATCGAGATTAGCCCCCGCTTCAAACTCCACACCGTCGAAAGTAAAATCTCGTTTGGTCCTGACACTACCCGTGGTGCTAAATTGAAAAGTACCTATGCTAAACAACCATTTTTCATTGAGCCTATAGCGATACTCCAACAAATAGCTGGTGTCGGTATCGTCAATACCCAGATCATCCAAATCAATTGTAGCCCTGTCAAGCTCATCGGGGTTGGCGTAGAAGGACGCATCAGCAGTTTGTTGGTACGCACCAAGTAGGATCATGTACTTAGTACTTAATTGCGGATGCAGCGGTTCCGCCTGTACTGTTAACCCTGTTGACAACAGCAGGATCGCTGTCGCAGGAACCGCTTTACAAATTTTCATAACCGCCTCTTTTAAATAGAAGTTCAAACCCAGAATCGGTGTCCTGGTCCAGCGAATATTTAAAGCAAACATCTTTTGCACCCTCCCCTATTCCTCCTGTTTCCTTCCAACTTTACCTGCATCTGTGAGCGGGCGAGCGTGGGTATATTCGATTGCTATTCGCAACCACCCTCACAATTCTCTGGCTTTAATATTACGGTACCAGACTTTATCGCCATGATCTTGCAGGACAAAATAGTTCGAGTTCGCCATGCCGTGATCCGGCATATCCCGATACTTACTGTCGGCGATCATCGCGATCCACTCGGGGCCGCCATAGGCAAACGACACTACTTTCACACCGTTGAGCCAATGCTCAATCTTCCCGTCCTTGGAGCGAATGAGCGCCTCGTTCCACTGGCCGGGAGGACGCACAGTCTCCGGTGTTGCGGCAATCATATCGTATAAGTCGCCGGCGCGGTGGGTTTCGATTTTTCCGTTTGAATGTCCCTCGTTGTGCAGCACCTGCATTTCCAGGCCTGTCTGCCAGGGGGCACTATGCTCTTCATCGGCGACATAATAAAAAATACCGCTATTACCGTTCTCGGATATTTTCCACTCCAGCCGCAGTTCAAAGTCCTGATACTTTTGGCCGCCGTAGATAAGATCGCCACTAGCCGTACCCAGCACCCAATTCGCCAGGGTCTTGAGATAACCAACCGTGTCGCCGGGAAGCATGAGCGCGCCGTCTTCAACTACCCACTTTTGTACCGGCTCATGGGATCCGTAATTGCGCCAGTCGCCGAACGTTTTGCCATCAAATAGCAATCGCCAGCCCGCGGCCTGCTCCGCAGCAGTCAGGGTATTGGGCGGCACTTCAATGCTGTCACTGAGCGCAACGATAGCGCGCGGGCGGGGAATCGCATTGAGGGTATACCACGCCTCGTAGGCCCACAGGGTCTGTTCAGATTCAGACTTCAAACGCCGGTCCAGGGACAAATACACCACATAGCGCTCTTTCAACCCCGGGATTGTCGCGCGCAATTGACGTCGATCGGGGGACAAAGTTAACGCCGTTACGGTGAGCTCGGTGGGGTCGTACTTCGGGCCACCGTATTGCTCCTTCGGGTAGTAAAACCACTGCAAGGCGGACAAATCGCTGACCTGTGGGGTAATCCCGGCCGCCAGGGGCTCACTCAGGGTCAGGGTGAAGCCATCCTCGATCGCATTCACGCTTAGCAATTCATAAGCGGGGTTCCCCCGATAAGTCAAACGATCCAGCCCGTACCAGGCCTTGCTCACCTCACCCCAATCGGGGGGGTTTGCCAATCTCTCCCAGGTACAGGGCGTTGTCCGGCCCCCGCGCGATACGATTCACACCGCCGTTGAAGCCGGCACTGAAACGAAATCCCGAGGCGATGTAGTCGACACTGCCATCAGCCAGCGAGATACGAATGGCTTTACCCTGGCTTGGTTTTTGTTCAGCGCAGGTGGCGCCGCCGGGCTGAATGCAAATAGACAGCAGGGCGTAGAGATAATCGTCCTGGTGAACCAGGACAAACGCGAAGGAGTGGAAATTGGCATTGCTGGGCCAGCCGTTGGCAAAGCTGCGGTATTCATCAATGATGTCGTCGCCGTCATGGTCCAACAGCAATGTGACCTCCTGCTTTTGCAGCACGTAGATTTCATCATTCACGACCGCCAGCCCCAAAGGCTCCTGCAGGCCCTCGGCAATGCGTCGTACACGCTTGCCCACGGCGGCATTGGGGTCGATAAGAAAGACCGCTCCGTCGCGATCCCAACTGGCAAGCACCAGCTTGCCATCACTGCGAAAGTCCATACCGCCTACTTTGGGCTGAAAACCCGCGGGCAGTATATTGTCCAGCGTGAACGCGGGATGCACCTCGGTAAGCCGCTCCCCGACGTTGTATTGCATGGTTGAATTGTACGCCACGCCCTGATCGTTCAGCGGCACGTCCTGCTCGGTTTCCAGCCCGGATAAACTCAGGATATAAAGCGCAGCCGCCCTGGCATCTTCGGCTGACATATTGGGGTGACCCGGCATTGCTACCGGCCCCCACTTATCTTGACTACCGGCGATGATGCTGGCGCTCAAGGCTTGAACGGGGCCCTCCTGCGCCATGGCGATAATAGGTGTGCCAGCACTCAGGGGCACAGCGAGCACCGTGTCCCCCACCGCGAAAATATCCGAACTGCCATCTTCGGCGGTGACAATCAGGCTTAATTCGGGCGCCTCACTGATTACCGTAATTCGGCGCTGAAAGATTTGGCCATCATCGGTATTAAGCAACTCCGGCTGTTCGGTGATGCTCGCACTAAGACCATCAGCGCTTAGCTCAAAAGACAACGACGCGGTCGCCCTGCCCTCTCCGTAATGATGACCCAAATAGCGAATGGCCGCGAGGCAGTTCTGACCCTCATGCCGGATCTGCCAGGTAACCGGTACGGCATTGCGCAGTATCCATTCGCCGGTCGTGGTGGGTTGGGGACCATGACGATAATCATAAACGGCACCTTCGAACAAAATGTCGCCACGCCAGACCTGATAGAGAGAAGCAGATTCGGTTTCATAGGCGGCCCAAACCCCCGGGGGCCAGCGCGAAGAGCACTAGCAGCAAAGAAAAGAAACCGGGAACAACAATCAGGCTAGTTCGCAACAGGGATTTCATAGGACGATAGCTCTCTTGTTATTAATGGTCTGTACTGATGGCGGTATTGGGCTCAACGGTAGTCCTGTCAGGAGGACTGCGGCCCATCAAAAAATTAATGCTGTCGACCAGCAGCATATGAAATACCGGGTCTTCCCATTCCGGGTCGGCGTGACCCAGGGTCAGGCCGATAATCTGGGACTTTCCCCTGGGGCTCAGCCACATCACCACCGACTCGCTCTTGCCCTGGGCTCCCCGCACCAGGGCCACCGTGTCCGCGCTGATGTAGTGATTATTATACAGTTCGGTAGCAGCCGTCTCATAGCCATCCGGTATGCGTGCCGTGGTCGGGTGGTTCTCTACCAGAAGCGTCAACGCAATGGGTTTCTGCCAGCCGTGCCCGGTGCTTGCAATGCCGGTGAAGTCACCCCAGGCGGGTAAGCTCTGATCCGGGTGCTCCTTCTGCCATGTTTTCAGCAGCCGCTTGTTGGCGCGGGCTTTGCCGTATTCGTTGCCGGGAATGCTCACCCCTTTTTTGAACGTGTCCCACCAACTGTGCATGCTGCAATGGATGAGGAAGGCGGGAATGCCATTGTCGGTGGTCTGTCGAATAAGGTTAGTCATGGCATCCAGGTCACGAGAACTGGCAAAACAGAAGTTGTAGACGATGGCGTCGTGACCCATGCCGAAGTCAGGCGTGGCTAAAAACGTCAGCGTTTCATCATAACTGCCACTGGCCACATTCAATTCCCAGCCCGCCGTTATAGCTAACTCCCTGAACACCGCCAGCTGATCAGAGTATTTGTGCCAACGGCCGGGTTCGTGAGTGACGTAGAGGACTTTGTCATCGGCGAATGCGCTGGCGCCGAATAACAGCAACAATGCAACGCTAATTTTAATGAGTGTCATCACGTGGTCTCCTAACAGCTGGTTTCAACTGAGGGCGTATCAATTTCAACGTGTCTATAGTATTCGAACTCCTCCCAAGGGTAATTAGACAATTATCGCCTGCGTCGGCGCCAGTCCCAGGGTGCAACGGGCTCGGGCTGAGCCCACAATCCCAACTGGCGTATCTGCGCATGCTGCTCAGCCTCCCTGAGCGCGTCATTGAGGGCGGCATAGCGCCGGTACCACCAGGCGTGACCCAATCGAACCATTTGCAGGTTCACGTTACGCCCGTTGATATAAATGACCCCAACCGTGCGGCCGTAGCTGTCCCGGTCTTTCACATCGATACCCACACCCTTCCCCGAGACGAATTGTGACAGCGCCGTTTTGGCAGCCAGGTAATGGGGTTGATCGTACTCGGGACTGTCGATACCGTGCAGGCGAATTTTATGCGTCACTCTATCCCTGTCGATAATCGTCAAGCTATCGCCATCGACCACTTTCACCACGCGACCAGACAGGTCATAAGCAGGCTCAGACCAGGATATTTCTACATTGGTCTTTGCTGCAGGTGTAGTTGCACTCGCAAACTCTCCCGGCAGCACCTTTGCCGCCACTTCTCGAATCGCTGTGCCGGTACTGTCCAGCGTGGCCCGGGGATCCTTTGCCAGTCCGCTGGCGGTGTGCTCAACCCAGCGGAACGTATCGGTGAGCCAGCTGACGGTCCCGGTCTGGACGTACTGGGCTAGGCTAAGTATCAACAATACCAGTAATACCCGCGCGCCAGTGAAAACTCGCCGCCGCTTACGTTTGGCATTGGGCTCATCGGTATCGATGTTTGACATGTAAGATACGGCCCTGAATTTCGAATAGCGATGTTACCCCATCAGTCACTGTGCCCGATACTCGATAAATTTGGTGAAAGGGGGTGAATCGGTGTTTGCAGCTAGCCATATGGGCGCTGGCGACATAGAATAGCGCCCGACTCTCACCCTAACCAAAAGAGATATAATTATGAGAATTAAATCACTGCGTATCCTGTTTGCCGCCATTGCAGCTATGGTGTTCGTCGCCACTCCTGCGCTGGCCGAAGAAGCGCCTGTCGGCGGCGGCCGTGTGATGGCCGTTTCGCTAGAAGCAGTTGTGACCGATGTAGACTACGAGACTCGCCAACTGAGCCTGCGCGGCCCCCAGGGAAATATCATTACCCTCACCGCCGGCGACCATATTGAACGTCTGGAAGACATCGCTGTGGGCGACTCTATCGTGACCACCTACATAGCCTCTCTGGAAGTTGAATTGCGTGAGCCCACCGAGGAAGAAATTGCCAATCCATGGGTAGAACTGGATGGTGCCGCCACCGCGCCTACCGACAGCGACCCAGGCGCAATTATAGGTCGTACCATTCGCGCCGTGTGTACTATTGAGGGCCTGAACAGGGTCATCGGTACCGTAACGATATTGGATCCACGCGGGAAATACCATGTGATAGGCGACGTTGAGCCGGAAAAAATGGCAGGCGTCACGCTGGGCACAACCGTGGTCGTAGTCTACTCCGAGGCGATGGCAATCACCCTCGACAAGCAACTGGCGGCGGAATAAACCGCGCCCGCTCTCCCTGGCAGTTGGGAAGAGCGGGATAGCTTATGCAACATGGCAACTATGAAGTAGAACAAAAGCAGGAGATAAACTGGAGTCTGGTCAGTCGACTCTGGCCATTTCTCAAAGCGAGTCGCAATCGCGTGGGGCTTGCCCTGGTCTTCCTATTGCTGGCCAAGTCGTCGGTACTCGCCATTCCGTTCATCTTGAAGAATCTGGTGGACGGCCTGGATGGGCAAACGCTGCAAGAAGCTGCGCCAACGCTCATTGTGGCACTGGTGATCGCCTACGGCGCAGCACGCTTCTCCACAGTATTCTTCGGCGAGCTACGCGACACCGTGTTTGGCCGCGTAACCGAGCGCGCAATGCGCAGTATTGGGCTACAGGTCTTTCGTCATATTCACGCCCTGGATATGGAATTTCACCTCAACCGACATACCGGAGCGTTGGCCCGGGATGTTGAACGTGGCACCAATGGTATTAGCTTTTTGCTGCGCTTTTTTATTTTCAATATTGCCCCTACGCTGTTCGAAATTGCCATGGTGTTGGGCATTTTATTGTTCAACTACGGTCCCTCTTTCGCGGTAATCGTCGCGGTCGCAGTCTTCATATATGGCCTGTTTTCTGTGAAGGCAACGGAATGGCGTACCCGCTATGTGCGCGAATTGCGCGAGGCGGATAATTCCAGCAATACCCGGGCCGTGGATAGTCTGCTCAACTTTGAAACCGTTAAGTACTTTACCAACGAAGAATTTGAAGCGCAGCGCTACGACAAATTACTGGGCGAGTGGGAGTTGGCCCGGCGCAAGAATCGACTGTCCCTTTTTACCCTGAATGGCGGCCAGGCGGTGGTCATCGCCGTCGCACAAACCTGCATGATCGGGCTCGCAGCCTCACAGGTGCAAGACGGTATTTTGACGCTGGGGGATTTTGTATTAATCAACCAGTTCATGATCCAGCTCTTCATGCCATTGGGGTTCCTCGGCTTCGTGTACCGGGAAATTCGGGGCTCCATGGTTAACATCGAAAAGATGTTCGGCCTGCTCGATACCAAACCCGCCATTGTCGATGCGCCAGACGCGACTACCCTGGAGGTAGGTAGCGCAGGTATCACCTTCGACAATGTCAGTTTTGGCTACAGGCCAGATCGCGAAATACTTAAGAATGTGAGCTTTACCATAGAGCCGGGTAAAAAGGTTGCGGTGGTTGGCGCCAGCGGTGCAGGCAAATCCACCCTGGTGAAGCTGTTGTTTCGATTTTACGATCCCACCGCCGGGGCTGTCCGGGTCAATGGCCAGGATATCCGCAATCACACGCAGCGCTCCCTCAGGCAGTCGGTGGGCATCGTGCCTCAGGACACCGTGCTGTTTAACGACAGTATTATTGAAAATATTCGCTACGGGCGGCCCGACGCCAGCGATGAGGATGTGGCCCAAGCAATTCGCCTGGCAATGCTGGAAGACCTCATCGACAGGTTACCCGAGGGTGGCGATACCCTGGTCGGGGAGCGGGGTTTGAAATTATCGGGTGGCGAGAAACAACGTGTATCGATCGCGCGCACCATACTCAAAGACTCCCCCATTCTGGTGTTTGATGAGGCGACCTCCTCACTGGATACCAAATCCGAGCAGGCCATCCTCGCGTCCCTGCGCGACATCGCTCGCGATCATACCAGCCTGGTAATTGCCCATCGTCTTTCCACCGTGGTCGACGCGGACAATATCGTGGTACTGGATCACGGTGAAATTGTTGAGCAGGGCTCACACCACGAACTGCTCAGCCGCGGTGGCCACTATGCTGCCCTGTGGCAGGCGCAGCAAAAACAAAAAGAAAAGGTGACCCAGTAGGGGCGAAAACCTGCAGGGCGCAGCCTCAGAACATATAACCCAACAAATCGATCCCCCCTTCTGGCCAGGTTAGTCAGCGTCGTAGCGATGCCCTTGCGCCGAAACAACGGGTCGACGCAAAGATCGATCACGCCAAAAATATGCACTGCCCGCTCACCCACCAAAATCATTCTATGGTCAACGCCCGGGTGAGCGACCAGGTTGCCGTGTTCGTGCACCAGATACCTGAAGTGAGGCAATTGCTTGCAGTAAGAGCGCGGCACCGCACTGTCGGGAAAGCTCAGGTTTCGCAACTGGGTGATATGACGGTGGTCTTGATACGAAATATCAAACTCAATATGGCGAGAAATATTCATACAGGCGCAAATCTCGGTGGGGGTCGGCCTAGAGTGTACACCTATCGCCGGCATCCGAATTTGCCTATCTATCGCATTAAGTTTCATCTATATATCATTGTTTATTAACAAGTTAATATAGTTATATTGGAAAGCCGCCTGGCGCGACGGTAAAGCCCTAATTTGTGCTTCGGAACTAACCACTACTCCCCCGGTCACAATGGACACACGCTTTACCGACGCCGGACTTGCGGCGCTGGCGGTATGCTGGCGGTGTGTTAGTGCAGATATCTCGAGGTAAGGCAAAGGCCTGCTATGGCGGCATAGATGAGCCTGTTACACTGCCCTTTGCACTCCTGACTTTTTGTCGTGATTTAACTAATTGACGTGAGATGATTTTGAAGTTACTTATTCGTTTTACTGCCGGGTTGCTAATCGTCCTCGGGTCCTGGCAGAGTTGGGCAAGTATCGATTACAGCGACGAGCAGCGCGAGACCATCATCGAGATTATTGAGCAGCTGGAAAATCGCCATTACGCCAAACTCGAGTACGACGATGCACTCTCCTCGGCGCATCTGGATAATTACATCGACAGCCTGGACGGTGGCAAGATGTTTTTTACCGCCGCCGATGTCGCCGATTTCGAAAAATATAGAAACGTACTGGATGACGCCGCCCGCGAGGGCAATCTCGACGCCGGTTACCGGATATTCAGTCGATTTCAATCCCGGCTGGAGGCCCGCTTGCAGGGCCTGGTAGCGAATCTTCCCGCCGCTATTGAGGCAATGGACTTCGATATAGAGGAAACCTATCCACTCGATACCGACGACCGGACCTGGGCCGCAAACACCGGCGAACTGGATGAACGCTGGCGCAAACACATCAAGAACCAGGTGTTGAGCTTGAAGTTGGCAGATAAAGCCGAAGATGAAATTGCCAACACGCTAAGCAAACGCTATACCAACCAACTCAATCGGGTGAAGCAATACAACAGCCAGGATGTATTTCAGATCTATGCCAACGCCCTGACAGAACTGTACGATCCCCACACCAATTACCTGTCCCCGCGGCGTTCCGAGAACTTCAATATCAATATGAGCCTTTCGCTGGAGGGCATTGGCGCCGTCCTCCAATTGGAGGACGAATACACCCGCGTAGCGCGGCTGGTCGCCAAGGGGCCTGCCGACAAGCAGGGTATGTTAAAGCCATCGGATAAAATTATTGCGGTTGGCCAGGGCACCGAGGGGGAAATGGAAGATGTCATTGGCTGGCGATTGGACGAGGTCGTGCAACTTATTCGCGGCCCCAAGGACACCACCGTGCGGCTGGAGGTCATTCCCGCCAAATCGAAATCCCCCGATGCACGGCGGATAATCACCATCGTGCGCAACAAGGTCAAGCTGGAAGAGCAAAGCGCACAGAAAGAAATTTTGACCATTCCCGGCAATGGCGAAGATATGCAGGTGGGGGTCATCGATATTCCCGCGTTTTATATCGACTTTGAAGCGATGCGCCGGGGTGACAAGGACTACAAAAGCACCACCAGAGATGTGAAGAAACTGCTCGACGAGTTGGTTGAGGACGGGGTAGATGGCATTGTCATCGATCTTCGCAACAATGGCGGCGGCTCCCTGCAGGAGGCCAACGATCTCACCGGCCTGTTTATAGAGTACGGCCCCACTGTGCAGATCAGGCATTCGTCACGCCGTGTGTGGCGCGATGGCAAACGTCTGCGAACCCCCTATTACGAAGGTCCTCTGGTGGTTCTGATCAATCGGCTCAGCGCCTCCGCATCGGAGATTTTTGCCGGGGCCATTCAGGATTACGACCGGGGTCTCATCGTTGGCGATCAGTCCTTTGGCAAGGGCACCGTGCAAACCCTGGTACCGCTCACCGAGGGCCAGCTAAAAATTACCGAGTCGAAGTTTTACCGCATCTCCGGCGAGAGTACCCAGCATCGTGGGGTAGTGCCGGATGTCGCCTTCCCCTCCATCTACGACGTGGAAGAAATCGGCGAGAGTTCTCTGGAGCATGCACTGAATTGGGACAAGATCAATTCGGTTCGCCATCGCCGCTATCAGGACCTGACTACCGTATTGCCCATCGTGACGGATTTGTTCAAAGAGCGCAGTGCCAAAAACCCCGACTTCATTTACCTGGAGGAACAGGTGGAACTGGCGCAGGAACTGCGCAATATTACCGAGTTGCCACTGCAACAGGCACAGCGCATTGCCGATCGGGAAGCCAGGGAAAAGAAGGCCCTGCAAATCGAGAACAGACGCAGGGCGGCCAAGGGGGAGGAGTTGCTGGCCTCGTGGGATGAGCACGACAGTGATGACGATACCGCTGATACCGAAGAAGAAGAGGAGGACACCCCCGATGTGTTACTCACCGAGGCGGGTACGGTACTGGTCGACACCATGTTACTCAAGCAGCAACGTTACGCAGATCGAAAAAGCTAGACCCTAGCGAGCAGCCTCGCCAAACCAGGCGAGGTCTTTTTGCAAACGCACAACATCCCCCACAATGATCAGCGTTGGCGCTCTGGGTTGCTCCCGCGCCACCATCTCGGCCATGGTTGCCAGCGTGCCAGTGAGCACACGCTGGTCAATTAAGGTGCCCCGCTCCACCAGCGCAATGGGCGTGTCGGGCGAGCGGCCGTGAGCTTGCAACTGTTCACAAATAATCGGCAAGCCCGCTAGCCCCATATAAAACACCAGCGTTTCGTTCACATTCTGAAACTGGCTCCAGTCGTGATCAACGCTGCCGTCCTGCAGATGTCCCGTAACAAAACGAACCGACTGGGCGTAGTCGCGATGGGTCAGGGGAATCCCTGAATAACAGGCTGCGCCGCTGGCCGCCGTAATTCCTGGCACAACTTGAAAGGGTATATTATTTTTCGCCAGTAATTCGATCTCCTCCCCGCCGCGGCCAAAAATGAAGGGGTCGCCACCTTTCAGGCGCACGACCCGCTTGCCCTGCCGTGCCAGATCAACCAGCATTTGATTAATTTTCTGCTGGGGAAGCGCGTGGTCTGCGCGCGCCTTGCCCACATAGATCCGCTGCGCATCGCGCCTGGCCAGGTTGACGATGGGGTCGGACACCAGGCGGTCGTAGAGCACTACATCGGCACTTTGCAACAGGCGTACCGCCTTGAATGTCATCAGATCCGGATCGCCCGGGCCCGCACCGACAAGATACACTTCGCCGCACGATTGACTGTCGCCGCTGGCGCTTATCTCGCGCAGCTGCTCTTTCAGGCGCTGCTCGGCCTGCTTTTCTCTACCGGCCAGTACCAGTTCCCCTATAGTGCCCTCTACCACCTGTTCCCAGAACAATCGGCGCGGGCTTTCCTGCACAATAGAGCGCTTGACCAGCGCGCGCATTCTGCCGGCAAACTCGGCCAGCCTGCCATAGGCTGCCGGCACCAGCGCTTCAATTTTACGGCGCATGAAGCGGGCGAGAACCGGGCTGCGCCCACTGCTGGAAATGGCGATCAGCAGCGGTGAACGATCGACGATGGAAGGGAAAATAAAGGTGCAAAGATCCGGCGAATCCACCACATTAACTGGAATGCCCCGGGCCTTGGCGTCATTCGAAACACGCTCGTTCACAGTTCGCTCAGGCGTGGCCGCCACCACCAAGGCCAGTTGTTCAAAAGACACGTCCTCGGACTGATCGTAGGGCCGCTGTATCCAGTTCGCGTCGTGTTGCTCAAGTAAGGATCTGAGCTCAGCGGTTGCGCTGGGGGCGATCAGGGTGAGCTTTGCACCCGCGCCCAGCAGCAACCTGGCCTTGCGCGTAGCCACATGGCCCCCGCCCACCAGCAGCACCTTGGCATCGTGCAGCTGAAGGTATATTGGCAGGTATTCCACGGGAAACGCGCTAGGGCGTGCTTCTCAGCACTTCGGTGCCGCCCATATAGGGCTGCAGAACATCGGGCACGACCACGCTGCCATCTTCTTGCTGGTAGTTTTCCAGCACCGCCACCAGCGCCCTGCCCACCGCTAAACCAGAGCCATTGACCGTGTGCAGTAATTCGGGTTTACCGGTAGCCGGATTGCGCCACCGGGCCTGCATACGCCTGGCTTGATAATCGCCAAAATTACTGCAGGAGGAAATTTCCCGGTAGGTGTCCTGTGCGGGCAGCCAGACTTCAAGGTCGTAAGTTTTACGCGCGGAGAACCCCAGGTCGCCACCGCACAAAATGACTTTCCTATAGGGCAGCTTCAGCGCCTGTAAGATCGCCTCGGCATGGCCGGTGAGTTCCTCCAGTGCCTCGCCGGACTGGCTGGGCCGCACCAACTGCACCAACTCCACTTTTTCAAACTGGTGTTGACGAATCATACCCCGTGTATCGCGACCGTAGCTGCCCGCTTCGCTGCGAAAACAGGGCGTATGACAGGCAAAGCGAATACCGTGTTCGCCCATTTCACGCTCTTCAAATATGCGGTCTCGCGCAACGTTGGTGACGGGTACCTCCGCCGTGGGTATCAGGTAGTAATCGGGGTCGGAGTGCAACTTGAACAGGTCTTCCTCAAATTTTGGCAACTGGCCGGTGCCGCGCAGGGACTCTTTATTGACGATATAGGGGACATAGATTTCCCGGTAGCCGTGCTCGTCGGTATGGGTGTTGAGCATAAACTGGGTGAGCGCTCGCTGCATGCGAGCGAGGTCACCGTAGAGAACGGTGAAACGCGAGCCGGTGATCTTGCCGGCAGATTCGGTGTCGAACAGCCCCAGGCCCTCCCCCACTGCCACGTGATCCCCCACGGGAAAGCCAAACTTGGCGGGTTTACCCCAGCGGCTCACTTCGATATTGTCGTCCTCTGTATTACCCGCTGGCACAGCCTCATCCGGCAGGTTGGGAATGCTTAACAGCAGAGCGTCCAACTCGACTTGTACCTGGCGTGCCTGCTCGGTCAGGCCGTCAATCTGCGCTGCGATTTTCTCCAGCGTTTGTGCCACCGACGCCTTGGCCTCATCGACACCCATACCCTGTCCTATCAGTTCGCCAATTTTCTTAGAAGCGCTCTTACGCTGGGCCAGTAAATTCTGGCTGTCAATGTCCGCTTGCTTGCGCCGGGCATCCAGTTCAGTGAACTGGCTTATATCAAAGCTGTAGCCACGCCTGGCCAATTGTTCAGCGATGGCTTGGGGGTCTTTTCTGACCGCCTTTATATCTAGCATTGTTGTGTCCTGCGTGTTAAAAAATAGTGGGTTGTCAGGCGATTATTCTGGTCAGGTAGATGGCGGAGCCGGCCGCCACTACACACATGGTCACACTCATGAGCATGTATCCCAGCGCGTGGACTATATGCCCCGACTCCATCAGGGTTATGGTTTCCAGGGAAAAGGTCGCGAAGGTCGTGAAGGCGCCCAGAAATCCCACCATCAATACACCGCGCCAATCGGCGTGAATAATTTGCTTATCCACAATCAGCACAAACATCACGCCTATGGCGAATGAGCCAACGAAGTTGACCAACAAGGTTCCCACGGGCAGGGGGCCCTCCCACAGTTCGTGGATATAGGTGGCGATTGCATAGCGCGCGACGGCTCCGGATGCTCCGCCCAGAGCGATGAATAACAGGTATTTCATAAATAGCGGCGTATTGTACTGGTTTTGTCGCGCTCGCGCAGGTAGCGCAGTTTCTCGGCAATTTTCTTCTCCAACCCTCTATCAACAGGATGATAGTAACGGGCATCTTTAAGCGCCTGCGGGAAGTAGTTTTCCCCCGCCGCGTATCCGCCCTCCTCGTCATGGGCATAACGGTAATCCGCACCGTGGTCCATTTCCTTCATCAACGTGGTGGGGGCATTGCGCAAATGCAGAGGCACCTCGGCACTGCCTCCCGCCGCAACCTCTGCTGCGGCTGCCTTAAAGGCGGTATATACCGCATTGCTTTTGGCCGCACAGGCCAGGTAGATGATCGCCTGCGCAATGGCTAATTCGCCCTCCGGACTACCCAGGCGCTCCTGCACCTGCCAGGCTTCCAGCGACAGTGTCAGCGCTCGCGGATCGGCGTTGCCAATATCCTCGCTGGCCATACGAACAACCCGTCTGGCGATATACAGAGCGTCACAGCCACCATCGAGCATGCGGCAATACCAGTACAATGCTGCGTCCGGGGAGCTGCCACGCACCGCTTTGTGCAGCGCGCTGATCTGTTCATAAAACAGATCACCCCCTTTGTCGAAGCGGCGCAGCGAAGCTTGCAGCACCTCTTCCAAAATGGCGGGAGTAATGACTCTACCGCCACCTGTGCTGGACTCCGCGGCCAGATCTGCGGCAAGTTCCAGCAGGTTGAGCGCTTTTCGGGCATCGCCATCGGCCTGCCGGGCGATCAGCTCCAGATCGGCATTATCGATGTGTAACTGGGGCCCCAAATCCTTCAGTCCACGGGCTAATACGCCTTTTAGATCGTCCTGTTCCAGTGTCCTGAGCTTATATACCCGGGCACGTGACAACAGGGCATTGTTTAATTCGAACGAGGGATTTTCTGTAGTGGCACCCACGAAAATAATCGTGCCGTCTTCCACATAGGGCAAGAAGGCATCCTGCTGAGATTTATTGAAGCGGTGAACCTCATCCACAAATAAGATAGTGTCGCGCTGCGCGACCTTATGCTGCCTTGCCTGGGCGATAGACGAGCGAATCTCCTTAACACCGGACAGCACCGCGGATATCTGGATGAAATGGGCATTGGCAGTATTGGCAATTATCCGCGCCAGCGTAGTTTTGCCGACACCTGGCGGCCCCCAGAAAATCATGGAATGCAGGTGCTTGCGCTCAATCGCTTCGCGCAGGGGCTTACCGGGCCCCAGTAAATGCTGCTGGCCGGCATACTCGGCCAGGGTCGTGGGCCTCAGCCTGGCGGCGAGCGGCTGGTATCCAGTGTTGGCTACTTCAGCAAACAGGTCATTGGTCATAGTAAAACAGGTCGACCCCATCAGGTGGGATAAACGCGAAGTCCTGTTCGCTCAATGCAGAGCTATCGCCCACCTCGCGAAATTGGATCACCACGCGCTGATCAAGCGCATCGATAATCTCCATGCCCGTAATAACTGCGCCCTCGAGGGTCAGCGCCAGGCGGCTAAAGCCAGGCTCACTTTGATTGGGCACCAGGGTAAAAATGCCATTGGCGCTTTTACTGACACTAAATTGAGAGCGCAGCAGTTCTTCCCTGCCCCCCAATATTTGTAGGGGAGATAACACGCCCGAGTCGGTTACCGGGCGCCGGGTTACGGTCTCCAGATCTTTATCGTGATGCCAGATATACTCGGGGTTCGCCACAATCAGCTGGCTGTCCGGCGCTTCAATTTCCCAGGAAAAATAGCCGGGACGCAGCATCTTGAAATGACCGCTGGACTCCGCCAAAAGCACATCATTTGCATCGTATTGGCGCTGTTCAAACGTTCCCTGCAAGCGACTGGTCTGCTGCAGAATTTCAATCAGTTCATCTACCGCTGCACTCTCGGCCCGGGCGTAAATCGGGGTGAGCACGAGCGCATAAAAAATAGCCCACGCGATTGCCGTAGTACGGCCGCGTCTCAGTGGTGTCTTTTGGGTCATTGCCCTAGTCCCCCACCGGAGGCGGCGCGATTACTTCACGTTGGCCATTGCTGCCCATCTGTGTGACCACGCCCGCCGATTCCATAGCTTCAATCAGACGCGCAGCACGGTTGTAGCCCACCCGTAACTTGCGTTGCACCGAGGAGATAGACGCACGGCGGCTTTGGGTAACATAGTGCACCGCTTCATCGTACAGGGCATCGCTCTCGTCATCCGCCGCGCCATCGGCACTCGCCTTTAACTCGTCCGCGGTTACCGGGGTGCTGCTGCCCTGATCCAACAGGCCTTCAATGTAGAGCGGCTTGCCACGCCGTTTCCAATCGGCCACCACGCGGTGGACTTCTTCATCGGAGCAAAATGCGCCGTGCACCCGGGTCGGAACACCACTACCGGGTGGCAAATACAACATGTCGCCATGGCCCAGTAACTGTTCCGCGCCGCCTTGATCCAAGATGGTGCGCGAATCTATTTTGGACGATACCTGGAAGGCGATGCGGGTGGGCACGTTGGCCTTGATTAAGCCGGTAATCACATCCACCGAGGGTCGCTGGGTAGCCAGCAACAGGTGAATACCCGCCGCCCGGGCTTTCTGGGCAATTCTGGCAATGAGCTGTTCGACCTTCTTGCCAACAATCATCATCATGTCGGCAAATTCATCGATCACCACCACAATCGATGGCAATCGCTCCAATGTGGGGGGGACTTGTTGCTCGTCGGTCTCGGCAAAAATTGGATCGGGCGTCCACAACGGATCCGCAATGGGGCTACCGGCCTTGATGGCATCCTCAACTTTCTTGTTGTAGCCGGCCAGGTTGCGCACACCCATGGACGCCATAAGCTTATAGCGCCGCTCCATTTCGGCCACACACCAACGCAGGCCATTGGCGGCATCTTTCATGTCGGTGATGACCGGTGTGAGCAGGTGGGGAATACCGTCGTAGACCGACAGCTCAAGCATTTTGGGGTCGACCAAAATCAGCCGCACATCAGCCGGGCCCGCTTTATACAACAGGCTGAGTATCATGGCATTGACGCCCACAGACTTGCCCGAACCGGTAGTGCCGGCAACGAGCAGGTGTGGCATTTTGCCTAGGTCAGCCACCACCGGCTGCCCGGAAATATCGTGGCCAAGGGCCAGTGTTAATACCGATTTGGATTGCTCAAAAGCCTTTGAGGACAGTACATCTCTGAAATTGACAATTTCCCGATCCTCATTGGGTATTTCAATGCCCACCACCGATTTGCCGGGGATTACTTCGACCACCCGCACGCTGATCACCGCCAGTGCACGCGCCAGGTCTTTTGCCAGGGCGGTAATGCGGGAGACCTTAACCCCAGCGGCCGGTTGTATCTCAAAACGGGTAATGACAGGGCCGGGGTAAACCGCAACCACCTCTGCGGTGATACCAAAGTCTGCCAGCTTCAGTTCCAATAATTTCGACAGCGCCTCCAGCGCCTCCTTGGAGTAACCCCGATTGGGGTCTTTCATCGGCGGATCCAACAAGTCTAAATGGGGCAGGTCGCCACTCACCGGCGCATCAAACAGCGGCTGCTGCCGCTCCTTCTCCACCCGTTCACTCTTTTCCGGCTGCGGTTTCAAAGACTTGATTTTGGGCGGTTTACGACGCTTCTCTTTTTCCACATGGGCGCTGATAACCACCTGACGCGCCTCCTGCACCTTGGCTTTCTCACGCTTCTCACGCCGTGTGGCCAGGCTTGCGCTCAGCCAGGTTCGACTGCGGGTGCCGATGGACATACTCCAGTAGCCGATGCCTTCTATGAGTTTCAGCCAGCTGAGATCGGTGAAGATGGTCATACCGAACAGAAACACCGACAGCAGAACCAGGCGACTGCCGGTCTGACTAAAGGCGGCGGTGAAGGCATCCCCTATGGCATGACCCAAAATCCCCCCGGCCCCCTGGGGCAAACCCGAGCCGCCCTGATCATTCATGGCCGCCAGCGCAGTACCGGCTATCATGACCAGTATCAGACCCAGGGTCCGAATACCGAACATGAGCCAATCAAAGCGGCTGCTCTGGTGGCGCTGTATTAAAATGATCAGTGCCCGATAGGCCAATAGCAGGGGAAACAGGTAAGCGGCATAGCCAACCAGGGAAAAGAACACATCCGCAAGCCAGGCGCCCGTTATCCCGCCGGCATTCTTGATGCCACTGCCCAGGCCAGTGGCGGACCACCCCGGATCGCTGGTGCTGTAGGTGAATAACGCGAGTAGCAAGTAGGCGCAGACCGCGCTCACCCCGATAAAAGCGCCCTCGCGCAGCCTGGGGCTTAAAAAGTTCTCTGTGTCAGACCTTCCCGGCACACTTTCGTCCTCGGTAGCGGCATAATCGGCCTTCTGATAAAGTGCCGCTATGCCGGTTATAGCTAAAAACAATTATGCCTAGTTTTATTATTACTTTCAAAGGGTTAAAGCATTTTTTTAAAATATTCCTAGCCTTTGCCCGAATTCCCGGTTTAATTTAACATAGTCCGCCCCCATCATTGAACCACATCACTAATGAACAGCTATCAGGAAATCATTACATGAGCGACGTCATCCACCATACCCTCATTATTTTGGGCTCCGGCCCTGCGGGTTACACAGCTTCAATTTATGCCGCCCGTGCCAATTTAAAGCCGGTGGTAATCACCGGGATACAACAAGGCGGACAACTGACCACCACCACCGACGTTGAAAATTGGCCCGGTGGCATTGCCGAGCTGCAGGGACCGGATTTGATGCAGCAGATGCAGGAACACACCGAGCGTTTTGATACCCAGGTAATTTTTGATCACATCGACTCGGTCGATCTGAGCGCCAGACCGATGATCCTAAAAGGGACCGCCACCTACTCCTGCGATGCGCTGATTATTGCCACCGGAGCCTCGGCCCAGTATCTGGGTCTGCCAAGCGAAGAGGCCTTTGCCGGCAAGGGCGTCAGTGCCTGTGCAACCTGCGACGGCTTTTTCTATCGCAATCAGGAAGTGGCGGTAATCGGCGGTGGCAATACCGCAGTCGAGGAAGCCCTGTACCTGTCCAACATCGCCTCCAGGGTCACCCTGGTTCACCGCAGGGATGCGCTGCGGTCCGAGAAAATACTACAGGACAAGCTGTTTGCCCGTGAGGCAGAAGGCAAAATAGAGATTCTTTGGGATCACACCCTGCAGGAGATCCTGGGCGATGACTCCGGTGTCACCGGCATGCGCATTGCCTCCACCAAGGACGACAGCACCAGCGATGTGCCGTTGGCGGGTGTATTTATCGCCATCGGACATAAACCCAACACCGATATATTTGCCGGACAGTTGGAGATGAAAGACGGCTATATCACTATTGAAAGCGGCACTTCAGGGAACGCGACGGCCACCAGCGCACCCGGTGTTTTTGCCGCGGGCGATGTGGGCGACCACATTTACCGGCAGGCGGTGACCTCAGCGGGCTTTGGCTGTATGGCCGCCCTGGATGCAGAAAAATACCTGGACGACCTCGTCCGCTAAGCAAACCGGCCCACTGGCGTGCCCCCTACCCAACGCTCGCACATCGCAGATGACTTTCCCCCATCCGCCGCGGCGTTGGATCATCCCAACGGACTCATTGCTGTAGGTGGCGAGCTCTCCAGCGAAAGGCTGTTAGCCGCCTACCGCCGGGGAATATTTCCCTGGTACGAGGAACCGCAGCCGGTGATGTGGTGGACGCCCGATCCGCGGTCCATTTTACTGCCCGAAGCGCTGCATATATCCCGTTCTCTGCGCAAAACCCTGCGCCGCGACCGCTTTCGTTTGAGCGTAGACCAACGCTTTGCTGATGTGACCCGGCACTGCGCCCAGGCCCGCAAAGATGGCCTGGGCACATGGATAGGCCAGGAGATGCATCTCGCTTACGCCCGCCTGCATCAACAGGGTATCGCCCATTCGGTGGAAGTCTACGACCGCAATGATGAATTGGTGGGCGGGCTGTATGGTGTGGCGTTGGGCCGGGCTTTTTTTGGTGAATCCATGTTCAGCATGGTATCCGACGCCTCCAAAGTGGCGTTGGTTGCCCTGGTATACCTGTTAAAAAGAGCCAGTTTTCAACTGATTGATTGCCAGATTGAGAGTGAGCATTTAAATTCGCTGGGGGCAAAAAATATCAGCAGAGTGGACTTTGAGCGGCGCCTTGCTCACACTGTAGACATAGCCATCGCCCCGGAGGTGTGGTCTGTGCCCTGTACGTGTGGAGAACTCTTGTGACGGCGTCAATGAGGGATATCAAGGTCTATACGACCTACCCTCACAAATGCAGCTACCTGGAAGATCAGGAAGCTATCACCCTCTTTCTCGACCCCAATCACGAAGTCGATAAGTCCTTGTACAGTAAGCTGTCCAATATGGGCTTCCGGCGCAGTGGCTCACATATCTACCGTCCCCATTGCGAAAGCTGCAATGCCTGCATACCCGCCCGCGTGCCGGTTAGCGCTTTTTGCATGTCCAGGGGCCAGCGCAGAGCATGGAATCGAAATCGGGATCTCGTAGTCGAGGAAACCGCGCATATTACCGACGATGCGGCCTATGATTTGTATAGTGCTTACATAGAACAACGCCACAAGGATGGCGACATGTATCCCCCGGTGCGGGACCAATACGAGTCCTTTTTAAACAATCCCTGGGGCTGTACCCGCTACTTTCGCTTCTATTCCGAGGATGGTGATGAGCGCCATCTGGTGGCCATAGTGGTGGCCGATATCATTGACGACGGGCAGTCTGCTATTTATACCTTCTTCGACCCGGCGCAAGCCAGGCGCAGTCTCGGCACCTACACCGTGCTGTGGCAAATTGAACATGCGAAGGGGTTGGGGCTGGATTATCTCTATCTGGGTTATTGGATTCGCGATTGCCAAAAAATGGCCTATAAATCCTCTTTCCGCCCGCTGGAACTCTGCATCAACAATCTCTGGACGGCGATTTAATTTTACCTGTAATTCCGCTGGACACCCGAGGCGCAAATCAGGCAAAATGCGCCCCTCATTTTCATCGGGATTACTGGCCGCATGGCAAAAGAAGAACAAATTGAAATGGAGGGCGAGGTAATTGACACCCTGCCCAATACCACGTTCCGCGTGGAGTTGGAAAATGGGCACGTCGTAACCGCCCATATCTCCGGCAAGATGCGCAAGCACTATATCCGGATATTAACCGGCGATAAGGTGCGGGTAGAATTGACGCCTTACGATCTCAGCAAGGGTCGCATCACCTATAGGGAACGCTAACCGCCCTCCCCCCACGGCTTGATCGCTAATCGAGGGTCAGCCCGCGTCTTTGTTCAGTCTGAATCCAACGCGCACAGTGACCTGATAATAGGTGATAGCCCCTTCCCGGACCTCCCCTCGGGTCTCGACGACTTCAAACCAGTCAATATTTTGCAAACTGCTAGAGGCAACAGCGATGGCATTGCTGATCGCGTCCTCGATGCTGGTGTCGGAAGATCCCACCAACTCTATTTTTTTATAGACATGAAAGCTCATTGCGGCGATCTCCTATACTAAGAACAGGTTACGGGGGGCGATTACACCGTCTCGGCGCACTGCCGGCCACACTTTGAGTATAGCCGTTAATTGCGCCTATGAACTTTACCCCCCTGACAGACTCCAAGTTCACCAAAGGAGATGCGCCCATGCACACGGATCAGGAAGATCGCTACACAGAAGAACACCGCCCACCTGGCCCGCCAGTTGGTCTCATTATGGCTGGGGTCGCAGTTGCCGCTGGCCTGGTCTACTGGTTTCTGATCCGCCCCGAGTCGGTATCGCCGCCGCCTGAACCGCCGATAGCTGTTGTGGCGGCACCCAAACCGGCCCCGGTGCAGCCCCCCGCGCCTGACATCCCCGAACCCGCGCCAGCGCTCGAACCCGAAGCCGAACCCAATGAGCCGGCGGTTTTGGCGGAACCGCCGGCCACACTGGCCAGCAGTGATGAGGAATTGCGCTTGCGCTTGAGTGTCGCGGGAAATTCGGAACTGCTCAATAAAACTCTGCTCAAGAACAATCTTTTGGCCAGGCTCACTGCGGTAATTGACAGTTTTAGCCGAGGGATATTACTGCAAAGAATTCTGCCGGTGGCGCCGCCAAAGGGTGATTTTTCCGTCTTGGATAGCGGCGATCAACTGACGATTGATCCCGAGAGCTACCACCGTTACGACGCCTATGCCAGGGCAATCGAGGAACTGGACAGCGCCGCCCTGGCGGCAGCCTTCCACCGCTTTCGCCCGTTGCTGGAGGAATCGTACGCGGGGCTGGGATATCGGGCCGAAGACGTTGACAACGCCATCATCCGTGCTCTAGAGCGTATACTCGACACGCCTGACATCGAAGCGCCTATCGCCGTGAAGAAAAGCGAGGCGATTTATAAATACCTGGATCCAGACCTGGAGCGGCGTACCGGGCTGCAAAAGCAATTGTTGCGTATGGGACCTGAGAATATCGCCCGTGTGAAGGCCCAAGCCCGCGCCCTGCGCTCAGCTTTGTTGGCGACGTAGCTACAGCCCTCATCCGTTTAATTCGGCGAGCCGCGCCTCACGTCCTTGTATAAGGCCTTTCAGTCCATTCTTTAACTAGATACCGTCTTATGGCGGCTGTTTTTCATGTACAAAATGTAAGTGTGCTGTGGATTGCAAAAGATACCTTGTTGATTTCAGGTGATATTTCTACGTCGCTCCAGAAAACAATTGCCGAGGCAGACTTGGGCGCTCAGTTACCTAGTCACTGAGTGCTCGAAAATTCTGCGTTCCCGTTTTGTAAATGATTGTTTCTTTTCGGAATTTGGATTTAAATGTAGGCATGATTGGAAATTCAGAGGCTAAGGCTATGTGTTCTTCATTCAAATTAATAAGCTGTTAGGTGTCTAGATCGATATGAATTCAACAGATTTCCTTCTAACGATATCTGAGCTATCAATCGCTGTTGCCGGATTCAGCGCTATTGTAGTGATGCTCAATACTAAGCCCATCAAGGAATGGACAGATGCTGACCGATTGAACCTCCGTCTTTTGCTCCAGGTTTCAGCTCTCACAATTATATTTTCACTACTTCCCTCAATACTAAGTGTTTCATTGGATCCAGATCATGCGTGGCAGTATTCTTTGGCTATCTATGGGGCTGTGCACATGGCGGACGTAAGTAGCTTTCTGCTAAAGATGACGAGCGGTACTCAAACAGCTTTCAAGGTCTGCGGTTCTATTGGGGTTGTCGTTGCGGTCTTGCAATTACTAGTCGCATGGCTGGGCACACCCATTGCTTGGGAGTCCATGTATTTAGTGTCGCTTGTGTGGCATCTGTGTGTTACTTTTACAGCGTTCGCTCTGTTGCTCTATGGCATGAGGGAGCACCAATGACACCTAACAAGCGACTGTGATTAAAAGCAAGCCTCAAACTGTAACCAAATTAGTTCATCTGCCACTCCTTATTATCCCGCACCATGGCGTTTAGAATAGTGACCATCTTCCGCATGCATGCAGCGATCGCTACAATTCTAACACTTGCTTATCTTGCGATACAGATTCGGGAAAACACTAAAGCTGTCCGTTCTGAATCGAGAGGACGCATCTCGGGAAACTTCCAGGGCTTTTCGGCTATCCTTGGCGGAAACAAAGATGCGGCGTCAGTTTTTACGCGCGGACTAGCTGATTTTGGTTCACTGAGCGCCGAAGAAAAAATGCAGTTCCTGTTTCTTTTCTCGATGGTTATTAACGTAGCATACGATATGCATCGCGACTAAAGACTCGGAGTTGTAGATGAAGAGAGCATGAATGCCAACGCTAAGATGTCTCTCGAAGTATTAGAAACCGACGGGGGGCGTGAGTATTGGAAAGTATATGCTACGAGCTTTGACGAAAAATTTCGAGAGTATGTCAAAACCAGAAAAGTGCAGAGAGTTGAGTTTCCACCTAACAAGTAAGGGCTTGGGACGGCCTAACGGCCGCCCCAGCCTTAGGCGTTATAACTCGAGCCCATTCGCAGCAATGTGCCAAAGTTGGAGAAATATAATCAATGGAAATTAAGCCAATTCATAAAGCCTCTTGTCACTGTGGCTCAGTCCAATTTGAATTAACACTCCCGGATGGTTTAGAAGAACTACGGCGTTGTGATTGTTCTATGTGCCGCAGGCGGGGAGCAATAGTCGCGTCAGTTCCCTTGGATGGAATCAACATTACAAAAGGCGAAGAGCTCCTAAATCTCTATCAATTTAATACCATGACTGCGAAGCATTATTTTTGCTCAAAGTGCGGTATCTATACACATCATCAAAGACGCTCTAACCCAAGCCAATATGGTTTTAACGTGGCGTGCCTTGAAGGTGTTAATCCATTCGAGCTTGGCGAGGTACCAACCCATGATGGCGTTAATCATCCTGCGGATCGCGGAGCTAAATAGTTATAACAACACGCCCTGAGGTGGACCACAACCACAATGTCACCCGTTGACTGCGTAGCTTAGTAACGGTGAGCCCTTTGATTTTAGGGCTTCCAGGTACCTTGATTCATCGTATGGTGTTTTTGATTTCCAGCACTTAAAC
>SMVA01348735.1_pt1 | contig 28412 bp, 24 predicted proteins | sample 2456451 | NCBI WGS metagenome assembly SMVA01 (sample SAMN11095933, study PRJNA526329) | marine sediment metagenome | biome: Marine sediment; feature: Surficial sediment; material: Deep marine sediment; isolation source: Hadal surficial sediment | place: Pacific Ocean | collected 2014-05 | depth... | reverse complement strand
CGAGTGCGTGACGAAGTGAATTTTCTCGGCCGATTGTGAGCGGCACGCGGCGACGCCGTCGGGTATCGCCTCATGCGCCAGCAAACCGATCGGCTTGTGACGAGACGGGTAGTTGATATTCGCGGTCGAAAACCCGGCTTCCAGCAGCATCTCTTCGAGTTTGTTCATCGAGCGTGCCGTGCGGCCCAGGCCATGGAGCAGGACGACGCACTCGGATTCGCCGCCCCCGAAGTTTTTGATATAGGGGGGTTCAGTTTCCATCCCGGCTAAGGGCGATAACGCCACAAATTGTGCCGAGAGCAGGACGATTGTGCTCCGAAGTCTGTAGACCGATTTCATGGCACGCCTTTTCAAATGACTGAATTCTGAGCCGACTACTGACAAAATTATGCCTGAGCAACGCCTGCAGGCAAGTCCCAGCGATTCAATAACTATTCCAGACCGGTCAAATCTGATAAACGGTGCCGGTGGTCACTTTAATAACTTAAAATAATTGGGTGCCCAATCCTGACTAACCTGAAGTCATCTTATGTTGAGCAAATTTGCGGAACTGACCAGCGTCACCGGATACGCCGTTGAATCGGTTGGCGTCATCATAATCCTTATCGGGTCAATCCTGGTGAGCATCCGCACTGCCGGGCAACTCTCGCATGAGCCCAAAGTAGACCTGTATCGTAAATACCGGCGCGAAATCGGGCAAGCCATGTTGCCGGGTCTGGTGTTCCTGGTCGCCGGAGCTACGATCCCACCGTAACTCCATTGACTGATTGCCGAACAATTTATGTCGCGGTTCTGGTCTGCAGTGCAGCGTTGTTCGCCTGTGATCGCGAGCCGGATGGATATACACACCTGTTGACCGGGCAGACGATGGGCACCAGTTATTCAGTGAAACTCGTCGCCCCGGTCGAAACTTCACGCCTCGACGAGACTGCCACAAATATCCGGGCACGTCTCGAAGAGCTCGACGAGCGCCTTTCTACCTTTCGCGAGACCTCCGAGGTCAGCCGGTTCAATGCTGATCCCGGGACGGATTGGTTCGCGGTGTCGGCAGAAACCGTGTTTATCCTGCGCCAGGGTATCGAGGTCAGTGCATTGTCCGGCGGTGCTTTCGACATGACGGTCGGACCGCTCGTCGATCTGTGGGGATTCGGTCCGGTCGGTGAACCCACACGCGTGCCGGCGCAGGTCGAGATCGATGCGTTGCTTGCATCGACCGGTTACGAATTGCTGCAAATTCGTGCGTCGCCGCCGGCCGTTCGTCGGACCCGGCCTGGCGTGCAAATCGACTTGTCGGCAATCGCGAAGGGCTATGCCGTAGACGAACTGACGGTGGTGCTGGATAACGCGGGGGTGGGCGCCTACCTGGTCGAGATCGGCGGTGAGGTCCGTGCCCGCGGTGTCAAGATGGACGGCACGGCCTGGCGAATCGCCGTCGAAAGCCCGGTGGCCGGCACCCGCCTGGTTCAGAGCGTGGTCCGTCTGCGGGACGTGGCCATCGCGACATCCGGTGATTACCGAAATTTTTTCGAACACGATGGCAAACGTTATTCGCATATGATCGACCCGCGCACCGGCCGGCCGATTGCGCATGACCTCGGCGCGGTGAGTGTCATCAGCGGAAGCGCAATGTATGCCGATGCGTGGGCGACGGCGCTGCTCGTGCTGGGTCCGGAACGCGGCCTCGAAACGGCCCGGCGTGAAGGTCTGGCCGCCAATCTGATCATCAGAACCGATGAGGGTGTGAAGGAAATTCACACGCCCGCATTCGAGGCGAATTTAATTCGCTGAATGTACCCGGTCTGATATGCATCCAGTCCCGCGCGAATTAATTCTCGTCGCGCAGTCGCGCGATCGAAGCACGGGCGTCGCCGAGCAGGGTTTCTCCGCTGGGGCAGGGGGCGGCTGATCGTTGTTATTATTCGCGAATATACTATTATGTAATGCAATAAGAAGTGAGTCGCGAATGTCAGGCTCTTAAATATATAAGAAGAATCTCAGCGAGAGCCGTAAGGATACAAACTGCATTGAAATTTCGACATTCCGGCGTAAGGAATTTTTGTGCTGTGCGGATAGGATTTTGAATAAGAAGAAAAATACACATTCTGTTGCCGCGGTTCACCGGTGGCTCGTGATTCTGCTTTGCCTGGCTCCGGGTGGGTTGGTCTTGGGGCCGGCATTGGCCCAGGAGGGAGGGTCAACAGCGGAAGCCAGCGCGGAAACACAGGCTCAACCGGCAGCGTTGACGGGCGAGCAAACGGCCGAACTGGATGGTCTTCGTAACCGGATTATTTCGCAGCGTGAGCGAATCGCGGATCTCGAGGTACGCACGCGCAGGGCGGAGGGACCCGTCAAATCCATTCTCGAGGCGCGCCTGGACAGGGCCTGGATCGATCTGCTGGACTTCGGCCTGCGGTTTCCCGAAGGTGTGGCCGAGATCGAGAATGGCGGCTACGACATATCCGCCTATCGCTCCGACGTCGTCGTTGTGCTCGAGGTTCAGGGCAACGTCGCGGAAACGGCGCTCGAACGCATCCGCGAGGACCTGATCCTGCCTGACCCGAATGCATCTGCCGCGGAGCAGGCGGTAGGTTACAAGAAATTTTTCGATATCCTCGTGACCGGCGATGTCATTTACGAAACCTTTCAGCAAAGCCTCGTGTACGGTCCGCACTTCGGTGCGGACTTGTCCGATGAACAGGCCTGGTTTAGGGAGAGACTCACCGATCGCGCGTTGAGCGGATCCGTTTTTCTCGAGTTGTCCGTCGAGGAAGCTGAATCGTTGCGCACCGGCGTCGATGCGCTGCCGGACGATGCCGAGCTCAAGGCCAAGCTCACGATCGCGGAGGGCCGCGTGCAGCAGACCGCCGAGGCATTGGAACGCATCATTGCGCAGATGGAGGTCATCGGACTTGATACATCCGAGTACCGGGAGCAGATCCTGACCGTCACGGGTGAAATCACGGTCGAGGTCCTGGATGTCGGTCTGATCACACGCCTGCTGCGGCGTTGGGGCGCATGGACAGTCAATCTGATCGCCGAGGAAGGCCCGTCTTTCCTGGTTAAGCTGCTGTTGTTTGCAATCATTATTTTTGTGTCCCGCAAGCTCGCGCAAATTGTCAAGGCGCTGATCGGGCGTGGATTGAGTTCATCCAAATTTGAGCTGTCACAGCTGTTGAAACGGATGGCTGCGTCGATGGCCAGCAACCTGGTCATGGCGCTGGGTATCTTGATTGCGCTGTCGCAACTGGGTATTTCGCTGGGGCCGTTGCTTGCAGGTCTCGGTATCGCGGGTTTCGTGATCGGCTTTGCGCTGCAGGATTCGCTGTCGAATTTTGCATCCGGGATGATGATATTGGTCACCCGGCCGTTTGATGTCGGCGATCTTGTCGAAATCGGTGGCGTATTCGGCAAGGTTAACCAGATGAGTCTCGTCAATACGACGGTGCTGACGGTCGACAATCAGACGATCATATTGCCGAACAACTTGATCTGGAGCGGTGTGATCAAGAACGTCACGAAACAGCCGCAGCGCAGGGTGGATATGACGTTTGGAATTGCCTACGGCGATGATATTGCTAATGCGGAACGAGTATTGAAAGAGATTGTTGATGCGCAGGAAAAAGTGCTCGACGATCCGGAACCGACCATCAAGCTGCATGAACTCGGTGACTCGTCGGTCAATTTCGTTGTCCGGCCATGGGTCAAGTCCGAAGACTATTGGGACGTCTACTGGGATATCACCCGGGCTGTGAAAATTCGGTTCGATGAAGAGGGGATCTCGATTCCGTTCCCGCAGCGCGATGTACATCTTTATTCCGAAAAGACGGTGGCCAGCGAAAATTAATGACGAGAATGGACCGCTTCGTTTTTACGCTGTGTGTCGCCTTTTTAGTTGTTCTTCCGGCCGTAGCAGTTGCCGCGGGTGCCGATAAGGTCGTCATGCGGAACGGTGACCAGATTACCGGCGAGATTCAGGAGATCTGGGACGGCGACCTGATTATTGAGCCGGAGTACGACGACGATGTGAAGGTCAGTCTGCCGCTCGCGGAAGTCTCCTACATTGAATCGGAGCGCGAGTTCGATGTGACCTGGCCCGATCGCACCGAGGTCGTGGTCAAATTGCTGGGCCCGAGCAAAGATGGTCGGCAGCTGATCGAGGTCAATGGAGAGAAACGCATCATCGCGTTGGGGCGGATCGATGAGCTCGACGAGATCGATGAGTACTTCGACTGGGAGAGCCACATCGATCTCAATGGATCGATCGACCGGGGCAACACGGATTCCACGAACGTCAAGTTCTTCGCCGACACGAACCTGAAACTCGGCGATCATCGCCATATCGCCTCAATGACGTTCGCCCGCGAAGAGCAGAACGGAATCCGGACCAAGGAGCAAGACCTTCTGCAGTACAACTACAACTGGTTGTTCAATCAGCCTTGGTTCCTCGGTGCGACGGGCAGCGCGGAGCGCGACCCGATCAAGGATCTGGATTATCGATTTATCGCCGGCGGAACGTTGGGTAATGACCTGTTCAACCGGGCGCGGGTTTTTCTGAGTGTGCAATTCGGCCTCGGTTACCTTGCCGAGAAAAACACGACAAATGAGAGTCAGGAGAGTGTCGTCGGCATCTGGGTACTCCGGTACAGGCAGAAATTTCTGAAGGACCTTGAGTTTTACCACGACGATTCGGTGATTCACTACATCACGGGCCGCGACAACACGGTACTCAAGACGACGACTGGCCTGCGCTACGAGATCACGGACCGGCTCTACGCGAACACGTCGCTGGACTACGACTATGAAACCGAGCCTGCCGGGATCGGCGTGGAGAACGATGACCTGACCTGGGTCTTCGGTCTCGGGCTCGAATTTTAATTCGTCTCCGTCGTTGAGGTGCGCGGCGCCTCGATCCAATGAAGCATCAGTTTGTACGCGATCGCCAGTACGACCGCGCCGCCGAACAGGCCGATGATGCCCGCCAGCAGCATGCCGCCGATCGCGCCGAGAAGAATTATCGGCATCGGCACGTCGAGCCCCCGGCCCATCAGCAACGGTTTCAGCACGGTGTCGCTGAAGCTCGCAATCAGGCTCCAGACGGTAAAGATCACGGCCGGCGTCGTCTCGGCATAAGAAAAAACGTATGCGATGATTGGCCCCAGCACCAGGAACGGCGGCAACTGCATGATCGCCAGCAACAGTATCAGCACGCTCCAGAATCCGGCGCCCGGGATATCCATGACAAATAACCCGAGTGCCGCGAGGAAGGCCTGAATCACTGCAACGCCGAGCACGCCCTGGACGACACTGCGCACGGTGGCCGCGCTGAGGTCCGCCCATTCGGGGCCCTGATCGCCGACGATCCGCGTCGCCATTTTCTTGGTCGCCGCAACGGCCAGGTCCGCTTTGATCATGAACAGTCCCGCGATCAGTATCGAGATCACGAACATCACGATCCCGACGAAACTGCTGGCCACCTGGCCAAGCAACCAGGACCCCGCAGTCGTCAATTGCGGCTCCAGTTTCTGAAACGCAGCTTCGATATTTGTCGAGGCCAGCATCCAGGTTTCGCTGACTGGCTTGCCGATGAATGGCCACTCTGCAACCTCGGGCGGCGGACTCGGTATTTGCAGGTCGCCCCGATCGATCGCCGTGGCTAACGATCGTGCGGTTTCAACGAGCGATTCGGTCACGATGATCGCAGGCACCATTAGCGCTGCGAGTGTCACGATCGTCAGCAGGACGCCGGCGAGCGCCTGCCGTCCGCCGAGCAAATTTTTCAGTTTCATCGTGGCGGGCATCAGTGTGACCGCGATGATCGCGCCCCAGATGATCGGGATGACGAACGGCTTGATGATCTCGTAGGTCCAGATCAACAAGAGAAAAATAAGTCCGATTCTGAGGGCCGACTCGACCATATTGTCGACAAAGTGTTCGTCGCGGGCCGTGCTGCCGGTTTCAGTGTTCATGGGGCGCTGTCCTCATATTAATGAGTAATGCTGCTAAAAACGCATCTTCCGCCGATGAGTGTAGTGGACGTCCTGATTAGAGTCAGCATTAAGATCAGCGCGTCGGGTCCGTGCTGCCGATGATTGTTGCGGTGCGGCGGTATTTAACATATTAATTTATAAACGGAATTTCAGCCGGCAGGCCAGCGCATGCTAAAATTTTGGCAATAATTATTTCAACGACAGTTATTTTTCAGGGAGGAAAATCCATGCAACGGATTCTATCGATGCTCGCCGGGCTGGCGGTTTCAATTTTCATTGTTTCCTGCGGTAGTGGGGGCGGTGACGACGGTGGTGCGAATTCATCAGGCCTGAACGCGCCTGGCGGCGCATCCGGGCCGGCAACGGTCAGCATTTTGCTGACGGATGCATCCAGTGACGATTACGACGAAGCGATTGCGACGATTACATCGATTGTTTTGATCGGTGAGCACGGCCACCAGGAAATATTCTCTGGATCAGTCATGGTCGATCTGCTGAAACTCAGGAATTTTGTCGAGTTGCTGGCCGTTCACGATCAGGTGCAACCCGACGTCATCGAAAAAATTCGGCTGCAGCTGGCGAGCCTCGTGCTCATCAAGCGCGATGATCAGGGCGGTATCGAGAAGGAAGATGTCGTCGACCTGGTCGCGAACGGAAAGATGGACCTGGTGCCGAACGAACATTTTGTGATCCTGCCGGGAGACAAATTCTATATTTCGTTCGATTTCGACATGGACAGGTCGCTCAAGATCATCGAAACCGGCAACGGCAAGATCAAGGTTCGGCCGGTAATTTTTGTGCATATCGGCCGGTTGCCCGGCTTCAAGGCGGGTCTGACCCGGATATTCGGCGAAATCACCAGGCTGGCCGAGGACTTTTCGGCGCTGCAGCTTTGCAGCAGTCGACTCGTGGCGACACCTTTCGGTATGCATGACGAAGTTGATTTGCCCGAGCGCTGCGTAAAAGTAATGCTCGACGACCGCACCGGCGTATTCGGTCCTGACGGACTGCCGGTCCGCGTCGGCACTCTGATGATCGGAGATATCGTCACTATTGTTGGATTCCTGGGTCTCGAGGATGAAGAGGGCGAGGGGCCGACGGCGACTTTGCTGACGCTGGATGATTCCAGGCTGATGGAACACGATTCGGACAGCGATTCTGACTCACATAGCGATTCGGATTCTGACTCGGATTCCGATGGTGGCACGCGGCCGCCGCTCGATTTCGTGTTGCGCGCGATCGTCATCGAGGAGGGGCCGATGGGCACCTTTGCCCGGATTCGTGGTGAATTGAAATCCGCTGTCGGGATGGACGATACCTACGATTTTCTGGTTGGGCCCAACCAGGGCTTTGGTCCGGACACGATGCTGCTCGGCCAATTGTATCCGACCAGCCGGATCTTTAAATTTGACGGGACGGAAATCCGTCGCCAGGAACTGGCGGCCGGTGATGGTGCTTTGGTGGACGGCGTTCTGATATTGAACGAACCCGGTGAACTCGAACCGGCGGAAGGTGAGGCTGTCGATACGCTTCGCTCGGCGTTTATGCTCGTCCGGTTGAATGACGGTCCGGAGCCGGAGGAAGAGACGCTGGTCGGCAAGATACTATCGATCGACGAAATGGATCAGCTGATGAGGGTTGCGACACCAACCGGTGATCGTTGCGTACTCGCCGACGAAGCGTTGATATTATTCCTGATCGAAAATGATGAAGGTGGACTCGATGTCATCAAGGGCACATTCGATGATTTGGATACGGGTCTGGCGATTGTCGCCTTCGGTGTCGAAGATATTGGTGGCTGTTTCGATGCTAACTTTATCGTGACCCAGGGTCCGATGAAGCCATCGACTGATCCTCAGGAGTAACACAGCCAGAGTCACTGGAAAAAGCTCCGGGTTTGCCCGGAGCTTTTTTTGCACTCGAAATCCCGCTGACGTTACACTTGCGGCATCGCCCATTACCTGAAAAATCCACGAATGAAACTGGAATCCCTGTCAGTATTGTCGGCCGATATGATTTCACGGCACCACGCCATCGTTGCGGTGGTAATCGTGCTAGGTGGTTGCGAATGAGTTAATAATCCGGCGTGCATTGCCGATTCGCCGGGTCAGCTTGATCGAATCAAAATATTCCAGCACTGCGATGGCCAGGTTGCGTCCCAATCCCGATGCGTCGCGATAGGCTGCGGTTGTTACCAGCCCGTCGTCCATTGTCAAAGCTAATTCCCTGAGGAGTTGCGTCAGCGCATCAACCGACTCACGTAAAAAAAACCGATTCGGTTCAACCTGGACTGCCAGATTCGTTCGCGTCGCCTGTTTCAGTGCCGCGCTAAGCTTCCGGAAGTCTATTCCGGTAATCTCGGCGAGTTTCTGTACGGTTGGCGGACGGGGGCCGGCATCGGCGATTGCGGTGCTGATAGTGATCCAGATTGCCGAATCTGCCTCGGGTAGTTGGGCCTTGAATCCCGGAGCGTGATAATAAGATCCGGTTTTTTCGATTTCATGATCATCAATCGATGACTTTAGCGTAGCGGTGAAGAGTGGCCGCGACATTGCTTTGTCGAACGACTCGTAGAGTTCGTTCAAACGTATCCCGGTTGATTCTGGTCGGGCCTTATGCCAGCAGTCTATTTTCAGCAGGATCTGTTCACGAAGCGACCGCAAACGGTCACTTGATACTCCGTAAAGTTCATTATCCGATTCGAACACACAGATACCGGATTCGGTGAATAATTTATCGGCCTCGTTCGGTGTCAGGTTCCAGTTCAGGCGAAATGGTTCGAGCGCAATTTCTTTTCCGCCCGCGTTCGAGAAATCCGAAAGTAGTGCCATCAGGCACTGATGCGGGTCATCGGGCAGCATCCGCTGCAGGCGTTCGAGCCGCTCCGGTCTGGTTCGGCCTCGCTTTGGTGCGAAGACATCCAGTACGACCGCGCTGGCCAGGGTTTCATCAGATGCCTGGTTGCGCAGTATGCAGCGGTCGCCATGAACTGCGACGATCGGTGTATCCAGTACGAGCTGCCCGAGTCCCGCGTGGCGGGGTTCAATTTTCCGGCTTTCGAGTAAGGCCAGGCGGCCGGTGCTGTGGGTTGCACCATGAAATACGTGTACCGGGGTCCAATGCCGGATCGCCTGTGTCGCATCATGAGGAAGCTCGATCCGCACATCGAGCCGTGTCGTGCCTGTCACTGCGTCGCACGTGGTCAGCCAGTCGCCGCGATTAATCTGCGCTGCTTCAACTCCTGTGAGATTTATGGCACACCGGTGACCCGCAACCGCTGTCGTGGTGACTTGATCTTCGCTGTGTATCCCGCGTATCCGCGTTTCCAGACCGGCGGGTGCGAGCACGAGCGAGTCGTTGATTTTGACCTGGCCGGCATGCACCGTTCCCGTCGCGACGACACCGACTCCCTTCAGGTTGAAGGCCCGGTCAATGCTCATCCTGAAGTTGCCGCCGGTGGGTCGACCGGGGACTCGTGCGGCGATCCGGGTCAGCTGTTTGCGCAATTCATCGATACCACTCCCGTTCATCGCGGATGTTCGGACAATCGGCGCGCTCGCCATAAACGTGTTTTCGGTAAACGACTGGATTTCAAGAGTCAGATTTTCGAGGCTCCGGTCGTTCGAGCGATCGGCTTTTGCGATCGCCAACAAACCCTGCTCCGGTTTTAACAGATTCATGATGCGCAGGTGTTCTATAGTCTGAGGCATGATGCCTTCGTCGGCTGCGATAACGAGCAGGACAGCGTCGATGCCGGCGATGCTGCTCAGCATATTGTGGATGAATTGATGATGGCCCGGCACATCAATAAACCCGATGCGCGCAGGGTCGGAATCGACATAAGCGAAACCCGGCGTGATAGTCAGGCCGCGGCGCTTTTCTTCTTCGAGTGTGTCGGTGTCTTTTCCGGTCAGTGCCTTGACCAGCGCTGTTTTTCCGTGGTCGACATGACCGGCAGTCGCTACGATCATCCCTTTTACAGGGTAAGGTTTTTCAGCTGTTCGATGAACAGTTGTTCGTCATCGAGGCAACGCAAGTCGAGCCAGAAACTACCCTCATGTACCCGCCCGATAACCGGGCGTGGCAGCGTGCGGAGCCTCGTCGTTATCCGCTGCAGTTGTTTGTTTCGACTATTCTTTTCGACAGGTGTAACACGTAATCCTGCACTCGTAATGTTTCTCAGGGGCAGCGCACCGCTGCCAATCTGGCTGTACAGGTCGGTCGGGATGACTGAAAAATCCGGCAATCGCCTTTCCAGGGTGGGCGTCAGCCGTTGTGACTGACTTTCAATTTCATTCAGTGGGCGTGTCAGGTGGCGCATGATGGGCAGCTCAACAGTGAGCCGCTCCGGCTCCGTATACAGTTTGAGTACTTCGACGAGAGCGGCGAGCGTCAGCTTATCGATTCGCAACGCCCGCTTCAGTGGATTCGCGTTAATCTGGCTGATCAATTCGCGTGAGCCGACGATGATGCCGGCCTGAGGTCCCCCAAGCAATTTATCGCCGCTAAAACAGACGAGATCGGCCCCGTTTTCAAGGGTGAGCATCGGTGTCGGTTCAGCCGGAAGGCCAAAGGCGGACATATCGATCAATGCGCCACTGCCGAGATCGACGACAAACGGCAACTGATGGGCATGGGCCAGCGTGGCCAGATCTTTTTCACCGACCTCCGCCGTGAACCCGTCGATAACGTAGTTGCTCGGGTGAACTTTCAACAGCAGCCCCGTTTTCTCGCTAATCGCCTGGGCGTAATCCGACGGATGGGTTCTGTTGGTCGTACCGATCTCGTGCAATACACATCCGGCCCGGCTCATGATGTCGGGAATGCGAAAGGAGCCACCGATTTCGATCAGTTCGCCGCGCGATACGGGCACCTCACGGTTCAGTGCCAGCGTATTCAAAATCAATAAAACGGCTGCAGCATTGTTGTTAACGACAGTCGCAGCTTCGGCTCCCGTCAAATCACGCAGCAGTTGCTCTACGTGAACATCCCGTTGGCCCCGCCGTCCGGTGTCGGTATCGTATTCGAGATCGACCGGATAGCGGGCGACCCGGTCGATGGCATTGACCGCCACCTCGGGTAACAAAGCTCTGCCGAGATTGGTATGCAAAATGATACCGGTCAGGTTAAACACGGGACGCGGCCCGCGCCCGCCGCGCTGAATGAGTCGAAGGGTGAGCTCACTGGCGAATTCCGTAGTACCGAGATCGAGTTTATCGCCGGCGACAATAGTGCGGCGTAGATCTGTCTGCAGGATGCGCGCCGTTTCGCGCACGGCCAAACGTCCCCAGTCTCTTATCAGCGGCTGAACGTCGGGCCTGCTCATCAGTGTATCGACGCCCGGAATTTCTTTTAGCGAAACGGGTGGCATGGGTCACTGCAATAATTCTTGTCGGCATATGGTATCGCACCTCGCCCCGAACGTCGCGTCGCACCAGTAGCTATGCTATGTTTATTGACGCTTCAATCCGGCTCAGGATTCATGACCAGAAATAAGATCGGGGGGCCAAGAATGAACATCACTGCTCTGAAAGCAATCATTGCAGGTTTAATAATCGTATGCGGGTTAACGAGTTGCGCACAACGGTCACATCCGGATGTCGAACGTGTCGGCGATGGGGTTTTTCTGTATCGCAGCGAAGGTCAGCGCAGTCTGTTCCTGGTGACCGATGACGGCGTAATTGTGACCGACCCGATCAATGCTGCCGTTGCCAAGGCCTATCGCGCGGCTATTTCGGCGATCACCGATCAGCCGGTCAAATTCGTGGTTTATTCTCACTATCACTGGGATCGGGTTGCCGGTGCACAAATTTTCAAAGACGAAGGCGCACAGATTGTTGCGCAGGAGAAATGTGCCAGGAGATTTGTCGATAACCCCAATCCGGAAGTCGTTAATCCTGACATCACCTTCGCTGATCACTACGAAGTCGCCCTCGGTGGAAAATCCCTGGACCTTTATTATTTCGGGCCGAGTCATGGAGAGTGCCTGACTCTATTTCTGGCAAAGCCGGCGAACCTGGTGCAGATCGTCGATCTCGTCAATCCACCACGCGCTTCGTTCCCCGAAGATCCGAATGTCCCGTACATCAAACCCCATAATCTGCAGCGATTTTTCGCATTTGTCATCGAGTTGGCGGCGGAGCACGGCGTGACCGAAATCGTCGCCAGTCGAGTGACGGAAACGCCGGATCAGGGGGGCCGTATGCAGGCGAGCCCGCCAATCGCGCCCGTATCGATTATTTATGATCAGGCGAAGTTCTGGGGCGCGATTCACAATGCGGTCGAAGTGGCGGAAGCAGAAGGTAATGTGGGCATCGACAGTTTCGTTCGACTGAAGACGATCGACCTGACGCCGTTCCGGTCTTACGCCGGGTACGAAGAACAGGACTTGCCGATCATCATGCGTCGGTTCGTGGGTTTCTACGATATGGGCCGGTAACGGAGGTTAGTGATGACAGTCTTCACACGAGTGATGTTATTTTTGCTGTCGGTATTTATTCTTGTCGCCAGCCCCGTTTACGGCGCGGAAGAAGTCCCGCAGCTCTTTCCGGGCAGCCGCAATCCAATGAAGAAATGGGAAGTCGAAGAAATTGCGGACGGTATCTACGGTTTTCGATACACGTTCTATCGGAATATTTTCATTGTTACCGATGATGGCGTCATTGTGACCGATCCGCTGAATAAAGAGGCCGCCAACATTCTGCGGGAAGAAATTCGGAAAATTACCGACCAGCCAGTCAAGTATGTGGCGTATACCCATTCCCACTGGGACCATGTTTCGGGCGGACAGGTCTTCAAGGACGAAGGCGCAGAATTTATTGCGCAGGAAGAGTGCGCGCGGCATTTTCTGGAGGCGCCAAATCCGGACGTCGTGTATCCCGATGTGACCTACAGGGATCGATATAGAATTACGCTCGGGGGCAAATCGCTCGAGATGTATTATTTCGGGCCGTCACATGACAGTTGCCTGGTCGTAATGCGGATCGAGCCGGCCAATATGCTGTTTCTCGTAGACATCGCGAATCCTCCGGATGGCTGGGCTATGTTCTATAACCCGGCGGTGTCCGAGGATCGGGTCTGGCATATGGTCCCGTTTTTAACCCGCGTTCAGGCGTTGATCGACGAGAAAAATATCGAGACGGTGATCGGCGGTCATATGACCATGGGGATCGATCCGGAAACCGGCCGGCGCGGCATCGTTCCTGGATTGATGGGTCCGGCCACGGTCGTGGGCGAACGTCGGGACTTCTGGCAATCCATGATCGATGCCGTAAAGGCTGAAATGGCTGCCGGTACCCCGGCGAACCAGGTGCCGGACCGTATCGTTGAGCAGGGTGTTCTGAAGGATCAAATTTCCGGCTACGACCCCGACCAGATGCGCATACTCGCGCGCCGCATCACGAGCTACGTGCAAACCGGGGAGTAAGCCATCCGGGACGCAGGCGGGCCCGCCGTTTCGGGCGGGATCACGTCATGAGCCAGGGGCCGGCTAGGATATATCACGTAGTTTCTCCGCGCATAAAACTCGAGACGATCCACAAGACAGCCCATAATAAGAAACCACTTAAACCACTGTAGACGTTGGCCCGCCTGTTCCAAACGACAGTGCGGGCCTTTTTTTACGAGGCTTTTTTAATCCAGCGAAGTTCAAGCGCGGTCGCCCAGCCGGCCTGGACAGTCTTCAGGCTGTCGGGCATGACGGCCTTGGTCGGTGACAACGGTATGCGGCCGCCCATAATTTCAGCGATTTTTTGCGGATAAAGCGGGCTTTTGTCCGGATCGGCAAAACCCACCGGATGTATGGGCAGATTGTTATTCAGCGCGTACTTGTCCGTTGCGCCCAGCGTATGCAGCATTTCATGCGCGATGACAACATTGTTCTGCCCTTGCATGTGGCGGTCGGCGAAGACATGCACGACGCCGAGCATGCCTTTTTGCAGGCCGAGCGAGTGGGGCAGTGCGTTCGGAAAGTTCGGGTCGTGGTAGACCAGGAACAGGCGAATATCGGGTGGGGCGCCGGGCTGATCTTTCGTGACCGAGCGTGCCCAGCTGCGTAAGTTCAGGCTCCAGAACGCGATACGAAATGGATTCCCGTTTGCCGGTGGAGCCGGGGGCAACTCGGCGATTGGTTCGCCGACGTCGATCCGGATCGGGCGCTCGATGTTCACGCCGTATCGTGTGGTCTCCTTCACCATGAACCGTTCGATCGCGGAAAAATTCTTGACCGTCAGGTCATCTATATATTTGCGAGTGATTGCGTTGTCATCGGCTACGATCGGGTACACCGTGACCCACAGTGGTTCCTCCCAGCTCGTCGATCGTGCGCGTGTCAGGTAGCTCCCGGTCGCGATGACTGCCAGCAGAGTCAGCAGGATCAGCTGGCGCAGGCGCCTAAAGAAATTTCCGTTGGCCATGGCATGATGTCGCAAATCATTCCGGGATAGCCTAAGCCATTGTTCCGTCCGGTAATGTGAACCATGCCCGCAGACATCGACCCGTCGACGGCTTCGGTCTCCGAGCTTGCGGCAGCCATGGCGCGGGGCGATTTGTCGAGTGTGCCCTTGGTGCAAGCTTGCCTGGGGCGTATCAGCCGTTGAGCCGCTATACGCGTCCCATTAACTATCTTGGATTGTGTGCGCTCGCCGTGCCCTGCGGTTTCGATTCAAACGGGCTTCCGATTTCCGTACAGTTCGTCGGTGGGCCCGGCAGTGAGGCCGCGCTGATAAATATTGGGACAGCCTATGAACAGGCACGTGGCCCGTTTCCAGCCCCGATTTGTCAGGCTTTGCCGGGAGTGCCCGCCAGGGGGTAAACGACCCGGATCGCTGAATTCAGCGGCGGCCGCGGCCGCCCATCTTTTTCTTGTCTTCGAAACGAACCTTAAGCGAATTTCCGCCCCAGGATTTGCCGTCCAAACCCAAGATGGCGGCGCGGGCTTCGTGACCTTCCATTTCGACGAAGCCGAATCCCCGACAATTGCCGGTGAATACGTCGGTGACCAGACGGATCGAGCGAACCGTTCCATACTCGGAAAACAGATCGGTAACCCTGTCTTCCGATGCGTCCGGTGGCAAGTTGCCGACAAACATTTTTTTCAACGGCGAATCCTCGCGAAACCAGTTGAGAGTAAAGCTATCCGTTCGTGGCAGAAAATAAAAAACCCAGCAACACCCTGCGGGGCATGTCTTTTAGCCGGAACGGAACAGCCGATCAGCCTGCAGCCTTGACGTGGGCAGCCTGTAGTCCTTTCGGGCCTTTTTCGATCTCAAATTCAACCGTTTGGCCTTCCGCAAGTGTTTTGAAACCGTCACCGTCGATGGCAGTCGTGTGAACAAACACATCGTCTCCGCCTTCATTCGGCGCAATAAAACCGTACCCCTTGGATTCGTTGAACCACTTAACCGTACCTGTAGCCATCTTATTACCTCAACAATTTATTCAATTCCGTTCCGCAACCATACGGCCGGAAGGGAATTATGCACCGTTTCCGAATCGGTCTCCATAGTCCGGCCGACAGCGTCCACGAGGCCCGGCTGTACGACGGGTCTCCGAACAGCATTTATGAGAATAACATATTGATATATATGATAATTAAGTAGTTCTAAGCTACCAGCCCAGAACCCGGCCGTCCTCGTAATCCAGAAACTGCCCGTTTTGCTGGGGCGTGAGTCCGTCGATGACCGCGATCATTTTCGAGACACTTTCATCGGGCTCGATAACGCCGGGACGCTTCATGCCTTTAGTATCGACCGTGTTGACCTGGCCGGGTGACAGCATGGTCAGGATCACGCCTTTCTTGGGCGTCTCGAATGCAAGCGTATACATGTACATGTTGAGTGCGGCCTTGCTGGCTCGATAGCTGTACATCATCGGCATCTTTGGACCGAGTTCAAACGATCCCCCCTTGCTGGAGATGATAATCATCTTTTTCTGCTCGGAGCCTGCGACATGGGGCATGAATGCCTGGGCAAGCTTCAAGGGTGCGATCGCATTCACTTTCATGCTCATGTCCGCGATTTCGAAGTCAACGCCATCGACGCGTTTGAACGCCGACATGTATTTCGGGGTCAGGCCCGCATTGCTTATCAGGACATCTATCGGCTGGTCTTTATAGATATCGGCCAGCCAATCGATCCGCGTGTGGTCAGTGACATCCAGTTGCTCTATGACGATTCCGCTGTTTTCGGCAGCCAGCGCCTGCAGTGCTTCCGCTTGCTTCGGGTTCCGCGCCGTGGCGATGATATTCCAGCCCATCGCTGCGTATTGAGTGACGAATTCCAGTCCGATCCCGCGATTCGCGCCGGTGATCAGCATTGTCGGTTTGCCGGGTGCAAGTTCCGCATATACCCCGGCCGATAGCATGCTGAGCCCGATCAAGGCCAACCCTTTCAGAAAAACCTGCATTTCTTCACCTCTGCGACTGGATTACCGTGGCCGACGTTTGTGCCACAAAGGTCGCTTGCGCGCTGCGTGACGCCGGACGAATGACCGATAGTTGGTCAGAATGGGAGTGCTGCCGGGTACCGATTATGGAGCCAGTCGATCGATGTGCCACTCGCTTTGGTCCGACCGACTATAGACGAACCGATCATGCAGTCGGCTCTCACGGCCCTGCCAGAATTCCATGCTGGCGGGCGCAACCCGATATCCGCCCCAGAATGACGGTAATGGAACCTTGCCATCGGCGAACTTCCGTTTCATCTCGGCAAACGTGTTTTCCAAAATGGCGCGAGAGGAAATGATGCTGCTTTGTTTGGACACCCACGCACCGAGCTGACTGTCCAGCGGGCGGCGCATGAAATATCGAAGATTTTCCGCTGCCGTAATTTTTTCTGCGCGGCCGTGAATTTTTACCTGGCGATGCAGTTCGTGCCAGTAAAACAGCAAGGCGACCTGTGGGTTTTTGCCAATATCTGCCGCCTTCCGGCTTTCGAGGTTGGTGTAAAAGACAAACCCTGTTTCATCGTAATACTTTAATAACACCGTGCGCAGGGAGGGGTGGCCGTCAGGCGAGACCGTCGCGATGCTCATCGCGTTCGCATCCCTGGCTTCGATTTCGAGTGCTTCTTCGAACCACCGGTTGAATTGCTGGTAGGGATTCGAATCGAGGTCGCGTCGCCTCAGTGGTTGGGTGCGGTACTCGCGTCTGAGGTCAGCCAGATCCTTGTTCAGTTCAGTCATGACCTCTGCGATACATCGACAAATAATCTACCGGAACGCTTGAATGCCGGTCTGTGCCCGGCCAAGAATCAGGCCATGAATATCGTGGGTGCCTTCGTAGGTATTGACGCCCTCGAGATTCAGCATGTGCCGAATGACGTGGTATTCGTCCGCGATGCCATTTGCACCATGCATGTCCCGAGCGACTCGGGCGATATCGAGCGCTTTACCGCAATTATTTCTCTTTAATAGCGAAATTGCTTCGGTGGTTATCTTGCCGTCATCGATCAGCCGTCCCAAGCGCAAACATCCCTGCAGGCCCAGGGTGATTTCAGTTTGCATGTTCGCCAGTTTCAGCTGTATCAGTTGAGTTGCAGCCAGTGGCCGCCCAAACTGCTTGCGGTCCAGCACATATTGGCGTGCCGCATGCCAGCAGAATTCCGCCGCGCCCATAACGCCCCATGCGATGCTATAGCGAGCCCGGTTCAGACATTCAAAGATGTCGGCAAGACCCAGCGCTCTGGGGAGCCGGTTCTCTTCCGGCACGAAGACGTTCTGCATGACAACGTCTCCGGTGATCGATGCACGCAATGAAAACTTGCTTTCAATCTTGGCGGCGCTTAGCCCCTGCATATCTTTGTCCAGGATAAACCCGGCAATCCGGCCGTCGTCATCCTTCGCCCAGATGACAAACACGTCAGCAATCGGAGAATGGGTGATCCATGTCTTGGTCCCGTTCAACTGATAACCACCGTCCACCGATTTTGCGCGGCATTGCATGCCGCCGGGGTCGGAGCCATGATCCGGCTCGGTCAGTCCAAAGCAGCCGATCCATTCACCGGTGCCGAGTTTGGGCAAATACTTTTGGCGCTGTTGTTCGGAGCCGAATGCGTGAATCGGGTGCATGACCAGGCTGGATTGAACGCTGATTGCAGAACGATAGCCGCTGTCAACACGTTCGATCTCGCGCGCAAGAAGTCCATAGGAGACGTAGCTCAGGCCGGGACAACCGTAACCATCAATCGTCGCGCCAAGAAATCCGAGCTCCCCTGCTTCGGTCAGAATTTCGCGATCAAAGTGATTTTCCCGAAAGCCTTTCTGGATGCGAGGCATCAGGCGATCCTGGCAGTAGCGAAACGCAGTATCCCGCACCATGCGCTCGTCGTCATTCAACGACTCCTCCAGTAACAACGGGTCTTTCCAATCAAACGCCATAGACACGTCTCGTCTATTCCAAAAGATGTAATACGTCCGGGAGTGTCGTCTCGACCCGACATCGCCTAAACTTGTCGTTGATTATATTAATCCATCAATATCACCTTGTAAGGTGTACTGGCAAGATATCCAGCGAGTGTTGATCGCATCCGGAGGCAGCATCAATGAAAGAAGCCGTTATCGTTTCCACAGCGCGCACGCCGATCGGCAAGGCGTATCGTGGCGCGTTCAACAACACGAAATCGCCGTCGATGGCCGGGCATGCAATCCGCGAGGCTGTCAGACGGGCCGGAATCGATCCGGGTGAAATCGATGATGTGATCGTCGGTTCGGCCATGACCTGCGGCACGGCGGGGCTGAATATCGGCCGGATGGCGGCACTGGCCGCCGGGTTACCTGACAGCGTCGCCGGGCAGACCGTTGACCGGCAGTGCTCTTCGGGCATGATGGCAATTGCGATGGCTGCAAAGCAGATCATCGTGGACGGACAATCGATTGCCGTCGGTGCGGGTCAGGAATCGATCAGTCTCGTGCAGGACCGGGCCTATAAGTGGGCGCTGGAGGACGGGGATGAAAACGTTGTCGCGGAATCCGAACACGCCTACATGCTGATGCTGCAGACCGCGGAGATCGTCGCGGCACGCTACGGTATCGATCGGGCGCAAATGGATGCGTTCGCACTGCAGAGTCAGCAGCGCACGGCGGAAGCGCAGGCGGCCGGGAGACTCGATGCGGAAATCGTCCCGATGACGACGGTCAAGAAAATCGTGGACCGGGAGTCAGGCGAAGTCGACTATGAAGAGACTCAATTGGATCGGGACGAAGGCAATCGGCCGGAAACGAGCCTCGATGGATTACAGAGTCTGTCGACGGCCGTAGAGGGCGGAACAATCACGGCGGGCAATGCCTGTCAGCTGTCAGATGGCGCGGCCGCCTGCGTGGTCATGGACGCGAAACTGGCGGAACAACGTGGTATTGAACCACTGGGGTATTACCGTGGCGTTGCCGTGGCCGGGTGTGCGCCTGATGAGATGGGCATCGGTCCGGTATTCGCCGTGCCAAAACTTCTCGATGCGCACGGACTGACGGTTGACGATATCGGTTTGTGGGAGCTGAACGAGGCGTTCGCCGTGCAGGCGATATATTGCCGCGACCGGCTCGGTATCCCGAATGAATTACTGAACGTCAACGGCGGTGCGATCGCGATCGGGCATCCGTACGGCATGACGGGCGCGCGGCTCGTGGGTCATGCGCTGCTGGAAGGCGGCCGGCGGGGTGTGAAATACGTGGTCGTGACCATGTGCGTCGGCGGTGGCATGGGCGCGGCCGGCCTCTTTGAAGTCGCATGATGGGAAGTCACGTCATGAACAGCCTGCGACTGGTAATCCTGATGGCCCTGATGCCGGCAGCCACGGCCGTCGATCTGATCGTGCCGGACGACTTCGCGACGATCCAGCAGGCAATCGATGCGGCGGCGGCGGGTGACGTCGTGATCGTCGAGCCGGGCACTTATCAGGAAAATATTACCCTGCGAACAGACATCGATGTGCGCGGCCGCGAGGCCGCCCGTACATTTATCGAACCGCCCGATCCGGATCCGGCCGTGACGATCAATAACCTCACCGACGTGTTGTTCTCGAACTTCACCATCAGCGGCGCGCAGGTTGGCGTCGAGGTCACCGACAGCAGCGCGATACAGATTGCGAACAACGTACTGGATGCCGCCGCGGTGGTCGGAGTGCGCGTCAATCTGAGTCCATCCGTTGATATTCTGAACAACGTGTTCTCGAACAACGACACGGCGATATTCAGACGGACGGAGAACGCGCAGGTGACGAATAATATATTTGCCGGCAACAGTTTCACGATCGAAAGTCCTATACCGCCGTTGTTTATCGATCCGAACGTCAACGTCGATTTCAATTGCTTTTTCGACAATGCCGATTTGAATGTCAGCGGTGTGGATACCGGTCTTGGAATGAACCAGGTGATCGGCGATCCGCTCTTCGTTGATACCGGCATCCAGGATTTCCACCTGCGGCAAAACTCGCCGTGCATCGATCAGGGGGTCGGTAACGACATCATCGACAATACGGCCGCAGACCTCGGCGCCTATGGTGGGGATTTCGCCGATGCAAGGCCCTTTCCGCTCGGGGCGCCGAACGTGGCTGATGTCAGTGGCCCGTCGCCGCCGCCGTACAGCGTGCAGGTCGTCTGGTCGGCCAACTTGGCCTATCTCGTGACAAACACCGCGAGTCCCGGAACTTACCGCGTCTATTATCGGCAGAACCAGTCCGGCCCGCCCTACAACGGCACTGATGCTGGCAACGGGACTCAACCGTCGCCGGTCGACGCGCGCACCGCGACGACGATAGCGCTCAGAGATTTGCAGCCCGCATCGGCGATGCCCACGGCGCCGCTACTCGTGTCGGCCGAACCGGGGTCCCTGTCGGTCCTGTTGGGTTGGGAGGCCGCGGCGGGTGCGAGCGGCTATCGTGTTCACTATGGTCAGAATGCGGTCAGCGAGAACCAGGTCGATGCCGGCGATACGACCAGCTTCACGGTCACCGGGTTGCAGAATGGCGTGACCTATCTGTTCGCGGTTTCGGCGCTGTCTCAGTCCACCTATTATTTCTCGGTCACGGCGCTCGATAGCGATAGCACGCAAAATAAAAATGAAAGTGTTTTTTCCGACGAGAGTACGATCAATATTGGACCGGCGACCGAAGGCGCGTTGTCGAATGTGCTGTCCGCAGTGCCGTCGATTACCGTCGCGTACCCCAATCTCCCCGACAAGGGGTGTTTTATCGCAACCGCGGCCTTTGGGGCCGATTGGACGGCCGAGGTGCAGGTGCTGCGCGATTTTCGCGATGTGTACCTGGCAACGAGCCGGCCCGGACGGCAGTTCATACGTTGGTATTATCGGAATGGTCCGTCTGCCGCGGAATTCATTGACCGCTACCCGTTTACGAAACCACTGGTTCGCGCGCTTTTGACACCGTTCGTCGTCGGGTCGTTGTTTATGCTCGAAGCGCCGCCGTTGCTCAGTCGCGTGTTTGGGGTGTTGTTGTTGCTACTGATGGCCAGCCTTGCAGGACGCCGGTTCTGGAGGGCGACATGAGGTCATTAATTCGGCGTGGATATTTTGCTGTCGTGTTGGGATTCATGATGGGTCCGGCCATGGCAGACAGTCATGGTGCAGAGGGTCGGGAGGCCAGGGATTTTTCACCCTGGCTGCTCGAGATCCGGGGTGGCTGGTTCGAGCCCGACCTGGAGTTGTACAAAGACTTCTATGGGGCCAACGGTGATCTGTATTTTTCCGGTATTTTCGGCCGCCGCTTTAAGCCGTGGCTTGAGCTTGCGGGCGAACTCGGCTATTTTCGCGACACCGGTGTTGGTGTTCAGCCCGGCAACGACACCCAGGGCGGCCAGGTTAAATATACGCTGGTGCCCGCACATATCTTTGTGAATTTCCGTGGGGAATTTTCCGAGCCGCAGATATTAGTGCCATACGGTGGCGTCGGCCTCACCAGCGCATATTACAAACAAGAAATCGCATCTCAGGGCGACAAAAGCGGGCGAACCGATCTCGGTTACAACGCCCGCTTCGGCGTCGAGTTGAACCTGAATCGGCTCGATGCGAGGTCAGCCAAGCGGGCACGCGAGCAATTCCTGACGCGCAGTTACCTCTACCTCGAGGCGCAGTACTTCAGCACCGAGGTCGACGGCGTCGATCTCGGCGGCATTGCTTATATGCTCGGCTTGCGATTGGAATTCGACTTTGCGCTGGGTAAACGCACGGAAAATCGAAACGTCAAATAATAGCTTTCGCCCGACAATCCCCAACGACTTGTCTGTTTCCCCGATGCCCCTCGCTAAGGCGTCTTCTGCCAGATCGCCCTCAGGGCGTGGCGAAAAACATCACGCGTGTCAGGGTCGTATAACCGCCTTCGATCGTCATCAGACCGACGAGCACCATCAGGCATAACGGGGGCACGAGAATAACGGTAATCAATGCCGGTCTTTCCCAGCGCATGTGCATGAACACGGCCACGATTGCGCCCGCCTTGAGCCACATGAACGTCAGGATCAGAATCCACCTGAGATTGCCCTGAAACTGGAGGTAATCCACCATGTACGACAACGTACTGAGGACAAACAACGCGCCCCAGACGATAAAATAGACACTGAGTGGGTGTCCCTCTGCTGTTTCGCTCGACATGCTGACCCTTTACCAAAGATAGAAAAACGCAAAAATGAACACCCAGACCAGGTCGACGAAGTGCCAGTAGAGGCCAGCGATTTCGACCGTGTCATAAGACCCCTTGCGATCATAGAACCCGGTACGGACGCGGTTGGCGACGACGAGCAGGTAGATTACCCCCGCGCTGACGTGCATGCCATGGAAACCGGTGATCATGAAGAAACTCGAACCGAACTGCGGCGCTCCCATCGGGTTGCCCCACGGACGCACGCCTTCCTCGACGATGAGTTTTGTCCACTCGAACGCCTGCATGCCGACGAACATAGCGCCGAACGTGGCCGTCGCGACCATGAGCCAGAATATTTTCTTCTTGTCGCGGCGGTGGGAGAAGTTCACGGCCAGCGCCATGGTTCCGCTGCTGCTGATCAGAACGAACGTCATGATCGCGATCAGAATCAGCGGGATGTGTTCGCCGAAAATGGTTAACGCGAAGACCTCGCTCGTATTGGGCCACGGCTCCGTCGTTGACATCCGGACCGTCATATAACCGGTCAGTAAACAACTGAAAATGAACGTATCGCTGAGCAGGAAGATCCACATCATCGCCTTGCCCCAATGAACGGGGAAAGTTTGCCGGTCGGCGGACCAGTCGTCGACGATGCCGTCCCAACCGTCCGCTACCGCAACGGGTTCCGCGGTACCTGGAAGACCTTCTTGTGCCATACGCGCCGTTCCTTATCTTTAAGTCGATAAAAGCAAACCAAACAAAACGATCCAGACGACGAGCAGATAGTGCCAGTAAATCGTGCACAGCTCGACGCTCAATTGCACATCCTGACCGCCCAGCATTCTCCAGACCGTCTTGCCCCAGACCCACAGGCCGCCCGCCACGTGCAGACCATGCAACGCCGTGATCAGGAAAAAGAATTCGCTCGCCGGGTTCTGACTCATAAACGCGCCCGACTCGATCAGTTGGCGCCAAGCCAAAAACTGGCCCACGATAAATAGGATGCTGGTCAGGCCGCCGGTGATGACGCCGAATCGGATCTGCTTGATGTCATCCCTGGCACCCGCATTACGTGCGCCCTGAAAGGCGACGCTGCTCAGAATCAGCAGTAGCGTGTTGAACCAGAGTATTCCCGGCTTCGACATCGACACCCAGTCCGGGAGTACCATGCGAAAGTTGTAGGACAAAATGAATAAACTGAATAAGCTCGTCGCGACGCACAGGAAAGTAAACAGGCCCACCTTGGCCGTCGGTTCGGCCGATGCCTTGGGCTCGTCCGGATAGTCAGCCAGCGACCCCGATTCGAGCCACGGCTTCGACATCAGTGTCTTGATCAGGCTCATTTATGCATGCCCTCGGCATCGCCGGTTTCGTGCGACTCACCGGTGTTGGCGTCATTGGGCCGGTTTTGCGGCAGAAAGTCCTCGTCCGCCCCGGGTACGCTGTAGTCGTACGCCCAGCGATAGACCACCGGCAGCGCGGGTCCCCAGTTGCCATGCACTGGCGGAGTCTGAGGAGTCTGCCACTCGAGCGTTGTCGCGCGCCACGGGTTGCCGCCCGACGGCTTGCCGTACTTGAGGCTCCAGATCAGGTTGAAGATAAACAGGATCTGGAATACGGTGACGAGCAACGCCGCAATCGTGATGCCGATGTTCAGCTGAGCGACCGAGTCCATCACGAAATCGGTCTGGCCCATCGCGTAATAACGCCGTGGCACGCCCAAAAAGCCCAGGTAATGCATCGGCAGGTAAATCGAATAGGTGCCGAGGAAGGTGCCCCAGAAATGAATCTTGCCGAGTTTCTCGTTGAGCATCTTCCCGGTCATCTTCGGATACCAGTGATAGATCGCTCCGAGCATGACCAGGATCGGCGAGACGCCCATGACCATATGGAAGTGAGCGACGACGAAGTAGGTATCGGATAGAGGCAAATCTACGACTACGTTACCGAGGAACAGGCCGGTCAGCCCGCCGTGAATAAATGTAAAGATAAATGCGATCGCGAACAGCATCGGTGTTGTCAAATGGATATCACCGCGCCAAAGCGTCAGGACCCAGTTATAGACTTTGATCGCGGTTGGGACCGCGATGATCAGCGTCGTCGTCGCGAAGAAAAAGCCGAAATACGGATTCATGCCACTGACATACATGTGATGCGCCCACACGACAAAACTCAGTGCGCCAATCACGATGATGGCCCAGACCATCATTCGGTAGCCGAAAATATTTTTCCTCGCGTGGGTGCTGAGCAGATCCGAAACAATGCCAAACGCCGGTAGCGCGACGATATAAACCTCGGGATGGCCGAAGAACCAGAACAGGTGCTGGAACAAGACCGGGCTGCCCCCTTCGTAGTCAAGCTGGTCGCCCATCGACAGGATCGCCGGCATGAAGAAGCTGGTCCCGAGGACTAGGTCCAGCGTCATCATGATCGCGCTGACCAGGAGTGCCGGGAAGGCCAGCAGGCCCAGCACGGTCGCCATGAATATGCCCCAGATGCTTAAAGGCATGCGCATCAGCGTCATGCCTCTTGCGCGGGCCTGCAGCACGGTCGTGACGTAATTCAATCCGCCCATCGTGAACGCGACGATAAATACCGCGAGTGATATCAGCATGAGCAGGATGCCCAAATCCGCGCCCGGCGTGCCTTCGAGAATCGCCTGCGGCGGGTACAGGGTCCAACCCGCCCCCGTGGGTCCGCCCGGTACAAAGAAGCTGGCCATCAAAATCAGGACCGCGACCAGGTAGACCCAGACACTGAGCATATTCATGAACGGGAATACCATATCTCGTGCGCCGATCTGCAGCGGAATCAGGTAATTACCGAAACCGCCGAGGAACAAGGCAGTCAACAGGTATATGACCATGATCATCCCGTGCATTGTGATGAACTGGTAATACGCTGCTGGCATGATGAATGAGAATTCGTTTGGCCATGCCAGTTGCAGGCGCATCATTCCGGACAGGACCAGCGCGACGAGGCCGACCATGATCGCAATGATTGAGTACTGAATTGCGATGACCTTGTGGTCCTGGCTCCAAACGTACTTTGCCACGAAACTTTGGGGATCGTGAATGTGCTGTTCGTGGTCCCGATCAGCAATTGCGACATAGGCCATTACAAGCGTCTCCTGATATTTCTTCTATAACGTATTTATGTAAGCGATCACATCGTCGATCGCCTGGTCGTCATGCAACGTGTCCGCCATCAGGGACATTTGCAGGCCATTGGAATCTCGCGGGTGTGCGCCGCGGAGGCCATCCTGGAAATTTTTCAGTTGCCGCTGCAGGTACCAGTCACTCATACCGGCCGCGCGCGGTGCTTTTTGTGACCAAATCCCCCGAGCGTCGTGGCCGTGACATATCGCGCAGTTCTCGTACAGCGCCCTGCCTTTGTCAATGTTGCCACGCACAGTGGTCGGGGCCGGCGTGTCCGGGAGCGTCTCGAGATAGGCGATAACATTGTTGACCGCAGCGGAATTCGGGAGCGTCGCCGCCAGCGGCCCCATCTGTTGCCCGTAAATATCATCCTTGTGGTATCCGCGAGCACCGCTCTTATACAACTCGAGTTGAGTCTTGATGTACCAGCCTTCCTGGCCGGCCAGTTTCGGTGCATTCATCAGTTGATTGCCTTCACCTTCGAATCCATGGCATGCGGCACACACCGCATACTGAGCCTTGCCTGTATCCGGATCGCCGGCAACGATGGCCAGCGTATCCGCATAGGTCGGCTGATTCGCGAGCCAGGCATCAAAATCAGCTTGTTCCTCGATGATGACTTTGCCGCGCATCGTATGATGGGCTGTGCCGCAGAGTTCCTCGCAGAGCAGTTCGAATTCACCGGTGCGGATCGGTTCGAACCAGACATAGGTCAACATGCCTGGCACCATGTCCATCTTGACCCGGAACTGCGGTACGGCGAAATTGTGCAGGACATCTTTTGACCGCAATAACATCCGGATGGGCCGATTAATCGGCAACCGGACTTCATTGCTGTCGATCAGGATGTCGTCCTGTCCTCGCGGGTCGTTCGGATCCATGCCGAAACGATTGTCGACGGTCACCAGTGCCGTGCCGACCTTGCCGAGTTCGCCGTCCTCGCCAGGAAACCGGTAACTCCAGTGCCACTGCTGGCCGATCGCCTCAACAGTCATTGCATCGTCGGGTACATCGATGAATTTTGCCCAGACAAACAATCCCGGCGCGAGCATCGCGACGACGCCGACGGTGGTAATACCCGTCAGCCACCATTCCAGTTTCTTGTTTTCCGGCTCGTACGCCGCCTTTTGTCCTTTCTTGTGACGAAAACGGATCACCGCATAAGCCATGAACAGATTGACCGCGACAAAAACAATGCCGGTGACCCAAAAGGTGATGTTGATCGTGTCATCGATCATGCTCCAGTTCGACGCGATCGGCGTGAACCACCACGGGCTCGCGAAATGAAACACGACAGATCCAATAACCAGCAAAATCACTGCAATTGCTAACGCCATACTCTGGGCATCCTGAATTTTTTAACTTTCGGTCTGATTTTCAAAAGAACCGTCTGACGCCTTTAAGGCTTGGGCATTCTGTTGTAGACGGCCGGCCGTGATTATCTTTCAGGGTGCCGGCAAATACCAGATTTTCCGCGAAATTGAATTGAATCTGTTACTGAATTCGATACTGATGAAAAAACAAGCCAAAACGCCGGGAATCCGGAAAATGCGGTGAATTTTGCGCGTCACGAAGAACCGCAACCGCATCTCATAAAGAGTTGATATATCATGTGGCCGTCTCGCTGCCGCGAGATCCCGAAAACAACAACATCCGGGGTTCTGCAACCGGGGAGATCAGGTCCATGAAACTGTTTCGCAACGCAGCCGCGATCCGCCTGCTGGGGCTCGGTGCTTTTGCCACAATCATTACAGGCTGCGGCTCTGACAAGGATTCGGCCGCCCCGGCGCCGCTGCTTTCGGTGTTGGTCGCCGAGGTCGAGCGTCAGGATGTGGCCCTTTCGATGGATCTGGTCGGCAGCACGCTCGGCACCCAGGACGTGCCGATCCGGGCGCGGGTCGAGGGGTTCCTCGAGACGATGGATTTCATCGAGGGACTTAAAGTCAGCAAGGGCGACCTGTTGTATACGATCGATCCTCAGCCGTTCAAGGCCAAACTCGTCGAGGCCCAGAGTTACCTTGCCGCGGCGCAAACCACGCTGGCGAAAGCTGCAGCCGATCTGCGGCGCATCAAGCCGCTCGCCGAGATGCGAGCCGTCAGCGAGCAGGACCTCGACAGCGCGGTCGCGCAGGAAGCCGCCGCCCGTGCCGGGGTGCGGGCCTCTGAAGCGACTGTGGATCTTGCCGAGATTGAATTGAGCTATACCCGGATCATCGCGCCGATCGATGGCCTGATGGGGTTGTCCAAAGCGAAACCAGGGGAGTTCGTCGGGCGTGAACCGAACCCGGTCGTGCTGAATACACTGTCCGACATCGACCCGATCCGAGTCCGGTTTTCGATTTCCGAAAGCGAATACCTGACGCTGTCACGAGCTTATCTGGAGAATAAGGATCGCAACGAGCGGGCGCGCAAGGGCGAAGATGATGCAGATCTCATTCTGATCCTGGCCGACGGTTCGCAGCATGGTTACCTCGGTTGGGTGGTCGCATCGGCCCAGGCGATCGATCCTTCGACCGGCACCTATTCGGTCGAGGCGCTGTTCCCGAACCCGAACGGGGTGCTGTTGCCGGGCCAGTTCGCGCGCGTGCGGGCGCCGTTCAAGACGCTGAACAACGTCGTCGTCGTGCCGCGAAAGTCACTGTTCGAATTGCAGGGCAGGTTCAGGCTCTACGTCGTTAATG
>SMVA01146634.1_pt1 | contig 28420 bp, 23 predicted proteins | sample 2456451 | NCBI WGS metagenome assembly SMVA01 (sample SAMN11095933, study PRJNA526329) | marine sediment metagenome | biome: Marine sediment; feature: Surficial sediment; material: Deep marine sediment; isolation source: Hadal surficial sediment | place: Pacific Ocean | collected 2014-05 | depth... | reverse complement strand
TTGTGGTATTGCATGATTTAAACGGTGATGACATGATTGATTTCTATGAAAATTTCAATAGCGACCATCAGGTAACCGATCATTTCCATGAATTTGCCATGGGTTTACAAACGGATAAAGAAGGTAATTTGTATTATGCCAAAAGTGGCAGGCACGCAAGAGAGGCTCTTGTACCTCAACATGGAACCTTGTTAAAAGTGAGTAAGGACGGTTCAAAAACAGAAATTATTGCCAATGGATTCAGAGCTGCCAATGGAGTTTGTATCAATCCGGATGGGAGTTTTCTAGTTACAGATCAGGAAGGGCATTGGAACCCCATGAATAGGGTTAATTGGGTGGATAAAAAAGGGTTTTATGGAAATATGTTTGGATATGATCCTCCAAAAGATAGTACTGATCAGGCTATGATCCAACCCCTTTGCTGGATTGATAAAAAAATGGACCGTTCACCTTCTGAATTGCTTTGGGTAGACAGCGATCAATGGGGACCTTTTAAAGGCAGCCTGTTGAATTTATCCTATGGCTATGGCACTACTTATATTGTTCCACATGAAAAGATAAAGGGTCAGATGCAAGGAGGTATTTTTAAATTACCGGTACCGGTATTTCCCACGGGAGTTATGAGAGGTCGTTTTCACCCCGTTGATGGTCAGCTATATGTATGTGGCATGTCGGCCTGGGCCACGCAACAAACTTTAAGGCCGGGCGGCTTATACAGAGTTCGTTATTCTGGCAAGCCTACAATTGTTCCATTAAAATTAGAAGCCAAAACAGAAGGTTTGTCAATCCAATTTTCGAATGAATTAGACCCTTTAACTGCCAGTAATATTGACAATTATAAAATTAGTACCTGGGAATTAAAAAGAAGCCGAAACTATGGATCTGAACATTATAACGAAAAAACACTTGAGGTAACAAAAGCGGTATTATCCGGGGATGGGAAAACGGTTCATTTGAATATAACAAACATGGAAGCAGTCTGGCAAATGGAAATAAAATTTGAATTAAAATTAAAGGATGGGACTGTGGAAAAAGGAACCATTCAAAATACAATACACAATTTGGGAAGTTAATCATCCTTTATTTTCAATGATTAAAATTTATAAAATAAATAAAATATGAAAATAGGTATTAATATGTTGCTTTGGACAGATTTTGTAACTGAGGAACACTATTCAATTATCGAAAAACTTAAGGAAACCGGCTATGACGGAATTGAAGTACCCATCTTTGGAGGAGAAGCTAAAGATTATACCAAAATAGGCCAACATTTAAAAAGTATTGGAATGGGCGTTACCGGGTTGACTTCCTTGTTACCGGAAGAGAATATCGTTAATCCGGATCCTAAAATCCAACAGGCAGGTGTTGACAAATTAAAATGGGCCGTAGATCTGACTTGTGAATTGGGAACAGATATTTTATGCGGGCCCTTTCATTCAGCCTTTAAGGACATGACAAATTTACCTCCTTCCTCCGATGAGCAAAAAAGAAGTGCAGACAACCTTCGAAAAGCAGCGGAATATGCAGAATCAAATGGAATTATTCTGGCACTTGAAGCCTTGAACAGGTTTGAGTGCTATATGTACAATACCATGAATGACCTGAAATCATTAATTGATACAGTAGATCATCCTAATTTAGGAGCTATGTATGATACACATCATGCACATATTGAAGAAACCAGTCAAAAAGAGGCTTTATTATGTTTGGGTTCGGCTCTTAAACATATTCATATTAGCGAAAATCAGCGTGGAATCCCCGGATCAGGACAAATACATTGGAAAGAAGTTTTCTCCACATTAAAAGAAATGAATTATGACGGTTGGTTAACCATTGAGGCTTTCAGCCGAAGAATTCCAGACTTTGCCAATGCCATCAATGTTTGGAGGGATTATGGTTCGGAAAAGGAAATATACGAACAAGGTTTTCGCTTTATAAAATCAAATATCCATTAATTATTATTTAAAATCAAAACATATAAATATGTCACAGACTTCTAAATTAACCAGGTTTTTATCAGCCCTTATTTTCTTAATGATTTTAATAGGGTGTAATAAGCCAAAAGAACAAGAACAAAAAAAGCTTGAGGAAAAGGTTGAAAATATTGAATGGAATTCCTTTCAGGGTAAAGATGCTGATGCTCCGAATGTAGTTTTAATTTCGGGTGATGAGGAATATCGTTCTGAAGAAGGACTGACCCAATTGGGCAAAATCCTGGCCGAAAGACACGGATTTAACTGTACGGTTCATTATTCACAGAATCCTGAAAATATCGGTGTGATAAATGCCAATTTTCAAGACAATATTCCAGGCCTGGAACAGTTGAAAAATGCAGATCTCATGATCATCCTGACTCGATTCAGGGCTTTGTCTGATGAGCAAATGACTTATATCAATGACTATTTAATGGCCGGTAGACCCGTAATTGGACTTCGTACATCTACACATGCTTTTCAATTCAACACCAAGGATTCGATCCCTTCAAAATGGATGCATTACAGCAACAGTTTCAAGGATGAAAATTCTGAATGGAATGGCGGCTTTGGCAGGTTGGTTTTGGGTGAAAAATGGATTTCCCATCACGGACATCACAAACATCAAAGTACACTGGGGATTATAGATTCAAATGCTGAAAATCATCCCATTACCAATGGTATTGCCAATGGAGACATTTGGGGGCCGACCGATGTTTATGGAGTTCGTTTACCCCTGCCCGGAAACAGCCAGCCTATCATATTGGGGCAGGTAACCAACAGAAAAGGAGACTATGATGAAAATGATCCGTTTTATGGAATGCGCCCAACAGATGATGAAATAGCCATAACCAATCCGGGACAAAAAGACATTGCTAATATTAACGACCCAATGATTCCAATTGCCTGGACTAAGAGCTATCATCTTCCAGGAGGTGAATCCGGGAAATCTTTTACCTCTACCATTGGTTCTTCAACAGACTTGATGTCGGAAGGCGTACGTAGATTGATTGTCAATGCCAGTTATTGGACCATGGGGCTTGAGGTTCCTGAAAAAGCAGATGTGACTTTGGTAGGTGATTATCAACCAACTGCATATGGATTTAAAAAGAATGAATATTGGGTGAAGCGTGATTTGAAAGTTGTTGATTTGAAATAATTTTTCTTCCAATCTATAATTAATAAGCAAATAGCTCGGTATTGATCCGAGCTATTTTGCTTATAAGACATGTTTAAACTTAAAAAACGAGGCAGTCTTATCAATAAAAGTAGATTGCCACAGTGATTCTTCCTTCTCAAAGACAACAATAACTAACTTGATCAATATAATTATGCGTCACTGAGAATTTTACTTTTTTGTAAAATAGCCTGTACTGAACTTGATTCGGCATGGCAGTCTCATCATTAAAGAAGATTACCTTAACGAGTGTTCGGGATACCTCCTAGGCAAAGACGTAAATAACCGATAACTTAATATTTCAATTCTCTGCGAATCTCTTTGGCTTTTTCTGTAGCTTCTACGTTTCGTTCAATGACATGCCCGGGCCTGCTCCATTTAATATTTTCATCTTTATTCAATAAAGATTTACGGATTTTAAATTTATCGGTATCATCTTTTTCCACTTCGGTTGGAATTAATCCTAAGGTAGCAAACATTTCGGCATCTTTATCTTCACCCGGATTTGGCGTAGTTAATAATTTTTCTCCAGCAAATATGGACGATGCACCTGCCATAAAGCATAATGCTTGGGCCTCTGTATTTAATGCTGTCCTGCCAGCTGAAAGCCGAACCGTTGTTTTAGGCATGACAATTCTTGTGGTAGCTATCATTCGAATCACATCCCAGGAAGGAACAATATGCTCCTCAGCCAATGGTGTTCCTTCAACAGGAACCAAGGCATTGATAGGCACAGATTCCGGCTGAGGGTTTAAGGTGGATAAACTCAATAACATGCCTGCCCTGTCTTCAACACTTTCTCCCATACCAATAATCCCTCCTGAACAAACTTTTAATTTACCTTTACGTACATTATCCAAAGTTTTTAAGCGGTCATCATATCCTCGGGTAGAAATAACTTCTTTATAATATTCTTCTGAAGTATCTAAATTATGATTGTAATAATGCAATCCCGCTTCTGCCAATCGAGCTGCTTGACTCTCTGTGATCATTCCCAGGGTACAGCAAACTTCCAGATTTAAATCACTGATCCCTTTCACCATTTTCAAAACATTTTCAAAATCTTCTCCTTCTTTTACATTTCTCCATGCCGCTCCCATACAAACTCTAGATGAGCCATTATTCTTCGCTTTTTTAGCCAAGGCAATAACCATATTATAGGGCATCAAATCATTTTTCTCAATATCGGTATGATATCTTGCTGCTTGTGGACAATAACCACAATCTTCAGGACAGCCACCTGTTTTTATTGAAATCAAAGTACTTACCTGAATTTTATTGGGATCATGAAATTCACGGTGAACCTGTGCCGCCTCAAATATCAATTCCATTAAAGGCTTGTTATAAATTTCAAGGATTTGTTCTTTTGTATATTTAGGCATTACGATTATTGTTTAGTTTGATGGTTCAAAAATAGTTAAACCTATTCAATTATATGGCTCAACTGATATTTTAATAGTTGAATTTTTGTTTAATCGTTTCAATATCCACATAAAAAGTAAATTTTAAGTTCATTCTCCGGCTTTATCCAAGTATCTTCAACTTTGTTTTTTAAGCAACTCATTTGTTCTACCGAAAAGGCTACAAAGGGTTACACCGGGTATACAAGGAGATTAATCTCTTTTTAAAACTGCCAATCCAACAACAAGAACTTTTACTTTGCACCTCTGAATTTGTCAAATATTATTTTATAACATCAGTAAATTAGAGGAAGATTCTTTTAATCCAAGGACAATAATATACTCACCGCATTACCCCCAAATCCAACTGAATTTATCATGATTTTTTTAATCTTGGATGGTTCAGACTGATCTGTTAAAAATGGAATTGGAATAAATTGTTGATGCTTCAACATCAAGATGGCCATTTCTACACTAAATCCCCCTGAAGCACCCAAGGTATGACCGATTTTCCATTTATTGGTTGTCAATGCAGGTAACTGGCTAACAAACACTTTTTTTATAGCATTATACTCTGAAAGGTCACCTTTAATGGTTCCCGGTGCATGCATAATAATAATATCAATATCATTGGCATCAGTATTCTTTATTGCCATTTTCATCGATCTTTGAAAACAATCTGCATGGGTAGAAATTGATATGTTATGCTTTAGGGGTTCTGTTGCATATCCAATTCCTTCAATAATCGCCAAAGATTTCTGATTTACATCTTTTTCCAAACAAAATACAGCAGCTCCTTCTCCAATAATCATGGTATTTTGTTTCTTGTCTAAATCAAGTGTTTTACATGGATATTTAGAATTCTTGTTTGCATATATTTTTAATGCTCTCATTTGTGCTAGGGTGAACGGTGTATTTGAAGCTTCACTGCCTCCCACTAAAAAACGTTCACTCATTCCGCTATTAATCCATGCTATTCCATTTAACAAAGCATGTAAGGCTGTTGAGCATGCAATTGAATGGCTAATGGTTGGGCCATTAACCTGAAGATCGTGGCCTACCCAGGAAGATATATTTCCCAAGGTTGTTGTGGGAGAACTCAATGTTGAAACATTTCCTGAAGAATTTTTTATAAACTCATCATAATATTTTTCAAACAGACTGGTGGCACCTCTAGATGACCCAATATTTATCCCAAACTCCTTTCCATTCCAATCTGTGTAAGAAACTGCCTTTCTCGAGGCTGCAATAGCTAACAATACCGATGGGTCTAGATCTTTATAATGATCCTCTTTTCTTAATTGTTCAACAAACTCCCAATCCTCACTTTTTATATCACTCACTAAAGCATTAAATTTCCCAAATGACTTCTTACTAAAAGTATGATTATCCAGTAGATAATTCTCCCATATATCGTCAAAGTTCATTCCCAATGCAGAAATTGACGCCATACTGACTATTGAAATCTTATTCTTCATATTACACAATTTCTAAACTTTTTTCAATCACCTGATAGATCTTATTCAATTCCTGATTAGAAATTATAAAGGGTGGTAATATATAAATTGTATTTCCGAGCGGTCGTAAAAATACGCCGTTTTCCATAAAGAACTTGTATAGCTTATCTCTATGCTTTCCATATCTATCCATTTGAATATCCAAATCAAGAGCGAAAATTACTCCTAAAACTCTCGTGAATTTCACCTTTGAATGCTCTTTAATTTTATTTTCAAATTCCAAATGCATGCTATTTATTTCAACCATTTGATCCTGAATCTCATCTGATAGTAACAAATCAATCCCGGCAATTGCGGCTGTACAAGCCAAGGGATTTGCCGAATATGTATGTCCGTGAAAAAAACCTTTTTTAAGGTCATTATCATAAAAAGAATCATATACGGATTGGCTGCAACTGGTAATGGCCATTGGGGCTATACCTGCTGTCAATGACTTTGATAAACAAATAATATCCGGTTTGGTTGACAAATAATCGGAGGCGAAATTCTTTCCTGTTTTTCCAAATCCTGTCATCACTTCATCAGCTATAGTCAATACATTATATTTTCTTGCAGTTTTGATCAAATTATCCAGTAATTCCGCAGAATATATTTTCATAGCTGCGGCTCCTTGCACCAATGGTTCAAAAATAAATGCGGCAATTTCTCCTGTTTGAACCAAAGATTCAAACTTCAAACTAACCTCTTTAAAATTATTTGCAGTAGGAACATCGATTCTATCTATGGTCAATAAAAAATCTTCAAATGGTCCGTTATAAACCGACAAACCTGAAACAGACATAGCACCAAAGGTGTCGCCATGAAAGGCATCTTCCAAGGCTATAATCCGACTTCTCTTTTCATTCTGATTAAAATGATATTGCAATGCCATTTTGATTGCCACATCTACGGATGTTGATCCATTATCTGAAAAAAATATTTTGTTTTGATTATCCGGTAAAATGGATATCAATTTTTCAGACAATTCGATGGCCGGTTTATGTGTAAACCCACTGAATACAATTTGATCAAGCTCGTCTAACTGCTGCTTAATTCTAGAAATAATGAATTCATTGCAATGTCCGTACATACAGGTATACCATGATGAAATACCATCAATGTATGAATTTCCTTTATCATCATATAAAATCGAACCTTTTGCTTTTATAATAGGTAAATGATTGGGATATAATTTGTGTTGTGTCAGTGGATGCCACAAATGTGCTTTATCACGTTGTTGTAAGTTCATTTTTTTATTGTCATTCCTGCGAAAACAGGAATCTCTTTTTTTTAATAATTCTTCAATGAATGGATTGACTTCATCGAATCTTCGATTTCCAGCTTTCGTAGGAATAACAGTTATATAAATTGCAACTTTTCTTTAAACAATTCTGCATATTTTTTAACTATTGTCTTATCAAATTTCTCTTCTTCATCAATGCGTCCAATTACATTTAAATTTGTCATTTTTTTAATAATGTCTTCGGTAGTTTTATGTTGGTTGCCACTAAAAATCAGCGACACATCAAAACCTTTTTCTAATAGTAAATTAACAGTTAAAAGTGTATGATTAATACTTCCCAAATAATGTCTGGAAACAACAATTACTTTATAATCCGGCTTAATGATGTCCAAAACTGTTTGCTTGTTGTTTATGGGCACCAAAAGACCACCGGCACCTTCGATTACCAAATGATTCGATGAATTAGGTTCAACAATTTGATCAAGTTTTATGGTTAAACCATCAATATCAGCAGCGGCATGTGGACTCATTGGAGTTTTTAGGGCATAACTATTTTCAAATACCTTTGTTCGAGTATTACTTATCAATTCTTTGATTTTGTGTGAATCAGAATATTCTAATTCCCCTGCTTGGATCGGTTTCCAGTAATCGGCGTTTAAGGCTTCCACAATAATTGCCGAAACAATTGTTTTTCCAACGTCAGTACCTATTCCTGTTATAAATATTTTTCTCATTTTATCGGCTAAACGCACGAAACAAATGTACTTAATTATTTAAAAAAAATCTAAATTCCTTCTTTAGAATTATACACCTCTCCTTTAACCCGGATTATGCATTAAAAAATCTATTACGGTTTGAAATTACCGCAAAATATGAGTCTTGCATCATTTTTCGCATTAACCATAGCGATGCTATGCTTAAATCAATAAAATATCATATTTTATTGCACTTTCAATCCTCTTCACGAAGTTTTAATGCATAATCCGGGTTTAATTACTCTCCAATGGAAAGGAAGATTTACTGATTATTTCTTTTAATAAACATAAAACATTAGATATGTCTTTTTTTGTATTGAATGAATGAAGGCAAAATCGCAGGCGTTCTTTCCCTTTTGGCACCGTTGGAGACAGAATGGCTTTTATATCATAATTTTGGTTTCTTAGTTTTTGTGCCAAGTCTTTCACTTTAAAATTATGAGGAATAATACAACTTTGAATTGCACTTTCGCTTTGAACAAATAAATTTTGCAGACCCTTGATTTTGATTTCGTTTCTAAAATATGTGATATTATTTAAAAGTTTTAACCCTTCGTTTGTCACCAACAATTCTTTTATGGCATATTTAATTGTAAGCACATTATGTAGAGGGATTGCGGTTGTATAAATAAAAGATCGAGCATAATTAATCAAAAAATGTTTCAATTCAGAGGAACCAACAATCACTGCACCATGACAACCCATCGCTTTTCCAAAGGTATGAATACGTGCAAAAACATGATCTTCCAATCCCAATTCACCAATCAGTCCATTTCCCGAATTTCCATAAACACCAGTGGCATGTGCCTCATCAACCATCATATAAATTAGGTTATTTTTACAAAATTTGACAAATTCCATTAATGGTGCCTGATCGCCATCCATAGAATAAATAGATTCTACAATTACATACGTATTCCCTTTTTGGTTTCTCGTGGTATTGAACTTCTTTTTTAAATCGGTTAAATCATTATGCTTAAATTTATAACTTTTGGCGTATGACAATCTAATTCCATCTCTGATAGAGGCATGGCATAATTCATCAAATAAAATCACATCTCCATGTTGCGGCAGGCACGAAAGTAAACCTAAATTGGCATCATAACCCGAATTAAAAAGTAATGCGGATTGGGATTTAAAAAAACTCGATAATTCTGATTCTAACTCTTCATGTAAGACATGATTTCCTGAGATCAATCTGGAACCTGTACTTCCATTTAAATTTTCAAATTGATTCAAGGAGGTGTTAACTTGCCCAGCAATTCTTTTATTCTTAGAAAAACCTAAATAGTCATTCGATGAAAAATCGATCCCTTTCGAGCCGGTACAAAGTTGCCGATAAGAATTATTCTCTTTTCGATCCACTATTTTTTTATGAAGTTTATCAGGGAATTTCATTCGGCTAAAATAAGAATTTTACACAATTAAGTAGTTGGCACTAATATTTATTAATCAATTGGTTTCGGTTATATCTACAAGGTATTGGAGATCTTAAAAGACACATTGCTAAATCTGAAAACTTAGTATACATAATCTTTTCGATTTCCATTAATACCTGCAAGGATTTCAAAAGCTTGCAGGATCAATTCTTAGGTTTAAAAAGATAATTTAAATGTACGGTACAAATGGATAAAGTCACACCCAAATAAGCTATAAATAACAACCATAAAACAGATAAAGAAAACCATTCAGAAATCAAATTTGGAAAAACTAAAATCAGTTCAGATAAGATAACTGAAAAACCATAGACGAACCAGATTGATTTATGAATTATTTGGCCCATGCAAAGCCAAATAAAAGGTATATACAAACCCAAAAATAACAAATGCAACCAGGCAATTAACACAAAACGGCTATCAACCACTAATTGAGTAATTTGAGGAAAGCTGCCGGCAATTTTGGCAATTGCAATAAAAAGAATGATCCAATAAATAAACTTGAAATTCTTTATTTTATTTTGAAGAACATTCCTAAAACTCAGTATTGTAAGTAATATCAAAACGGAGCCCAAACCTCCGAAAAATTGAATTAAGCCATGATTAAAACTATAATCCAGTGAGTGGGCAAAGGTTAAAACCAGGCCCAGTGTTAAACTGATCAAGTGTTTATTAGAAAGTCTGGATTTAAATTTGCTGAATAACAGGGCCAACATCCATGTAAAAAATATTCCGAAGAATTGAAAATGCAGGTAAAAAAAGATAGCTTGCTGATACCATGGCGACTCCTTCATTCCCATTGCCATCAATGGGCCAAGGGCATAAGGCCCTAATGACGAAATAAAATGAAAAACAATTCCAACTTTAACCAATTGAACCCATCCTTTGTTTCCTTTCAACTGTTTCCACAATCTTATCAATAAAATATAACTTATCCATAGGTGTAAGGTTGAAAATAATATGGAATAAAAAGCATAGCCTTGAAAAACAAATGCGATTATCATGATAACCATGCACAATTGCAAAGCAATAAAATATTTATAAGAATTTTTATCAATACCCGATGTGAAATTAGTCCAGACTAAAATCAATAAAGCATTGAAAAGGAATCCAAGCAACATTACATGAGAATGTGCATGCAATACATTTTTAAAAGAAAAAGAGGGGATTGTACCTATATAGGCATATCTTAATATCAATCCTATTAAGGCACCAATTACACCAAATAATAAGGGATATATCCAAAGATTTTTCAACGTTATATTGAAGTGATTAAATCAATCATGTGTGTTTAACTTGATATCCCACCTATCTCACTTACTTTTGAGGAGGGATTAGCCTGCTTGTTGACAGGCAGGTTCAACTATCTATTTTTCATTTATTGCTAAGCAACTATTCAAAATAGAGTTTCACTAATAAAAATCGCTGAACAATGTTCAGCGATTTATTTTTTTATTAATTATGCTTGACCTGTTGGTCCAAAACTCACAGGAATTGGAGGCTGTTCGAAATCTTTTATTTCTCCATAGCCCTTTTCAAATCTTTTTATATTTTCTGCTAAAGCTTTCATAAGCCTCTTTGCATGCTGCGGAGTTAATATGATGCGGGATTTCACTTTTGCTTTTGGAGTGCCCGGCATAACATTAACAAAATCAACAACAAACTCTGAAACTGAATGATTAATGATGGCTAGATTTACATACATACCTTCAGCTATTTTTTCATCTAACTCAATATTCAACTGATTTTTATTTTCTTCTATTGCCATAATATTAAATTTAGAATAATGAAAAAAGGCGCGAAAATCGCGCCTTAAATATTAACTTTCTATTTCTTCCTTAAGACCTACGATTAGTTTGTCGTACATTCTCATTCCAGTACCTGCCGGAATTCGTTTACCTACAATAACATTTTCTTTTAAGCCTTCTAAATAGTCTTCCTTACCATTTACCGCTGCTTCATTTAAAACTTTGGTTGTTTCCTGGAATGATGCTGCCGAAATAAATGATTTTGTTTGAAGAGATGCTCTGGTAATTCCCTGCAAAATTGGTTCGGCTGTTGCCGGCATTGCATCACGAGCTTCTATTAAATCTTTATCATTTCTACGTAAAATTGAATTCTCATCTCTTAATTCTCTTGCTGTAACAATTTGTCCGGCTTTCATTAACTCTGATCCTCCTGTATTTTCAATCACCTTCATTCCATAAATATGATCATTTACTTCAATAAAATCATTTTTATGAATCAATTGGTTCTCTAAGAAAACCGTATCTCCTGAGTCAACAATTTTAACTTTTCGCATCATTTGTCGTACAACAACTTCAAAATGCTTATCATTAATTTTTACACCTTGTAAACGATAAACTTCTTGAATTTCATTTACTAAATACTCTTGAATTTTAGCAGGACCTTGAATATTCAATATATCTGAAGGTGTAGTAGCTCCATCTGATAATGCCATACCCGCTTTAACAAAATCATTTTCCTGAACCAATATTTGATTCGATAATTTCACTAAATATTTTTTAATATCACCTAATTTTGATTCAACGATAATTTCACGGTTACCACGTTTTATTTTACCAAATGTTACAACACCATCAATTTCTGAAACCACAGCAGGATTGGATGGGTTACGTGCTTCAAACAACTCTGTTACACGAGGTAAACCTCCTGTAATATCACCAGCTTTACCAGATTTACGAGGTATTTTAGCCATAATATCACCAGCTTCAATTTTTTGATTTTCTTCAATCAATAAATGTGCTCCAACAGGCAAACTATAAGAACGTAAAGTTTCACCTTTACTGTTTTGTATAAGTAAGGTTGGAATAACTTTTTTCTTCTTTGAATCAAATATTACTTTTTCTTTGAATCCGGTTTGTTCATCCATTTCAACCTGGAAGGTAATACCTTCTGTTATTTCATCAAATACAACTTTACCTCCAAATTCGGAAACAATCACACCATTATATGGATCCCATTGACAAATTATATCATCTTCTTTTATAGTTGATTTATCTTTAATAAAAAGATGTGAACCGTATGGAATATTATTTGTACTTAAAACAATACCAGTTTTCTTATCTACAATTTTAATTTCAGAAGTTCTGGAAAGAACAATTCTTACTGCATTTCCGTCTGAATCTTTACCGTCAACCGTTTTTAAATCATCAATTGAAACTTTACCGTTAAATTTACTTACCAATTTATTTTCTTCGGAAATGTTACCTGCAATACCACCTACATGGAAAGTTCGAAGTGTTAATTGTGTACCTGGCTCTCCAATTGATTGTGCTGCAATAACTCCAACAGCCTCTCCAATTTGAACCATTTTATTTGTTGACAAACTATATCCATAACATTTAGCACAAATTCCTCTTTTAGATTCGCATGTTAAAGCAGAGCGTACTTCAATAGTATCTATATTGGTTTCTTCAATTTTTTTAACTACCTCTTCTGTGAAATATTCACCCGATTCAACGATTAAGTCATCGGTATTCGTATAATAAACATCATGCAAAGAAACTCGACCTAATATTCTTTCACCTAAAGTTTCAACAATTTTATCATTATTTTTAAGCGGCTTAACTTCCAAACCTCTTAAAGTACCACAATCAAATTCATTGACAATAACATCTTGTGAAACATCTACCAATCGACGCGTTAAATAACCTGCATCCGCTGTTTTTAATGCCGTATCTGCCAAGCCTTTACGCGCACCGTGAGTAGAAATAAAATATTCTAGAATTGTTAATCCTTCTTTAAAGTTAGATAAAATCGGATTTTCAATAATTTCACCACCACCGGCAGTTGATTTTTTAGGTTTCGCCATCAATCCACGCATACCCGTTAACTGGCGAATTTGTTCTTTTGAACCCCTTGCTCCAGAATCCAACATCATATATACAGAGTTAAACCCCTGTTTATCTTCACGTAAGCGTTTCATGGAAAGCTCAGTCAATCGATTATTTGTTGACCCCCAAATATCAATAACCTGATTATAACGTTCTTTATTGGTTAACATACCCATGTTATAACTCGACATAACCGACTCAACTTTAACCTTAGCTTCAGCAATCATTTCAAACTTCTCTTCAGGTATAATGATATCTCCTAAACTAAATGACAATCCACCTTGAAAAGAGAATTTGAATCCCATGTTCTTAATATTATCAAGGAATTTACCGGTAGTAGGTACATCGGTAACTTTTAATATATAACCAATAATATCACGCAAGGATCTTTTGGTCAAAACTTCATTAATATAACCTGCTTCCTCCGGAACTACTTCATTAAATAAAACTCTACCTACGGTAGTCTCTATAATTCTAATTACACTTTTCCCTTCTTCATTTATGTCCCTTGTTCTAACCTTAATTTTTGCATTTAATTCAACTTTCTTTTCATTAAAAGCAATATTAACTTCTTCTGGCGAATAAAATGTAATTCCTTCACCTTTCACCTTATGTTTAGCAGTAGTTTTTCTCTCTTTGGTCATATAATACAATCCAAGAACCATGTCCTGAGAAGGTACGGTAATTGGTGAACCATTTGCCGGATTCAATATATTATGTGAGGCCAACATCAACAATTGAGCTTCTAATATTGCTTCAGGGCCCAAGGGTAAATGTACTGCCATTTGATCTCCATCGAAATCCGCATTAAAGGCCGTACATACTAATGGATGCAATTGTATAGCTTTTCCTTCAATTAATTTTGGTTGGAAAGCTTGAATACCTAAACGGTGAAGTGTCGGTGCACGATTCAAAAGAACAGGATGTCCTTTCAATACATTCTCCAAAATATCCCAAACAACCGGCTCTCTTTTATCAATAATTTTTCTTGCCGATTTTACTGTTTTAACAATACCTCTTTCAATTAATTTTCTAATAACAAAAGGTTTGTAAAGTTCTGCCGCCATATCTTTCGGCAATCCACATTCAGATAGTTTTAATGTAGGGCCTACAACAATTACCGAACGAGCTGAGTAATCAACACGTTTTCCTAATAAATTTTGACGAAAACGGCCTTGTTTACCTTTCAGTGAATCTGATAATGATTTCAACGGACGATTAGATTCAGTTTTAACTGCAGATGATTTACGTGTATTATCAAATAATGAATCTACAGATTCCTGTAGCATTCTCTTTTCATTACGTAAAATTACCTCCGGAGCCTTAATTTCAACCAATCTTTTTAAACGATTGTTACGTATAATCACACGTCGATATAAATCATTCAAATCCGATGTTGCAAATCTACCTCCATCAAGTGGAACCAATGGGCGTAATTCTGGTGGCATTACCGGAACCACTTTCATTATCATCCACTCCGGTTTATTCTCTTTACGGGTATTTGCATCTCTAAAGGCCTCAACAACGTTTAATCGTTTTAAGGCTTCCATTTTACGTTGTTTTGAAGTTTCAGTATTTGCTTTATGTCTTAATTCATAGGATAATTCATCCAAATCAATTCTAGACAATAAATCGATCAAACACTGAGCACCCATTTTAGCGATAAACTTATTTGGGTCATCATCATCTAAATATTGATTTTCCGGTGGAATTGTCTCCAGAATATTTAAGTATTCTTCTTCTGTCAAGAAATCCATTTTTTGTACAGGTTCTCCTTCGACATTATTAGCTATACCCGGTTGGATTACTACATATCGCTCGTAGTAAATTATCATGTCTAACTTTTTAGAAGGCAACCCTAATAGATAACCCATCTTGTTAGGTAATGATCTAAAATACCAGATATGAGCAACTGGAACAACCAAATTGATATGCCCAACTCTATCTCTTCTAACTTTCTTTTCAGTTACTTCAACTCCACATCGATCACAGATTATACCTTTATATCGAATTCGCTTATATTTACCACAAGCACATTCATAATCTTTTATAGGCCCAAAAATTCTCTCACAAAATAAACCGTCTCTTTCCGGTTTATGCGTACGATAATTTATGGTTTCCGGTTTTAAAACTTCTCCTCTTGATTTTTCAAGAATTATTTCAGGTGAAGCTAAACCTATTGTTATTTTATTGAATTTTTTTACAGTGTATTTTTCTCTTTGTCTGGCCATAATAATGGTATAGAATTAAGTTGTAAAAATTATATTGTAATAAGCAAGGAGCATTACATCATACTCCTTGCAAATTATATTGCTTGTTATTCTTCTAATCTAACGTCTAAGCCAAGTCCTTTTAACTCGTGCATTAACACATTAAATGATTCTGGTAATCCTGGTTCAGGCATAGCCTCACCTTTAACGATTGCTTCATAAGTTTTTGCCCTACCCATTACATCATCTGATTTAACGGTTAAGATTTCTCTCAACGTAGCTGCTGCACCATAAGCTTCAAGTGCCCAAACTTCCATCTCACCAAAACGTTGACCTCCAAATTGTGCTTTACCACCAAGTGGTTGTTGCGTTATTAAAGAATAAGGTCCTATAGATCGTGCATGCATTTTATCATCAATCATATGACCTAATTTAATCATATAAATTACACCTACAGTAGCAGGTTGGTCAAAACGTTCTCCAGTTCCTCCGTCATATAGATAGGTGTGTCCAAACTCAGGAACACCTGCTTCTTTAGTCAATTCAGTAATTTGATCAATGTTTGCTCCATCAAAAATTGGGGTCGCATATTTTTGACCTAATTTTTGACCGGCCCATCCAAGTACCGTTTCATAAATTTGTCCAATATTCATACGAGAAGGCACACCCAGTGGGTTCAATACGATATCAACTGGAGTTCCATCTTCTAAGAAAGGCATATCTTCTTGACGAACGATTCGTGCAATAATACCTTTATTACCATGCCTACCAGCCATTTTATCACCTACTTTTAATTTACGTTTTTTAGCAACATAAATTTTAGCAAGTTTTATTATTCCTTTAGGCAATTCATCCCCTACAGTTACTGCAAATTTCTTACGACGCAATGAACCTTGTAAATCACTAAGTTTAATTTTATAGTTATGAATTAATCTGTTTACCAAATTATTCAATTCTTTATCTGTAGTCCAAACACCTTTTGTTAAATGTTCAAAATCAGCAACTGAGTTTAACATCTTTAAAGTGAATTTTTTACCTTTTAGCAATATCTCTTCTCCTAAATCATTTTGAACACCTTGTGAGGTTTTTCCATTAATAAGGCTGAATAACTTATCGATAAGTATATTTCTTAACTTATCATATTCAATAGTAAATTCAACTTCAAGGTTATTTACATCCTCTTTGTCTTTTATCCTTGTTGCCTTATCTTTTATCGCTCTTTGGAATAACTTCTTGTCAATTACAACACCTCTTAACGATGGCGAAGCTTTTAATGAAGCATCTTTTACATCACCTGCATTATCACCAAAAATCGCTCTTAATAATTTTTCTTCAGGAGTTGGATCTGATTCACCTTTTGGAGTTATTTTCCCAATAAGAATATCTCCAGGCTTAATTTCAGCTCCAATTCTAATCATTCCATTTTCATCGAGGTCTTTGGTTGCTTCTTCACTTACATTAGGAATATCAGCAGTTAATTCTTCTGCACCCAATTTAGTGTCCCTAACATCCAAAGAATACTCATCAATATGAATTGAAGTAAATATATCTTCCTTTACTACTTTTTCAGAAATTACAATTGCATCCTCAAAATTATACCCTTTCCAAGGCATAAAAGCTACTTTCATATTTATACCAAGTGCCAATTCGCCTTTTTCAGTTGCATATCCTTCACATAAAACCTGACCTTTTTCAACTTTATCTCCTTTTTGCACAATAGGATGTAAGTTAATTGATGTTCCCTGATTAGTTTTTCTAAACTTAATCAAATTGTAAGTTCTATCATCGCTTTCAAAGCTTACAATTTTCTCATTTTCGGTACGACTATATCTTATTTCAATTTTATCAGAATCAACATAAGTTACCACACCATTTCCTTCTGCATTGATCAAAATACGAGAATCCCTTGCAACTCTACGTTCCAATCCTGTACCCACAATTGGAGATTCGGGTCTCATCAGCGGTACTGCTTGACGCATCATATTTGATCCCATAAGTGCACGGTTGGCATCATCATGTTCTAAAAATGGAATTAATGAAGCGGAAATAGATGAAATTTGATTTGGCGAAATATCCATAAAGTTAACCATATCAGAAGCCACAACCGGAAAATCTCCATCCAATCGGGCAACAACTTTATCTAAAATAATCTTTCCATCAGCATCCAAATCCAAATTAGATTGGGCGATTTTCATTCCCTCTTCTTCTTCAGCACTTAAATATATCGGTTCTTTCTTTACATCAACCTTGCTATCAATAACTTCTCGATATGGAGTTTCAATAAACCCTAAACTATTTACTTTAGCATAAACTGCTAATGATGATATCAATCCAATATTCGGTCCCTCAGGAGTTTCTATCGGACATAATCTTCCATAATGTGTATAATGAACATCCCTAACCTCAAATCCTGCTCTTTCACGTGACAGACCTCCCGGTCCTAGTGCAGATAGCCTACGTTTATGCGTAATCTCTGCCAGTGGATTGGTTTGATCCATAAATTGGGATAATTGATTTGTCCCAAAAAATGAATTAATAACAGATGATAATGTTTTGGCATTAATCAAATCAATAGGCGTGAACACCTCATTATCACGAACATTCATACGTTCACGAATCGTACGAGCCATACGGGATAAACCAACACCAAATTGACCTGCTAATTGTTCTCCTACTGTTCTTACACGACGATTTGATAAGTGATCAATATCATCAACCTCTGCTTTTGAATTTACTAAGTTTATTAAATTCTTAACAATGGTGATAATGTCTTCTTTGGTTAAAACTCTTTGTTCTATATCAATATCAAGACCTAACTTTTTATTCATTCTATAACGACCAACCTCTCCAAGATTATAACGTTGTTCAGAAAAGAATAATTTATTGATGATACCTTTTGCAGTCTCATAATCAGGTGGTTCCGCATTACGTAACTGACGGTAAATATGTTCAACCGCTTCCTTCTCAGAGTTTGTTGGATCTTTTTGCAAGGTGTTATGAATAATTGCATAATCACCTGATTCATTATCTAATTTATGTAATAAAATAGTTTTTGAACCTGATTCAATAATTTGATCAATATGTTCCTTTTCTAAAACAGTATCTCTATCTAAAATTATTTCATTACGTTCAATAGAAACTACCTCACCGGTATCTTCATCAACAAAATCCTCAAACCAAGTTTTTAAAACCCTCGCTGCTAATTTTCTGTCTAATACTTTCTTAAGGCCGCTTTTTGAAACTTTTACTTCTTCTGCAAGATCAAATATTTCTAATATGTCTTTATCTCTTTCAAAACCAATGGCTCTAAATAAAGTAGTAACGGGTAATTTTTTCTTTCTATCGATATAGGCAAACATCACTTGATTGATATCGGTAGCAAACTCAATCCAAGAACCTTTAAAAGGAATTACTCTTGCTGAGTATAATTTTGTTCCATTTGCATGGAAAGATTGTCCGAAAAACACTCCGGGAGAACGGTGTAATTGTGAAACTACAACACGCTCGGCACCATTAATTACAAAAGTCCCACTGTGGGTCATATAAGGAATCACTCCTAAATAAACATCCTGAACGATTGTTTCAAAGTCTTCATGTTCTGGATCAGTACAATATAATTTTAAACGGGCTTTTAAAGGTACGCTATAGGTCAATCCTCTTTCGATACATTCTTGAATTGAATATCGAGGCGGATCAACAAAATAATCTAAAAACTCTAAAACGAAGTTGTTTCGAGTATCTGTAATCGGAAAATTTTCCATGAAAGTTTTATACAAACCTTCATCACTTCTTTCATCAGACTTAGTTTCTAATTGAAAAAAATCTTGGAATGATTTTATTTGAATATCCAAAAAATCAGGATAATCAGATATCAATTTAGCTGATGCAAAGCTTATTCTTTCGTTGTTTTGTTTCGTTGCCAATGGAGAAAATTTTAAATTAAATTATAAGAACGAATATATATGCAAAATGGTTTAGGTCCTAAGGTATTTACCTTAAAGACCTAAACCTTAAAATTTTAGAAGATATACTTCTTACTTAAGTTCAACTTCAGCTCCAGCTTCTTCTAAAGATTTTTTAAGACCTTCTGCCTCATCTTTAGAAATACCTTCTTTGATTGGTGCCGGTGCACTATCAACAATACCTTTAGCTTCTTTTAATCCTAATCCTGTTAATTCTTTAACCAATTTCACTACAGCCAATTTGGATTGTCCTGCTGCTTTAAGAATTACATCAAATTCTGTTTGCTCTTCTTCTTCATCATCTCCTCCTGCTGCCGGACCTGCCACTGCTACTGCCGCTGCAGCTGGTTCAATGCCGTATTCATCTTTTAAAATATTTGCCAATTCATTAACTTCTATTACAGTTAAGCTAACTAGTTGTTCTGCGAAATCTTTTAACTCTGCCATTTTTCTAATGTTTAAATTTTTTGTTATTAGTTTATTTAATGTGTGTTTATTATTTTTCTGATAATGTTTTCAATATTCCAGACAACTTAGTACCTCCCGATTGCAATGCAGAAATAACATTTTTAGCCGGTGATTGTAAAATTGTAATAATATCTCCAATCAATTCCTCTTTGGATTTTATACTTACCAACATATTTAATTGATCATCGCCAATATAAATAGCCTCTTCAATATAAGCTCCTTTTAATAAAGGTTTATCAGACTTTTTACGGAATTCTTTGATTACTTTCGCTGGTGCATTACTAATTTCAGAAATCATAATTGAAGTATTCCCTTTCAATGTTCCAGGTAATTCTCCAAAATCTTTATCCGCTTTTTCCATTGCTTTTGCAAGCAAAGAGTTTTTTACAACTGCCAAGTTAATGTTTGCCTTAAAACAAGCTCTACGCAAGTTTGAAGTTTGCAAAGCATTTAATCCTGAGATATCTGTCAAATAGATAATGCTATTTTCAGTTAATTTGCCAGTTAATTTTTCTATTACTTGTGATTTTTCTTCTCTAGTCATAATTAAAATATTTTAACTTGCATTATGCATTAACCGATTTTGTATCTATTGCAATACCCGGACTCATAGTACTTGACAAGAAAATACTCTTAATATAGGTACCTTTTACAGTTGCGGGTTTTAATTTTACCAATGTTTGAATTACTTCATTTGCATTTTCGGCAATTTTATCTGCATCAAAAGATGCTTTCCCAATTGCTGTATGAACGATTCCGGTTTTATCTACTTTAAAGTCAATTTTACCACCTTTAACATCTTTCACAGCTTTTGCAACATCCATAGTAACCGTACCGGTTTTAGGGTTTGGCATTAATCCTCTTGGCCCTAAAATTCTACCTAAAGGTCCTAACTTACCCATTACACTGGGCATAGTGACGATAACATCAACATCTGTCCATCCTCCTTTAATTTTCTGAAGATATTCATCAAGTCCAACATAATCAGCACCAGCTTCTTTTGCAGCTGCTTCTTTATCCGGAGTAACCAATGCTAACACTTTAACATCCTTACCCGTACCATGAGGTAAAGTAACTACTCCCCTTACCATTTGATTTGCCTTACGCGGATCTACATCCAAACGCACTGCAAGGTCTACACTTGCATCAAAATTTACTTTGGTGATTTCTTTTATCAAAGAAGACGCATCCAATAAATTATATGTTGTATTCCCATCAACTTTAGAATGGGCCTCTTTTTGTTTTTTTGTCAATTTTGCCATTTCTTTATGCTGTTTTAACAGGAGCTTTTCCTTTTATCTTAATACCCATAGATCTTGCAGTTCCTGCAATCATTAACATTGCTGACTCTATCTGAAATGCATTTAAATCTTGCATTTTATCCTCAGCAATTGTTTTAACCTGATCCCAAGTTACCGTAGCTACTCTTTTACGATTTGGCTCTCCCGATCCTTTTTTAACTTTGGCTGCTTCCAACAATTGCACAGCCGCAGGAGGTGTTTTAACAACAAAATCGAATGATTTATCTTTATAAACATTAATAACCACAGGTAATATTTTACCAGGTTTATCTTGAGTTCTTGCATTAAATTGCTTACAGAACTCCATGATGTTCACACCGGCAGCACCCAATGCAGGCCCTACAGGTGGCGAAGGATTTGCTGCTCCTCCACGTACTTGTAATTTTACAACCTTACTAATTTCTTTTGCCATTTTTATCTAAATTAATTAAGAAAATACATTAATTGGAAGCTAATGTATTCACATCATGTTGTAACATTTATGATATTTTTTCTACTTGCATATAGTTTAATTCTAATGGAGTTTTTCTTCCAAAAATCTTTACCATAACTTCAAGTTTACGTTTTTCTATGTTTATTTTTTCTATTGTTCCATCAAATCCATTAAATGGACCATCAATAACTTTTACAGTTTCTCCTATGATAAATGGTATCACAACATTTTCATTTTGAACCGCCAATTCATCTACTTTACCCAACATTCTATTCACTTCTGCTTTTCTCAACGGAACCGGATCTCCACCTTTGGTTTCTCCTAAAAACCCAATTACTCCGGTAACAGCTTTAATCACATGTGGCACTTCTCCAACCAAATTAGCTTCAACCATAATATAACCCGGAAAATATACCTTCTCTTTGTGGTATTTTTTTCCATTGCGGATCTGGATAACCTTTTCTGTAGGCACGAGAACCTGATTAACAAAATCAGACAAACCTAAACGAGCAATTTCATTCTCTATATAAGTTTTAACTTTATTTTCTTGACCACCGATAGCCCTTACAGCATACCATTTCATTTCTGGAGCATCTGACATCTTATAAATTAATTAAAAAATATTAAAATATTTTTCTAAACCAGTTTGGAAAAACTTATCTACTAAAAACACTGCAATTGCAAAAATTATAGTAAACACCGCTACTACTACAGTTGTTTTTTGTGCTTCATTTCCAGACATCCAAGAAACTTCATTTTGAAGTTCTTTAAATGAATTTATAATATAATTTAACATTTTGTTACAATTTATTTTACGCACGGGTGGAGAGGCTCGAACTCCCGACACCTGGTTTTGGAGACCAGTGCTCTACCAACTGAGCTACACCCGTATTTAGTATTTACACCCTCTCAATCAATAAAGCCCGCCTACTAATAATTATTTTCGACTTTTAAAAACGATCCTTTTAAAAAGAATATAAGGTGCCTCTTTAAAAGAAGCACCTGATATTTAAAAATCTATTTCAAATTGACTAATTTAATCAGTCAAGAATTTCTGTTACCTGACCTGCACCAACAGTTCTTCCTCCTTCACGGATAGCAAATCGCAAGCCTAGATTCAATGCAATTGCTTGCAATAAATCAACTGTTACCGTTAAGTTATCTCCAGGCATTACCATTTCTATACCATCAGGTAAGATAATAGTACCTGTTACATCCGTAGTTCTTACATAAAACTGAGGGCGATAATTTTTATGAAATGGAGTATGACGGCCGCCTTCTTCTTTTTTCAAAACATAAATCTCTGCTTTAAATTTAGCATGTGGTTTGATAGAACCTGGTTTACAAATTACCATCCCTCTTCTGATCTCATCTTTATCTATACCTCTTAATAAGATACCAACATTATCTCCTGCTTCACCTCTATCTAATATTTTACGGAACATTTCAACTCCGGTAACTGTAGAAGTTAATTTTTCAGCACCCATTCCAATTATCTCAACAGAGTCACCAGTATTTGCAACACCCATTTCTATTCTACCAGTTGCAACAGTACCACGACCAGTAATTGAAAACACATCTTCAACAGGCATTAAGAAATCTTTATCAATATCTCTTTTTGGTAATTCAATCCAAGTATCAACTGCATCCATCAATTCAAGTACAGTATTTTCCCACTTTTCTTCACCATTTAAAGCTCCTAAAGCAGATCCTTGGATCACAGGGCCATTGTCTCCATCATAATCATAGAAAGTCAATAATTCTCTAATTTCCATATCAACTAATTCCAACAATTCTTCATCATCAACCATATCCACTTTATTCATGAATACAACCATTCTAGGAATACCTACTTGACGACCCAATAAGATATGTTCACGTGTTTGAGGCATTGGTCCATCCGTTGCAGCAACTACTAAAATAGCACCATCCATTTGAGCAGCACCAGTTACCATGTTCTTTACATAATCTGCGTGACCCGGACAGTCAACATGCGCATAATGACGCTTTTCAGTTGCATATTCTACGTGAGATGTATTAATAGTAATACCTCTTTCTTTCTCTTCTGGTGCGTTATCAATTTGATCAAAATCTTTAACTTCACAAAATCCTTTTTTAGCTAATACTTTAGTAATAGCTGCTGTCAAAGTAGTCTTACCGTGATCAACGTGTCCAATTGTACCTATATTAAGGTGTGGTTTGGAACGGTCGAAATGTTCTTTTGCCATGATTATTAAGTTTAAATCTATATATAATTGTGTTTAAATTCAGTTTTTAACGAAGCCTACAAATTGAGCCAATGACGGGATTTGAACCCGTGACCTCTTCCTTACCAAGGAAACGCTCTACCCCTGAGCTACACCGGCTTTATTTTTTTTCGGGAGACCGGACTCCTCATATTTTATTTGCGCTCAAGTGCAAATCAACTTGGGAATTTTTTTCACCCATTCAACATGCCACCACCTTCATCAATTTATAAACAATATTCATTGTTTATATTAGAGCGAGAGACCGGGCTCGAACCGGCGACAGTCAGCTTGGAAGGCTGAAGCTCTACCAACTGAGCTACTCTCGCAATGTGCTTATTTTTCATTTATAAATATCATGTGGGGAGAGCAGGATTCGAACCTGCGAAGGTTTCCCAACAGAGTTACAGTCTGTCCTCGTTGGCCGCTTGAGTATCTCCCCTCAATATTTATTCTTTCAAAGATCTGAGCCGATGGAGGGACTCGAACCCACGACCTGCTGATTACAAATCAGCTGCTCTAGCCAGCTGAGCTACATCGGCCTTTTCATTAAAAAATACCTTAAAAAATAATCTAAAATCGCTTACTTTTTTCGGAATTTCGCATAAAAAAACAAACCGCTTTTTCTAACGGTTTGCAAATGTATAAAGTTTTATTATCTCTACAAACTTTTTTTATATATATTTCTGTTTTTTATGCCCTTAATTTCTCCTTACGTTTTAACAATTGTCTTTTAACAGCATCTACAGATAAACTGACTCCCTCTTCAAAACTTTTGCTTTGTTTTTTAACTATGATATCATTGCCTGGAAGGTTGATTTTTAATTCCGAAATTTTGTTCTCTTTTTCACTAGATTTTTGAACTTTTAAAAACACTTCTGCTCCAATAATATTATCATGAAACTTTTCAAGATTATTAACCCTCTTTTCAATGTATTTTATTAAATCTACGTCTATATTAAAATTAACAGATTGCACGGATACTTTCATAAATCAATTGGTTTTATTGCCCCTTGGATGAGCATTGTTATACATTCTTTTTAATTCTTTTAGGTTGTTATGCGTATAAACCTGAGTGGAAGCCAAACTTGAATGACCTAATAATTCCTTTACCGAATTTAAATCTGCCCCCTCATTTAATAAATGAGTTGCAAAGGAATGTCTGATTACATGAGGACTCTTTTTAGCTTTTACCGAGACTCTACTAAAATACGCATTTATTATTCTATAAACAAGTGTAGGATATAGTTTTGCACCTTTTTTTGTAATAAAAAAATTATCACTGATTGAATGGGTCTTTTCCCTTTGATTTTGATAATTTTTTATTGTTTTTATCACAGACTTTAATAACGGTATTTGCCTTTCCTTATTTCTTTTCCCTAATACTTTAACTATATTTTGTGATAAATCGATTGATGCATTTTTCAACCCTATCAATTCAGCTCTACGCATACCTGTAGTATACAGTAATTCTATAATTAATTTATCTCGAACCGATTCAAAATCTTCTTTACCATCAAAGAATTGGATTACTTCATTTATTTCTCTTTCAGAAAATGGAACATTGATTGTTTTTGGAACTTTTAAGGATTGATGCTTATATAAAGGGTTTTGCAATATTTGTTTGGTTTTTTGCAAATAATTATAGTACGATTTTAGAGAACTTACCTTTCTGTTAATAGATCGATTTGAAATTTTAACTTCTACCAAATCGACGATCCAGCTTCTAATTATACTATATGGTATGTGAATTAAATTTCTTTCATCAAATTCGTTTTTACAAAAGGATTGAAAACTTTCCAAATCTTTCCTATAAGCCGTAACAGTATTCGGTGAATACTTCTTCTCAAAACTTATGTATTCTATAAACAATGGTATACTCAAATCAATCTTCTTTTCAATCTTCCAAGACTAGTCTCGAATCAATTCCACATTACTATTAATCATCTGTGTCTTCAAAAATAGTAAATTCCAAATTAGATAAATAATTATTTAACAAAAAAATTCCTGCAAAAGCAGGAATTTTATTTATAATTTTCAATGAAATTTTTACAATTTCCTGAAAGAAACCTATGAACTAACCTTTTTCTTCATTTGTTCTAATCGCTTGAACATATTGAGCTTTCTGCAATTGCTTACGTTTTAATACTGACGGCTTGTTGAATTGCTTTTTCTCACGCAACTTTTTCATGGTCTTTGTTCTGTCAAATTTTCTTTTAAAACGCTTTAACGCTCTATCTATATTTTCTCCTTCTTTTACTGGTATGATTAACATAGAGTGGCACCTCCTTCCATTTGTTTCCTTTTAAATGATTTAATTTTCGGATTGCAAATGTACAAAGAATTTTTAATTTAAAATATTTTCCTATCTTTAATTATTGAAATTTCAAAACCTAATTTATGCCTAAACTTTTAAAATTTTTATCAAAGCTTATTTTAACATTGATAATACTGTTCATAGGGTTTTATTTTTGGGCTTCTTCTTCCAATTATGACTTCAATGAATATTCAAAAATTCAGGAATTCAACTTCCCTTCAAAAATTAACAATGATAGCATATTTACCATTATTACTTATAATATTGGATTTCTTAGTGGAATGACGAACAATTTACCAATAAAAAAAGAAAAACTTTTTTTTGACGATAATTTAAATACTGTTTTGACTCAATTTAAAAAAATCAATGCCGATATCATTGCTTTTCAAGAAATTGATTTTGCTTCGAAGCGATCCTTTAATGTTAATCAACAAAATGAAATTGCCAAATTAGGTTATAATTATGTTGGGCAGAATATAAATTGGGATAAAAAATATTTACCATTTCCTGAATTTCCTATTTCGATGCAATATGGTCGAATCCTTTCCGGTCAATCGATCTTAAGTAAGTATAAAATTTTGGAACAAGAAAGGGTTGAATTAGAGAGAAACCCAACCAACCCATTTTATTATGATACCTTTTACCTTGATAGATTGGCACAAATTGTAAAAATTAGAATTCGTCAAAAAGAGAAAAAAGAAAAAACGTTGATTATAATCAATATCCATACAGAAGCTTTTCATCAAGAAACAAGGCATAAACAAATTCAAAAAATTATAGCTATTTATAATCAATACAATAAGGAATTTCCTACCATTCTGCTTGGCGATTTTAATAGTGATATGAGCTATGAAAATTCAGGTATCCGTTTAATTCTAAACTTACCGAATACAGGTTGTGCCGCTTTTGATAAAAATCTTATTCTAAACACTTTTGATTCCAAAAATCCTACCGAACGATTGGATTATATTTTTTATAATACAGATTTTATTGAACTCATTGACGGAAGGGTTCTTTCAGAATTCAAGCAAGCTTCGGATCATTTACCTTTATTAATGAATTTTAAATTTAAATAAACCTTATGGAAACACTCAACACAGAAAACAGTAATGTTATGAATATAAAAGAATGGGCTTTAACCATATTTATTTCTAGCATACCTCTAATTGGATTGATTATGCTATTTGTTTGGGCATTTAGCGATGATACAAATATTCATAAAAAAAATTGGGCAAAAGGAAATTTAATATTAATGGTTATAGGATTCCTATTGGTTTTTTCCTTTTTATTTTTATTTGGAGGTATTGCATTATTAGCAAGTATATTTAATTAAATTTTAGCTCATATAAAATCGCTGGCAAACCTCCACTATTTTCTGCACTAAGATAATAAGAACCGTCGGGGTTTGCTGCAATTGCTTCAATTTGAATTGATCCGGAAACCCTTATTGATTTTTTTTCTACTTTTCCATCCAATGGGTTGAGTGCTGAAAAATCATTTAATTTTACTATAAATGGCATAAAATTTTGATAGCCTGTTAATACCAAGGTACGGTTGTTTTTATTATAATCAGCTCCAGTTATTAATCCGTCAATGTCATAACTGTCAATAGCTTCAAGTTCATACGTTCCCTCTGACTTTGGGATTTTATAAACGGAAGTTTTTAAATTTCCCCAATTCTTTGTAAATAGAAATAAATCATTTTCAATAATCACAATAGCTTCTGAATCAAAATTTGCTGAATTTTTAGATTTTGAAAAATCTATTTGTTCTTTATAACTAATCTTTATGGTTTCAGCCGTAACCTCTGTATTATTTATATAATCTGACTTAGATATCTTATAAATAACCAGATCCTTCCTTTGATTGGAATTGTTACCAATGTCGCCTACATAAATATAATTGTCATCTTGGGCAAGATCCTCAAAATCTATATTTATCACATTTAATATTTCAACCCTTCTTGAAACATCTCCAGTATTTATATCTATTTCATACAAATAAGCCCCTCCGCCACTATCGTTATGTGTAATTAATCTGCCATTAAAATTAATTAATCCTGATGTTTCTTTCAAGCTTGAAGTAAGGTCAACAACCTTTTTAATTTCAATATTTGTATCACCATTTATAATTAAACTCATCGAAT
>SMVA01052226.1_pt1 | contig 28477 bp, 25 predicted proteins | sample 2456451 | NCBI WGS metagenome assembly SMVA01 (sample SAMN11095933, study PRJNA526329) | marine sediment metagenome | biome: Marine sediment; feature: Surficial sediment; material: Deep marine sediment; isolation source: Hadal surficial sediment | place: Pacific Ocean | collected 2014-05 | depth... | reverse complement strand
TGCGTGTAACGCTCTCCCCACAGGTATTTCCCGGTGACTCTGTCGCCAAACTGCAACTGGCGCGAGATTTCGCCTGGCTTGACACAAATTCCCAACAGGCGCGCGATATAGAGCGTTTTCGCTGGTTTAGCAATGGCTATATTGCCTTGGACCCCGTGCATGAGAATCGCATCATCGATATACGCTACTCCATGATCCCGAATGAACTAGCACCCCTGTGGAGCATTGAACTGAACCCGCAAGCCGGGCCTCGGGCCCATGTGGCCTACCGGACTCATCGCGAAACTGAAGGCGACCCTGCGGCAAGTTTAAAAGCCATGGTATTGGGAGGGGGTTAGGCTTGCCGTTTTTGCCCAAGGCGCACGCTGACGGTGTAAAAAATAGCGCCTGAAACAATGATGGCGGCACACATCAGCGCCTCCGCCGGCCGCTGTAGCACGATATAGACCAGCGTCCAGGCGGTAATGCTAAGAAACACGAGGGGGGGCAGCGGGTACAGCCAGGTTTTATAGGGCCGTTCCAGTTCCGGCTGTTTCCAACGCAGTACAAATACACCCAGCACGGCAAAAAACGTATTCAGGGCCATGGTCGCCCCGGAAAAAATCAGAATGCTTTCAAACGACGAGGTCCACAGGAATACCAGGGTAACCGCGCACTGTAGCAGAATCGCCCGGGCCGGAACGCCATCCGCATTGGTGACACCCAACGCCCTGAACACGGGAAAATCCTGCCCGATAGCATGTAGCACCCTGGGCCCCGCCACTATCATCGCGCTGACGGTGGAGATTAGCAGCAGCGCCAGTAAAACGCCCATTACCGTGGCCCCGGTGTCACCGAAGGCGTAGCGGGCGGCGATATAACCCACCTCCACTTTGCCGGCCAGGGCCTCTACAGGAGCCGTGTACAGGAATACATAATTCAGCAGCAGGTAGACGACGGTTACCAGCACAGTACTGACAACGAGGATGACGGGCAGGTGCTTTCTTGGGTTGGCCAACTCGCTGCTGATATAGGTCGCGGCATTCCAGCCAGAATAGGCGTAATTCACAAAGATGAGTGACACCGCAAAACTACCGCCCAGAAGCAGCGCGCCATCACCTTTGGTCGGTGTGAAAGCAATCTCCTGGGGAGACGAAACCATGGACAGTGCCAGCACCGCAAAGCCAACGATTAGCAGCAGTTTCATCGCGGTGAGAAAACTCTGCAGCCCGCCGCTACTGGCATGGCTGCCACAGTGAACAGCGGTGAGAAAAATTAGCAGGCCCGTTGCCAGCCACAGGGGTGACAGCCCGGGAAAGGCCGAGCTGAAATAGATGCCAAAGGTGAGGGCAGCCAGGGCAGTGGGTGCGGCAAAACCAACCGTCGCCGACACCCAACCGGAAATAAATCCGGCCATAGGATGATAAATCTGGGAGAGGAAATTATATTCGCCGCCGGAGCGGGGCAGGGCGGCTCCAAGTTCAGCGTAACACAGCGCGCCACACAGGGCTGAAACCCCGCCTACCGCCCACAGCATCAATATGACAAAGCCCGACTGAATTTCCAGCAACTGGAATCCCAGGCTGGTGAATACACCGGTGCCTATCATATTGGCAATGACAATGGCGGCGGCGACGCTGGGTTTGAACTTGCCGGTAGGGTTTGCAATTGTCATATAACAATTTCCGGATGCACTTGCGTACCCGCTACACGCGACGGTTGAGGTCGATCAAATACTCTCTCAGCCAGCGGTGCGCAGGATCGTTTTCCATGCCGCTATGCCAGTTCATAAATGTTGGAAGTTCATTATCGAAGGGCAAAGGTACGATTTTGAGTGGATAGACCTCCGCAAAACGACGGGCAAGTTGCATTGGCATACTACAGACCATGTCTGTGGTGCTGAGTATACGCGGAGCATCAAAATAGGTGTGGATGCACATACTGTACTTCCGTTTTACATCGAGGGTCCACAGCTCCCTGTCAATCAGGCTGCTCCCTTGGTTTCCAGGAAGCTCGAGAACCAGGTGTTTGAGCTGCACGTATTGTTCTACCGTCAATTTATCCCTCACCAGGGGGTGGTTCTGGCGCATCAGGCAAACTTCACTGATAGTACCCATTTGCCTGGAACAAAAATCATCCTCATTGATGGGCTCAATCCAGGCGTACAGATCAATGTTGCCGAAGCGCATTTCCTTGGCGATATCCATGCCCGCGCTGGCGAGTGTGTTGATACGTATTGGAGAGTTCATCTCTCCCAGTAACTCCATAAGAGGCGGCAGTAGCACCAGTTCGCCGTAATCGCTAAGGACAAGATTGAATGTTCGCTCGCTCTGAGTGAGGTCAAATTCGAAGTTCTGCTCCAGGGCTTGGGCCACAAGTTCCAGGGCTTTGCGCACGGGGCCGGCCAGCTGTAGCGCTCGTGGCGTGGGTCTGACACCGCGTCCGGTGCTTGCAAAGAGCTCATCTTTGGCTACGGATCTAAAACGGGAGATTGCAAGGCTCATGGCGGGTTGGCTCATGCCGATTTTATCTGCGGCACGGCTCATATTGCCCTCGGTGATGACGGCATGGAATACCGTGAGGAGGTTCAGGTCAACGGCGCGTAGATTCATGATCTGGTTCCTGGAGACGAATACAGATATTTATAATACATATACCAGAGATATAAACAATTAACTATATAAACATCTTGCCAGCGGTTAGATTAGTCTCTGACAGAAAATGGTTTAGCAGCAGGAAGACTGACCCTCCCAGGATAACAATATTATTCGCGGCACCCTGGTGTGGGATGCCACTGCCGAGTCGATTTTCAAACTGAAAGTGGAGCACGGAAACTTTAAAACCCAGGGTGGTGTTTAGTGCTGTGTAAACGGAATAATTCGGGAGCTTAAATTGAACACCCACAGTACTTATCCAAAGTTATTTATGACAGCGCTTACATCACTGCTACTGAGTGGTACAGCAGTCTTTGCCCAGCCCCCGTCTTATGTTCCAAAACCGGGGGACGTGTTTTCCTACAAAGACATCACGCCGGAAATCTGGGATGCGACGGAGCTAAATAAAGGGCTGGACCCCATGAACGATTTACTTGAGGTGATGCGAGCGAATCGAGAAATTGCCCTTCACAGCCCCGAAGCGCCCCAGCAGTTTAGTGGTGAGGACTTGATTCCGCCAGAGTTTTCATCCTCTTCTGCGCCCTGGCAGACTCTGGAAGACGTTTTTCCTTTGAATTGGGCTGCCATTGGTGAGGTGTCCCCAGCAGAGTTAATCCAACTGAGAAGAGCACTGAAGATCAAAACAGTACTGAATCATCCGGATATCAAGATCATAGAACTCGCAATGGGTATCGCAGCGGTGATGCCCCGTCATGCAGACCCGGCTCCCGGGGCTTTTCATATTATCGAAGGCAGCGCTGAGATTACCGTGGACGGTAAAACAATTCGGGCTTATGCCGGCACCTCAGTCAAGCTCGAGTCCCTGGCTGAACGCCGAATTAAGGTGACTTCAGATACACCTTTAAAATTGCTTTGGTTTCGCTGGGCACCCGGGGGGCAGCAGGAATACCTGGATTATGGTTATTATCTCACGGGCAGTAACTTTCATGCGCAACCGCTTGAGTCGGTAATGCCGGAAAACTATGAGCACTGGGAAGCGTCAGTTCGCAAGCCATTCGAAGAACTGGAAAGCACTAACGCTATTGCCGGCAGTAGCGATGACTTCTACGCTGCCCAGCGGACAAAACTGGAGGAAATGAAAACACAGGATAAATTCAAGCACCTGACTAAGCTTTACCCTGCCGCTCCGCTGTTCTCCAATGAGCTGGATGTCAACTGGCTGGACTTTGAAAACATACCGGCAGAAGGGTTCTTCTGGGCGAAAGATGCGAGTAAAGCTGGCCATACCCTCAAGGCCTGGAATAAAATGGTGCGCATGAAGGGTGTATTCCAGGCCAGGGTTCCGGGTAGTCAGTACGACTTTAATATTTCTTATATTGCCGTCGGCCCCAAGGGAAAATACATTACACACTCGCATGCAACGCCGGAGTTTTATTATATTTTGGGTGGTGAAACGGAATGGATTGTCGACAAAAAACACTATGTCGCGACAGCCGGCAATATGTATGTGCACAGCCCCTACGTGGATCATGAAATGCGCGGGCTGGTGGAGGGGCATCCGGAAGTCGTCATTACCGGCAGTTGGTCTCCCTTTGGCGACCGCTCGGTATTTCAGATGCCCGGCTTACTCACTGAAACATTGGCTCAACAGCCGGTGGGATCAGTGATAACAGAGAAGTTCAATTTTCATGACTTCAAGCTCAAAAAGGGTTTGGTCTTTCACAAAAGATAACGCAGTAATCCGGCTGCTTTTGAGGTTGGTAATGATACATAAAGCAACAAGTTCAACATTTCTAATTCTAATGGCGCTAATGGTGTCTGCGACCTTATCAGCGGCAAGTGATGAGTTGGAGAATAAACAGGCCCTCGCCACTTCACCGGGCGAACTTGTCGAGATGCTTGAAACCGTATCGTTTCTAACCCCGCAAGAATATCGCCAGAAAATCACTGACGAAAGAGCTGCCCATGTTTTTCCACTGGGCCTGATACAACTACCGCAAAAACTCGATGAGGCCACAGACCCCCGACGGGGGATCAAGGCCGGGGATCTGGCCGCCTATGGCGAGGTATTAAAGAGTATCGCAGAGCAGTCCAAAGATGACGGCGAATTACTGTGGGGCCGAATTCAGGGCACCAAGTACGAGCGCGAAGCCCATCGGTGGATTTACCAGCAGTTGCAGTCCTTCGGCCTCGAAGATGTGCATTACGACAAGTTTCCCGCACAGTATCCCCAGTGGCGGCCGACCCGCAGCGAGTTATTGGTCACGGCAGCTCCCGGTTTTTCTCCCGGCGAGAGCTTTAATTTCGAGCATGCCATTACCGCTTTTATCTCGGCGGCCACACCGCTGGCGGGGATAGAAGCCGAAATGGTCTATGTGGGGGATGGGACGCCCTCGGAACTCAGGGGTCGCGACCTGGCGGGCAAGATTGTCCTGCTGCGCGGTCGAACCCAGCCCAGTGCAATTCTCAATAGTGCCCGCACGGCTTATTCCCGCCTGGCTGAGGGCAGCTATGGCATGCCTGCCGGGATTGTGGTGTGGTGGGATGTGCCGGGCGTTAAGCAAGTGGCGGGGCGTGTGGGTGCGCCGGGTGGGGGTGACAGCATTGGCGAGGCAATACCCTGGACCACGATTGGCGATGACGATGGTTTATACCTGCGCAAGCTGCTGGATCGCGCCAGCGACGACAATCCAGTTACAGTCAGGCTCAACGTACAGGGCCATATGGAATCTGGCGGGCAGCGTATCAGCGGCAATGTCTACGCCATCTTACCGGGGCAGTCCGGCGACTATATTGTAATCCCCACCCATGTGGACGGGTATTTTTATGGCATCCACGACAACGGTGCCTCCGTTGCCCTCAACCTGGCCCTGGCGAAACACTACGCTGGTATTGAGCTTGAAAAACGTCAGCACGGCATTATTTTTCTGTTTCAGGGTGACCACGAAGTGCCAGGCGTGGGCGGTACCCTGCCGTTTATAGAAAAATACAAAGAGCTGATGCAGAAGCATCTGTTGTTGGTGTTGCGACCAGAGCATCTGGGCATGCTCAGGCCGCTGGATGAGGGCATTTTCATAGGCTCATCCAACGTGACCGATCCACTGATGCTACTGGTCACCAATCGCAGCCCGGTGTTAATCGATATCTTCAAGCGTGCCATCTATGACTACGCTATCCCCACCGGGGATATTGTTTACATTGACCCTGCGGCAGACGAGGCCGCCTTCCACCCCCCCTTTAATGACCTGGGCGCCATATCCAGTGGCTGGATACAGACCGGTAAGTTTTATCACTCCACGGCCGATATCGATCGCGGTGGTGTTAATTACCAGCAAATGGAAAAGCTGGCTCGGGCTCACGCCTATATTATTGACCAGCTGTCAGTTGTGACAAAGGAGGATTTGCAGCGGGGTGGGTTTCCTGTGCCGGAAAAATCCATATACCAGTCTGACCTGATAAAAATGATGATGGGGAATAACTGATTTTCTAAAGTTGACCGGGAGTATTCACGCTATGGATCGTCGCACGTTTATAGGTTCGTCCATTGGTTTTCTAGGTTTGGCTTCCCTCTCCGGTGTCCCCAGTGTGGCGGGCGGCAAGCTGGATCAAGCCGAGGATGAATTGTTGGAAGTTGATGGCCTGGGCCTGGCCAGACTGGTGCGCGCGGGCGAAGTGTCTCCTGCCGAACTGGTGGAGATGGCCGCGCGCAGGATAAGCCGGTTGGACGGTAAAATAGGCGCAATGACGACTTTGTCCCTGGATAGAGCCCGGCAGCGCGCCGGGACAATTCCCCGGGACTCTGTGTTCGCCGGGGTACCCACCGCCTTGAAGGATTTGGTAGACGTGGCCGGAATTCGCCGTACCAGTGGCTCGATGTGGCTGCTGAACAATGTGCCATCTAAATCCCCGGATTATATTCGCGCCATGGAGCGCGCTGGGTTGAATTTTCTTGGCATGACCAATACGCCAGAATTCGCCTCAATGGGCATCACTAATAATCATGCCTTTGGGCCAACAAGAAATCCCTGGAGCCTGGCTCACTCCTCAGGTGGCTCCAGTGGTGGCGCGGCGGCAGCGGTTGCGGCTGGCTACGTGCCCATAGCACACGGTACCGATGGAGGGGGCTCGAACCGCATACCCGCCTCTTGTTGTGGCGTTCTGGGAATGAAGGCGAGCCGATATCGGATGGCCTGCGGTGAAGTCGACGGCAAACACATGTTATTACGCACCCACCAATGCCTGAGCCGAACCGTACGCGACAGTGCCGCTGTGTTTGCCGCGACTGAGAACCGGGAAGTGGGCAAACCACTGCCAACTGTAGGCATGATCGAGGGGCCGACGAGGCGGCGACTGAAAATCGCGTTCACTACCGCCAATTGCTTTGGCCAAGAGGCTGACCAGGAAGTAAAATGGGCGACCCTGGAAGCGGCAAAACTCTGTGCCGACCTGGGCCACGAACTTATTGAAGTGCACAATCCACTGCAGGGAGAGCAGCTGTTCACAGCCATTGAAAGTATTATGTTAGTCGGGATGCCCAAGTTGTTGGCCATGGTTGAATCGCTCACCGGCAAGTCAGCGGAGGCCTCAGGTCTGCTGACACCCCTGTTTGTGCAAACCGGGCGCTATGCACAGCAGCTACCGGCCGAATCCTATCAAGACGGCGTGGCTTATACACGGCAACTGACCGAGCAGATGAGCCGATTTTATAAGAGTTACGATGTCTGGCTGACGCCGGTGATTCCGGTTGAAACGCCGCATGTTGAATATATAACACCCGACTCCGACTTCATGGCCACGCGGCAAATCAGCCGTGGGCTGCTTTCCTATACCGCTTTTGCCAACGCGGTGGGTTCACCAGCTATGTCGGTTCCCCTCAACTGGTCTCGCCTTACTGGCCTGCCCATTGGCAGCCAATTCTCAGCGGCGCCGGGGGACGATCGCACACTTTACGAATTGGCTTATGAACTGGAGGAGGCGAAACCCTGGCGCAATCGCTGGGCGCCTGTATCGGCCAGATTTAAAGTTTAAGTGTGTTCTTCGGTGCCGCTTGAGGTCACTACGGTGCGCATCACGCCCCACAGTATCAACAGTTGGGCAGCGTAGTAGGTAATCATAATGGCATACTTGGCCCCGGGCAGCGGCGTTACAAATCGATTGATGCCAATCATACTGTCAGAGGCGACGAATAGCAGTGCGCCGACAAATAACAGGGTTGATGGCTTGCGATACAGCGCGGCGGCAAGCCCCATCAGGGCGATGGCAGTCATATATATCGCAACAGGGACAAACAATTCACCCGCGTGTGACACAACGGGCAGGCTGACTGCGAGCATAATTGCCACAATCAGTAACAATCGCCCGTAGGGCAGCGAACCGCTACCTCGCTGGCTGAAGAAATACCAGGCGTAGCAAAGCTGGGCGACAAGAAAGGAACCGAGGCCAGGTGTAAACAGGTTCATCTCCAGAAACACATCACCACAGGCGGACAATAGCAGTGCCGCTGACATCAAAAGCCGTGTACTGCCCTGTAGGGAGACCCAGGCCACGCCAAGTAATATGAGGATGGGCAAGGCCTTGACCAACAATGAGCCGGGGTAGGGTGAGTAGGGAATCGTCAGCAGGAATACCAGTGCGCTGAACGCGAAGCTGACCAGTGTTATCCGCTTCATTGCAACTACGCCAGTGCCGACTTCAGGGCATTCAGGCAGGTGGAAACATGCCCTTCCCGGCTGCTTTCACCCATCAGGCCAATGCGCCAGGTCTTGCCCGCCAGAGCACCCAGGCCGGCGCCAATTTCCAGGTCAAAGTCGTGTAACAAAGTGGCCCGTACGGCGGCATCGTCTACGCCTTCGGGGATATTAACCGCGTTGAGTTGTGGCAGACGGTATTCGGGCGCCACGGCCATGCTGAGGCCCATGGCTTCAAGCCCGGTCACCAGTGCCCGGTGATTACTTCTGTGGCGTTGGTGTGCCTGCTCCAGCCCCTCTTCGCGTAACATCAGCAGAGATTCGTGCAGTGCATACAGGTTATTGACCGGGGCTGTGTGGTGGTAGGCGCGTTTGGCGCTGCCCCCCCAGTAGGCCATAACCAGCTGCATATCCAGAAACCAGCTCTGTACTTTGGTTTTTCGATTGTTAATTCTTTCCACCGCCCGGGGGCCGAAGGTAACCGGGGAAATACCCGGTACACAGGACAGGCATTTTTGAGTGCCCGAGTAAACCGCGTCCGCGCCCCACGCATCCACCTCTAATGGCACGCCACCCAGAGAGGTAACCGCATCGACGATGGACAGTGCGCCGTGTTTTGTGGCCAGGGCGCACAGGCTCTCGGCATCGCTGAGTACGCCGGTGGAGGTCTCTGCGTGTACGAAGGCGAGCAGACTGACGTCGTGGTGTGTCTCAAAGGCCTGGGCGACCTTGTCTATACTGACAGGTTCACCCCAGGTATCTTCAATCATGATGGCGGTTGCCCCGCAACGCTCCACGTTCTCTTTCATACGCCCGCCAAAGACGCCATTCTGGCAGACGATAACCTTGTCACCGGGGGATACCAGGTTGACAAAACAGGCCTCCATGCCCGCCGAGCCAGGGGCGGAAATGGGCAGTGTCAGCGCATTCTCAGTTTGAAATGCATATTGTAACAGGCCCTTTATTTCGTCCATGAGCTTGACGAATTCTGGGTCCAGGTGACCGATGGTGGGGCGGGCGAGGGCGTCCAGTACCCTTTGGGATACATCGGACGGGCCGGGGCCCATAAGGATTCGGTGCGGGGGGATAAAACTGCTGCTCATGTGTTGGGCTCTGTGGGGTTCACGGTGGATTGCTAACTAAGTGGCGCAAGGTTAGCAGCTTTTTACTGGAACCTTAAGTTGGGCTCGCTTATAGTCTCTATTTGCAGCTGTAATGCCCAATAATTAAAGTGTGTCTCTATATCTTTGCTATGATTATCCTGGCGCCCCACCACACTAATCAAACAGAGGCATAGCACAATGAATGAAATCACCAGAATCAATCATGTTGGATTGCGCGTCAGCGATCTCGCCGTCACCCGGGCGTTCTACGAAAAACTGGGGTTCGTGTTTCTGGTGGGCCCGGTGGGTCCAGAACCGGTGGCGATCATGGAACATGCGTCGGGTGTGAACATTAATTTTATACTTAACGCCGATGGCCATAAGACCTTGAATGTTCTGATGGATGTTCCGGAGAAACATACGGGGTACACACATATAGCCCTGGAAGTGACGGATTTGGAATCTGCTCAGAAACAGCTGGAAGCGATGAATTACCCGATAACAGAGGGGCCGATTGTGACACCCGAGGGTGCCTCGTTTATTTTTATTCGCGACCCGGATGACAACGTTATCGAGTTCCACAAGCCAGCGCCCTAGCTCTGCCCCGTCACTCACCCTGTGACGAATATTCTATGCTGTATTGGAATGGAGAATACGCAAGCACAATGTACATCCCCAGGCATTTCGAAATTTGCGATAGCGAAGAAATTTTTTCCTTTATTGAGGCCAATGCTTTTGGACAGCTGATCTCCACCGTTGCGGGGCGTCACTTTTCCAGCCACCTGCCTTTTTTAGTTTCCGAAGACGGCAGGAAAATTATTTGCCATCTTGCGAGAACGAACCCCCAACACAGTGAGATAACAGGTCAAGAAGTACTGCTCAGCTTCACCGGCCCGCATGATTACATTTCGCCCTCGTGGTATAGCGGTGCTGGTGTTCCCACCTGGAACTACCAGGCAGTACATGTGTATGGGCAGGCCAGAGAGTTTGACGATACCAGTGAGCTCAAGAAGCTTGTTGAAACGCTTACTCACAAGTATGAGTCTCGCTTTGACCAGCCATGGCAGCCAAACTACCAGGCCGCCATGCTGGGGGCAATCGTCGGCATAGAAATCACCATTAGTGAGGTCCAGTGCAAGTATAAATTGAGTCAAAATCGCTCTGCCCAGGATCAACGGAAAGTGATTGAGAAGCTGAAAAGTATCGGCTCTGCTGAATTGGCCGAAGCCATGGAACACAATGAAGAAATCTAGCGTGGAAGCGAGTTTGCTGACACTGACGGAAGTGGGGATTATCCTATACTGGTTGTTTGCAGCACTCGTCGCTATCGGTTTTATTAATGTGGCCCCCGAAACTATGTATTCGGATTTTGAGAATCCCATTGTCGTTGCCTGGAATTGGTCATTCTTCCCACTTGATATTTTATTTGCTGTATTGGGCTTGCTGAGCCGCTACGGCGGCCTCACCGTGCGGCGCACTGAGTTGTTGTCAGTTATTTCTCTATCGTTGATGTTTTGTGCGGGCTTAATGGCGGTTTCATTTTGGACACTAACAGGTGATTATGACCCGACCTGGTGGGCGATGAATAGTTGGCTGTTAATGCTGGCGGGCTGGGTTTTAGTATCTAGGTATCGGGAATTACCGTGAAACCGGAGTGCTCTTAATAATAAAATCTATTCACAGTCTTACCTGATGCTGTTTAGAAAAGGCGCCTTTTGGATAAAGTCATCTGAACTGATCTGTTCCACTATAAACCGCGCCAACTCGCCAGCGCGCAGATGAAATGAGGAGGGTGTTGCAAGCGATGTGCTGGCGTCTTGTTCAAAGGGCACCGGGTCTATCAGCGGGCATCGAACCAGGGTCCACTGTACGGAACTGTCTGCAAGTAACTTGTATTCGGCTTGTTTGTCGCGCAACGTGTCACCCAGCGTCAGTGCGGCTGTCTTTTTCACCAGCCATCCGGTGAAATTTCGCTGGTCACCGGGAACGCGCACAGCGGCACCGGATACCACAATGTAACGCTGTAGACCGTGTTGCTGCATGCTTCGAAGAATATGGCCGCTTGCCGTGGTGCTGATCATCCGTGCATCTTCCCCGTCGGCTTTCACCGGCCCCAGGGCGCTTACCACCACGTCACTGCCGTTCAGCAGGGTGTCAATCGCCACCGGGTCCCTGGCGTCCCCCTGTATAATCGTAATCCGGGTTTTCAGCGCATTCAGCTTATGCGGTATTCTCGCCAGAGCGCGAATGTCGTAACCCTGGTCTAGCGCCTCTGCCAGTACAAAACCCCCGACCATACCGGTGGCCCCCAGCAGGGCTATGGTTATCTCCTTTTTCTCCGCGATGCTGACAGCGACTGCGGGTTCTTTTTGCACAGGCGTGGCCGAGCATGCAAAAAGCAGCGCTGTACAGGCGATGCTGGCGACAAGTTTTATCACTGAGTTTTGAGCCTGTAACGCGCGAGGCTCAGCCGCGAGAGGGCGGACTGGCGGCAAACATCACCAGCAGGGTCATGTCTTCTTCGATCTCAAAAAATGAATGTTCTGTGGTTGCGCCCACGTAGAGCAGGGAGCCCGGCCCGATGGCGCGCTCTTCGCCGCCCAGTTTCATACGCGCCTTCCCCGTTAACACCAGATACACTTCATCTTCGTCGTGTGGTGCCTGCATATCGGTACTGCCAGCCGCCAGCGAATAGATGCCACAGTTGAGGGAGGGTACATTGAGAAACTCCAGGTATTCAACGGGGTCCCCCCTGAGTTTGTCGCGAATGTCTTTGAGGTCGAATACCTGCCACTGACTGTCTGACATGGATAGCAATTCCGTGCGTAGTATTTTATAGGTCGAATCAGTGTACCTGAACTAATCGAGTTTGGAGACCACCCGTTGTAACTGATTCGAGATTAGTTCTGGCTGAGTGCTGGCACAGGCCTTGAACTCGGCGCGCATGCGTTGATCCCAATACTTGTTAATGTGCCGCGCACAACGTTGGGCCACCATGTCGGCGTCTTCCCCGTAATCCAGGTTGGCGATAATCTGTTCCGCCATACGCACTAATTTTTCAATGTTGACGGTCACGGCAGTAACTCATGTTGTTCTCGATTGACTCGTTTGAAACTCTGCTGCCACTGTGAGGGCTTGGTAACGGGGTAGGCTTGCACCGCAGTCACTTTATACTCCGGGCAGTTAGTTGCCCAGTCGGAGTTATCGGTTGTCACCACATTGGCCCCCGACTCGGGGTGGTGAAAGGTTGTATACACGACGCCCGGCTGTATGGCGGTGCTGATACGGGCGCGCAACACGGTCTCGCCAGCGCGGCTCTTTATACCTACCCAGTGGTTGTCTTCTATGCCGCGCACTTGTGCATCGCTGGGGTGTATCTCCAGCACGTCCTCGTCGTGAAAGGCCATATTGGCGGTACGACGGGTTTGCGCACCCACGTTGTACTGTGCCAGAACTCTGCCCGTGGTTAGCAATAGCGGATATTTGGCGTTGCTGCGCTCTTCGGTGGGAACATAGGGCGTGGGTGCAAAGTAGCCCTTACCGCGAATAAATTCATTCTGGTGCAGGGTTTGCGTACCCTGGGGTGCAGATTCATTACACGGCCATTGGATGGAGCCCAGTTCATCCAGCAGGGCGTAGCTCACACCGGCGAAGGTGGGCGTCAAACGCGCAATTTCGTCCATGATTTCACTGGGGTGCGAGTACTGCATGGGATAGCCCATGGCGGTGGACAGGGCGCAGGTCACCTGCCATTCGGCCATGCCCGAGGCGGGTTGCACAACCTTGCGCACTGGCGATATTCTTCGTTCGGCGTTGGTAAACGTGCCATCTTTTTCCAGGAATGAACAGCCGGGTAAAAAGACATGGGCGAATTTGGCGGTCTCGTTCAGGAACAAATCCTGGACGATGACGCACTCCATGGCAGCCAACGCGGCCTGTACATGTTGTATGTCGGGGTCGGATTGAGCCACGTCTTCACCCTGGATATACAGGCCCTTGAACTCGCCGCTGATCGCCGAGTCGAACATATTCGGCAGGCGGTATCCTGGCTCCGGGTCCAGTTTTACCCCCCAGTCTTGCTCAAAGGCTGCCAGGGCGACCTTATCAGACAGGTGGCGATAACCTGGCAGTTCGTGCGGGAAGCTGCCCATGTCACAACTGCCCTGAACATTGTTTTGTCCGCGCAGGGGGTTTACCCCCACACCCTCGCGCCCCAGGTTGCCGGTGAGCATGGCGAGGTTGGCAATGCCCATCACCATGGTGGAACCCTGGCTGTGTTCGGTTACCCCCAGGCCGTAGTAGATGGCACCGTTGGGCGCTCCGGCGAATAAACGCGCCGCCTCCCGCATCAGGTCCGCTGCCACACCGGTGGTTTCCGCCACTGCCTCGGGGGAATATTTAGGGTCGCTGATGAAGCTGCGCCAGATGTTGAATGCGTCCAGGTCACAGCGTTGCGCTATGAAGGCGGCATCCTCCAGTTCCTCTTCAATAATGACATGGGCCAGGGCATTGATAACGGCAACGTTGGTGCCCGGGCGCAGGGGCAGGTGATAATTCGCTTTTAAGTGCGGCGCGCTGACCAGCCCAATTGCTCGGGGGTCTAGCACGATAAGCCCCGCGCCCTGACGCAAGCGGCGCTTCATCATGGAGGCGAAAACCGGGTGGGCATCGGTGGGGTTGGCGCCGATGACCAGTATCACGTCCGCTTTCATCACCGAGTCAAAGGTTTGCGTGCCGGCGGACTCTCCCAGGGTGGTTTTCAGGCCGTAACCGGTGGGGGAGTGACATACCCGGGCACAGGTGTCCACATTGTTGTTGCCCATGGCGGCACGAATAAATTTCTGCACCACAAACACTTCTTCGTTGGTGCAGCGGGAAGAGGTAATACCGCCTATGGATTTGCGGCCATATTTTTTTTGTATCGCCTTCAGGCGTTGCGCGGTAAAACGAAAAGCCTCCTCCCAGCTCACTTTGCGCCAGGGGTCTGAGATGGCATCGCGAATCATGGGCGTGGTGATGCGGTCTTTGTGGCTTGCGTAACCAAAGGCGAAGCGGCCCTTTACGCAGGCGTGTCCGTGGTTGGCATGGCCATCGCGATTGGGCACCATACGGATGAGTTTGTCGCCCTGCATTTCGGCGCGGAAAGAGCAGCCCACGCCGCAGTAGGCGCAGGTGGTAATGGTGGCGGTCACAGGCTGGCCCAGTTCGATCACAGACTTCTCGACCAGGCTTGCTGTGGGGCAGGCTTTTACACAGGCGCCACAGGAGACACATTCCGATTGTGCAAAGCTGTCGTTTTGGCTGGCCACGATTCTGGAGTCAAAACCGCGTCCCTCAACCGTGAGGGCAAATGTGCCCTGTTGTTCTTCGCAGGCGCGAACACAGCGCGAGCAGACAATACATTTGGCGGGGTCGAAGGCGAAGTAGGGGGCCGACTCGTCTTTATCCGCGTCGAGATGATTGGCACCCTCGTAGCCGTAACGCACTTCGCGCAGGCCCACGGCACCCGCCATGTCCTGCAATTGGCAGTCGCCGTTGCTGGCGCAACTCAGGCAGTCCAGCGGATGGTCAGAAATATACAGTTCCATGACATTGCGACGTAGCCTGGCCACCGCTTGGGTCTGGGTGCGAACGACCATTCCCGGCTCCACCGCGGTGGTGCAGGAGGCGGGAAATCCAGAGCGCCCTTCGATCTCCACCAGGCACAGGCGGCAGGACCCGAAGGCGTTTAAATCCTCGGTGGCGCAGAGTTTGGGAATGTCAGTGCCGCTGATGGCGGCGGCACGCATGATGGATGTGCCCGTAGGCACCGACACCGTCAGGCCATCAATGCTCAACTCCACCTGGGTATCCGCGGCGATAGCCGGGGTGCCCAGATCTTGTTCCGCGCCGACACGGTACCAATTATCCATATTGCCTGCCCCCTCAGAGTTCATCGGGAAAGTGCTCCATAATACTCAGTACGGGGTAGGGCGCCATACCCCCCAGGGCGCACAGGGAGCCATCTATCATGGTCTGGCACAGGTCGCGCAGCAAAATGCGATTGTCGTCCGGCTGCTCCCCGCGGTGAATTTTGTCTATCACTTCCACCCCTCTTACCGAGCCGATTCTGCAGGGGGTGCATTTACCACAGGATTCGACGGCGCAAAACTCCATGGCAAAACGCGCCATTTGTCCCAGGTCTGTGCTGTCATCGAACACCACCAGGCCACCGTGTCCCAGCATGGCCCCTATGCCCTTGAACGCCTCATAATCCAGCGGCGTGTCGAACAGGGCGGGGGGGATATAGGCGCCCAGGGGGCCTCCGGCCTGAACAGCCTTGATGGGTCTGCCGCTGGCGGTACCGCCACCAAAATCTTCCAGTAGCTGCCTGAGTGTCAGGCCAAAGGGCACTTCCACCAGCCCGCCCCGCTTGATATTACCCGCTAACTGGACGGTCAATGTGCCCCGGGAGCGGCCGCTGCCAACACTTTGGTAGCGGGCTGCGCCCTGGGCGAAAATACCAGGAATACTGGCCAGGCTGACCACATTGTTGACCACGGTGGGTTTGCCGAACAGGCCCTCCAGTGCGGGCAGAGGGGGCCTGAAACGTATCTGCCCACGCCTGCCCTCAAGGCTTTCCAGTAATGCCGTTTCCTCACCACAAATATAGGCGCCGGCGGCCTTGCGCACTCGCAGGGTAAAGTCTTCCAGGTAGCCGGCGTCCCGGGCCAGTTCAATGGCCCGCTGCAAGGTTTTAAGGGCCAGCGGATACTCCGCGCGGCAGTAGATAAAGCCCTCATCCGCGCCCACAGCCAGGCCGGCGATCACACAGCCCTCTATCAGTACAAAGGGGTCGCACTCCATAATAAGCCGGTCTACATAGGTGCCGGAGTCGCCCTCATCGGCATTGCAGACGATGTATTTTTTATTCCCGGGGGCCTCGCGGACGGTCTGCCATTTGATGCCGGTGGGAAAGGCTGCACCGCCGCGACCACGCAGGCCGGAGTCAACCACGGTGCTGACAATTTCGGCGCCGGACAGGCGACGGGCAATGGCCAGCCCGGCAAAGCCACCCTGCGCTCTGTAATCGTCCAAGGAGCAGGGCCGTATCACGCCGATACGCGCGGTGGTCAGCCGTTGTTGTGCGCGTAGATAGGGGAGATCCTCCACCGGGCCAAGGCAGCGACTGTGGGCGCGTGTTGGCATGCCATCTGCAAACAAGGTGGCTATTTCCTGTGCGTTTACGTTGCCAAAGCCCAGCCTGCCATCGGGGCTGTCTATTTCCAACAGGGGTTCCAGCCAGCACAGGCCGCGGGAGCCATTTCGAATAATTTCAAACTCCGGGTGGAGCTTTTGCAGGGCCAGGGCGATAGCGTCCGCCCCCAGCGACGCGGCGGTGGAATCGCAGGGCACATACACCCGGCCATTCACGAGTTGCCCCCGGCGATAGCATCCAGAATTTCAATTATTTTATCGCTGGTGACCCGGCTGAAGAGTTGCTCATCGACCATTACGCTGGGCGAGCAGGCGCAGTTTCCCAGGCAATAAATGGGCTGCAGGCTAATTCGCCCATCACGGCTGCACTGGTGAAAGTCTATGCCCAGGTGTTGTTTGGCTGCCGTCTCTACAGCGGCACCACCCATTGCCCGGCAGGCTTCCGCTCTACAGATATACACGGTAGTGTCCCCGCCGGGTTCGCTCTGAAACCAGTCGTAGAAACTGATGACCCCATGGACCTCAGCCCTGGACAGGGAAAGCAGTTGCGCAACGGTGGCTACGGCCGCTGTGGGTATATGCCCAAAGTGGTCCTGCAAAGCATGTAGAACGGGTAACAGCGCCCCGGGTTCATCCACCAGGGGGGCGGTTATGCGGCGGACAACTTGTTCCAGTTTGGTCTGCGTCATGCTGACAGTTTACCTGTTACCTGTTACCGGACCCGGCCGAAGGCTGAAAAGCGACCCGGTCTGGCCGATTATAGACATTAAATTTGTGATTGCGAAGAAAACCGACCAGGGTGATTTCAAAGTCCCTGGCCAGCTCCACGGCGAGGCTGGATGGCGCGCCCACCGCAGCAAAAAAAGGAAAACCGGCCATGGCTGTTTTCTGCAACAGTTCAAAACTCGCTCGGCCACTGACAAACACGCCGCGATAGGCGTTATCTGCTGCTTCCCGGGCCAGGGCTCCGGTCAGTTTGTCCAGCGCGTTGTGGCGGCCAATGTCTTCCCGCAGGCAGGTGATGTGGCCCCGCGCATCAAAAGCGGCTGCGGCGTGTGCACCGCCAGTGTCACGATAAAGTAACTGCAATTCACTGGCCATCAGGGGCAGTTGGATGATGTCGCTTTCCGATATTGAGAACGAGTCCCCGAGTACCGCTTTGGCCCCCGAGTGTTCCAGCGCTTCCAGCGAAGCTTTGCCGCAAACGCCACAGGCAGAATTCATGGTGAAGTGCCGTTGCAGGTGTTTCAGGTCTACCGCAATATCGGGGCTCAGGCTGGCCAGCACCACGTTACTTGCGCCCGTCTGCAGGGCTTGTTTGCCGCGGTATTCCAAAGTGAGAATATCCTGGTGCGTTTGTACTATGCCCTCGCTGAGTAAAAAGCCGCGCACCAAATCGAAGTCATTGCCCGGCGTGCGCATGGTGATAGACAGGCTCTGTCGTTGCACCGCGCCGTCGCGGTAGTAACAAAGTACAATTTCCAGCGGTTCTTCCACCACCAGGAGGTCGTTTCCGGTGAGCGTGGCCCCCGCACTGATCGTACTGATTGAGACTTGCATTGTGTCCTGGCGCATATAACTCGTATCGAATGTTCCCCAAGAGTAGGACAATAGCACGACCTGAGTTAACATCCGCAACAAATCATTCCGCCTACCGGAGCTACACCCATGCACAGAGCCAGTCACGAACCCAATCTCGCCTACGGCGTGTTGCGCCGAGCCACCCTGAACCCCGAGCGCATTGCGTTGATTTTTGAAGAAGAAAAAATCAGTTTTGCAAAATTGGCAGATAGAGTACGCAGGCAGGCCACGCTGCTGCGCGAAGCGGGTGTCTGCGCTGGTGACCGGGTGGGGTATCTGGGCTTTAACCACCCTGCTTTTTTTGAAACCTTGTTTGCCGCCAACGCGCTGGGGGCAATCTTCGTGCCGTTAAACTTCCGTTTAACCGCCGAAGAGCTCACCTTTATTATCAATGATGCGGGTATTCACACACTGGTCGCCGATGATGCACTGCGCCCGGTGGTGGAACAGGCCAGGCCCCAGTTGTGTTGCCGCCAGTATTTCAGCTCTGAATCTGAGGCGGACAACTGGCGTCACCTCAACTCTGAACGCGCCGCAGCGCAGCCGGTAGTGGATATAGCCTCCGCCGACGAACATGACATCTGCCTCATTATGTACACCTCGGGAACCACCGGTTTACCCAAGGGCGCCATGCTGACTCACGGCAACATTCTGTGGAACAATATCAATGCCATGATGGCGTTCGGAGGTTCGCGCGATGATGTCGTGCTCACGGCGGCGCCTGTGTTTCATATCGGTGCCCTCAACGTCATGTGCCTGAACTGCTTCCAACTGGGTGCCACGGTGGCGCTACTGCGCAGCTTCGACCCGGGCCAGGTTCTGGCAGATTTTGAGCGCTATAAGGCCACCCATATGTTCGGCGCACCGGCCATGTTCCTGTTTATGTCACAGCAACCGCAGTTTGCCGAAACCGACTTGAGCTCTATTAAAATGCTGTTGTGCGGTGGTGCTCCTGTTCCCGTGCCGCTTATTGAGTTGTACGGCGAGCGGGGCATTAATTTTTCCCAGGCCTATGGCCTGACCGAAACAGCACCCTTCGCCTGTGGCCTGAGCGAGGAGTGGGCAAGCAAAAAACTGGGCTCGGCTGGGCAGCCGCCGCTGTTCACCGAGGTGCGTATTGTCGATGACACCAATAAGCTGGTGCCCGCGGGAACGAAGGGCGAGATCTGCATACGCGGCCCCAATGTTATGAAAGGCTACTGGAACAGGCCCGAAGCCACCGCTGAGGCCATTGACGAAATGGGTTGGTTTCATTCCGGTGATATTGGTTACATGGACGAAGATGGTTTTGTCTTTATCTGTGATCGTATAAAGGACATGGTTATTTCAGGCGGCGAAAATGTTTATCCGGCAGAGGTCGAGGGCATTTTGTATAAACACGATGCCATCGCCGAAGTGGCGGTCATCGGTTTGCCAGATGAAAAGTGGGGTGAGGCGGTCACTGCTATTGTGGTACTTAACGAGGGGCAGACACTTACCCTGGAGGCATTACGCGAGTTCGCCACCGATCACCTGGCGCGCTATAAAATCCCCCTGCGCCTGCATATTATCGATGCGCTGCCGCGCAACCCGGCGGGTAAGGTGCTAAAGTATGTGCTGAAGGAACAAATGGCGGACTAGGCCTCCAGGGTTTTTCTCAGGGCGGCCTGTGCCGCCGCGATGCGTGCCACCGGAATGCGAAACGGGCTGCAGGAAACATAGTCCAGACCCAGGTCGTGGCAAAATTGAATGGAACGCGGGTCGCCAGCGTGCTCGCCGCAGATGCCGTACTTGATGCCGGGCTTGCGCGCGCGGCTTTCGGTGACAGCTATTTCCATCAATCGGCCCACTGCTCGCTGGTCAAGCGAAACAAAGGGGTCGGCATCCACCAATTTTTTGTCCAGGTATTCCGGCAGAAACTTGCCTATGTCATCGCGAGAAAAGCCGTAGGTCATCTGGGTTAAATCATTGGTGCCAAAACTCATAAACTCGACTTCCGGGGCCAGTCTGTCGGCACCCAGGGTTGCCCGGGGCGTTTCCATCATGGTTCCCACTTTATAGGGAATGGAAATGCGCTTTTCACTGAGGACTTCGTGTATACCCTTGTCGATAATCTTGTTGATATAACGTATTTCACGCACGTTGACTACCAGGGGCACCATAATTTCCGGGAAGGGCTTATAACCCTGCTCAGTGGCCTCTACGGCGGCGCAGATAATCGCCTTGACCTGCATCTCGGTTATTTCCGGGTAGACAATCGATAAACGGCAGCCGCGAAAACCCAGCATGGGGTTGACCTCGTGCATGCTCTCGCATATCTCCCGTATTTTGGCGACCGGCTTTCCTATGCGTTCAGCCAATGTTGCCATCTCCTGCTCGGTGTGGGGCAGGAACTCATGCAGCGGCGGGTCCAGCAGGCGTATGGTGACGGGCAGGCCATCCATCACTTTAAACAGGGCCAGTATGTCCTCTTGTTGAAAGCGCAGCAGCACATCCAGGTACTGTTGTCGCTCTTCTTTTGTCTCGGACAAAATCATCGCGCGCATCGGGGTAATGCGCTCGGCATCAAAGAACATATGCTCGGTGCGACACAGGCCGATGCCCTCTGCACCCAGTTCCAGGGCCTTGGCGGCATCCTCTGGGGTCTCTGCATTGGCCCGCACTTTCAGTGTGCGGTATTTATCCGCCCAGGAGAGCAGTGTCTGGAAGTCTTCGCTGGTACTGGCCTCGGTTTTGGGAATGTCACCCAGCATGACGTCGCCGGCGCTGCCATCCAGGGTAATAATGTCACCGCGTTTGATGACCACACCGTCTGCCGTAGTGGCGGTGCCGGCCTGGTAATCGATGGTGAGCGTACTGCAGGCGGTGATGGCGCATACGCCCATGCCTCTGGCGACCACAGCGGCGTGGGAAGTCATGCCCCCCAGTTCAGTGAGAATGCCCTCGGCCACCTTCATGCCGTGTATGTCTTCCGGTGTGGTTTCGCGGCGCACCAGTACCACTTTGTGCCCCTGGTCGGTCACTTCTACGGCTTCCTCTGCCGAAAACACTACCCGCCCCGTGGCGCCACCGGGGCTGGCGGGCAGGCCTGTGGCCACAATATCTTGCTTTTTTTCGGGGTCGACCATGGGGTGTAAGAAGGCTTCCACGTGGTCGGCAGAGACACGCATCAATGCCTCTTTTTCGCTGATAAGGCCCTCTTTCACCATATCTACCGCAATTTTTATGGCGGCGCGCCCGGTTCGTTTCCCACTACGGGTTTGCAGAATGTAGAATTTCCCGGACTGCACGGTAAACTCGATGTCCTGCATGTCGCGGTAGTGTTTTTCCAGCAGTTCCTGCGTCGCAAAAAGCTCTTTATAGACCTCGGGCATTTTTTCATTGAGTGACGCTATGGGCAGAGGGGTTCGAATTCCCGCCACTACATCCTCGCCCGCGGCATTGAATAAATACTCGCCAAAGAAATAATGCTCCCCCGTGGAGGGGTCGCGAGTAAAGGCAACACCCGAGCCAGAATCATCGCCAAAGTTGCCAAATACCATGGCCTGCACACTGACCGCCGTGCCCAGGGTTTCGGAAATATTGTTCATCTCACGGTAGACGTTGGCCCGCGGTGTATACCAGGACAGAAATACCGCCTCCACAGCCAGTTTTAATTGCACGAAGGGGTCTTGTGGAAAATCGGCAAGACCTTTGTAAATGCTTACGATTGCGCGCCAGTCTTCCGCTGACATTTCCACGTCCAGTACCTTGTTGTGGGCAGCCTTGTACTGTTCTATTTCATGTTCAAACTTGTGGCCGTCTATCCCCAGTACTACATTGGCGAACATCTGGATAAACCGACGATAGCAGTCCCAGGCGAAGCGGGGGTTGTCAGTTTTATTGGCCAGACCCTCTACAATTTCATCGTTCAACCCCAGGTTGAGTATGGTGTTCATCATGCCCGGCATGGAGACAGGCGCGCCGGAGCGGACGGAAAACAGCAGTGGATTTTCGGGATCGCCAAAGCGTGCGCCCATTTTCTTTTCCACCAGGTCCAGGGCTACCCGGTATTCCTGTTCCAGCAACGAGGGCAGTTTGTTGCCAGCTTCAAAGAAATCCCGACACGTCGGAGTGGTTATGACGAAGCCAAAGGGCACTGGCAGGCCCATGTTGGTCATTTCGCAGAGGTTTGCACCCTTGCCGCCCAGCAGGTCTGTATCGTCTTTGCTACCTTCGTTAAACAGGTATACGCGCTTTGCCATGGGAGTCCTCTATGCCTTCATCGCCAGTTCGTTGAGCGGCAAGTATATAGCCATACCTGGCCAGAGTGTACTTATCGCTGCGCCAGCAAGTCCACCAGTGAGTCGATCTCGGTCAATTCGGCGGTGGCAGGCACCATAAACACCTCTTCGCAGCCGGCGGCCTCGGCGTTGTCCAGGGCCTGTACAATGGCGTCAGCGGAACTGCGGTGTACCGACTTTGCCATCATGGTGGCGATTTCTGATCCCGCAATAGCCAGGTAGTCGTAGACGTAGTCGTAGAGCTTTTGCTGGCCATCTTCAGCAAGCGTGTACCAAAAGCCACCCAATCGGTAGGGCTTGCTGTCTCGGCCGGCGTGCTCCCAGGCCGCATCGGCCATGGCAAACGTGTTTTGTAATTCATGGCTTTCGGCATTGCCAGACCAGGCGTACAGGCCGTCGGCCCAGGCGGCGCATCGCGCTATACTTTTGGGCCCCATGGCACCGGCGAGTATACCGGGGCCGCCGGGCTGGGTGGGTGCCGGGCCGATAGCTCCCGCACCGTCCACCAGTTCTTGCTGGGCCCAAACCCGACGCATTTCGGCGATTTGTGTGTCCATTCGCCCGTAGCGGCCTTTAAAGCTCGCACCCACGGCCTGGTAGTCTTTTTCTCTGCCGCCGTAGCCGACCACCATTTTATTGAGCCTCCCGCCGGAGAGGATATCCAGGGTGGCAACTTCCTTGGCCACCCGGGCCGCACTGTGCATGGGCAGTACATACAGTGTGGGTGTGATTTCCACGCGGGTAGTGACCGCGGCGGCGGCGGAAAGAATGACACGCATATCGTAGCTGGGCCCATGTATGCGCTCGCCACAGGAAATGCTGTGGAAGGGGCCCTGGTCAACACGGTGAAACCAGGCCAGGTAGTCGTCGCGGGTCAGTCCCGCCTTCATATAGGGCAAGCAGATTCCAATTTTCATCCTTTTGATCTCCGGGCTAGGATATAAACGGCAGTGCCGATATAATCGGCGGCGACAAACAAGCATGTTGGAGCGATAAAGATTTTACAAGTGACGCGGTGCAGATGAGTTTTACAGGGGGTGGAAAAATCGCCGCGGTAGCCATTGTTGTACTGGTTTGCGCAACTGTCGCCTGTTCTTCCAAAAGTGTGCGCCCACTGGAGACAGATAACACTGCGCGGGTAAGTTATCAGGGCAACTGGGAGCTGAACCTGGGGAAAAGTGACAATATCCAGACCAGGCTGGATACCCTGGTGCGGGAGTTGGTGCGCCGTGCTGAGCGCCAGGCCCAGGGCAGGCCAGACCGGGGTGGTGGCATGGTAATTGGCAACGCTGGTTCCAATAGCGCCCCCTCTATCATAGGGTTGGCAAAAATGGCCGACCTGGTGACCCGCTCGCAGTTACTCGACATCATCCAGGACAAACATTCTATATTGGTGAAGCGAGAAGACAATTTTGCCTTGACCTGTGAGTTTTTTAGCGGTGCGTCCAAAGCCCACCAAACATCCTATGGCACGGAAATTTGCGGCTGGGATGCCCACCAGTTGCTGTTCAGAATGTATCTCCCCGATGGTCTGAGCATTCAACACCGCTTATCGCTTGGCGCCTCGGGGGACAGGTTGAACATCGCAACCACCATTTATTCCGACCAGGTATCCTACCCCTTCACCCTCAATCGTGTTTATGACCGCTACGACCCCGACAGTAGTGGCATACGTTGTGAAATGACCCTGACCCGGGGCAAAGTATGTACAACGGAATCTCGATGAGACGGCTGATTCTATTGGCCGGTGCGGTGCTACTGGTGGCCTGTGGTTCGAATGGCCAAAAGACCGATACCCTGGAGCGGCAGGTGCTTGCCCCCTGGCCAGCGCCGGTGGGTAGTGTCAAGCTGCGCGCGGCGCAAGCGACACCCGAATCTGCACGCCTGGATCTCGGTCTGGTGGTTTTTGACCCGGGCATTCCCAGTGATGAGTCCCAACATACGCAGCTGGGAGTTTTTCCAAAAATACGCGAAGTAGAGGCACAGGTCATGCCCGTGGTATTGCGCGAGGCCCTGATGGCTGCCGACAGCTGGGGGGTTGTTCGCGTACTGCCCAGAGATGATGAAAGTCTGGAACTGCGCATCACTGGTGAAATTATTCATTCCGACGGTATCGATCTGGTGCTGCATATCAAGGCTATTGATGCCACCGGCCACCCGTGGTTGGACCGTGTCTATCACGACCAAACGACGGCTGCCGATTATCCAGCGCTGGCCACGGAACAGGACCCCTACGCAGACATCTATCGCCAGATAGCGAACGACCTGGGGCGGGCGAAAGCACAGCTTTCCTCGGCACAGCTTCAGAAAATTCGCAACGTCGCGCTGTTGCGCTACGCCGCCGGATTGTCTCCGGAGGCTTTTTCGGGCTTTCTGTCCCGGGATGAGCAGGGTATTTTCAGCCTACGGCGTCTGCCCGCCCAGGATGACCCCATGATGTCGAGGGTGCAGCGTATCCGCAACCAGGAGTATCTGTTTATTGACACGGTAGACGAACAGTATGTCTCCCTGTACGAGGAAATGAGCCCCACTTATTACCTGTGGCGCCAATACGGAAGAGAGCGAGCCATCCACATTGAGGAGTACCAGCGTCGTACGGCCCAACGTGATAGCTATGGCCGGCGTGGCAGTTATATTGCCATGGAGCAAGTCTATAACGAATTTAAAAACTCAAAAATTCAGGACCAGGATTTACAAGAGTTGGCGGGCGGTTTCAATAACGAGGTTGCCCCTACCGTTATGGAAGTGAGCGGCAGAGTGTTTCGTTTAAGCGGGGGTCTTGATACACAGCTCGCTGAATGGCGCGAGATATTGAAATCCATTTTTGCTCTGGAGACCGGTCTGCCCGTACTGGAGTAAACCTGGCCCCGGCGTTACCATGTTGCAGGAAATAGAGAGGTATTGAAATGAGTGCGTCTGATAACAAGAGCAGCGAGGGCCTGGGTTTTCTACTGGGGTCATTAAAGAAACTTACCGGGCAGGTGGCGGGCAATACCCTGGATATGGCAAAAAATACCGCGACCATGACCGCGATGTTTGGCGAAAACTGGTTGCGCAATACCTTGATGAATTCCCTGGAACCCGAGCGGCTGGAAGCGATGGCAGAGGCGGGGCATTTTTTTCGGGATGCTCGGGAAACAGCCGGCTTGTCCATGAAAGACCTGGCCGACGCTCTGGGTCTGAGCGACAATAGCGTGCTGGAAGATGTGGAGAGCGGCGAGGGTATTATGCCCCTGGAGTTGATGCTGCGCAGCGCCGCCCTGTTGGCCAGGCACGACCCCATACCCTTTCTTATCAAATTTATGCGCACCTACAACCCATCCCTGGAGAAACGCCTGGAAAAATGGGGTGTACTGTCATTACCCAAGCATTTTGAGCGGGAGCGTCGCTTTGTCAATATCTACCGTCAACACGATGTCCTGCGCAGTCTCAGTGATGCAGAACACGACCGTTTCATTGAGTATATGAACGGTTCTACCGAATTAATTCTCAATGTAATGCTGAAGGAGAAAGCGGCGAATTCGCCAGCCTCCGCAAGCCAGGCCAGTAAGTCCGGTAGTGGCTCGGCGGGTGAAGAAAAGAAAAAACCGCGCAAAAAGGCTGGCCCAACATCAAAGGCTGCCGCGGTAAAAAGGCGCTCAGCGCCGAAAAAAACCACAAAATCCAGCACAACAACAAAGGCCAGGGCAGGTAAAAAGACTTGACCAAAGTAACAGAGCACGGCTGGTTTGCCAGCTGCCCCAAAGGCCTTGAAGCCCTGTTGGCACACGAGCTGTCTACACTGGGGGCGCTATCCACCCGGGAAACTGTCGCCGGTGTTTATTTTGATGGTGCCCTGGCCATTGGCTATCGCGCCTGCCTCTGGTCTCGTCTGGCAAACCGCATTCTGATGCCCCTGGGGCGCTTCGACGTGGCGGATGCCGACGCACTCTACGCGGTGCTGAAAACCATATCCTGGGACGATTATTTCGGCGTTGACCAGACCTTTGCCATTGATTTTTCCGGGCAAAATCAGGAGATACGCAATACCCAGTTTGGCGCGCAACGCAGCAAGGATGCCATTGTCGATTGGTTTAATGCGGCCACCGGTAAGCGGCCCTCGGTACAAAAGCGCGACCCGGATATCCGTATCAATATTCGCCTGGCAAAATCCCGGCTGGTTGTCGCACTGGATTTTTCCGGTGGCAGTCTGCACCGGCGCGGTTATCGTTTGAGCTCTGGCGAGGCACCATTGAAAGAGAATTTGGCCGCTGCAATTTTATTGCGTGCCGACTGGCCTGGAATAGCGGCGCGTGGAGGGGCCTTGATCGACCCCATGTGCGGGTCGGCCACGCTGTTGTTGGAGGCGGCCATGATGTCTGCCGATATAGCACCGGGGTTGGCCCGGGAGCGTTTCGGCTTTGAGAACTGGAGGGGGCACAACAAAACACAGTGGGCGGCTATTGTTCAGGACGCTGCGGCCAGGGCGAAACAGGGCAGGGCGGCACAGCTACCTGAGATACGTGGCTATGACGCCGACCCGGTAGTGATTCGCAGAGCTCAGGAAAACATCGCCAGAATTGGTTTGGAGAAGGTGGTTCGCGTCAGTTGCAAACCCCTGGCAGAGCTTCAAAAACCCAGTCATAAACCGCTGCCCCTGGGCCTGGTTCTGTGCAATCCGCCCTACGGCGAGCGTCTGGGTGAGAAGGAGAGTTTGCGCTACCTGTACAGGCAATTGGGCGAGATTATGCTGCGCGAATTTCACGGTTGGGAGGGTGCTATCTTTACCGCCGATGCCGAGTTGGGTAAGGCGACAGGCTTGCGCAGCTACAAGCGTTATGCCTTGTTCAATGGTGCGCTGCCCTCCAGTTTGTTGTTGTTCGACCTCGCCAATAATCAGTTGCGTGACCCCGTAGCGGGTACTCAGGCAATCGCCGGCGAGCCGGGCAAACTGTCGGACGGGGCCAGCATGTTCGCCAACCGGATTCGCAAGAATCACAAACGCCTGGCTCGCTGGGTCAAGCGGGAGAATATCGACTGCTATCGCCTGTATGACGCGGACATGCCCGAGTATGCCGTGGCGGTAGATGTCTATGCCGACAAACTGCACGTCGCAGAATATCAAGCACCCCGGGGCGTTGACGCGGACGCTGCAAGTCGACGAATGGCCGAGATAACGGCGGCCCTGCCCGAGGCTTTGGGGCTTGCGCCAGATGCCATCAGTTATAAGCGGCGCCAGCGCCAACGGGGCCTGCAGCAATATGAGAAGGAAGACAATCGGGGCGAGCTCATCAGTGTGCGCGAGGGCCGGGCACGCTTGCTGGTGAACCTACACGATTACCTGGACACCGGTTTGTTTCTCGACCATAGGCCCCTGCGGCTGCGCATTGGGCGGGAGGCGAAAGACAAGGATTTCCTCAACTTGTTTTGCTATACGGGGGCGGCCACGGTTCACGCGGCATTGGGCGGCGCGCGCGCCACTACCAGCGTCGATATGTCCAATACCTACCTGGGGTGGTTGCGTAAAAACCTGGCCCACAATGGTTTGGGCGAAACGGCGAATCCGATGGTCAAGGCAAATTGCATTGAGTGGGTGGGCGAGGCTGAACAACAATACGACTTGATCATGCTGGACCCCCCGTCATTCTCCAACTCCAAAAGCATGGATGACAGCTTTGACATACAGCGCGACCACCTCCCCCTTGTGGAGGCCACCATGGCCCTGTTGCGCTCTGGCGGCGTGTTGTATTTTTCCACTAACCGCCGCGGTTTTAAACTGGATCCGGGGCTTTCGCAGCAGTTTCAGTGTGAAAATATCAGTAGGGACACACTGGACCCCGATTTCCAACGCAATCACCGGATACACAGCTGCTGGCGTGTCACCCACCCCGTGGATGGCCAGAGCAGCGTGGCGTGACAAGATTTTGAAGTGGCCTGAACTAGAGATTCGCCAGCTGAAAATTATGAAACCAGTGGGCTTTATTGATGTATAAGGTTAGTAGTTACAAACCCTCTGACGGAATGGTTATTCACAGAGGCAGCTCTGCTGCTTGTATAGCAGTGTTTGCGTATCG
>SMVA01208949.1_pt1 | contig 28534 bp, 26 predicted proteins | sample 2456451 | NCBI WGS metagenome assembly SMVA01 (sample SAMN11095933, study PRJNA526329) | marine sediment metagenome | biome: Marine sediment; feature: Surficial sediment; material: Deep marine sediment; isolation source: Hadal surficial sediment | place: Pacific Ocean | collected 2014-05 | depth... | reverse complement strand
CATTTAACTCATCTTGGTTTATATCACCCAAATTCTGCAGTACTGATCCAAAATCACTTGCACTTGTAGTTCGGGGGCTCCTAAAAACTATATCTGCATCGAGGGATGTTAAAAAAGCAGGGAAACCGACACTGCCAAAAAATATAAAAACTTTCCCGGACTCATCCCCTGGGGCGCTTACAGCAAAATCATCATTGTTGTCATCAAATTCTAATATTATTCCCCCGCTCCTTTTTTTTGGATCCAGATCAGGGTTGATATCACCCAAATCCCTTATTTCTTGTCCAAAACGGCCACCTGGTAAAAGCCCGATTATTTCCTTTGTAGCCATAGGACTTATACCCAGATCAAAAGCGTCTTCTATATCAAAACCAGAATAAAACAGCACCCTTCCCCTTTCTCCATCAAATCCAGGCGCTCCTATTAATACATCATCTCTATTAACCGTGCGGTTGATATCTCCAAAATTATCATCATCTTCAGGGTCTCCATTATAATCTCCACCTCCACCTACAGATGCGCCAAATTCGTTTGCTATATCTCCTTGTATGATTGCTACTTCAGATGTATCTGTAGATAAATCAATATCATTTACCTGCGATGGAACAAAGAATACATACACTTTTGCAACCCCTGGTGAAGAAATAGCAAAATCCGTGCGATTGTTGTCATCTATTATACCAACGTCTGTTATTTCAGAGCCAAATAAATCATCCGCATTTTCTCCTGTGAACACCGCACTTGCCTCATCAGCGCTAATCTGGGCTTCGTTATTTAAATCACTTAAATTATTTTCTGTAAAAAAATACACTTTCCCCGTATTGGACAAAGCCGTAGGAGCGCCCATAAGAAGACTGTCTGAATTACTAGAAGTGATTCCAATAGCAGCTAAAAGGTTAAAGCCGAAGTTATCACCTGTTGTTTCACCAAGTATGGTAATATCAGGAACAAATCCAGTATTTAGATCAATAACTTCTGGCAGCCCGTTTTTATCGCCGAAAATTACTACCACCTGACCCCTGCTTGAATCAAAGCCCGGCGCGCCAATTACTATTTCTTCCGAATTGTCACCGCCTACACTATTTATTACGGCAACGCTTGCGCCAAACATAGTCCCGGGTACTCCCCTAATAGTTACATCCGCACTATCAGGACTTGGAAGTTCATATACTCCATCAGAATTAACATCTCCGTCTCCAAAATCTTTCCCACCAAAGAAAACATAGACAATATCAAGACAGGGGTCACCTATTAATATGTCATCGCCATCTCGTATTTCATCATCATCTCTGTCTTCTCTTTCATCGATTTCACCACTGGCTATGGATTGCCCAAAACAGCTCAGCTCCAATTTCTGTATATATGAAGTGTTTAAGAATTCTGTAGTAGTTTGCACTACATTTGATGGAGAGCTTTGGTTGCCTACCTCATCCCTTGCTACCAATGAAAGATAGTATCTTATGCTTCCCTGCGGATCTAGCCTTGGGAATACAATACTTTGCGCTGTTCCACCTGGCTGAGGAAGTACTTCGCCTTGAATCTGTGTAGCAGAAGCAAACATTGATCTAACTGTCTGCTCAATAGTTGAAAATGGTACATCATCCACCGGGACACCTAAAATCTCCTCTAACTCAAATTCATCAAAAAATCTTAAATCATATATAGTAGAAATCCCTGTAGATCCATCATCACCGGGTGCTATAAACTCAATAGTGCGGTTAGCGCTGTTAAGAGTAATTATGATGTCCGAGGGTGGAATATCGTCTCCAACTGTACATGATAATAGAACGAGTGACTGAAAGACAATAAAAACTTTGATTAATTTATTTATTAATTCCATATATCTGCTTTCCTCAATAAAAAAATGATTGTGGATTTTACCGAACACTGAATTATATACAAATAAATACAATTATGTAAAAGATAGAGTTTGTTGGATATAAAATATAGACTACTCTTTTTATTGATACTTGGTATATTTTTTGCTATTATGGTTAGCCTTGAATTCACAAATAACTCGGAGGCATAAAACTTGGCATCGATTATTGCAGTAAAAGGAAGAGAAATTTTAGACTCCAGGGGAAATCCAACTGTAGAAGTTGATATTTTGTGTGATGACGGCTCATTTGGAAGGGCCAGCGTTCCTTCTGGAGCATCAACCGGACAGCATGAAGCATTAGAACTAAGGGATAATGATAAAAAAAGGTTTTTGGGCAAAGGAGTTAAGAAAGCTGTAAGTAATATAAACAGCATAATCGGCCCAAAGCTAATCGGATATGAAGTCAGGTCGCAAACTCTGATCGATAGTTTCCTACTTGAGCTCGACAGCACAGCAAATAAATCCAAGCTAGGGGCAAACTCAATCTTAGGAGTATCCCTTGCAGTTGCAAAAGCCGGAGCTGATTCGCTGGATATACCTCTTTATAGATATATAGGCGGGCCCTATGCAAAAACCCTACCTGTACCCCTTATGAATATTATTAATGGAGGGGCTCATGCTGACAACAACTTAGATTTTCAGGAATTTATGATAGTACCATATGGCTTCGATTCATTTACAGATTCAATTAGAGCCGGGGTTGAGACTTTCCATCACCTTAAAAGCCTTCTAAAATCCAAAGGCTACTGTACTTCGGTTGGTGATGAAGGAGGCTTTGCACCTAACTTAAAATCAAATGAACAGGCAATTGAGCTTGTTATAGAAGCTATAGAAAAAGCCGGTTATAAGCCTCAAAAACATATTGCAATAGCGCTGGATGTAGCATCGAGTGAGTTTTATGAAAAAGGAAAATATATAATAGCCAATAAAAAGCTTAGTAAAGATGACATGATCAAGCTGTATCAAAAGCTAATCGACAACTACGAAATCATCTCGATTGAAGACCCAATGTATGAAAACGATTGGCAGGGATGGAAAGATCTTACTAGTACCATAGGAAAAGATGTACAGCTAGTAGGAGACGATCTATTTGTAACAAACACTAAAAGATTACAAAAAGGGATTGATAACAATATTGCCAATTCCATCCTTATAAAAGTTAATCAAATCGGCTCGCTAAGCGAAACAATAGATGCTATCGATTTGGCCAGAAAAGCAGGTTATACATATATAATATCTCATAGATCCGGAGAGACCGAGGATTGCATGATTGCCGATCTTGCGGTAGCAACAAATTCTGGTCAGATAAAAACCGGATCAGCATCTCGGAGCGACAGACTGGCAAAATATAATCAATTGATCAGGATAGAGGAAGAACTAGGAGAGCAAGCCGTATTTTTAGGGCGTAGTGCTTTTAATATTTAAAGTCTTCTAACAGTGATTATCATAAATAACAACAATTTTATAACATTTGGTAAATTAATATGAGTAAACACACATTATTTGATAAAATATGGGAAAAACACGTAGTATTTGAGGAGCCGGGAAGACCCACTTTACTATATGTTGATCTGCACCTTGTACATGAAGTAACATCTCCCCAGGCATTTGAGGGACTTAGGCTTAACAAGAGAAAAATCAGAAGGCCTGAACTTACCTTTGCTACAATGGATCATAATGTTCCTACAACAGACAGGTCTCTTCCAATTGAAGATCCGATCTCGGCAAAACAGATAGATACTTTAAGAAACAATTGTAAAGATTTTGGAGTAAAGCTTTTTGACCTAAATAGCCCGAACCAAGGCATAGTTCATGTGATTGGACCCGAGCTTGGTATAACCAAACCAGGCATGATAATTGTTTGTGGGGATAGTCATACTTCTACTCACGGCGCATTTGGATCACTGGCTTTTGGTATAGGTACTAGCGAAGTCGAACATGTTCTGGCAACTCAGTGCCTTTGGCAAGATCGTCCCGCTGTTTTTGAAGTTAGGGTCGATGGATCAAGGGCTTCAGGTGTTACCGCAAAAGATATTATACTTAGTATAATCGGCAGAATTGGAACAGCCGGGGCAACTGGAACTGTAGTTGAATATAGGGGAGAAGCCATAAAATCATTAACTATGGAAGAAAGAATGACTGTCTGCAATATGTCAATCGAAGCAGGCGCAAGAGCGGGAATGATATCACCGGATGAAAAAACATTTGAATATTTAAAAGGCAGACCTTATATGCCTAAAGGACAAGAACTAAACATTAAACTGGATAGCTGGAAGACTTTAGCTACAGAGCAGGATGCACAATTTGATAGATCCATTAGTCTTGATGCTTCAAAAATGGCCCCACAGGTTAGCTGGGGAACCAATCCAGGCATGGTCGTAGGAATTGACGGTCGTGTTCCAAGCCCCAGTGACTATTCCGATTCTAATCTCAAAAAAGCGACTGAGAATGCTTTAGAATATATGGCTCTTAAACCGGGCACTAAAATTGAAGATATTAAACTTGATAGGATATTTATAGGTTCGTGTACTAATTCAAGGATTAATGATCTTATTGCTGCAGCAAAAATTGTGAAGGGCAAAAAAGTGTCTTCGAGCTTAAAAGCCATGGTAGTACCGGGTTCACAACTGGTAAAACTACAGGCTGAAAAAATCGGCCTTGATAAAATATTTAAAGAATCGGGGTTTGAATGGAGAGAAGCGGGATGCAGTATGTGTCTTGGCATGAATCCAGATATTCTGCAGCCTGGAGAAAGATGCGCCAGCACTTCAAACAGAAATTTTGAGGGAAGGCAGGGAAAAGGTGGGAGAACTCATCTTGTAAGCCCTATAATGGCAGCGGCGGCGGCCTTGGAAGGCCATTTTGTAGATATAAGACAGTGGGATATAGAAAGAGAATTATAAGGGGTCGGAAAATGAAACCATTTAAAAATTTTAAAGGCATAGTAGCTCCTCTGGACAGGATGGATATTGATACGGATCAAATTATTCCAAAACAGTTTTTAAAAAGAATTGAAAGAACAGGATTTGGACAGTTTCTTTTCTTTGACTGGAGATACCTTGATGACGGCAAACCTAACCCCGATTTTGTTCTAAACAAAGACAGATATAAAGATAGTCAGATTTTACTTGCAAAAGATAACTTTGGCAGTGGAAGCTCCAGAGAGCATGCCCCGTGGTCACTTGAAGATTACGGTTTTAAGGTAATAATAGCACCTTCATTTGCAGATATATTTTACAACAACTGTTTTAAAAACACTATGCTGCCAATTGTTTTGTCATCTGATAAGACTGATTATCTATTTGAAAAAGCTTTTAATGAACAAATATATATGCTTGATATAAACCTGGATGAACAAACTATAAAAGATGATTTAGGGTGGTCTGCTAATTTTGAAATAGATCAGTACAAAAAAAAGTCTTTACTCGAGGGCTTGGATGATATTTTAATAACACTACAACTGAAAGATAAAATAGATCAATTTGAAAAACATTATCAGCTTTAACTTTTCTTATAAATTATTATTCAATAATATAAAGTGGTTACAGAACATTCTTTATACACTGCACTAGATATTGTTGATGTTTTGTCATATTTTAATCTATAAATTGAATAACTACTCCTAACCCACTCTAAATAAAAATGTTTAATTAATATGTTACATAGAACGAATAAATAGAAAAAATCAAGACTAGTATTTATTATAAATAAGCATTACCATATAACTAAAGATGAGTTTCATAGAGTTAAAACAAATTCCAATACTTGTGCAACAGCAAAAGCTCTACTTAACACAGGAGCAGCAGCTGTTTTTAAGATTAATACAGATGACTTCTCTTGAGCTTAAAGAATATGTTGAAGAGCAGCTTATTGAAAACCCCGCTCTGGAAGAAGATTTAGAAAAGAAAACCAAAGATGATACTGAAAAGGATAACAACGAAGATATAAAGCTTGATAGTTATGGTTTTGATACTGGCAATTACATTCCATTTACCAATAAAACATATCATGACCAAGAAAGTGATTTTTCGTGGGAAAATAATCTCACTTCAGAGACCTCTCTCCAGGACTACCTCCGCTGGCAGCTTAAAATATCAAACTTCAGTGTAGAAGAAAAGTTTATTGCAACAATAATAATTGGTAACACTGATGAAGACGGTTATTTAAATTCAGAAGCTGATGAAATATTAAGTGAATTTTTACATTTATCTGCTTCTTCTGACAAAGATAGTTTAAAAAATGGATATATTATTAACAATCTTAACAAAAAAGAATTAGAAGAAGGAATAGGCCAAATTGAAGACGTCCTTTTAAAAATACATAATTCATTCGACCCTCTGGGTGTTTGTGCCAGAAATCTAAAAGAATGCCTAAAATTTCAAGCTTATAATCTCGGATTTAGGGATGGAGACTTAATCCTCAAACTGATAGGTGAATACTTAGAAGATATAAGCAATAACAGTTATGAAAAAATTGCATCTGAACTACAAATAGATGTTAGCGAGATATCGCAATCAGTTAATATAATCTCCTCCTTTGAGCCAAAACCGGGCAGGCCCTATTACAGCAGTGATATAGTAAAGCATATAACACCAGATTATTATGTGTATAGAATTGGAGATGAACTACAAATTCAGTTTAAGGTTAATATACCAAATTTAAAGGTAAGTCAGTATTATCAAAGGATAATTAGAAATTCTGATACTATAAACCCTGAAACCAAAAAATATATTAGAGAAAAACTCGATCTTGCCAAAAAAGTTATAAAAGGAATTCAGGAAAGAGAAATAGCAATTTCAAAAGTCATAAAAAAAATTGTAACTATTCAAAGAGATTATTTTTTTTACGGCAAAGATTTTATTAAACCACTCAAATTAAAAGACATAGCAGATGACGAAGACATAAATGTTCACGAATCGACCATAAGCAGGATGACAAGCAAGAAATACATATCTACTCCTAACGGAGTAATCCCTATGAGAGCTCTTTTTTCCAGAAAAATAGAAACGATGCACGGCACAGATATTTCGTATGACAGAGTCAGATCAATCATACAAGATCTAATAAAAAACGAGAGTACACAAAGCCCATACTCAGATGAAGATATATCAAAAATTCTGGAAATAAGAAGTATTAAACTAGCAAGAAGAACTGTAGCTAAATACAGAAAATTATTAAGTATCCCGTCTTCTTCTCAAAGATCTAAAAATTATAAGGAGAAAAGCCATGGAGCTTAGAATAACAATTAGACATGAAAAAGATGCTAAAAAAACCAGAAAACTAAGAGAATTTATCAAAAAAAAATCATCCAAAATTGAAAAGATAATAAATCAATATAGAACTCCATCTGAAGTTAAATTTATTCTAGATGTGCAAAAATTCGGAAATAAAGCTGAGATTATAATTAATAGTGGTATATTTAAATGCACTTCTGCAGTTGAGTCAGAAGATATGCTAAACTCCATAGAAAATGCTATAGGCAGTGTAATAAAACAATTAAAAAAACGAATAGACAAAAAGGTTTCTTTAAAGAAACGTAAAAGCACCGAAAAAGATATTACCACTAAAAACACTCTGGAAGAACCAAACTACGATCTGAAAATTGAGAATGCATCGCTAAAACCTATGTCTATCGATGAAGCCAGTCTACAGCTTGATATTTCCAGTAACAATTTTGTAACATTTTATAATAGCATCAGCGGCGAAATGAATGTACTATATAAAAACAAAAGTGAACAACTTGTACTTGTAACACCTTAGTACTCTATTTATATCCAATTATAATCTTTATGAATATCACTGACGAATTAGAAAAAGAAAGTATAATTGCATATCTGAAATCAAAAAACAAAAATGAAGTTATAAGAGAACTGACAAATCATATTTCCAAATTACATCCAAACATAAACACTGACCAGGCTTATGAAGTAATAATAGAAAGAGAAAAGCTGTGCAGCACAGCACTTGACGTAGGAGTAGCAATACCCCACGGAAAAATGAGTGGTATTTCCAATTTTATCATTACATTTGGAAAGAGTGAGCAAGGAATTGATTTTGAATCATTGGATGGAAAACCCACGCATCTGTTTATTCTAATTCTTAGTCCCGAAAATTCCTCAGGATTACATCTAAAACTGCTTGCCAAAATCTCCAAAATATTTAAAATCCGAGAGTTTCGATCAAAGCTATTAAATGCTAAAAACAGCGATGAGATTTATGAAATAATCGCAGAAGAAGATGCAAAACATTAAACCCGGAGAAAAGCTTACTGTTGAAGAACTGCTTAACACTTGGGGTGAAAATCTGCAATTAACTTTAATTTCTGGCAAAAAGGGTCTAAATCGTCAAATAACAGAAAACAGAGTACAAAAAATTGGCCTTAGGATGATCGAGCCTGATATTACTCTTGATACAGATACTGTTCAAATACTGGGCCACACAGAGATATCTTATTTAAACAATAAAAGTTCCAAGGATCAAAAAGAAATATTATTGAGACTTACTTGTCAACAAATTCCATGCTTAATAATAACAAAAGGCATTAATCCCCCTCAAAGCCTCGTAAAGCAATGTGAACGTGCAGATATACCGCTGCTTAAAACCGACCTTCACACTGGCAAAACAATCTCTTCACTCCGGTCAATATTTGAAATCAGATTTGCACCCTTTATTTCTGCGCATGGTGTTTTAATTGATATACACAGACTCGGGGTTCTTATACTGGGTAAAAGTGGAATAGGAAAGAGCGAATGCGCTCTTGATTTAGTTCTAAGAGGGGCAAAACTTGTAGTTGATGATTTAGTAGAAATCAGAAGATTAGGGTCTTCAAATCTTATTGGTTGTAGCCCGCCAAACATAAAGCACTTAATGGAGATAAGGGGAATTGGAATAATAAATATTAAGGATTTAGTAGGGCCTACAGCTGTAATGGACAGACGGGAGATAGATATGGTGATTGAACTCGAACATTGGGACCCTAAATCAGAATACAACAGAGTTGGTGATGAATACAACCACTATGAGATATTAAATGTACAACTTCCTTATTTAAAAATACCCGTAAGTCCTGGAAGAAATATATCTGCAATAGTAGAAATTGCCGTTAGAAACCAGATTTACAGACAATTAATTTCAACATAAAGTTTTTTTGATTATTATAAAACTAATATGAAATTAGTAATAGTTAGTGGCCTGTCGGGATCAGGAAAATCTTCAGCAATAAATATTCTTGAAGATTTAGGCTATTACTGCGTGGATAATTTGCCGCCTCAGCTAATTAGCACTTTTCTAAATCTGTGTAAGAAATCGTCCACAAAGATTGAAAAGGTTGCTTTAGGAATAGATATTAGAGAAGGTGAATTTTTAAATAATATTCACGATGAAGTTAAAATATTAAAGAAAAGTGGTAATAAAATTGAGTACTTATTTCTTGATGCATCAGATCAGACCTTAATTAAAAGGTATAAAGAAAGCAGGCGAATCCACCCGCTGGCGCCCAAGGGTAATCTAATCGAAGGAATTACAAAAGAGCGTCTGGCACTGAAAAAAATCAGAGAAAATTCGGCTCATATAATTGATACTTCCAAACTTTCTGTACACCAGTTAAAACAAATCGTAAAAGATATTTTTGGAAAATCCCAAAAAGAAAAGCTGATTTTAAATTTTAGTTCATTTGGATATAAATTTGGAATACCAAGTGATCCCGACATAATGATTGATGTCAGATTTTTGCCAAATCCACACTTTAATGAAAAAATTAAAAAATTTAATGGTCTTGATCTAAAAATTAAAAAATTTGTGCTAAACGGGAGTGAATCAAGAGTATTTTTAGACAAACTTATAGATTTTCTGGATTTTCTATTTGATAGATATATTCTTGAGGGTAAAAGTTATTTAACAGTTGCCATTGGATGTACTGGTGGAAAACACAGATCTGTTGTGATAGTAGAAGAACTGGGAAAGAGGTTTAAGAAATTAAATCCAAATATATCACATAGGGATATTAACAAAAAATAAATTAATGATAGGTATAATTGTAATTTCACACGGAAATTTCGCAGATGAATTAATTTCTGCAGTAAATTTTGTTTTATCAAGTAAACAACCTGCCATAAAAATGGTCGGAATGAACCTTGATACAAGTATAGATTTTGATGCTTTCAAAAAAGAGTTAAAAAGAACCATAAAAAAAGTTGATAAAGGAAATGGAGTGCTGCTAGTTACAGATATGTTTGGCGGCACACCCTCAAACATAAGCCTTACTTTTTTAGAAGAGGATAAGGTGGAAGTGATTTCCGGGGTAAACCTCCCAATGCTGATTAAGTTAGCTACTGTTTCTGAAGATACTTCTCTTTCAGATTCAGTAGAAATTGCCGAAAAAGCTGGGAGAGATAACATAATTGTGGCTAGCAAGCTGATAAAAAAATAAAAAATTAATTAAGGGGTGTTTGTATGAGAATAGAAAATTCTGAAGAAATAATAACTAAATGGAAGACCAATATAATTACAGGAGATTTAGAAGATTATACTTTGAAAATTGATGATGATGTTAATAAGGATTTTGCAGTTCTTGCGCTGTACCTCGATTATACAACTGTAAAAGCATCAGGATATGTAATGGACCATTATGAAGGGTATAAAAAGGCTGCTTCAGACATTTTGGGCTTACTTGGTATTTGTCTTACTCAGGATGATGAAAATAAGGTGATTAATGTAAAGTATTCACCACCAGAGGATGATCTTCAGGAACAACTTAAAAAACACATTTGGGGCGATGAATAAGTAATACAACTTTAGTTATGTATCTTGCCGATCTATACGACTCCTTCCTTATAGACCTAGACGGAGTGATCTATGTAGGAGAAAATCCTACTTATAAAGCGCCTCAAATTCTTAACAAATTATATAAAGCGGGCAAAGAAATCATTTTTATTACAAATGATCCCAGGAGATCTTCCTCACAATATGCGACAAAATTGACTAAAATTGATATCAATGCTCCAGCCACAAATATTGTAACATCAGCAACAGCCCTATCTATTCACATTCAAAGAAAATATAATACGAATTCAAAGAAAGCCTTTGTAATTGGATCAGACAATTTGAAAAAAGAAGTAAAAAAAATAGGATTAGAGCTGATTTCCAAAAAATCAAAAGTTAACTGCGATTTTGTAATTGTCGGTGGAGACAACCGCGTGGATTATAATGATTTAAAGAAGGCAACTCTTTGTATCAGAAATGGAGCCAAATTTTATGCTACTAACAACGACCCTTATTATCCTACTCCACAGGGCCTTGTTCCTGCCACAGGAGCGCTTGTTGCTGCCATAGAGACTGCATCATCTACAAAAGCCACCATTGTTGGCAAGCCAAAAAGGATAATGTTTAATATTGCCAAAAGCTTGCTGGTAAATAAGAGTAGAATTGCAGTTATAGGCGACAGGTTAGATACCGATATAGCTGGTGGCAAAAAAGCGGGTTTATCCACAATATTAACACTTACAGGATCAACTAAGATGGATGAAGTTAAATCATCAAAAATAAAACCCGATTACGTGATAAAAAATCTTAGCTACTTATATAAAGATTCCAGTTTATCTAAGCACAATTAGTCTAACTACTACCATCGTTTAAATTCCAATCATACTCGCTAAATTTTAGAGAATAATCTGAATTAATTTTTTTTGCCTCTTCAGCAGGCAGATACTCTCTAAAAAATCCCAAGACTGACCCATGTGTCTTAATAAAGTCCGATGCAAACCAGTTAAATATTGAAGATAGGTAAACAGTTTTCTGATTTTCATCAATGTAATTTTTATCTTTTTCTAAAAGAAACAGTCTTGTACGCTCAGCAAGTTGTTCTTCCAACTTAGAAGGTATAAATGACTGGCTTGGTAGTTTAGGACATCCTACTGCCGCACAAACAAGTGCAAAATGAATCCTTGGATCATTATAATTTTTCCTGATTATTTCATGTTCCAGATGATCCAGAGAAATCTTTTTTCCAAAAAGATTTACTACTTCTAACTTCCACGGTCCCTGCCTTTCTTTATTTATATCTTTAATACTTTTAACGGGATAATTATCTACAATTAGTTTTATGGTGGCAGCGTTATATAAATTTATTAAGTAAGTTAGTCTTTGCTTTTCTGACCATTTGTTAAAAGTAGTTACATCAACTTTTGCCAACGTATCAAGATAACTGTTGAGACTTTCAGGATTTTCTTTAATAGATTTATAGTTTGCAAGTCCATCTTTAACATTGTTTTTTAACAACAGATCATAATCTTTATAACCATGGTCAAAAGAAGCAGCAAAAGTATTTGAATTATTAAAAAATAAAATAGCAGAAATTATGAATAGTATTTTAAACCTGTTGGAAATTAAATTCATATTCATTTACTCTATAATCTTTATGAATTAGACTGACTATTATCAACAAGGATTCAATTTATACAATTGGATTTTGATTAGCTTTCGGCTGACTATCAATATAAAACTTGAAAAATGCAATATAGAAAATGACTGCTATAAATAGTCTGATAATTTTTGTAATTGTTTGCAATATAGGTTCGTAGTAAGAAATAATTCCTAAAAAATGAATAGGTATTTGATATATAAGAAAAGAAATATATATAAGTATTATTCCACAAAAAATAAATATTATGTATTTCACTAGATTATCTAATACAAATCTCAAAGTATAATGAACAGTATCAGTAAAATTAAGTTTATTTAAGATTAGAATAAACGGTACTGGAAGTATTAATATAAATAATATTTTCCAAATGTGATCTATATAATTAATTATTGTAAAAATAAATTTTAATATGCTGTGCTGATCTATATGGCTATTAGTAAATTGCCCTAAGGTTTGTAGACCAATAAATCCCGTCATATAATAAGAGCTTAAATAATGTTAGATTAATTATACTGCAAAAAGGAAGGGGCAGTGAAAAGAGATGATAATATTAGAAGAAGGAATAATATCCCCCTCTTCTAATTTAGTATTTTATTATTTAGGTACACCGGGTTCTGTCATAGTAACGGGGTCAAGTACTCTGCTGAGTTCTTTTTCAGACATTACCTGTTTTTCCAAAGCTACTTCTCTCACAGTTTTGCCAGTTGCATAAGCCTCTTTAGCAATTGCTGCAGCATTATCATATCCAATTATAGGCGCAAGACTCGTACACATTGCTAAACTTTTTTCTATCATCTCTTCACAGCGTTTTTTGTCTGCCTGTATGCCGTCAATACATTTATCGGCAAATACATTTGATACATTTGAAAGAAGCCTTATTGATTGCAGCAGATTACTAGCCATCATCGGCATCATTACATTGAGCTCGAAATTACCAGACTGACCCCCTACAGTAATAGCAAGATCATTTCCTATAACCTGCGCTGAGACCTGTGTGACAGATTCGGCGATAACGGGGTTTACTTTGCCGGGCATAATTGATGAACCAGGCTGTACGGCAGGAACCATAATTTCTCCTATCCCGCATCTAGGGCCACTGCCTAACCACCTGATATCATTGGCTATTTTCATCATGCTCACAGCTATAGTTTTAAGTACTCCACTTGTTTGCACAACTGCATCTTTAGATGCCTGAGCTTCAAAATGATTATCTGCTTCTCTAAATTTAACACTAGTAAGTTTTGTTAAGTTCTTTGCAATCATGGCACCAAATCTTCTTGGAGTATTAATGCCTGTTCCAACAGCAGTTCCACCAATTGGAAGCTCGGAAAGCTCGTCCCTTACTTTTTGCAGTCTTGAGATTCCGTGTTCAATCATACTTGCATATCCGCTGAATTCCTGCCCAAGTCTTATAGGGGTTGCATCCTGCAGGTGAGTTCTTCCAATTTTTACAATCTTATCAAACTGCCTTGCTTTCTTAGCAAGTGATTTCTGCAGCCTTTTCATTGAAGGGATTAATTTATATTGTATCTCAACAAGAGCAGATACATGCATAGCAGTTGGAATGCTATCGTTACTGGACTGACCCATATTTATATGATCATTTGGATGAATCTTTTTTGAAGAACCTTTTGCTAAAAGCTCATTTGCCCTTGTTGCAATTACTTCATTTGTATTCATATTAGTAGAAGTCCCAGAACCAGTCTGAAAAATATCAACCACAAAATGATCGTCTAATTTTCCTTCTGCTACTTCTTTTGCGGCGCTTATAATTGCACTGCCAATGTTTTTAGGCAGGAGTCCAAGACTCATATTTGCTTCAGCGGCCGATAATTTTATAAGCGCCATAGCCCTAATAAATTCTTTTGGCAGCCCTACTCCGCTTACAGGAAAATTATCTATGGCTCTTGCCGTCTGAGCTGCATAATAAGCATCCTTTGGAACTTCCATTTCACCCATCGAATCAGAAACTACTCTATAACCACTTTTTGCCATCTTCTTCCTCCTTACTAGCGTAAGTGAATATATTTACCCTAAGATTTTAAATGATAAATATATTTTGAATTTAATTTAGAGATGAATAATATAAACAACTACATATAGAAAGTCTATGCAATAATTATATCATTTAAAAAGTACAAAAGAGGTCGTTTATGCCAAGAATAAAAGCAGGAGAAATTGAATTAAATTATGAAATTGATGGAAATGGTGACGCACTTATTTTTATTAATGGTATCACTATGGATACAAACGGCTGGGCATACCAGGCGCCATTTTTCTCACAATACTTTAAAGTCATTAGATACGACTGCAGGGGTCAGGGAATGTCCGACAAACCTGATGATGATTATTCGCAGCAATTGCATGCAGAAGATCTCTACAATCTTTTAGAAGTATTAAATATTAATAAGATACATCTGGTTGGACTCTCAAACGGGGGGATGATTGCACAGCATTTTGCCCTTAGATATCCGGATAAACTTACGTCTCTTGTTTTAGTAGATACCTGCAGTTATGTAGACAAACTTCTGCAATTGATGGTTGATACATGGATTAAAGCCACCGAGATAGGCGGAAATGAGTTTCGATATGATATGTCACTGCCTGTAATATTTTCTGAAACATTTATAAGAAATAATGAAGAAAATTTAATACATATGAAAGAGAATAACCTTTTGACAAACTCCCCAAAAGCAGTAATAAACCTTGTAAAAGCGACTTCAAAGCATGATTTAAAAGATAGAGTATCAGATATCAGATGCCCCACACTTATTATTGTTGGTGAAGAGGACATATTAATACCCTTAAAATATTCGAAGATCCTTCATGAAAAAATAAAAGGTTCGCAACTTATAACCATTCCAAACTGCGGTCATATACCGTCTTTGGAAAAACCTGCTGAATTTAATGAAATCGTATTTAGGTTTCTAGATAAGGTTATAAATAGCTAGATATTTAAAATCAAATAATAGTTAAATAAACCTATTTTTCGAGATAGGTTTTTATAGGATAAACCCTGTTTGCTCTTTTTAATTTTTTAAGGGCTTTTACTTCGATCTGTCTTATTCTTTCTCTTGTAACAGAGAATTCATTTCCTACTTCTTCGAGGGTATGTTCTTTGTCTTTATCAATTCCAAATCTCATTCTGACTATTATTTCTTCTCTATTGCTAAGTGTGGTCATAAGAGCATTATCTATTAGCCCTTTTAACTCTTTATGCTCAAGATTTTGAAGCGGTGATTGAGAATTATCGTCCTCAATAAAATCCATGAGCCTGCTGTCGTCTTCATCGCCGATTGGAGTTTCTAAAGAAATTGGGTCTTTAGTAATTTTTAAGACTCTTGCAACATTATCAACCTGCATTCCTGCCTTTTTCGATATTTCCTCTATTAAGGGCTCTCTACCCAGTTCCTGCACAAGTGATCTGGATACTCTTAGCAGTTTATTAATAGTTTCTGTCATATGAACAGGGATTCTAATAATTCTGGACTGGTCGGCAAGAGACCTTGTAATAGCCTGCCTTATCCACCAGGTTGCGTAAGTAGAGAATTTGTACCCTCTACTATATTCAAATTTTTCCACTGCCCTCATCAGGCCCACATTTCCTTCCTGAATTAAATCTAAGAATGGAAAACCCCGGTTTATGTACCTGCGGGCAATACTAACCACTAATCTCAAATTAGACTCTATTAAGTCTCTTTTTGCTTCTCTTGAAATTTTATCACCACGAAAAATCTTTCTGAGTGACTTTTTAGTTATATTAAGATCATGAGTTGGATTTTTCAGTTCCTCTTCCTTTTTGGTATTGGCTGCTTTTTTCGTAACTGTTTTTAAATTTTTCTCAGCAGATTCAACTTTAATCAAAGCAACTGATATAATTCTCTTAATCTGGTTTGAATTGAGATTGAGATTTTCAAGAATTTTTACTATGCTATCATTATTTTTTTTGATCTTTGAATGGGTGTCATCACTACTGCCATTTTGAGACAGTTTCACAAGCTTTTCGTTGTCCTTGTGATGTTTCTTTATAGATGTTAGAGATCTTCTAATACTGTACAGCACATCTTCTTCCTCATACTCTTCTGCACCTTCATAATATATATCTGTAAAATCTTTAAGCCCTACACTGCCTTCTTTTATTTTTTCCCCTATTTTTATTACTTCGTCTAATAGTACTGAACAAGGAAGTATTGCTCTGGCAATTAGTTTTTTTCCCAGTTCTATTTTTTTAGCAAGATCAATTTCATCCTTTCTTGATAGCAGTGTATGTCCTGAAATCTCATGCAGGTAATATTTTATTAAATCGTGTTCATTTATGTTTTTCCGTTCTGCTTGGGCCTTAGAATTCTTGCTTTCTTCAGTGCTACTATTATCTGATGATTCCGATCCTTTCTCACCATTTTGAGCATTTTTATAAAGTTCACTATCTACAGAACCCCCATCAACATCCTTGCTATTTACCTCATCAAATTCCTTGTTTGCAAGCCCGTCAGTTGAATCAGAATATTTGTTATCTTCTTTTTTATTAAGCTCCATATACCTGCTCACTAAGATTCTTTTCTAATTTTACTAAATTATCATATTCCTTCAGTAGATTAATTTCGAAGTCAGGCTCTTTGTTATTAACATCACTTTTAAGCCTTGATTTAATCTTTCTTTGTTCTTTTTTTATACTTTGCAGCTTTATTCTTCTGTAAGACTGTTCAAATATCTTGTCAGCAATATGTTCATTCTCAATATCTTCCGAAGACAGTAGCAATTCAGAAATAATTTGGCGTGATTCATTATCATCAAAATGGTTTATCAGTGATGCAATATCGCTGAAATCAGACTGAATATAAACGTTAATAATTCCTTTCAGAATTTCTTCCTCTAATAAATCAAGGATATTATCATCCCTGATTTTTTCGATAAAATGAGGATAGTGCAGGAGCACTTTTAAAAATATGAGTTCATATGAGTTTTTGGATTGGGAGTTATTGCTGCCAGCTTGATTTAGCGCTTTAGGGTTTGCATTTTTCAATAGAGAGTAAATTTCCTGCTCTCTTAACCCAAACATCTCAGCTGCTTTTTTTGTATAAAAGCTTCGGTTTATCGTATCTGAAAACAGTGATAGTTTTTCTACTATTTCTTTTATTATACTGTTTCTTGATTTAGTGCCAGAATTTAGTTCATCTAAAATATTTTCAAAATAAAAATCAATAAGAGGTTTAGCACTGTTTATTAGACTCAGGAACTTCTCTTTACCAATCTTCTCTATTAGCGATGAAGGATCTTCATCGTGCGGCAATACAACAACGAAAGGGGCAACCCCGTGTTTTAGGAAAACATCTAATGCTCTTAAAGATGCATTAATACCTGATTTATCCCCATCATATATTATCACCATATTTTCACAAAACCTCTTAAGAAGCTTAGCATGATTTGATGTAAGAGAAGTGCCAAGTGTAGCAACAACATTTTTAACACCGTTTTGATAAAGTGATAACAAGTCAATATAGCCCTCAACAATAATTACTCTGTTATCTTTTCTTATATCATTTCTGGTTTCATTTAAACCGTACAATATGCTGCTCTTATTATATACAGGACTCTCTGGTGAATTTAAATATTTGGGGATTTCATCAAAAAGGGTTCTTCCTCCAAATCCTGCAACTTTATTATTAAGATCAACTATTGGAAATATTATTCTGCCTCTAAATCTATCATAAAAACCACCTGGAGCTTTAGCGCTTTTTATTATAAGTCCCAGTTGTTCTGCAAGTTTTATTGGCACATTTTTACTACTTAATTTTGTTGCCAAACCATTCCATTCATTTATGCTGTAACCAATACTAAACCTTTCAAGACTATCTTTTTCTATCCCCCGGGAGGCGAGGTAATTAAACGCTTTTTTTCCTTCAGCAGTTTGTTTTAAGTTAGCTATGAAAAATTTATTGGCAAAAATATTAATTTTATAAAGTAATTCGGTGTTTGATTTAGTCTTTATATTTTGAGATCTACTGGGCATCTGCACACCTGCAATTTCGGCAAGTTCTTTTAACGCAGAAGGGAAGTCCAAATTATTATACTTCATATGAAAACCAATAACATCTCCACCGCTGCCACAGGAAAAGCAGTGAAAAAGCGACTTGTCTTCACTAACTCTCATAGACGGTTTATGATCATCATGGAAAGGACAAATTCCAAGGTAGTCTCTGCCCGAATGTTTCAAACTAATAAACTTTTGGATATGGTCTATTATGCTTATGTTATCCTTGATATTTCGGACTATATCAATATTATTTAATTGGTTCATGCTAATAAATTAATTTAAACAAATATAAGATCCACAAACCAAAACTTCTCGCAAATAAACAAATCTACAATAAATGATATCTACGATTACTTACTACAAGAAATAATATTATTAATTCAAAACTATCAATTAAATAGACCAAGATTAAGCGGTATTAAAACGTAAATCATTACTTTTAATATGTCAAGCAAGTAACTTTAAGAATAAAGTTATTTATCATTATTATCAAATGAGAATTTTCCTACTTTCTCCCTGTTTTGCTTAATTATTTCGTCTTGCTCTTCGTCGCTCAGATTATCAAATTCACTATCAGTATCTACCTGCCTTTGTTCTTCAAACCTTTTTATCCAAGAATCCCTTTGGTCTCTTACTTTATCAACAAGTCCCATAAATTCCTCCTAAAATATTTTTAATTAACAACCTCAGAAGCAGAAACAAAATCAACATAACCATTTAGCTTAGGAAGTATATCCGACAGTACTCTAATCGTCTGTGGATATGGATGACAAATACCTATTGCAAAACCCTGCTTTTTAGAAATCTTTAACAGTTCATTAATCTTGCTTCTTATCTGTTTTTCCCCTTCTTTTCCATTATCAAGAAATATATCCCGCTCAGCCGTTTTTATTCCAAGTTTTTTGGCTTGTATATACCCCTGGGATCTGGGAGAAGTTTTGCTGTCTATAAAAAACAAGCCTTCTTTCTTTACTCTTTTAAGAACAAGGTTCATAAGTTCACTGCTTTCAGTAAACTTAGATCCCATATGGTTATTCACGCCCTTTATATAAGGCACTGAAGATAAATTTTCTTCAAGTAAGTTTAGAATCTGGCTTTTAGAAAGTCCTGTCAATAGTGCGTTTTCTCCGGCATCTATACCTGAATAACCAGAAGTGTGCTTTGGCTCCATAGGTAGATGAAGCAAAACATCCCAGCCCTTATTGTTTGCCCTCTCGGCAGCATATTTAGAATGAGGAAGATTAGGAAGAACGGCTAAATTTAGATTTACGGGTATTTTTAATAGATCATCAATATATCTTTTATTGAGCCCAATATCATCCACAATAATTACAATTTTTGGTTTAGTTTTTAGCCCTTTCAAAAATGCAAATTCTTTATTTTCGACCGCATCTTTCGTTTTAGCTTTTGTGGTAGTTTTGCTAGGTTTAATTAAAACCTTATCTTTTACCGTAGTAGTTTTAGATGGGGTCTTACTTGGTAACGGTTTTGGTATCTCAAGTTTAAAATTTATCTTATGGGTATATAAATTATGGATATACAAATTTGAAGAACTAAGATTATTACTATTTTTATTTACATCAACACCTACATAGTCAAGTTTAGAAAGATTAGAAAATTTTTCATTAAATTTTTCAATTTTACCTATTTGATCTGTTTTAATTGAAACTTCTTTATACTCCCATTTTATATCGCCTTTTTTTCTTCTATCATTTTTTTTGCTGATTATTTCTCTTTTTTCAAGTCCTATTTCTGAAAATATTTCATTTAATTTTGTATCAATTTTTTCAATCTCTTCATTTAGTTCTTCTTCACTTATTCTTACGTTGTCTGCATCCCTGGATATTGTTTTATTTATAAATTGGAGTGCCATTAAAGATAAAACAACGATAACTATAAAGCTTATAGTTCCTAAAAGAACTCTGCCGCCTTTTTTCTTTTTAGCACGGTATACTCTTTTCTTTCTCGCTACAGGTTTTCTCTTAGATTTTGCCAAGTATAAATACTCCGGGATATGGCTTTTGTGTTAATTTGCAGAATTTTTGGCTGCTATTAATTCTTTAGCCCTTTTAAGTTGCAAGTCGCTTTTACTGTCTTTGTTTTCAACAATAACATCAGGTACTACACCTACGTTGTTAATCGACCTTCCGCTTGGCGCATAAAATTTTGCTGTGGTTATTTTCAGTCCAGACCCATCTTCAAGCTTAATGATTGTCTGAACTGACCCTTTACCAAAGGTTTTTGTCCCAATAATTGTTGACCTGTTATAATCCTGGAGCGCTTCTGCAACAACCTCTGATGCGCTGGCACTGCCTTTATTAACTAATACCACTATTGGAAACTCGTGAGTCTCTGAGTTCTTTGTTGCATAGTAGTCCAAATTCTGGCCTCTATTTCTTCCTTTTACGCTTACGATGATTCCCTCATCTATGAACTCATCCACAACTTCCACTGCCTGTGTCAACAACCCTCCGGGATTGTTTCTAAGGTCTAATATTAAACCCGATAGCTTGCCATTATTTTCTTTTTGCAGTTTATCAATAGCATCTTTTAGTTCACTTGAAGTCTTATCCTGAAATTGGAAGAGTTTTACATAACCAAGCTTGCCATCTAAAAGTTCTGATTTTACGCTTTTTATATAAATAATACTCCTTTCCAACTTAATAACCTCAAATGACGAATCTCTTTTCTTTTTAACCTTAATAGTTACTTCTGTTCCAACAGGACCTCTTAGCAGTTTTACCGCTTCAAGCTCTATCATCTTTTTAGATGACTTACCATTAATTTCAACAATTTGATCGCCTGATTCGATCCCAGCAGCATAAGCAGGAGTATCTTCAAGCGGAGAAACAACAGTTAAGACACCGTTTTTAATTGTTATTTCCATCCCTACCCCGCCAAATTCACCTGAAGTACCTTCTTCTAAATTCTTAAATCTATCAGGGGTTAAATAAGCAGAATAAGGGTCTAGACTATTTAACATTCCTTCAATAGCATTTAGCGACAGTTCCCTGCTATCAATTTCATCAACATAATTACGTTCAACAAGATCCAGTACCCTTGTAAAGGTTGAAAGACCTTCATATATATTATCATCGCCATATGACGATGAAGCGAAAAAGAAAAGAATTAAAAAAACATACATTTTTTTCATATAAACACCTTTATATATTTTTTAGTAATATTATAGAAAGTAATTTGGGTTAAGACAAAAAGAATTAAAAAAAATTTGAAGAAATTTGAAACTTTATTATTTAGAATTCAACATTTCTATAGCAGCCTCGGCAATATTATTTGCTTTAAGTCCGAAATATTCAAGCAGTTTCATCCCATTTCCAGAAGTGCCAAATCTATCTTTCATCCCTATTCTTTTAAGTCTGGTAGGACAATGCTCTGAAAGTACTTCAGAAACAGCACCACCAAGACCACCAATAATATTATGATCTTCTGCAGTTATTACAGCTTTTGTTTTCTCTGCAACAGATACGATTGTTTCGACATCAATTGGCTTTATTGTCGAAAGATTTACAACTGAGGCATCTATACCCTGCTCTTCCAGTAATTTGGCAGCCTGCAATGCCTCGCTTACCATGATACCTGCTGCAAATATTCCCACATCGCTGCCATGGCGAAGAATACTCGCTTTGCCAAGCTCAAATTTGTACTTAGAATTGTATATCGTGGGAAATTTTGCCCTTGCGAGCCGTACGTAGACTGGGCCATCATTATCAGTAATTGTTCTTATCACCTGCTCGGTTTCTATAGCATCTGCAGGAACAATTACCCTCATATTTGGAAGAACCCTCATCAAACAAATATCTTCTAAAGCCTGATGAGTAGCACCGTCCTCACCCACTGTAACACCTGCATGTGTTGCAACAATCTTTACATTTAATTTTGGAAAGGCTATTGATTGCCTTACATGCTCCCATGCTCTTCCAGTTGCGAATATAGCAAATGTACTGGCAAAAGGTCTTTTGCCTGCGAGTGCAAATCCAGCGGCAGTCGCCATCATATCCTGTTCTGACACTCCCATTGTAAAAAATCTTTCAGGATACTCTTTTCCAAATAAATTAGTTTTTGTAGAAACAGTCAGGTCGGCATCCAGCACTACAATATCACTGTAGCTTTTGCCCAGATCAACTAACGTTTTACCGTAAACTTCTCTTATATATATACTTTCTCCAGGCTCTTCTAATACATAATCGCTGTATGCGGATTTGCTCATGCCGCTTCACCAAGCTCCTTAAGAGCAATTTTTAATTCTTCATCGGATGGAGCAACACCGTGATAGTGGCCTTTATTTTCAAATATAGAAACACCCTTACCTTTTATTGTATTAGCTATAATAGCAAAGGGCTTGCCTTTTGTAGACTTAGCTCTATCAAAAGCATTAATTAAGCTTTGTATATCGTGTCCATCTTCAAGTTCTTCAACTTCCCATCCAAATGCAACAAATTTATCAGCGACAGGGCTTATATCCTTAATCTTATCCATAGCACCATCATTTTGAAATCTGTTTCTATCAACTATTGCGCATAAGTTGTCCAGCTTCCTGTAAGATGAAGTAGTAATAGCTTCCCAGGTAGCCCCCTCCTGCAACTCCCCGTCACTGAGGAGGGCATATACCCTATAATCCTTTTTATCCAGTTTCCCGGCAAGTGCAATCCCGTTTGAGGCTGAAAGACCGTGTCCAAGAGAACCGGTGGTGGCCTCGATCCCAATAGATACGTCATATTCAGGATGCCCCTGTAGTATGCTTGCGGGTTTACGTAAATTATTAAGCTCTTCTCTTGGAAAATAACCTGCCAGCGCCAGTGTAGCATAAAGTGCCGGCGCTCCATGACCCTTAGACATTATAAACCGATCCCTATCCTGCCAACTAGGGTTTGCCGGATCGTACCTCATAACTGAGAAATAAATGACTGTTAATATATCAACAGAGGAAAGTGATCCACCCGTGTGACCAGATTTGCAGTTGTTTAGAGCCTTTAGTAAATCAATACGAATATTTCTGGCTCTATCTTTTAACGCTTCTATATCAGTTGTAAGTTCCATCATATATTAATAAATTACTAGAGTAACTTAGAAAAAGGAGCGAATAATATAAACCTCAATATAGATATGTCAACAATACCACAAGCACAATTTATTGTATTTAACTTAAGCATTAATTAATTTATAGCTTGAACACGATTGCAAAATCAGCTAACTTAACTTTTTCTTATTATGTATGGACTTATAAAGCAAATTACGACAAAATATTTTAGCTCCTATATGGAATTCTTCACAAAGATTTCCAATTTCAATATTCTCTATAGAATATTGATTATACCAGTCTTTACTTTCATATATATATTAACTTTTTTTGCTTTATCTTTAATAGTCTTAACAGTGGTTTTATTTGTAATGCCTATTTCACTGATCTATAAACCTCATTTAAAAAATAGTTATAAAAAATAATTATTCAAAATTGTATTGCAGCCTAAGGAGTTAGATATTGAAGTTAGATATTAAGGAAATAGATATCAAAAATCTTCCAAGCCATATAGTAATAATTATGGACGGTAATGGGAGATGGGCAAAAAAAAATAAGCTAGACAGAATAAGTGGGCACAGACAGGGGATGAAGTCCGTAAAATCTATTATAACAGAGTCCAGAAAAATTGGGATCAAATATCTCACTCTATACGCTTTTTCCGCACAAAACTGGAACAGACCCAGGCCTGAAGTAAATGCACTGATGGAACTGCTACAGTTTTATCTCATCGAGGAAGGAAAGACGCTTGTAGAAAAAGATATAAGACTAAATGCAATAGGCAGATTAAATTCACTGCCAAAAAATGCCTATGAAGTTCTTACTGAAACCATGAACCTAACAAAAAATTGCAGTGGCATGACACTTACACTTGCTCTCAGCTACGGCGGGAGAGAAGAAATAATCGATGCGGTTAAACAGATTTCAAATCTTACCAACATTTCTAGCAGTGATATAGACGAAGAATTTTTCTCTAAATTTCTTTATACATCAGACATACCAGACCCTGACCTGCTTATAAGAACTAGTGGAGAACATAGAATATCAAATTTGCTTCTGTGGCAGCTTGCGTATACAGAAATATATTTTACTAAAACCCTTTGGCCCGATTTTCGTAAAAGACATCTGTTAAAGGCAATTTCTAATTACCAGAGCAGAGAAAGAAGATTCGGACTTACGGGTGAGCAATTAAAAAAAAGGGAAATTCTTTGAAAAACATTTCTATCCTAGGATCAACCGGATCAATAGGCACTCAAACACTCGAAGTTATTTCTTATTTTCCTGATAAATTTAAAGTTGTAGGTCTTTCAGCCGGAAACAACATTGATCTGCTTGCAAAACAGGCTACTCAGTTCAGGCCAGATATGGTATCGATAAAAAGTGAATCTAATATAGGTGAACTGAAATCAAAACTAAATGACGATAATATAGATATCTTTTTTGGAGAGCAAGGCGCTAGCAATGTAGCTTCTCACCCCGATGCAGATCTTGTAGTATCTGCTATGGTCGGGGCATCAGGGCTAAAACCAACTATTGCAGCAATTAAGGCAGGAAAAGATATAGCGCTTGCTAATAAAGAAACTCTTGTGATGGCCGGAAAGCTCATTACTGAAGAAGCCAAAAATAGAGATGTAAATATTATACCTGTAGATAGTGAGCACAACGCAATATATCAAATTATCAAAATCTCAGACAAGAAACACTTAAAAAGAATTATCCTAACAGCATCGGGTGGTCCTTTCTTAAATACCCCTGCACAAGAAATGAACAATATATCTGTTGCTTCAGCACTGAATCACCCAACCTGGAAAATGGGTAAAAAAATTACAATCGACTCAGCTACACTAATGAACAAATGTTTTGAAATAATAGAAGCAAAATGGCTTTTTGATTTGAGAGACGATATGATTTCAGTATGGATTCATCCACAGAGTATCATACACTCCATGGTAGAATTTATTGATGGATCAATAATCTCACAAATGGGCCTTCCCGATATGAAAATACCAATTTCATATTCACTAAATTATCCCGACAGATTAAACCTGGGAATAGACAATGCCTCTCCGTCAAATTTTACCAATCTTGAATTTAAAGAAGTTGACACAGCCAAATTCCCGTCTATTAATTATGCATTTTACGCACTTAAAGAAAGTGGTACACTACCAGCGGTGATGAATGCGGCAAATGAAGTTGCAGTGCTGGAATTTTTAGAGGGAAATATTGGTTTTACTAAAATATTAGATACTGTCAAAAAGGTTATGGATCTTCATGACAACTCAATTGAGTATAACTACAACACGATAATTGATTCAGATCTCTGGGCTAGAAATAAAGCCAAAGAGGTTATTTATAATTAGGAGAATAATATGTACATACTTTTAGGATTTTTTTTTGTAATAGGAATACTGGTTTTTTTTCATGAATTAGGACACTTCTTAGTAGCCAAATGGAGTGGCGTTAGAGTTGAGAAATTCTCACTAGGCTTTGGCAAAAAAATAATTAGTTTCCGGCGTGGTGAAACAGAGTATTTAATCTCAATGCTCCCGCTTGGCGGTTATGTAAAGATGTATGGAGAAACTGGAGAGGGAAACTTTATTGTTGAAGATGTACAAGCAGGGTCTAATGCCGAAAAACTAGGGTTTTTATCCGGGGATAAAATAGCAAAAATAGATGGCAATGAATTAAAAGAATTTTCTACATGGAAAAGTTTATTAAACAAACTAAATATTTCTGAAAATAAAGAACACGAATATTTAATAGAACGCGATGAAGAAAGAATACGTCTAAATGGAACCTTAGAAGATATTGAAGGAATAAACGCATTTTCTGAAAAAGAGTATAAAAGAGGATTTTCCAACCAGCCTCTTTTAAACAGGTTCCTTATTGTAATAGCAGGTCCGTTTATGAATTTTTTTCTACCCTTTGTCTTCTTTCCAATTATGTTTTATATTGGCATTGGACAGCCTGCATATTTAGATAAACTGCCCGAAATTGGATATATCCAACCAGAATCAGAGGCTGAAAAAGCAGGTTTTGAAAAGGGCGATAAAATTTTAAAAATTAACGATAAACCGGTTAAAAACTGGAAAGAAGCCACTATAGCATTTCAAATAAATCCTGATTCGATCGTTAACGTTACAGTTGATAGAGATGGAATCGAAAAAGACCTGTCGGTAAAAACAATTGCAACTAAAAAAGGTATAGTGGCAATTGGTGTTGCTGAATTTTTACAGGCAGTAGTTGGAAGTGTCGGACCCGGTACACCGGCAAAGCAAGCAGGCCTCAAAAAGGGTGATAAGATTGTAAAAATTGATGATATAGAAATCATAGACTGGTATCAGATGTCTACGGTTATAAAACAGAGGGCTAATAAAGAAACTACTTTTATAATTAATAGAGAAGGTAAAAATCTGACATTAAATATTACCCCTGACACTGTAGAAAACAATCAGGGACAAGTTGGCATTTCACCATATTATGAACAAATAATCCAGAAATATGGATTTTTCAAATCTATTACTAAGGGAATTCAAAAGGCTTATGAAGAAATAATACTAATTACTGAGGTATTATTTGGTTTTCTGTATAAAATGGTTACAGGCGCTATCCCTTTAAGCACGGCTGGAAAAACGATTGCCGGTCCTTTATTTATTGCTAAAATTTCCGGAGCTGCTGCGGAAGGTGGCATGGCAACTTTGTTGAAGTTTACTGCTTTTATAAGCATTAATCTTGCAATTATTAATCTTTTCCCGATTCCAATGCTAGATGGCGGTCATGTTGTTTATATTTCTTTAGAAGCAATCAGGAGAAAACCTCTTAGTCAAAGAACTATGGAATACAGCCAGAGAGTTGGATTCAGTTTGTTAATCCTTCTAATGTTTTTTGCAGTTTACAATGATATATCCAAACTAAAAGATGATATAGTGAAACCGTTTAAAAACGCCATCGAATATATAAAGTAGTACTTATTAAAATTTTATAGTTTCCTAAATGAGTCTACTAAAATTAGGAAAAGACAACTGGGCTAGAACTTCGCCTACAAAGCTTGGTATTCTTTATATAGCACTGACACTCTTTGTAGGCTTCGCCGCTATAAACACCGGCAATAATTTGCTCTATCTTACCTTTGGTATGATGCTGAGTTTTGTAATTGTATCCGGGGTTATTTCCATGTTCAATCTAGCAAGGATCGATGTTGATTTTAAAGTACCAAGGGATATATATGCTCTCAGCTCTACTAACCTAATATTTATACTTTCCAACAAAAAGCCTTTAATTCCCTCATATTCCCTAACAATTGACTTAAACGGCAGAAAAACTTTTGTACCCTATTTAAAAAGAGATACAAAATTAAAGACTAATCTAAGATATATTTTTAATAAAAGGGGGTGGAATTCTATTCCCGACGCTACAATTTCGACAAGTTTCCCTTTTGGTTTTTTTAAAAAATGGATCAGGATAGATTTAGGGAAAAAAGAAGTACTCGTTTATCCAAAGATTGAGAAAGTTGATATTTCCAGTGATTATCTGAAGGAAAAAAAGGGTGAGAATGAAATAGACAGAAAAGGCTTTGGAACAGATTTGAGATCAATTAAAGATTTCAGTCAGGGCGATAATCCAAAGTTTATACACTGGAAAGCATCTGCCAAAAAAAATAAATTAATGCTTAAAGAAATGCAGGATGAAGAATCAGAATCTGTCACACTGCAGTTTAATCCTACCAAAAACAAAGGTGAACTCGAAAGACAGATAGTAAGTATTGCATCTACCTTAATGGAACTGCTCAATAGAAATTATCTGGTTGATTTTATATCACCGCAAAAGACTTATCAGCACACTCAAATTGGAAATCCGCCAAGAGAAGTACTTTCTTACTTAGCTCTTTATAACAATTAAGAATAAAAAATAACAAGAGATATAAGCGTGTTATTTATTACTTATCTTTTTTAGCTTTATTTGCCATTTCAACTAAAGGGCGCCTGCCGTTACTGTCTTTTCTAAAACATTCTATGATATGTTCTGCATCTTTGAAAGGAACAGTAATAAAGGAAAATTTATCAAAAACTTGCACATCGTCAATGCTTCTATCTTCGACGTTGGCTTTGTCTTTAATAAAACTAACCAACTTTCTTTTATTCATATCGTCCTTTTTACCCCTTG